>JAABUK010000322.1_pt1 | contig 105311 bp, 18 predicted proteins | sample 5559141 | NCBI WGS metagenome assembly JAABUK01 (sample SAMN10711869, study PRJNA513367) | rock metagenome | isolation source: Antarctica rocks | place: Antarctica: Victoria Land, Pudding Butte nord | collected 2016-01-03
GTTATAGCGCTCTATATAGCCTTAGCGAGCTACCCGGCGCTAGTAGAAAATTACGGATTTAAAATCTTAAATCCGAAGTTACTATTTTTAGGTTTTTTATTAAAATTTTTTTTTTTTTTTTTTTTTTTTTGAATATTATCTTTTCGTTATTTTTCCGCCTAAAGCCGGTAAAATGCGTATTTAGTACCTCGACTTTTCTTATACGGTCTCCCGCTTTACCGATATATAGAGCGCTATAACTACGCTAATTTAATTTAGATTTTAAATTACGTCGATTTATAAAAATTATATACGCGCGTAATACCCCTTAAACTAGCGCGGTATTATAGACTATATAATTCACTTATAACTATATATATCTAACTATCTACCGATACTATTTAGACTAGCTTATTCCTATTTATTTAAATTTATTTAAAATAAGTCGAGGTACTAAATACGTATTTAGATACTTTAGACGAAAGTAGGTATTAAATCGATCTCTAGGGCTAGTATATGAGCTAAATAGATCTAAGCGCCTTTTCCGCCTTTTTCGGTAGAATACGGGCTCACCGCTTTACCGATATTCTATCTTAATCTTTCGTTATTTATATTAATAATATAAGATATTAATCTCTACGTAATCTACGCTAAATATATAACTATTTAAAGTAAAGATATTTAATTAATATAAATAATTAGGGGCTATAAGTTTATTCTATAAAGAGATATAAATTAATATTAATATTTTTAGTACTTAATATCGTAATATCTAATAGGAGTAGGGTATAATAAGAAGGGGAGTAAACGGTAGGTATAATTTTCATATTATTTTATCTCTTATTAACTTCTATTACCGTTAAAGAATAAAATATTCTTTTATTTCTATTCTATAACTCTATTACTAAGAGGGTTATTATAATAATTATTAGAAATCCGTTTTAGCGTAGTAGGGATTCTTTAATAAATTTTTATTTTATCCTATTTTATTTTAAGCCCTATATTAATAAATCCTTATACTAGGCTAGGGTAGGGATTATACCTCGATCTCTACTTTACTCTATATTAATCCGAAGTATATTTTCAATACCTTAACAGTTTTTTTACGTTAGATATAATAGTTATAAAATACTAATATAAACTTTACTCGAAATAAGTAATCGTTATTATAAAACTCGATTACACGAGTAGATTATCGTTATGTATTAAAAGTAGTTCTAAAAAATAATAATTTTATTAAAGAATAATCGGGCGTAATCTATTATATTTGAAATATAGTTTCGATATATAGTATCTTAATAATTAAATTAAACTCGTATTATATAAATTATAATTTATAATAAATATTTATTACTCTTTTATTATAAAATCGTTTTTTATAATAATTATATTAAGGTTTTATTTTTACAATATCTAAATAATATAGTAATTATATAATAAATTTATAATAAAATATTTTAGAAATAATTCTTAAATAATATAATTATTTAATAATTATTTAAAGATTATTTAATTACTAGAAGAGTTCACCTAACAACCGTCCAAACCTATTAACCGTCCAGCCCTAGCCCTAGAACGGCCACTAGCGTGACCTTTTTGTTTTTTGTTTTTTTTATAGAAATCGACTTATCCTCTTTATTAACTATTACTACTATTTAAAAAACGTCTAAATTATACTTATAGTACTTTTTTCGTCCTCTCTACCTCTAATTAATTTTAATTACTCCTTCCTACCTCTTACCGACTTTACTAGCGACTCTATTAATATCTTTACTAGCGCCTTTATTAATATCTCTATTAATAACTCTTATAGTAATTATAATACTAAACTTTTTTAAAATTAATATATAGATCTCGTCTTTATAATTTAGAGAGATATAGTTAATATTTTATCTATAAATAAAGTCGTAAGAAATTATAATATATTAAAGTCTACCCTAACTAGTTATATCTATAGAGTAGTATCGATAAAAATTAGTAATAAATATAAATAATAACTAGGCTCCGAAGAAGAGTTTATTCTCGTTAAATAGATTATAAAGTTATAATTTTAGAGCTAGCCGGCGCGAGTCGAGTAAATATACTTTATAATAAAAGATTTATTTAAGATAAAGAGTAATTTTAAATTATTTAAAATTAATCAAACGTAGAAATTCCTAAAGCGGTATAAAAATATTAAAACTAAATATATATTATTTTTAAATAAAGAGCGCGCTTTAGCTTAAAATCTAGAAATTGTTATAAATTAATTTAAATTATACTACCGTATTAAAGTTAAATATAATATACGAGAAGTAAATATTTAGAATATAGATAAAAAAGACTTTTTATAAAGAGTAATAATTAAATTTAAAATTATACTCTCTAAATATAAAGTTAATTAATCTATAATTTATTATAATAATAAGGAATAAACCTCGTTTATTAAAATTATTTCTTTTATTAATAAATCTCCTCGTTTATAAATTATTTTTAAAATTTAACTATAATAACGAGTTTAGGTAAATATTTATTCCGAAGTTTACTTTATTTATATTAAGAATAACTAGACGAATAATAAAATTAGGTTTTATTACTTTAAAATATATTTTAATCCCGAGACTACTATTAATTAAAAAAGAGAATATCGTATATTAATTCTTAACGGGTATACTTTATATATTAGTATTAAAATTATTAAATTTTATATTAATTAAAAAATCATTTTATTATATCTCCCGCTATATATTATTTACCTACTATATTTAATCTCTAGATATTAGGATTTTTACCCTATTATTAATTATTTATAAAAACTATATCTATAAAATTACTCGCCTAGGTATTAGTTATATTATTAATAAAATCGATTTCTTAAAGATATTATAACTAGCCCGTAAAGATTCTATTACTCTAGTGAATATTTATAAAATATAGTAAATTATAAACTTATTACTTTATAACTTTTAATTAATAATATAAAAATTCTTTTTATTATTATAATTAGAAGTTTTATAACTAGAAATCTTATAAATTAAATATTATTAAATTATTATCTACTCTATTATTTTATTAGAGATAATAATAAAATATAATAAACCTAACGATACTCGTAAAGTAATTTTAATACTAGGAAATATATTATAAATTTAATATTTACTAAAGTAAATACTTAAGAGCCGGAATATTTAAATTATTATAGAAAAAATATATAAATCCGCGATAGTTATAATAGTAGAGTATATAGTTTAGGAATATATAAATATTAATTTATTAATTTATATCGTAAGGAAAAAAGTTAAAAAGAAATATTAGAAAAGTAATATCGATATTATTATAATTATAAATAAAAAGGTCTTTAACGAGCGAGAAGAATATAATTTTTAATAGATTAAATAAAATAGATTAAAGTATATATATTTTAATATTTTTAGTCGATAAAAAAAGAAAAAACTTATTTTAATTATACTTTTAACTATATTAATAAAACGAGCTCTAGTTATATTAATTAAATAAGTTTGAACTATATTAATAAAACGAGCCTTAACTATATTAATAAAACGTATTAAAGTTATATTAACTAGACGTATCTAAGCGAGGCTATAAATAATATTATAAATAAAAATATTTATTTAGGATTTAAAATAGGGTCTATAATCGCGCCGGTAGTAGAAGTAGTAGTAATATATTAAGGAGCGGTAGTAGGAGTAGTAGTATAAGACTAGAGATTTATATAGGTAGCGAAAAGTTAGAGAGTAACGTACTAGGCGCCCCCGTATACTTGTCTATTAACTAGTATACTAAATGGGGTAGAATAAGACGTTTTCTATTATAAAGATAAAAATAAAAAAAGTGTACGCTAGTGGCCTTATAGGGCTGGACGGTTGTTAGGTGTAGACGGTTGTTAGGTGATTTCTTCTATAGTATATTAAATATTATAATTTAAATATTTTCTAATTACGAGTAATTTATAATTTATTAATAAAATATTTTCGCCGCCGCCTCTATTAGAAACTCAGTTGCGGGATCCATGCGAAGACAACGGCATTGCCGTCGTGAATGTTGGTGGCGGAAGGGGATCTACCTCCCTTCATTGAGACAAGCCCAGGCTCCTTCCTGGAGCCGCTGATAGCCAGTGGTGAGATAGACTCTTCCATACGGAATATCCGTAGTTGATGCACGATGCTAACCGATCAATCAGGGGCCAGAATATACCACTTCCGACGCGTTTTTCATATTTGGGGCCGAGAGAAGGCGGCAGAGCTCCTCGAGAATACTAAGAAGGCTATGGATGAGTTCTCTCGCATATTGATAGCGGACATGGTATTACCAGACATGGACTGTCCGCGAGACCTGACCATGCAGGATCTGAATATGATGAGTCTGGGAGGCATGGAACGGTCTGAGTCGGAATGGAGACGACTACTTGACTCGACTGGTCTGGTTCTACAGAAAATTTGGATCAAAGACGGGCCAAAGCACGCCGTTATCGAAGCGGTCTTGCCCGGATTCAAGGGTCATAAACTTGATTAGTCCCCTTTGTTTCATGAGAACTTCGTCTCAGTCAATGTGGCAATTGTTTCTAGAAAGGTATTACGAGTTCAACATCTTATCGTTTGGGGGCTAAAATATCATCAATTGACAATGCAACGTCGCAACCATTTGATCAACAGATGAGTCATAATATTAAGATATCAACAGTATCGATGACAATGTAATGTGCAAGAGAAGGAAGCATAACTGTTCAGTATCCAACATTAGTTCCTACCCTGTAAGCTGCGCGATTCTTGCCATTGTGCTTGAAAAATGGCAATGTCATTAGCGCCCTTAGATTGTAAGGTCGTTAGCGTCGCCCAATCACGCTATTCGACCCGCCATCATTGGCTCACAACATCAGAAGATAGACAGCGCTTACTTTGATCGCGACTGGAGGCAGTTTCTACCAGTGTGAAAATTTCCGAAATAGTCGACTACTTTCACCTCGTATTTCATAGCCCGACTAGATTACTTACCTAGTATTATAGTCCGATTAGATTACGACTATATAATCGACTTATAGTCGATTATCTATTATTATCTATAATAATTTTCTAAATTAATAATAATTACGATAATTTTCTAGTAATAAAATATTATTACTTTTATAATATATAACTATTTTTTATACTATATTACTATATTTTATTAATTTTTTTTTCAAAATCTTCTAAAATTATTATAGTATATTAAGTTTTATATTTAATTAAAACTAGTTCCTTAATACTAGTTATATATTAATTATATACTAGTTTATAACTCTATAAATTCTAAAGAAAAAACTTATTATTAATAAATTAAATAATATTTATAAATTATTAATAATTTAGTTTATTTATAATCTATTATTTAATAATAATTTTTTATAATCTTTTAGAATTTTATTTACGTAATTTTATTAAATTTAAATAATTTATTACTAAAATAGAATTATTATTATATATTATCTTTAAGAAATTAAGATTTTTATATAATTTTTATTATTAATTATATTAAATTATAATATATTTAATATAAATATATTATAAAAGAATAAAGAAGTTATTTACAATATCGAGGAGGAAAATATTAAGAAGAACGAAAAAAAAAATCTATTTAACTATTTATATTTCTATTAAATAAATATAATTTTAAGAATTTTCTATAAAATTAATATATTTCTATTTTATTATATTAATAATAATTAATATTAATAATTTAATATTGTAAAAAATATAGTAAAACGCGAAAAAAACGTATTTTTATTATCTTTTAAACTATAATTAAAATATATATTTCTTATAATTATAATCGATAATTTTTATCTCGTAATCGTATTCCGGAATATAATTGGAATATAGTCGACTATATAGTCGATTATTACTTTTATTGTAAATATATAGGTTTCTACGAAGACTTTATTTGAATTGTCCGACCATGGACTATCGGGACTTCGGAAGCCGGGGATTGGCGAATCGGAGTTGACTAAGGTAGAAAAGCTACGCTAACCTTTAGGCGTCCATACGATTTGACTGGCCAAGCTGTTACTTCGGTTAGTCTTGACCAGATACACGGTAATGTAAGTATAGGTTAACAGTATAAAAGCAGTACAGTTGAGATTAGTAAAGAATGAACTTTTGCCTCCTAAGTAGCTACTAGCTCATATAGCTAGTCTACACAAAAACTGGAGTACCCTCAAATTACCCCTCAGTGAAGGATGCTAAAGCTTGCACGTGGTTCTGCATGTGGGCCCAAAGCCTGAAGGCCTACTACGTATCAAGCTGTTGCTGTCATCTTGTCCTGACTTCACATGGCGACGAAAGCGTTCTAGCTTTGTATTCGAGGACGCCTGCTTTTACAATACTTCAAGAAGAGACAAACAGCCTTCATTGCTTCTTCGTTTGCTCTGATTGTTCAAAGTACTAATCATGCTTACAACACAGTTCACGAAGGCCATACCTCCAGTATCCCCGTCTAACCCGGGCAGTGTCTATAAGCAAAATTCTACATCATTCATTGCTTGACTTCGTACGACCTCCTAAACTTTTCGTCTACACCAGTCAGATAGTACGTGCCTCGGACAATTGTCTCGATGTCGCCTTCCGGCCTGTACCCTTTCTTCAAGTGAGCATGTTCGCGGAGATTGCACATCTCATCGTAAACTTCTGGTGCTACGGTCCTCCGCTTGTCCAATCGCTTGTGAAGATTGATCTGAGTCCTCATATCCTCAATACTGCCCGTTAGTCTTAAGGAAAACATAGAGGCCGCGAGGCCTGAGCCGTACGAGAAGACACCGATGCGCCTCCCCAAAATGTCGTCGTCCAAAGAGATGTTGCACAGAAGTGAGACGAGCGAGGAATAGACAGACGCGCAGTACATGTTACCGCATAATGCCGGCACCTCAAGAGATGGTTGAACACGAGTGGCAAAACGATTCTTCGCCAAAGCAAGAAAGGTCTTTTCCACGTTCTTGTCAGTGAGTGAGTGCTCTTGGGGTATATCTTTAAGCTGAGCAGGAACGTCTTTGAAAAGTGGCTTGTCGGAATCGGCAAGATAGTCGTTGTATAGTAGCCTTGCGTAACTCTTGGATACCAGCTTGCAGGTCGGAGCGTGGAAGACCATGTACGCGAAGCGGTCTAGCGGCATCTCTTGCTCAGCGTGGACTCCATTCGTGTATGCTTTTGATTGCAGTGTCTGCTCGCGTGCATTGTACTTCTTATAACAGCTGTCAAGCGCCTCAGTGTAGCATCTGATAGAGAATTGGCCGTCCACTTCCGGGTATTCGCTAGTCAAGTCGGGCTTATAGAAGTCGTATACGTGCGACATGTAGCTGCCTCGGAGACCAGGCTCAATGACAAGCGGAGCGTCAGGTCCCACGAGCATAGCGACACAGCCGGCACCACCTGCAAATAGAAGGGAAGCAGGTCAGAATGTATGTCCTGAAGAAGGGTTTCACTATTTGCTTTCTTACCCGTTGGTCTTGCCGCACCCTTTTTATATAAGGCGATGTCACCAGCTACCACGATAGCATTGCGTCCATCCCACGCAGAGGATTCCAACCAGTTGACGGCATTGAACAACGCATTTGTGCCACCATAGCATGCGTTAATATTGTCCACACCCTCTATATCCGTGTTTCCGGAGGGAGCAAAGAGTTGCATTAGAACAGACTTTACTGACTTGGACTTATCAAGGATGGTTTCGGTGCCGACTTCTAATCTCCCGATAGACACAGGGTCAATGTCATATTTGTGGAGCAGCGACGAGACCGTTGTGAGCGCGAGAGAATAGATGTCTATGCATGGTATTAGTCTGAGGTATTTCATCCTGATTTTGGCTCGAGAGCCATGCCTTCACGATCGTCGCAGAAGCTCATCTTAGTCTGGCCAAGTCCAATGGTGTACTTCCCCGCGCCAACGCCATGATGGATCTCAAGCTCTCCTTGGTCGACACACTGGCGCCATGAAGTCAGTGGGTGTAGGAGGTGGCGGAGGTGGCGGCGACGGCGGCGCAACGAATTCTGGACCTACTTGGCTGGGGAAGTATAGTTCAATGGCCTTGATCCCAATGTTCTGTAGTCGGCCGTTCATTTTGCGTGTCTAGCTCAATCGATCAATCGAGGAGTTACCGAAGGGTTGAATGGCCACTGAATACGATCGAATGCGGCTTGTGTTGGTTGCGATAGAAATTGATGAGTACCGTCTCGATATATCGACGACCGGCGTACCGAAATTACCGGGATAGTCGGAACGCCGCCCAAACTTCCCCGTAGCGTCAGCAGCAAGGGACACCGGGACACCTCGCATTCGGGCCTCGCAATAGAATTTTCCAACATTACTCTCGGCGATCTGGTTTGCCCCTAACTGCAAGCTGCCCTTTCACGAGCACCTGTAAAGCTTGTGCTTAGATGTGCGCCCGTATCGCTATTCTGGAGGCATACTCATCATTTCTTTTCGTTGAAGAACCTGTTCGCCGATGGTCGCCCTATCAGCTTGGTATGAATCTATTTAGTTCTAGCGTGTACAAAACTCATGCAAAAGCTTGGCAAAAAAGACCCATGCAACACGCACCTGATCTAAATATTTAACATCGTTAATAGTCTTCTTAATAAAATATTTATTGTAGATTAAAGATAGAGCTAATCGCTACGATAAATATAAGATAAAACTGAAAGGATTTTATAGAGTATTAGTGGAATTATAGTCGATTAAAAACGTCGCGTAGAAATAAACCCTCTATTTAGTTTTCTTAATTACGAAATTTGGAAGTTTGTATTTCCTCGCTATAAAATATAACTAGTACTAATTATTTAAGGTTCCGTTAATCTCCGCGCCTTAATATTATTCCGTAATAATAGAAATTAAAGAGGCGAGGAGTAAATAAATAAATAAATAAATAAATAAATAAATAAATAAATAAATAAATAAATAAATAAATAAATAAATAAATATATTAAATTTCAAGTTAAATTAATTATAATAATCGTCCCGTTTCTATATATTTATTTATATTATTATTACTAGTTTTATTTCTTTCTTCCTCTCTATCTTTATATTAATATAATTATTATTTATATTATTATTATTATATTAATCTCTTTTAAATTTATTAATATTATTATTATTTACGCCGTTATCGCCCTCGTTATTAATTATACTCTACTAGTAAATCGCGCCCGCTAGGATTAAAAACTCTATTTAATATTCTCTAACTATTTAATAGAATTATCGTGTAGCGATAATATTATATCCTCTTTATTATCGAGTTTATAAAGTAAAATTAAGTAAAATTTCTTATATATTATTTATATATTAATAATATATAATATAAATACTCGATTTATAAGAATTATGAAAAGTATTATAAATATTTCTTTATTTCTTTTAATACGAAGTAACTTTATTTTAAAAGTAAAGAAATATATAATAAATAACTATATATATCGGTAAGTCCGGAAACCCCGATTTTTGCGTATTTTATATCGAAATTATATAAAATACTAGAAATACGTATCTACTTATGTCCTATATTCTAAATATATTATATATCGATTAAGTAGCGATATTATACTGATTTAATAACTTTTTTTTTGACTTTAACTTTTAAGAGTATCTAGACTAGGGCCCCTATATAGGAATATAAATATTTTACTAAATTTGTTTTTAGCCTAGATTCCGAATTTTTAATTAGATTTTTACTAGCGTTACCCTATAGGGTTATAAAGCTATTTTTAGGATTAAGTTTAGCGCTCCCGCGTAGACCTTAACTCTAGTTTAAAAATTTTGGCGCTAAGATTTACTAAGGCTATAAAATGCGTATTTTGTACCGATTAAATAGCGATTTTATAGAACTATTTTTCCGGACTTACCGATATAGTTCTAGTATATATAAAACGAAATTAAAGATAATTTAAAACTATAATTTATATTCTTTTCAAAGTACTAGAAATCTTTTTATATTATATTTTAATTATTCTTTATAAACTTTAAAACAATAGTAGTAATATTTATAAAGAGTATAATTATATTCTTATTTAATTTAATTTAATTAGATTTAATATTAGTATTTTAAGCGCTATTATTAGCGAAATAATATAAAATTATAAAATTAATATTATTAGAAATAATCTAATAAATATAGAATATATAATTAATTATTAAATTCTCTTTAACGCTAGCGGCGCTTATATTAAATTAAAATATTTTTATAATACTAGCGCTAGCTAGAAGAAAATAAATTCTAAAATTAGAATAGAAAATAATCGCTTTAAATATTTATAATAATAACGACTTTATTTTAAATAAAAGTAATAAATAGATAATAATACTACTAATATTATTATTTAGTATAAATATAATAAACTACGTTTTTTATTACTATTTAGATAAATTTAAGTAAAAGAATTACTTTATTTTCTATTTACTATTACTAATTACTTTAAAGTAATTATAAGTTCTCGCGCGTCGCGATTATTTTATTATTATACATTTTATTTATAATATTAACTATTTAAAATAATATTTCTTAATTATTATAATTTTTAATAAAAGTAGTTTTTAAAATCTATATATTAATTTCTTAAATAAATATAAAGATAGTAATATTATTACTATTATTTCATAATAAATTAAAAAATAATATTACTTTTATAAAGATTAGAATCTACGTTATCTCGTTATTAACGATTTAATAACTAAGTAGTATATTATTAAATTTACTTTTTAGGATCTTATTACTAGTAGAATAAAAATTAATTATTTTCTTTATTATATTTATTTAGAACGTACTCTTAGATAAAATCTAAATTTTAATATTACGAATAAAATCATACTCTAATCTTTAGTAAATAAGACTTTAATAGTAATTATATAGTTTACTCGCTTTATTTATAATTTAAAAATAGATCTAATAGAATAATAAATAAGCGCGAGTATAGCGAGTATAATTTTCTTTCTTTTCTATATAAATAGTATATTTTCTAGTAAATAAAAACTTTATATATAACTTCTCTTAAGACTTTTAATTATAAATATTAAATATTAAATATATATTTAAACTTATCTAACCTTATTTATCTTTATATAAAACTTTTTATTTTCTAATTATTAATACTTTTCTCTACGAGTATTAATTTAGGTTCTATCGTTATAATATTAATATATTAAATTAAGAGTCTTAATATTTAAAAACTTCGATAAAAACTTCAAATATCTTTATAAAAGTTTATATATATTATATATTAAAACTAGTTATAAGAAAGAAATTGTAAAATTTCTCTACTCTATACTTTTAAAAAAATAAAGATATATTTAAAGATTATAATAAGAGATACGCGAATAATAAATATACTACGCCCGTTAATAGTTTTATTTTCTTTAATAAGTAAATAATTATAAAGATAAAAAATCTAATATAAATAATAAAAGAAGAGATTTATTAAAATTTAAAAGTATAAATAAATCGAATATATATTCTAAATAAAACCTTAATAAAGTTAAATTTTATAATTATAAAGAATATAATTACATATTTTCTAATTACTTTAAGAATAAGTCTAGAATAATCGACTATATAAATAATTATAAAGTTACGGAAAACAATTAATCTTTAGAGAAGTCTCCGTCTTAAGAGGATAATAAGAAGTTATTACTTTATAGAGTATATATACCGACTATTACGTACTATCTAATTCTAAGAATATAAAGTTTATAAAATATATAATTATAAATAATATAATCCTAGAGTAAAGATAAATATTATTAATAGAAACTTTACGAAGTAGTATAATCTTAAATATATAAAAATACGCCGCTTTTATATCCGAAATGAATAAATAAATAAGTACTTTACTACTATATTTATTATATAAACTATTATTTTATAAATCTTTAGAGATATTATAAAGTATATAATAATACTTTCTATACTATTAATAAAATAGGATTATTTATTATTTTAGGAATACTAACCCTAAAGAGGGAAAAGAGTTAATTAAATCTTAATATATATATTAAACGATTCGGTATTATTAAGCGTATAATTAATTTAGAAAAATCTCAAAACTTCGTTGAATCTTTAAGGACTAAGCTAGCGGTTTATATATTAATATATATAGAAATAAGTTTCTTTAACTCCGAATAAAAGAATAAAATAATAACTAAATATTAAAATAAAGCGGGAGTAAATATAATATATATTAATTATAATATTAATATATTATTAACACTTTTAAAAGAGTTTAATAATTTTATTAATATCTTTTTAAATAAGAAAGTAGGCTAGTTATCTTCGTATAATAATAATAATTATATTATTAAAATCGAAGAAGAAATATTTTATAGGCCTCTCTATAATTTATTTAATATTAAATTAATAGAATTAAGAAGATATTTAGATAATACTTTAACGAAGGGTTAGATTAAATACTCCGTAAATTTAATAAAAGCCTCTATTCTTTTCGTCCTCAAAAAAACGACGGTCTATAATTATATATCGATTATCGAGGCTTAGATAAAGTTATTATTAAAAATTATTATTCTTTATTATTAATTAATAAAATATTAAATTATTTAAATAATATTACTATCTATATTAAATATAATTTACAGAATATTTTTTATTATATTATAATTAAATAAAGTAGGCGATAAATAAAAAATAATATTCCGTATATAGTATAGTTATTTTATCTATATAATAATATATTGTGAATTAACGAATATATTTACTACTTTTTAAACTTATATTAATAAATCGTTAATAAGAATAATAGAAATATTCTATATAATCTATCTAGATAATATTCTAATTTATTGAAATTTGAAAGAAGAGTATATAAATTATATATAATAAATATTTCTTATTCACGGGTTTAAAGAAATATAAATTTCGTATTTAAATAATTAAATCTCTAGGATTTATTATAAGTATCGAAAATATATTAATAAATAAATATAGAGTTAAACGGATTTAATCTTAACCGAAACCGAAATCTTATTATAATATTCAAATTTTACTTAAGTTTATTGATTTCTATCGTCGATTTATTTATTAATACTTGTAGAATAATAATAAAATCTTTAATATATTTATTAAAGAGAGATTAAGATAATAAAAAGTTTAAATCTTTTATATAACTAAAAGAGGCAAAGTACGTATATTATACGTTATAAAATATTCTCTTTAGGGTATTAATATTAATTAATTTTAACTTAGAGTTACGAATTCGAGTTAAAATAAATATCTACAATTCTATAATATTTATAATATATTTATAGTTATAGTAGAATATAAAGTAATATTTTATTATATTTTAATCGCGTAAGATATAAAGTCTAGAAGAAGAATACGAGATTTATAATAAAAAACTCCTCGTAATCGTCCCGATATTGAAATAATAGCGGTACTATTTTAAAAATAATTTATATAAAGTTAGGGTCTTAATAAATTCATAATTTAAAAAGATTCATAAATATTGAATAATTAAATAATCGTTAAATGCGATAAATTATAAGACTTTCGTCTTTTAATTTCGAAATTATATATTATTCTAGTAAAAGTAATCTAGCCGATAATTTATCGCGATATCTAAATTATAAAAACTAAAGTAGTTTATTAAATTAAATATTACTTATATTAAAATAGAAGTTATTAGATTTAGGAAAAACTAGTTCTAGTTCTATTATTTTTATATTATAAAATACGTTTATAAATATAAAAGATTTAGAAATAAATAATAATTCGCCTACGATTAATTAATTAACTATAAATATATTATAAAGTCTAATAAATATAAGAACTATATTATTAGGATCTTTAATATTAGTTATTAGAGAGGTATATTAAATAATATATTTATTTAAATTGAAAGAACTTAAATTTAAATAAGAAACTTTAAAGAGTCTAAATAAAATATTTATTAAAATAAATTATAATATAGTGAATAAACTAGCCAATTTTATTATTATAGTTATAAATTATAAATTACTTATTTAATATATAATTACTAGATTAATAATTATATATAAAATAGTTTATAATATAGAATGTTTAGTAATAGTCGAGTTAATTTATATATTATAAAAGGATAGTTCTTTCTCGTAAAATAAGATCGTTATTTATTAATAAACGAACTCTATATATTCCGCCGGAGTTTAGACTCTTAATTTAATATTATTTTCTAAATATAAAAATAAAATCAATATATTTATAGAGAAATTAATCCGCGAAGAGTTATTATTGAAATAGTATAATAATATTATAATAAAGTATTTTAGTATTAAAAATACGATAGAGTTATTATTTAGAAAATATTATTAAGATATTCCTAAAATTAATATACGAGAGTATATCGAGATATATTATCTTTATTAACGGGTTAAAGTATATAGTTATTATTTTTATAATAAAATTAATTCTTTACTTTACTTATTAAGGCTCTCCGTTTAATACCGTAGTATAACGTCGATAGGACCTAGGTTAGTACTCGTAAAGAGGAGTATTAAGGATTAAAGAATAATAGGCTTCGTATCCGTATAAGATAAAATTAGATAAATTTAATAAATTTAATTAATAGTTTAATAAACGTCTATATTTAGAATCTATAATTAAAAGTTTTAAAGCAAGTTAAATACGAAGCTCTTATCTATTAAGAAAATACATAGTTTATATAGAAGAAAGAAACTGCGCTACTTATTCGTTTATTCGCTTATTCTAGTATCGAGTAGATAAATAGTTAAACGTTTACTTATTTATTAGTCTATATACTACGTCGAGTAGTAAATAGACCCTTAGTATACTAAGTCTATTAAGGTTTTTAGCGAATTTTAATTATAATATTACCCCTCCCTTTTAACCTTCTTTATTCTTAAAGATAATTCTATATCTTTTTGTTAAATAAAGTAACGTAATAAACTATAGGAATAAGTTATTTCTAAAAGTCTAATAATTATAATTATATATATACGTTACGCGATATATTAGACCGAATATCGACTATCCTCGTTATCGTCGAAATACGGGGAGTATATTAAAACCGGGAAAAAATATAAACCCTCTAAGTCTATTATTAACTTCTTAGGAATTAATAAGACTCCGGAGCGCTTAAAATATAAAGAAGAAAAGATTAAAATTACGCGGGAAGCGGCGAACGAAGTTATTAACTAAAAGAATACGAAGTTAAAGAGATTTCGCTAATAAAAGAAATTCCTAAAGAAGTGTAAATAAAAGATATTCGATAAAGATTTTATAAATATAGAGGAGTTAGAGCGTCTAAAGGAATTTAAGAAATTCGGTAAAATAAAATATATAATAACCTCGGTTTTATATTTCGACGATTTTATATCCTTAAAATCTCTTTCGCTAGGGACCCTCGACTAGTTTTTTTATATCGTTATTCCTAAAACTTCTTTAGAAGTTCCCGGTAATTAATTAGATTTATTAATAACTCCTAATATTTTCCGACTTATTATATTCTTTTTATTTAATAAAATAGTCTTAACTTCTTTAACCTAAAATCTCTTCTACCTCGAACTCCGTTTTTTCTTTAATCTAGAAATAAAAGGTATTTTATAAAAATATCTTAAAATCTATTAACTTTAATCGAGAGATATAAAATATTAAATATACTTTAATATCGGCTAGAAGATTTAATTTATAATTAACTAGTTCTTTACTTTTCTTAATCGAAAATAATCCGATTTTAATATAATCTAGTTTCTTATTTAGTCTCTTATTTATTATATTTTTTATTAAGAGATATACTTTATCCCCCTTCTTTAACTAAGAATACTCTTTTCGATACTTATTTACTATTAATTTAATTTAAGTATTTATTAATTTAATCTAGGTTTATATTTCCTTATATAATACCTTTATATTAACTATATAGACTAGCGCCCTATATATATTAGGTCCTTATTTCGGGTCTAGAAACGTATTAACGTATTTATTATAATTTACGAAAAATAGCGTAAGTTTCGTTATATTAGACTACGCGTTATTAAATACTAGTTAAACTATAGGTAGAAGTTTTACCTAATCGTTTTATTTCTTATTTACGTAATATCGTAAATATATTTCTATTGTTTAGTTTATCCGCTCTATTTACCTATCCGTTTATAGGTAATATACGGTTAATATTCGTAACTTAGTTCCGATAGTATTAATTAGTATTTTCTAATAATTAGAGGTAAATCATTTATCTCGGTTAAAAGTAATCGACCTAGGTATCCTATAATCTTTACTAAGTTTATTACAAATTACTATTATCGAGTTAAAGGTTTCTAAAGTAATAGGGTCCTTCAATTTTAATAATTTAATAACGAAATCCATCGTAATATCGTCCTATAATATTTCTAGTACTAGGGCGAATTAGATTTAACTATATTTAATATATCTTATAGATTTATTCTACTAATATTCGATATATTCTTTAATATATTTCTCGACGTGCGACTTTAATCCTAGCGCGTTATATTCTTTATAGATAAATTTTATTATTTTAATAACTCTAGGGTATCTTTAAACCGGATTATTATAATAATTACGAACGATTTCTTTAAGATATTCCTTAGGAAGATAAGTTTTTTTATTATATTTTAATAATTTAGCCTATAGTTATTAACTTCTTAGCGTAGTAGTTAAAGTATCGTTTTCGTATTCCTTCCGGATACTATTTATAATTCCGGGAATAAAGATATATAACGTCGCTACTAGTTATTATACTAGGACCAGCGATTTATTTTATTACTAAATAAGGATTAGTTATATTATTATATCCTTATCCTTTATATAATCCTCTCGCTTATTAAATATATCGGCGCGATCGTTATTCTTTCTTAAGGTATAAAAGATCTTAAATTTATATTAATTTAATAATTCTAATTATTTAATTTACCTTCGGCTTAATTATTTCGTTATTATAAAGTTAAGAAGATTCTTATAGTTTATAATGATAATAAGGTTTAAATAGTTTTTTATATATACTCTTTATTATTCTAATACGGATACTACTACTAGTAATTCCTTATTATAGATATTATAGTTTTATTTCGCTAATAATATCTTTCTAGAATAATATATAATAGGGTACTATTTATCGTCTCTTTATTAAAGTATATAAGCGTTTATTATTAAATCTAAAGCGTCGGTTTCGATTCGAGCTAGTTCGTTACTTCGAAAGGAATATAATACCGGCGGCTTCTCGTAGGCCTCTTTAAATACCTCGAAAGATCGTTAATATTCTTTTCTTTATTAGAAAGTAATATCTTTCTTTATAATATCTATTAATAGTAAGGCCTTTTTAGAATAATCTTTAATAAACTTTTTATTAAAATTCGTAAACCCTAAGAAACTTTATACCGTTTTAATATTATATAATATAAATTATTCCTTAATACTCCTAATCTTTTTAGGATTTATATAAATACCTCTAGTATTAATTATAAACCTAAAGAATTTAACCGATTCTTTATAAAATTCGTACTTCTTTAATTTAAAGAGAAGTCTAGTTAATAATAAATAAATTAAAATATTTTATATATATTAAATATATTCTTCCTTATTAGTAAAATAAATTAATATATTATTAAAATATATAATCACCGTTATATCTAGGTATATTTATATAATATTATTAATTAATATTTAGTAGGTTACTAGTGCGTTAATAAATCCGAAGAATATTATTAAATATTCGTAATAATTATATTTAATTCTAAAGGTAGTCTTCTACTCCTCGTTTTCTTTTATCCGAATTAAATTATACGCGCCTCGAAGATTTAGTCGTATAAAGATTTTTATTATTATAAACCGATCCTATAACTCGTTAATATTTAATAGAGGGTACCGATTCTTTACTATAATATCGTTTAACTTTCGATAATTTATATAAAATTATAGACTTTTATCCTTCTTTATTATAAAGAGGATTAAATAATTTATTAATAATTTAGATTCTCGAATAAATTCTTTCTTAAAATTCTCGTCGATATACCCGCGAAGTACTCCGGGTTTTTTTTATAATAAAATATAAATAGGTCTAAATATCGGTTATCTATTAAATTCGAGTTCGATTTTATAATTTTATAACTAATATTTAGGTAATACTTTTATAGTTATCTTTTTTTAAAAAAGATACTTTTATTATTAATACTCTTTAGGGATATTAAGAGGTTCGTTTTTACTTTTAGAAATTCTAATTTATTCGCCCTACTAACCTCTTTAACTAGTATATATCGAATCGGATCCTCGTATAAAGTTATCTTTATATAAAGATAAAATATTATAGGCTTCGACCGGGCTACGGTTCGACTTCTTATTTATAACTATTCTTTATAAATATATAAATATTATATTAATAACGTCTTTAATACGCGGAAATATAAATACTCCTCTCGTTTAATTTATTATTAGATTATATTTCTTTAACTAAGGTATTCCTAGAATAATATAATAAATAACTATTCTTATTATATCGAAAGTAATTTCCTTATAGTAGCGTTAAATAATAACTAGTAGCGGGAACGTTTTTTTATCTATTCTTCTTATTAATAATTTCGACCCGTTAGTTAATTAAAGTTTATATTATTCCTTCTTTTCTTAAATTAATAAATTAGTTATTTAAACTACTATTCGAAATATAAAGTTATTAGTTATTCCCGAATTTATTATTATAACGACTTTATATCCGTTAACTTTTACCGGTATTCGTATATATATACCGTATTAAATTAAGTATATATATTATTCTAGGGCTAGTATATTAATCTCCTTATATTTTCCTTTAATATAAGGGACTAGTCTTTTCCCGACGAAGATAAAAATCCGTAGTACTCTTTAGACTCGGAGTACCTCTCGTAATCTCTAACTAAATAATAATACTATTTATCCTAATTATAATATTTCGTCTTTTTACTATATCTTATCTAGTTTTATAATTATAATTATTATTCTTTATCGTAGCCTAGGAAGATTTAGTTTTCTCTTTTCTTAACTAAATACTACGGGTAATTATCTTTAGTATAATTATTTCATTAATTATAATTATATCTTAGTTTTACGATATACTTTCGCTCTCCTAAGCTATTATAATAGTATTTATAATATTCGTTTATATATATTAATTAATATATCTTCTTATATCGCGGGTAATATTTATTATAGGTATAATTAATTTTAAAGATTTATCTTTTCTCCTTTTTTTTATCTTCGGGTTCTTTTTCTAATACGATAAATTAAGTTCTAAAGTTATCGAGGTAATCTACTACCTAAAATTATTCTTTAGAATTTATTATACTTTATTCTTATTTTTATCCTTCCTTTAAATCTTCCTCTAAAGTTTTATTATTATTATTATTTAATTCTTCGAGCTCTCGAATTCTTTAGGCGATTTTTTTTAACCTCCCTTTACTTCTCTAGTAAATCGTTAAATATAGAATTATTTTATACTAGATTTTTAGGGGACCCGGTTACGTTATCTAATATCTCCTTCTTAAATATATTTAACTATTATCGATTTATTATATTTTTCGAATAATAGTTCCTAGCGATATAGCCCGGCTTATTATAATTATAATAATTTATTATTTTCTTACTCTTTTATTATTATTTACCCCTTTTTTAAAATCCTCTCGTAGATCCCTTTTTAATAAAATCGAGTTTTATTAATATATAATTATACGGGTTAAATTTCTTATAGCGGTAATAACTAGCCGAATTATATTCGTTATTATATACTCCTAAACGTCTTTATCTATTAGCTCCTCCGTTATAATATTTCTCTATTATATATTCGTATAGTTTATTATTAATTTTAATTACTTATTTTATAAATATATCGAGGTCCTTTATAACGGCTCCTACTCGTATAAATTCGTCTTTTATATTATCTTTTAATCCTCGTCGATATATTATTATAAAAGTAGTATCGTCCTAGTCCGTAAATATTATATAATATTAAAACTATACCGAGTAATCGGACGTAGACCTTCGTTATATTAAATATTAAATAATACGAATTATTATACTACTTTCGTTAGATAGTCTAAATATATAACGAATCTCGGCTTTAAACTTAAAGAAATTCTTTATCTAAAACTTTACTAATAAGTTATCGATATTATATACTACTTTTATATAATATTTTAGGAATAGTTTAATTTATTTCTATATATTACTTCTTATATAGGTTATTATAAAGATTATCTATTTAATAACTAATATCGTATTCTCGTTAAATACGAAGAATAGCTAGAGTTATAATAACTAGTTATTAAATTTCTCGCGCTCTTTATAATAATAATTTAGTCGGGTAATCTTAATACGGTCTCTTTCTTCTATAATATTACGTCTTTTAATACTATTTTAGGTATTTAGGGCTAAGGTCTTTATTAATCCTAAAGTATTTATCTTAAAGGTATTTAAAATATTAAGGCTCTCCGTTTAATACTATAATATAACGTCGATAGGACCTAGGTTAGTACTTATAGAGAGGAGTATTAAGGATTAAAGAATAATAGGCTTCGTATCCGTATAAAATAAAAGTAAATAAATTTAATAAATTTAATTAATAGTTTAATAAACGTCTATATTTAGAATCTATAATTAAAAGTCTTAAGGGAAGTTAAATACGAAGTTTCTATCTACTAGGAAAATATATAGTTTATATAGAAAAAAGAAACTACGCTATTTATTCGTTTACTCGCTTATTCTAGTATCGAGTAGATAAACGGTTAAGCGTTTACCTACTTATTAGTTTATATACTACGTCGAGTAGTAAATAGACCCTTGGCGTACTAAGTCTATTAAGGTTCTTAGCGAACCTTGATTGTAATATTACTTTACTAGCCCTTAATTTTTTTTTTATTAAATTTTATTATAAAATTACTACCTAGTAAACGAAAAGATCGCGTTCATAAGGCGGAATTTATAATAATTAATAATTATATTAAAATATAATGATATATCTTCATTTTTAAAATTATTAACGTTATAGAATTAAAAGAGTTAATATATAAAGGAATTATCTTTAGGTTCGAAGTATTAGAGGGTATTATATTTAATTAAGAATCTATTTTTATATTTGTTTTTAAATTAGAGATATATTATTATCTAAAGATTAAGCGGCGCCTAAATACTATATTTTATTCATAAACGAATAATTAAATAAAACGTTAAAGTTAGAGATTAGAGTATTTTCTAAGAATCTTTTATATTAATAAATAAAATAATTAAATAGAATTTTTATTAATAATTAAATAAATATATTATAACGCGTAATATAGAATAACGCGTTTAATATTATTAAAATATTATATAAATATAGTTTATTAAATGAAATATATTTTAAAGACGAGTCGTTTAAAAGAGGAGTATTATTAATAAAAGAAAGAATTAAGAAAATAAAAAAATCTAAAGAATATTTAGAAAAATAATTAGAAATCGTAATAAAAGCGTAAAAATATAATTAGAATAAAAAGTATAAATCAAAATCGTTTAATATAAATGTCTTAATATTATTATTAATAAAGAGTTTTATATAAACGCGATTAAATAAGAGGCTTTCCTATAAGTTAAATTAATAATTTAAAGTATTAAATATAATTAATTCGTAGATATATCGCCTAGCGTTATTAACGAATTATCGTATTTATAATATTTTTTATATATTATTACTAGAATTATATTATCGTAAATAAAGCGATATATCGATACTAGATATATCTTTACCGGAATAAGTAGATAATATTAAAGAGTAGGAAATAAAAGAGATTTTTAAAAAAAGAAAGATAAAGAGTATAATTTAATTCCTAGTAAAATAAATAAGTTAGTTAAATAATTTTAATTAATAATTAAATAAAGATACTATTTTATATACGGAAGAACTACGTAATATATATAATAAAAAAGTAAGAGTAGAGAAGAAAGTAATTAAGAAACGGAGGTACTATTAATTATAAACTATAACTAGTTATTAATATTTACGAATATTACGAGTAAGTTAATTCTTAGTTTTAATTATAGCGAGCGTTTTATATTATCTCTTCTTTTAAATTACGGATAATTTAAGAGATTTAGAGAAATAGAATCCCTTATTTCTTTCTTTAAACTATATATACGAGTAGTCTCCTTCTTTTTCGAATCCGTATTAAAAGACCTATTAGAAGATATACTAGAAAAAGTCGTAAACCCGAGCTCGAGAGATTAATAAATCGTATACGATATATTATAATTAAAGGTAAACTCGACGACGAGGATAATAACGGGGTTAATAACGACTTTAGAATTTATATTAAAACTAGATTTAAAGTTACTAAAATTATAATCCGATTTGAAGAAAAAATAAATAATATCTTTAAATAATAAACCGGACTAGAAGATATTAAAATTTAGTAAATATTAACTCTATATATTATTTATATTAAAACGGATTATATCTTCGAATTTCTTTAAATAATAATAATATAAGCTAGTAATTAAAGACCCGGCTATATTATTTTAACTAAATCGGATTTATTAAAACTAATTACTTATATATATATCTTAACGGACTTCTTATAACGTATAATCCAACGACAAAGTATATTTAAGGAACTATATTTTTAATTATAATAAAATTAAAAATTAATATACTCGTAATATAATAACGGACTTTAGTAATATTAATTATATATCTCTATAAAATAAAATTTAGTAAACTAGAAAGTAAGAGTAACGTAATATATAATAATAATTATATATTATATTTACGCGGTTATTATAAGAGAAGTTATTATAACCGACGCGTTTTAAATAATATAAATAATAAAGTTTTAAAATAGTCGCGGAAGGCTTCGAATATTTAATAATTATTAAATAAAAAGTTATAATAAATATCTAAAGAATCGATACTATTAAATATTAATTTTAATAACGAGATATTATTATAATACGCGTACCCTATTAATTAAAATAAAGTAAGAATTTCAGAAATTAATAACGAATAATAATAATATATATACGTAATTCTTTTTAAATAAGATAAATATAAACGAGATTAATATTTTTAAAGAAAAGAAGTCTCTATATTTATATTATAATTAAAAATTATTAAAAAGAAAATTTAGAAAGAGAAATTAGAGTATAGTAACTCAAACTCTTATATCGAAATATATATAAGAAATTTACGTTTATATTATGAATAAATTTAAAGAAATTACGTTACTAATTAATTTATAAACTCGAATATTAGGAGTATATAAAGATATATATATAAGATTTTAATAAAGTAGTATTAAAGAAATAAAGTATTAAAAGCGGAGGCCGAAGTTATAATTAATATTAAAATTTATTATTGTTATACGATTTATTATTAGACTCTTCTCGGAATTATTTTATAAAATTTGGAATTTCCTTGAATTCTAATTAGTCGATAATGTATTTATTATTTACTAAATATCGTAAACGAATATTTATCGTAAACGAGTAGTATTTATTTATAAATAAATAAATTAGGATATTTAACGAGTCTACGAATTATCTAGTCAATTTTTAAATTCGAAAAAAAGTTTACTTATAAAGTTATACGAATATATCTCGTTTAATTTATTATAAACGCGCTAAATAAATAAACTCGCGTTACGTATACGCGTTAATAATATTTATTTTATAAATCTTCTTTCTTTTATTTACTTAATAAGTTTAAAGAGTTTATTAAATATTTATTATTATATATATTAATAAATACTAGCTTAGGCGAATATATATTATTATATCTCTTTATAAGAATATAATAATAATACGTCTATACTATATTCTTAAATTATATATACTAGTTCTATAATATTCTTTCTTTTATTTATCCTATTAAGTTACGTTTCGGATTAATATAGAGTAGAGTAGAGATCGAGGTATAATCTCTATTTTAGTTTAATATAAAGATCTATTAATATAGAGTTTAAAGTAGAGTAGAGTAAAATAAAGTTTTATTAAAAGATCCCTACTACGTTAAAACGGATTTTTAGTAATTATTATAATAACCCTAAAGACGTATTATAACTACTACTATTATTATAAATATATATATTTATAGCTACTACTACTACTACCTCTATAGATATATATACTTATAACTACTACTACCTCTATAGATATATATACTCATGACTACTACTACCTTTATAGATATATATATTTATAGCTACTACTACTTCTATAAATATATATATTTATAACTACTATTACTTTTATAAATATATATATTTATAACTAATATTACCTCTATAGATATATATATTCATAACTACTACTACTCTTATAAATACGCGTATTTATAGAATAAATACTCGGATTTAATAATTATTCAAATTAAAATTAGAATTAAAATTATTATTAGTTTAAAGTTAAATATAACCGAAAATTTTATTAAAGACGTAGTTTAATTCGTTTATTTTAAACTTAAAGAGACGCTTAAATAATAGTTTAGTTTTAAATTTAAAACTAACTCTTTTTAAATATTTATTAATATATTTTAATATTAGCGTTTTCCTTTAAACTTAATATTTTATTCTAAAGAATATTTCGATTTAAAATCGGTTGAAAAGTAAAGAGTAAAGAATAATAATAAATATTAATTATAATAATCATTATAATAATCGTCTCTCTATAATATAATCTATAATATATCTTATTATTAATCTATAATAGAGGTAGTAGTAGTTATAAATATATATCTCTATAAGAGTAGTAGTAGTCATGAGTATATATATTTATAAGAGTAGTAGTAGCTATAATATATCTCTAAGACTATTATTTTAATATAGTAGAGATTCTTTAATAAATCTCTACTTTACTCTACTCTAACTTAAAGTATTAAGGGATCGAATCGCGATCTCTACTCTATACTCTACTTTATTTTACTTTACTCTAGTATTCCCTCTAGAGATTCCCACGTTAATCCGAAGTATATACTAGGTTTAGATAGTTTTACGAATAATTATTTATAATATTAAAGAATATTTTAAAAGATAATTAATCTTCTATATTAATAATTATTAGGAAATAAATATTCTATTTATACTATTTATTTATTTATTATTTTTTCCCTTGTTTTCTATATAAATTTAAAGGATTTTCTACAATATTTTTATATTTAGATTCGGGGCGAATTCTTTAAAAAGAAAGATAATTATTATATTATATTAAAACTAGATTTTAATAGTTAAGATTCGGGCTAAAGACTACGTATATATTATATAATCTTTATATTAATTTTATTAGTTTAATATCGTAGCCGATAAATTATTAATATTATAATTAAATATATTATTATATAACTAGTTATTTACTCCTAGCTCCTAAAGTTCTTTAAAGATTAATTCTTCTATCGTCTAATAAAGATCTTTACTAAGTTTATATATTTACTTCTATATTATTATATATACCCTAGGTACTATAATTTAATAATAATTAAATAAATTAATTTAATATTAACTCTTGATTTGAATTACGATTGTAATTAATATATATATATTTATATTTTATTAGATTTAGAATTATCGCTACCGCTTTAATATTTTTATATACTTTTATATATATACTACCCTCTATTATTATTCTCTAATTAATTATCTTATTTAATATATTTACTTTAATCGTAATTAATAATTATTCTAATAATTCTCTATATAAATTATATTAAATTATAATTATAATATAATAGTATTAAAACTTTAGAAATATAAATATTTATAATAATTATAAATAATATTTAAATAAAATATTAAAAATATAATATTAGATTTAGATTAGTAGTTTAACTCTTTTATTATAATTTATTAATAAATAAATTAAATAATTATTATTACTTTTATATAAAAATAATATATTTAATAATACTTTAATAATACTTTAATAATACTCTCTTACCCTAGCTTAGTAGATTTGGACCTAAGTTCTACTATATCCTAGTCCAGCCGGAGCTACAAAGGGAGTACGGAGGTAGAGCTCGGAATAGACTACAACGGCCCGTGTAATTAATAATAGAAGACAGTATCTCACAGGCGGCCGAGTTTCGGTAGCATGGCTTTAGCTAGATCCCTTAACCAGTGAGTTCCCCCTTACTCTAGAACACTTAGTTAATTCATCTTCACCCTCTCCAACCCTCGTTCAAATACCATCGTCAACTCCAATGCCACCCCAAACTCTGCCTCAGGATGCTCAGCTTCCCAAAGCTCGTCCTCGGTAACAAACTCGCCCTTCAACCTCTCCCAACACCCGGTACCTTCAAGGGCGAGAAATTCCTCATCACCGGTACCTCGGGCGGTATCGGTCTTGCCACCGCTGTTCACTTCGTCAACCTCGGCGCCCGTTCCGTCATCATCACCCCATCGAAGCCCAGACCAACACGGAGGGTAAAGATGTTGTCAAAGCCATGGTTCTCGACATGAGTACGTTGGCTGCACGAAAGCCTTTGCGGACAAAGTGAGAGGGAAGGTCAAGGAGATTGATGTCGTGATTCTGAATGCCGGCGTCTTCAATCTGGCGTTCAAGCTGGCTGCCGGTGGGTACGAGGAGACTATTCAGGTCAATGTCTCGAGCACGGCGCTTCTCGGACTGCTTCTGCTGCCGTGGATGAAAGAGGTCGGCAAGGGCAAAGCACATTTGGGAATTGTGACAAGCGGGGTAAACAAGGATGTTGACATTGGGGGCAAGTGGCCACAGAAAGACATCTTGGGCTTCTTCAGCAAGGAGGAAAATCGTCCCCCAGGATTCAATGGAATGTATGGTACGAGCAAGCTGTTGGAGCAGTATGTGGTCAATGAGCTTGCAAAGTTGGCAGTTGGCAAGGATAGGCGGTAGGACTTGCTTCCCCCGTTTTCCGAGATCACTTTACATGTTCTGGCGTGAAACAGCGCACAGGTCATAGTCAACGCCATCTGTCCAGGTAGCACTATCTACGAAGGTATCTGTCAAGACGGAAAGTGCTGACCGACTCGGGGATGGTGAAATCAGACATTGGCTGTGAGGCAAAGACAAACACTGTCAAGGCAGCTGTAATTGACGGATTCATGACAGTCGTGATGAAATCTACCGAAGGCGGTGCGCGAATGCTTGTTCGATATACAGTCACTAGAGCAGAAGAGAATGGAAAACATATCAGTGATGTACCAGAAGACGAGTGGAAACAGTATGTACATCCTTCCTCGTCTTGGGTTCCGTTTTACGAGCCGTGGCTAATACTGAGCAGGTCTGTGCAGCATAACATCCAGGGACCAGAAGGACAGAAGATGCAGGAAGAGGTGTGGAAGGAAGTTGTGACAATTCTGGCGCAGCAGGCTCCAGAAGTGAAGGAGATCTCTCATATTACGACCGCATGAGGGCGTTTGCAATTCTTTGACAGGAGTATGAGCTTTACGATACAATTCTGATGGGAAGGAAATCGCTCAGATTATGACAGCATGAGGGCGTTTGCATTTCTTCGGCAGGAGTCTGAGCTCTATGATACAGTCCTGGAAGGAAAAAGGTCGCTCATACTACGACCGCATTAAGGCCCTATGCAACTCTCTAGCTGGAGTCTAAGCTTTATGATAGCGTTCTTATGAACCCTTAAGGTAAAGTTCTTCTGATGAGAGATACCAGCAAACAATTCTCGATCGTGATTCGTGGTCTAATGTCCCCTCTTGTCCAGTATCTGGAGCCTCGCTTTGTAAGCCACCTCTGGCAGTCAAGGCGCTCAGCCTCTATTTTACGACCATCTCTCTTGCTACTTCAGGCACGATAGTTACCGCCAGTCCGGCAATTATGTCCCTGTCTTCCCAGCGTATCAAGTGAGCTGTACCATACCAAATCATGGCTGGAACTCTGAACGGGGTCAAATCCAGCAAGAGCCACTAGATATTCTCAATCCTTACAGAGGACTTGTTTTCTGCTTTGCCTTAATAGCTATCCACGGCATTGTGAAACTGCAAATAGTGGCGCAGCCAGTCAGTGCAATAACAATAGCAAAAGCCACCTTCAACCCGTCCATGTAACTGTTCACGACGCCTACTAGCTCCTGGTCCGTGAAGGTCTGCCTTAATTTGGTGACTCCGACCGCGATGACTGCATTACCTTCTATCCCTGGCGTGCATATCGCAAACTTGTCCACCAGCGTGTTTGTGAATGCAGCCTGCGCACTACTCACCATAAAGGCACCGCCCATGGTCTGGAAGAAGAGCATTATGGCGGTGGTGGCGGAGACGTCGGGCGGGTCGGCGAGAGCCTGTGCGGCGAGGATAGGTGGTTGGAAGCAGAGGCCGAGGCCGATGCCAGCAAGGACTTGATACCCAATCCAGGCGCTCGAGGTCGAGTTCTCTGAGAAGGTATAGATAAGGCCGCTAGCTACGGTCATGATAGGTGCGCCGAGGACGATGAAAGGAGTGAAGTAGCCGGTGGTGGTTATGGCTGCGCCGGCGATGACAGTAAAGAGTGCTGATCGTTCCATCAGTCCTGAGCCTCTCAGGGGAGAAGGTGGCCAACGACTTACTTGCGGCAATGATGAACGCCAGGTTCCTTACACCGCTCTCTTGAGCACTGACTCCGAGGATTGCCTGGAAGTAGATGGGAATGTAATATATTAGAGTGAACTCACCGCCGCCGAGACTGATACGGTGTCAGAATCTCAAAATATGGAGAACGCAGTATTTGACTTACAAGAAGCTGACGGCGCAACCAACGTAGACTACTCGCTTCTTCATGATGCGTGGGACCAGGAGGGCGCGTTCTCGTTGAAGGTACTCAGTGACGACAAAAACGATTGATATCGAGCCAAAACACAAAGGTACCAATGACATCGGCCGACCTCCAGCTTTTCGAGACCCCTCCCCATAGCAGAGTCAGGGGAAGGCATGTCACCGCTGCCAAGATGGTGAAGGTCCCGAACAGGTCCATCTGCTCGAGCTTCTCGGACCAAGAGGCGTTGTGGTCATCTTCGTTCCGCGAGATAGCTGGTGTCTTGAAGGTGAAGAGAATAATAGCAGCCGAGACTGCACCGAGGGGTAGTTTGATGTAGAAGCTGTCGCGATTCAGTCTAGGGGGCAAGAAGCGGGACAGATACGTACGAACCACCATCTCCAAGAGACCTTGTCCGCTAATGCTCCCCCAAGCACTGGGGCGGCGCTTGAACCTATTCCATACGTCACGGCCAAGGCACCCGTGAAGATGGGCCGTTGCTCCGGGCGAACGGAGAAGGCTGCGATAGTGTAGCAGCCCGCAATGACGCCTGCAGACCCGCAGCCTGTAATTGCCCGGCCGACAATTAATGCTTTGCTATTATTTGCCACGCCTAGATGACGTCAGCTTGGACGTACCCGTCGATTCTAGGTGCGGAGGATGGCTTGCCGCAGATCAGACTACCCAGCTCGAAAACGGCAATGGCGATGAGGAAGACGGTCTCGAGGTCGAAGTATTTGTATGCTTTGCCCCACGTTGACTGCGTGGATGCCACCGTCATGAAGAAGACAGACGCGTACCACCCAATGTCATCCAGGCTGTGGAATTCGTCGGTGATGTGGGGAATTGCTGTGGCCAAGATGGTCATGTCCATGACGGCAAGAAGTAGGGCCAAGACCAGCGCAAGGGTAACGGTGAGAAGATGGATGCCGCTAGGATATTTCACCTGGTCATCGTCCGCGGCTTCTTGAGAGGTGGTGGGTTGAGCCTGCGGTATCTCCTTTGTAGACTGAAGTGTCGTAGATGGACGGTGTCCTGGTTCCGTGGACAACGGAGGAGTCAACTTCTGATTGTGCATTATCTCCTCCAAGGAATGTTGCTCGAGTGAGCTGGAAAGTCGCATGGTGGAAGTCGTGATCTGTTGGCAAGCAATGGGCTCGTGCGTAAATATGGACCATGTTCTTGAGTAATGAAGATCTCCAAAGTTGACAAGCAATGTCACCTTTAGAGGATGTTTCTCCCACGCGCTGGTAAGCGGCGCAACAGATCTTTGATAATGCGGCTCAAGCTTCACCCCACAACCTCAAGGATATCTAGTATTCGATGTGGACAGAGTACGTTGTAGGACAGCAATGTGGGCAACGGTTAAATCGAGCTGTGTAAAGAACTAGTATGGGAGTTGAACATAACACACACCTCTTAGCTAAGTTTGCCAAACAACGTATACTGGTCAAAGATAGTATGTTTTACTTGATTGAATGTCTCTCCATTCTCGGAAGTCCTATTCACATTTCTACCATTGCACCAATATGTCCGCAGATGGAATTAGGATATAAAGGAATTCAATACCAAGCTCCCTATCACCTCTTCAAATCGGACCTAGAGTTTCAGCCTCTTGACTCAGGTATAACGAGGGGTCTGATATAAAGAGGTTAGGCTTCTGCACGCTGTGCAGAAGATGTACCTACTTGATGCACCTTATCCATAGAGCTACAGGGGTTCAGGCTCTTGCCGTTGTTCGTTGATTTATGTGGTCAGCTTGATCCTAAATTCGAGGTGACATATCCAGCGAGCCTTTGGCTTGTCGAATTCGGAGTCCGATTCGTAATCAGACGCAACGTCACTAGTGAGATAGGGACGGTAATTTCGTTTCGTGATTCTTCATCGCCGGCGCTGTTTGCTGCGCCCGTATCACCCGTATCCAACGAGAGAGTGCAATGGCTTGATTGGAATTCATCCCAATAACCACCGTACGGTGTTTCTATGAGAAGTGGAATAGACTTTGTAGAAAATGAAAAGACTTGAGTGTATTCTGAAAAAATGAAGTACGAATAAGGTACGGTAGCGGCCAATAGCATAACGGAGCCCCTACGGCCAGCCACGAAGCTGAGCTCCGATATGCAAAGGGTGGCGTCCCGAGTCCCGCCGTATTCATGATCCCGAGGCCCGACGTGTCCGTGCGCGCTGCTCTTCTCATACTTCTCGCTCGGTACTCCCGCAACAATGGGCCGGGCCGGCGCCAGCGGTACAAGGTCAACTTTAAAAGTATTGGACAATTAGCTACCATAGCCAAGCTTGGCGCCCGTAATTCAGCTCTACTATAGAAATCATATAGTAATAGTTGTTTATATATAAATAATTACTTATTAAATTATATCTATATAGAAACGAGGCTAGGAAATAAATCTAGTTACACGGGGGGTATTAGCGTATATAGAAAATTATAGAATTTTTAGTATTTTTTCTATTCTTTATTCTCCCCGTATTTAAACTATAATTACTAGTAAATAAATAAAGATATTAATAATTATTAAAATAAATATAATTATCGCTTTATTAATATTAAATAAATTTTAGATATAGTTACTAGTATTAATTTCTAAAGTTATAATATTATATTTTTCGGTTATTATAATCGAAATAAGTTTTTTATTAATTTTAAATCTCTTTTTACTAAAAATAAAAAACTATTTAGAAAATATCTAATTCGAATAATATTAACGGGAGATATAGTTATAAAAGTATTAAAAATATAAAAATACTCCCCGTACTTTAACTACGCGTAAGAAGTAGATTAAACGAGCGCGTTTTATTTAATAATTAAAAGAATAAAAAGAATAAAAAGAACTAGAGCGAGTAGAATTAAAAAAAAATTAATAAAGAATATTTTAGGGAGTAGGTAAAATATAATAATACCGAATTAATAATATCGTCGTCGGAAGAGTTTAATTAAGAAGAATTTAAACGAAGATTATATTAAAAATAAAATAAAAACCGGGAGTAAAAGAAATAATAACGTTATATTAAAAACGGGCGTATTATATTTTCGTCGCTATTACTTTTATTATAAGGTAATTATACTTTCGACGTAGCCGGATTAAATAACTAGAATATATCTAGGAATAATATTATTACCCGGTAAACTTGTATAATTTAGAAGAAAGTCTTTAATAAATAAAGTATTATTATTTAATATAAATAAAAACGGGAGTAAAAAGAATAATAAGATTAAAATGAAAAAATTATTAAATATAATAAAGTAGAGATACGTCGTCGTCGGCGAGAGGAGAAAGAGTAGTGAAAAAATAATTTAATAAAACTACTAACGTTAGAGTTAGACGAAATAGAAAGAAATAATTAATAAACTAAACCCGTTCTAATTATTTTAAATACTCTTCGCGTTAATAAAAGTCTATAATAACTATTATTAGTTAGGTAGATAACCGCCGATTAATTTAATTTATATAATTTTGAATAGTAGCTAGCTAACGCGATTAATAAAAAAATTAATCTTAAATTAAACTAAGAAATTTAAAACTAATTTATTAATATAAAAGTAATAAAGCTACGAGTATTATAGAAGTAATAATTAATTAATAACTTTTTAAAATTAGAATAAGAAGAAGTATTAAAGATTATTTTAAAGAGGTTATTAAATAAATATCAAAATAAATAATAAAAATTAAGATTTCGGCGATAGTATTTACAAATATTAAATTTATAAAGATTAAATTAAAGTACTTTTATAAAGTATTATTATCCGATTCTTTTAAATAACTAGTATTAAAAATTAAGGTAATATAAACGAATAAATTACTAAATTAAATACGTACTCGATAAAAAGGTTTTAGAGCGGCTAGAAATTTCGATACTAATTTTATAAATAAATAGTAATATTATAATACTAACTACTTTAATAAAAATAGTTTCTATTTCGTTAATTTTTCTAGAAAATATTATAACGTCGTTTATTTTAAATAATCGTAATAGAGTAAAGTTATAATTAATAATATTTCGAAGATATTATTTAAATACCTCTTTATATATTTATATAAATTATAGAAGAGTTTAAATAACCCCGTTACGTCTAAGTCCCGTAAAGAACTAATATATAAAGAGAAAAAGATAAATAAAAAAGAAATAAAAAGTAGAAACTAGATAAATAATATTATAGTTATAAATAAATAATAAATAGAGTTACGAATAGTAGAAATCATTATCGATAATATAGAGAGGATATTTTTGAATTACCGAAGTAGTTTAATTAATTTTAATATCTTTAACCTTTTTATTATCCTCCTCCGTCCTACTAGTAATAACCGTTACTATAATAACTACTATCGTAGTAGTAGTAGTAGTAGTAGTAGTAGTAGTAGTAGTAGTAGTAGTAGTAGTAGTAGTAATATTTAATTTATTTATTATTGTCTTAATTAAAGCCTTAGCTCTTCTAACTTTTATATACTTTTTCGTAATAACTAGTTATTCGCTTTAGTCCTTTAGGTACTATTAAAGAAGAGGATAAAATTATAAAAGAATTCTTTTATTAAAAAATAAATAGGGTACGTAACGAGTATAAATAAAACCGGATATACGAAATATAATAAATAGTAGTTAAATAGATATAGTAAATTAATAATTTAAAAGGAATATCGGATATAATTTTATTTATATATTATATAATTATAACGAAGGGGGTTCTCGATAGAATAATATAAAAATTTAAAACTAATTTAAAGTTATTTAAATCTTATTAATACTAGATATAAATAATTTAAAATATTCTAGTTTTAAAATATAAAGGATAAGAAAAAGAGTAAGAAATAAATAAAATAAAACTAAAAAACGAGAGTAAAGACGAGACGTAAAGAAGATAAGATAATAAATATTTATAATATAAAAGTAGCTTTTATTCATTATTTAAAATCGATTTATATATCGCTATTTGATATTCGCTCTTTTAATTACTTTATATTAGTTTTAAATATATATTCTTTAGTATTATATTTAAAATACTCTTTTATAAAGTAATTATACCGATTTTTATTTACTATATATCGTAGGAAGTCGTGAAGATCTCTTTAAATTATAATTATATATAGTTAAAATATTATTTAAATTATATCTTTAGAATATTAAAATTTAATCTAATCGAGTTAAATCGAGTAAATAAAGAGGGAGAGAAGGAATATTATAATTATATTCTCGAATAACTTCTATTATTCGGGAGTAGTAATAGAAGTTAATATTATTTATAATAATTATACTCTTAAGGCCTAGGAATAAATTATAATAAAAAAGTAATTCGTTAACGATTTATTTAAAAAACTTATTTACGTTAAACTAGTCTTCTTTAATAATAATATAAAGTAAATAGTTATTAATTATATAAATAGGAAGTACCTCTTATAAATGACCTCGTTTTCGGCTAGTATAATAGCGAGCTAGGCGGTTAACTAATATATATACTCGATATCGCTAGTCTATAGACTCGTTGAATAACGATTTATTAATAAATATTAATTATTTAACGGTAAAATAAAGTATTTATAACTCTTAATTTATCCTTAATTTATATTTTATTTATACTTTATATATTACCCTAGTTTATTATTTATCCGTATATTTTTTAAAGTTTTAAAGATTATTAATTAATAGATTTAAATACTTTATTCCTTCTATTAAAAGTATATAAAATCTTTTTATAATAAATATAATCTTTTATTAATATACTCCGTTATAAAATCTTCGGCTACTTTAATAATTTTATAAAAAATATTTCTAAAACGAAATTAAAACCGAAATAAAAAGTTTTATATAAAGAGATTATACTTTATCCGATAAATAATAATAGTACTATAGTGAATCTTTAGGGCGATAGCGTTAGGGCGTTAAATTAAAAGTAAGAAATAGAGGATATAAATACGTAGAACGGGGGAGAGTAAATTAATATAATTTCTAATAATTATAATATTAATATTAACGTTATATTAATATATTCAATTTTAAATTTACCTAATTTAGATATTTAATAATTATTATTTAGTAATTATTAATATCTCTATTTATTTACTAGTAATTATAATTTAGGTACGAGGAGAAAAACAAATACTAAAGATTTTATAAATTTCTATATACGCTAATAATTACCTACGCTCGGAATATCGAATAAATATTTCTTAAAATTATATAAACTCGTATTGAAGTCTTTATTACTTATTATAAATACTCGTAATATATCCTATATACGTAGCGGGTATTTCTAGGAACTAAAAATATTATATTTACTCTATTTACATAGCGAGGATATAAAATAAATAATATTCTTTTTATTTATATAATAAATATATAAAATATATAACTTTTAACGAGATTTCCTTTTATTATATAATAATATATTTTTTAATAAATAAGAACTTCGTATCTAATTTCTCTTAAAACTTTTAATTTTAAATATTAAATATAAGTTTATATCTAAATATATTTAACTTTATTTATATTTATATGAAATTCATTATTCTTTAATTTTGAATACTCTTTTTAATAAATATTAACCTAGATTCTATTAACGTTATATTATAATATTAAATAAAGAGTCTTAATATTTTAAATACCCTTAGAATTAATATTTTAAAATTAATAAAATTATAATTTTAAATATCTAAAACGATATTGAAAAACGTAATTTTATAAAATATAGAAATTATATTAAAATCTCTCGCTTAAATTAATATTACAAAAAGTGTAAAAAGTTTAATAATTAATTAATTTAATTTTAATTATTCTTCGCCTTTAACGAGAGTATTATATTAATTAATTAATTAATAATTTTTACTATTATTTATATAAGAGGTAACGCGTAGAAATAAATTAAATTATTTCTATAATATTATATATAGAGAGTTAATAAAACCGAGAATTATTTAATAAAACGCGTTAGATTTTTAGAAGTATTTACGGGCGTTAATAATATTTTAAAATTAAGATATAATATTACCCCGTTTAATTTAATTTAATTAATTTATATATATTTAAAGCGTTTAAAGTCTACTCTATATTTTTATAGATAAATTTAAAGAGTTAAAATACGTATTATTTATAATAAATTATTATATTATAATAATAAGAATTTTATTTAAAAAGTCTTATAAAAATAATATATAGTTATTTATAAATTATAATTATTAAGTGAATTTAGTATTGAGCGTGATTCATTAATTAACTTTTAAATATTAATTAATTTAATCGTTTTAAAGTACTTCGAATTCCGTATAAATTACTTATAATAATATTGGTTGAGATTGTTGCCCCGGTGTAGCAAAGCAATCCTCAAACATCTCCACTGGCTCTACTAGCTACTGTTACGCCTTAGCACAGCAGCAACATTACCGTGCCTCCTAACAGCTCCCCTGCGGACGGAAAGACGTCATCGCCTTGTCAAGCCCTTCCGCCTCCTCAGCTGATGATCAGCGTGTGTCGCCTTTCGGACTCTGGCCACGTCAGAACGACAATCCATCAGGGACTCGCGCACCTACAATCAAAAGTCTCAGTGCAGTGTGCCAGTCCCGTTATACACAACGAAGTCACCGCGATCCCCTGGTATGAAGCACGCCGAGAAGGCGCCCACGCGTTAATCATCACCGACAGCTACATTGAGTACGATGGAGTACAGAGCGCTGTGTCCTTCCAGCCATGGGCATGCCCATACGCCAGCGGAAAGGGTCCCGTCGACATCATGGCACACTGTCTATGGTGCGCATTCATGTTCCAGGCTACACGTCGCATCGAAGGCAAGCCGAGTTCGCCATTATGTACTGCGGTGGAGGCGCTCTCGAACACACTACCGAAGCTACGCCAGCTAGACGTGACGTTCAGCTGTGCCCGTACAGCTTCGCCGTGGTGTGCTTCGTCGTGGGCACAATGGCAAGACCAAATGAAGGCAATCATCCGCAGCGGCTGGCTACATAATCTATTTGCACCCTCAGTCTTTCTACCCTCGCACGCATACAATTACCATGTTATGGTAATTTCTGAAAAAGCACTATGGATATTCTCGCTTGAAATAAACATTCATCGTATGCGTATGATCGCGCCTTCTCTGTAGATTGCCTTTCAGAACGAGTGAATCAGGCTTCCTGCACCACCTGAGTCTCGTGAATCTTTCATCGGCACACTTATCGCGCCAACATTCTAGAGGCAGCTGTTGATGTAGCTGGAGTCGGAGCTTGAGTTGCTGGAGTAGCAACTCTGGTAGGAGGAGCCAAGCGATTATGCTGCATATGAGCCTGCACGAGATGGCCCGCGGCCAACGCGCTGCAGAGAGAAAGCTCTCCCGCCAGCGTGACCGCCGCCATTATGCGAGCGAGCCGGCGGGCGTTATCTCCCGGATTGGTGGGATGAGGGCCGTGCACGCCAAGCATATCAAGCATGGCACCTTGCGGCTCGAGAATTGTGCCGCCGCCGAGTGTACCAACCTCAAGGGAAGGCATCGAGACGGAGATCTGCAGCGAGCCACGAACGTTCTCCATGATAGTGATGCAATTGGAGCTCTCGACCACCTGCGCCGGATCCTGGCCGGTAGCAATGAACATGGCGGCGACGATGTTGGCCGCATGTGCATTGAATCCGCCCACCGAGCCTGCCATGGCCGAGCCGATAAGATTCTTGGATCTGTTAAGTTTGACGATACTGTCGACATCGGTCTTCAGCACAGATTTCATAACATCACAAGGGATGATAGCTTCAGCAACAACACTCTTCCCGCGACCCTCAATCCAATTGATAGCTGACGCTTTCTTATCGGTGCAGTAGTTACCGCTTAGCGATACGATATCCATGTCTTCGAAACCCTCGCTCATCATCACGTAAAGGGCATGCTCGGCACCCTTAGAGATCATATTCATGCCCATGGCATCTCCCGTCGTCGCTCTAAAGCGGATAAAGAGGTGCGTGCCAGCCAAGGTTGCCTTAATAGACACAAGGCGAGCGAATCGGCTGGTCGAATTAAAAGCCTTTTTCATGATTGCTTGTCCTTTATCTGAATCGAGCCACAGCTTCGCAGCGCCAGCACGCTCGACTCTCTCAAAGTTGACACATGGACCTCGCGTCATCCCGTCAGCGGTTACTACCGTCACCGCACCGCCCCCAGAATTGATCGCTTTACAACCTCGGCTGGTACTAGCTACTAAAACACCCTCCGTGGTCGCCATAGGGATAAAATAGCTCTTCCCATCGATGACAAGTGGGCCGGCAATGCCGACCGGGACTGGCATGTAACCCACCACGTTCTCGCAGCACGCACCGAATACCCGTGCCCAGTTGTAGTCTTCGTATGGAAGCTTGGAATACTGAAGGGCCCCAGTCAAGTCCGCCGTGGCTTTGGTCCGAGATATGACTATTCGGCGAATCCTCACCGCTCGAGTAAAGTCCTTGAGTGTCTTTTCCAGTGCATAGCCTGGAATCTTTCCGTGCATTGCCAGTTCGACGACTTCTTCGTCCAGCAGCTCATGGACGCGTTTCGCTCGAAGCAATTTCTCCATATGCTCTGGGCTGCGTATGGAATTAGATTCTTCTAATTCGACAAGTGGAGCTGTGGTAGTCTGCAACGCTGTGTCTGTATCATCATTAGTCGATGCGGGAGCAAATTGAGCCGACCTTGAGGGTGGATCCAAGTACTCTCTCAAGGGGATCGTGGCAGATTCGGTATCGTTGAACTTCTGTGCCTGAGCCAGTTCCTCAGTGTCGATGGGACGGTTAGAGGCATTAGCGTCTTTGATGCCCACTACCGCCGCGTTGAAGAGATACCCATTGAACGCAACACTCAGGACAAGGGCGACCAAGATCAATTTCGAAAGGATAGGGTCCTCCAAACTCTTGAGCACCCCGCCCACCATCAGACCGCTGATTCCATAACCTCCCAAGTCACTGAATGCGTACCAGCCGTCCTTAGCAGCGGTCTGAGTCAGACCATAGCGTACAGAAAAAGCCTCCAGCTCATATCTTATCGGAGAGAGGACAGTCACGATTGTTTCCTGACGCTTTGTCTTCGCCGTGGTAAGCAGTATGTCAAGTCCGTGAGAAGCAACTTTGAGCGGGTCGGCTGACGGAGGAGCAACGAGACCGCGAACGTTCTGAGCCCAAGAGCTCGTGCTCCGGAATGGAATGATGTACAAGTTGAATCCATTGACCGCGAAGAATCCGGCCACCATGACGAACTTAAATGTCGATACGTGCGCGCTTGAAATTTGGCGACCGAAGAGGGTCGCTCCTGTGTCATGGCCGCCATCGGCAGTGGGCCAATCGTTGCTCTGAGCGACATTCTCAGCAACCCTGCTGCTGATACCATCGTCCTCTAAGACCTGGCGTGTCTCGACATGTCGTTTGAATCTGTTAATTTCCAGCTTAATGCATAGGATTGCGGCGTAAAAGGAAAAAAGCAGAATCAAGTCGAAGAGTAGGACCCAAGCGGAGAAAAAGCAGAACTGCTGGAGACCGCCCTGGACACTAGATGCCGCACCAAAGACCAGGACGCCGATCTCTATCGTGTAGGCTTTAAGAATTGCGAACCCCTTTTCCCTGATGGCGATTTCAAGGGCAAACTGAGGGAAGCTCAACAAAACCTCCTGTTCCTTGGATGACTTCTCCGAGCCCTTATCCGCGGCCATGCGGATGGCGTGCGAAAGTACTGCGCGAGTGAGTAGAATGTACTTCTCGAAGCTTACAATTACCACCAAGAACGGCATCCCTTCGGTAAGGAGAAGGAGTGTGATCGGAACGCCGAGTTTGGCAGTGACAAACAAGCCGAACAGAAACGAGAAAGCAGACGAGAACAGTACACCCGCCGCTACCCAGAAATTGGATCCCATGCGGCGCAAGGAGACAAAGAGCGAGGCGAAAGTCACAAGTGTCGCGCCGTACGATAGGACCATGATGACAACGTCGAGTGTTTGGGCGTGCTTGAACAGGGTCCGAAACTCAACCCAAGAGTTCTCTGTCCATTTAGCTAGACTTAAACGAGCCGGACCGCGTACCGCCTTCATGATCCAAATCTTCTTCTCCTGACTGCGCTGGGATCTCTTGGTGTCGTAGCTGGAAACATCATGTGGTATCTCCAGAGCAGCTGACAGAAAATCTGGAGCTTGGTTGTACGGGACACTGAGAGTCAATGCACTTTCCTCCGGGACATATGGGGCAAAGGAGTGCGAAGTCGATGGAAGAACGGTAATGGAGAGGTTTTCGAATACAGGAACCGAGGCCACTACGGAAGGAGCCCATGATGTGCCTGCCGACGCAGATTGCGGGAAAACGAGCGTGAGAAGGGCGAGATGCGACCCGTTCGTCGCATTTCGACGAAGTGAAACCTCCACGTCGTGCGTTTGCCATGCCCAAGCTGTATCAAGGCTTGTTCTCATAGTCCTGCTCCCCTCGATCAGAGACGACCAATCTGCCTTGGTAGTGCTTCTTGTGGCATCGATAAAGCTGTCTCTCAGTAGGCCAATGTAGCTAGTGCTTGCGAGGGCTGCGAAAATGACCACAGTGTGAATTGGACGAAAAGAGGAGATACGAGAAATAACTTGAAGGAGCGACGTGATCTTCTTGTTGAGCCACGATGGAGAAGTGGCATAGGACCCAGTATGCTCCCACCGGAAGCGAGATGGAAGGAGGTACGAGGCATTCATGACGAAAACACTCTACTCGTGACCTGTACCATTAGTCAAATTGAATATGTGTGGGCGTCGGGTACTGGGAGGGAGTAACACGTTCGAATTCCTTCCAAGCGCACTCAACCGCTTCTGGAGACAGCCGAATTAGGCTGCGAGTGGCTCTGGCGGGCTACTGAAGCATGCTGTAGCAAGCGGACGGTTGTACAAGTCAGCACCTAGATTGGAAACGCCCTGCTTAGAACGGTGATAGGGTAGGATGTAGCATTGTCTAAGCAGCATTTCAGCGCCCTTCGGATCGGCAGAATCCATCAAGAGGCAATCACCATCCAATCAAAGCCCAGCTGCAAGATTTTTGGGCTGAGAGCCAAGCGGACAAATTTGCACAGTTCCGAAGGATGAAGAGAAGACCCGCGAAGCCCGAAATCCGTAACGCCAACCTCGAACGTCCCGTATCCAGCAAAGGCCGAACCGAGCTCAGATATTCCGGCGGCGTTCTGACACGTAACCATCGAAAATCTGGCTCTATACTCATTACAGTTTATCCGATAGACTCTCTCGGCCTCACAGGTACCTCGGGAACCACCGTTGCTTGGAAGTTGTGCGGTAACACTTTCTTGTTGGGGACTGTTCACTCAAGTGTAAAAACCGTCGACCCATAGGCCTGTTCTGCAACACCAACGCGACACCACAATCGCTGACTAAAGCCCTTTAGCCATTGAACGAGTCTCGCTTGCACCATAAATTAGCCTCCAAACATGCCTGCTACGACAGCAGTCGCTGAGACAAAGACCGAGTCTGCGAAGACAATTCTCCGACTCTTCCCACAGATCAACGCTGACGCAACCCAGCGACAGGACGAAAGTGGTACCCAGGATACTGATCTGACAGGCTATGACCAAGAGCAGATCCAGCTGATGAACGAAGTCTGCATCGTGCTTGATGAAGACGACAATCCTATTGGCACCGCCAGCAAAAAGGACTGTCATCTTATGACCAACATCAATAGAGGTCTCCTCCACCGTGCATTTTCTGTCTTCCTTTTCGACTCGCAAGATCGACTGCTATTGCAGCAGCGAGCGTCAGAGAAGATCACGTTCCCAGACATGTGGACAAACACGTGCTGCTCACATCCGCTGGGCGTGCTGGCAGAAACGGGCGCAACGCTAGATGCGGCCATCATGGGCGTCAAGCGAGCAGCGCAGCGAAAGTTGCTCCAGGAGCTCGGCATCCCGGTTCACCAGGTCCCGCTTGACAGGTTCGAGTTCCTGACCCGCATCCATTATAAGGCTCCCAGTGATGACAAGTGGGGCGAGCATGAGATCGATTATATTCTGATCATCAGAGCGAATGTCGACCTGGAGATCAATCCTAACGAAGTGCAGGCTACGAGGTATGTGTCGGAAGAGGAATTAAGAGCCATGTCTGGCGATGAGAAGCTAAAGTTCACGCCCTGGTTTGGGTTGATGTGCAAAAGTATGCTCTTTGACTGGTGGGACCATTTAGGGGAGGGACTTGGGAAGTACAAAGGAGAGACTACGATAAGGAGGATGCCATTAGCACCGTCATGGCCGTGGCGGGCAACATAACGGCACACTGATAATTGGGTGTTTCCGTCCATAGCAAAGTGTGGGACACCCGACGCAGAGATCGTACTAGTCTCAATTGTAGCACCAGTCTCAATCATCTCAATCTGAGGGTCGTATTGGCGGTTTCCTACTTGAATTGCCCATCGCACCTTTTCACAGGGTCAGCCAGCTCGCTCTTTGGTTGCTTGCCCACAATCTCTAATGTGACTGGGCGATTTCCTTTTTTGCCATCCTTCGAGCCGCTCTAAGACGTCATGAATATCGGGAAGAGAAATGACGAAAGTGCATCTCGATCGTGAGCCGTAGCTAATATCTTAAGGGTCATGCATGCAGTTGGAGTTACACGCTCCCCAAGATGACCAACTATATACAATCCCGTGAGCCACGTCAGACTTTAAAGGGGCGTTGATCTATTTATAGGTCACAAATGCTGTTCTCTCCTTTGAGAACCAAAATAGTCCGAGACCTCCTTATCTATATCGATATGTGGCTAAAGAAGTCGCTGAAAGTAGTCAGATACTATCTGCGGCCGCGTCTCGTTGAAGGTGATGAAGACAACATTTCCTGATAGCATTTAGCGTGTACAAAACTCATGCGAAAACTTGGTAATTTAGTTCTATACCATACACCTAATCTAAATATTTAAACTAAATTCTTACTGAAGTCTATAAGTATTCATTCAAGTATTATAGAATTAAAATTATAATATTTAAATTAATAATCTTTATATAAAGTATAATTTAATATAAGTAATATTAGATAATATAAGAATTTAGATTTTTTTAAATTTTAAAGAAGTTTTATTTCCTCGCCGCGCTAGTATTATAATATATACTAGTTTCATATATAGTTCTAGGCTAGTTTTCTTCTAAAATTAATATTTATCGTTTATAATAATAGTTAAAGAGATATTATTTTAGAGTATATATATCGTTATTAAAATATATTATTACTAAAGAGATATACTATTATTAAAGAAATATATTATCGCTATAGAGTAAAAACTTCGTTATAAAGTATAGTATCGTTATAGAGTTAAATTTTTAGTATAAAGTATACTATTATTATAAATAAGATTTTCGTTATAAAATATATTATTATTATGGAGTAGAGATCTATTATAAGATTTATTATTACTATAAACTAATAATTTCGCTATAGAGTATACTATCGTTATAATATAAAGATTTAGTTATATATATAAAGAGATTAGTTAAAAATAGAGGTAAAACTGAAATAAAGTAGAATAAGGTTAAAATATAGTATTTTTACTATTATTTCTATATAGTTATTATTTTAACCTAAATTTATTACTTTTTATATTCACTTTATTATTAATTTAACTCTATTTTTTTATAGTCTCTACTCTTTATTTTTCTATTAAACTACGTCGTCGTCGCTCTTAATATTTTAATATTTATCGTCGTTTATATTCTTATATTTAAATAGTTATTTAATATAGTTTTTAATTAATACGAGTTACTCGTAGTTTATTTCCTCTATCTAGTTTTACTTTATTAAAAGATTTTTATAATTTTACTTTTATATATAGTTTTCTTCTTTTATAATTATTAAAAACAAAATTATTAAAAAAAAGACTACGTTAAAGAAATAAATTATACTAAGAGACTAAATTATATTAAAATTAAAATTATCGTTACTAGGTTTAATATAATTATAATAGTAACTTCTTATTTAATAAATATAATTATTTTATTAAAATTATTAATTTATAATAATATAACGATATTTTAAACTTTAAGAATAAAGAATTAATACTATTTTTCTTAATTTATAATAATTATTCTTAATATTATTTAGACTCTTTTCTATTTTAAGTTAATATTTAATTTTTTTTTTTTATTATTATTTTATAATACTAAGACCTTCTTATTATCTTTATATATTATAAATTTATAGTTTTTAAATATTATTATTTATTCTACTTATTACTTTAAAGGGATAATATTAAATAAAATATATTATTATTAAATATAATAATATAGTAGCTAGTATTAACGATAAAATAAAGAGGTATATATTAGTACTTTCTTATTAAATTTACTTTAAATAGTTTTATATTATTTTACTACTCTTTTAATTAAATATAAATATTTATATAATAGTTTTTAAAAATTAACTAGAAATAGAGTTAGATTAGAATATTTGAAATAATTAGTATTTTTAAATAAACGTACTTTATTAGTTTAATTCTAAATATATTCTTATTATTTTTTAATAATAAAAACTATATACCTAGTTATTTTATTAAGATTAAAATTGAATATATTAATAATAGTATATTTCTTAATAGAAGTATACTAGGACTTAACTCCGTTTATTAATATATATCTTAACTTTTTACTAAGTTTCGAAGAATCATTTTAATTATAACCCTTATATTTCTTTTTATTCTTTATTAAATTATATTTAAATTAGGTCGTAAATGTTATAAACTCGTTATATATTATAAGAAGAGACGGAAGCCGATAAATTTCTCGTATAATATCGTTATATAAGCGTATTAATAGATAAGTTATTAATTATTCTTTATTATAAGAGAGTAACTAGGTTTCTAGTAAATTAAAATTAATTTCGAGTTTTTATACTATTTAATTTAGTCTTTTATTCGTATATTAATATTATATATTTAAATTTAATTTTTAATTTATTAGATCTTTAATATAATTAAAAAGAGAGTCGGAGAATATTTCCTAATTAAGACTCTCTAGTAGGTAATTATTTTCGTAATTATTCTAAATATCCTTAATATAATCTTTTAATATAAGTATTATATATGAAATCTTCTTATTATTTATCGGAAAGTTATATAATTTAAAATAAAAACTAGTTTCTATATTATAAATTTAATTATAATAGTCCCGTATATTTCTTTTATAAAAGTTACGTAGTTTATTAAAATATAGATTCCTTTATCGTATTACTAAATTATATTAATTACGATTAATCATCGAAGTATTTTCGAATACTACCGAGGGTAAGTTATTAAATATAATAATAAATAGTATAAATAGTATAAATAGTATAATTATTTAATATTTATCCTTAATATCGTAAAAATAATATAATATTTCGTATTTTAATTACTCGTTTTCGCGTTTAATAATTAAGAGCGCCGTATAATTTCGAAGGATTCCTCGGCGGTACTTCGTATTATTTAATTTAATATTTATAATAAAGTCTTTAAATTTATTTAGAGAGTTTATATTATTAATATATTTACTTTATATTTAGTTCATATTTATACCTTTAACGAATTACTATTTAGAAAGATTTAGAGAGATTAGAATTATTAAATTATAGTACCTAAGATATATATAATAATTTGAAAATAAATATATAAATTTAATAAAGATTTTTATTACTCGATAAAAAATCAATTTTTAAAAAACTTCAAGAGTTAAGAGTAGATAACTAGTTATATAATAATATATTTATTTATAATATTAATTATCTATTAATTATATTATTAATTAATAAAGTTAATATAAAAATTATATATTATATATATAATCTTTGGCCCGAATCTTGACTACTAAAATTTAATCTTAATATAATATAATTATAATTACTTTACTTTATATTTATATATAAAATTAAATTTTTTTTTTATTATATCTTAGAACTCTACTATATATATATTAGAACTATATTAGAGTTATATTATTAATATATATTTATATCTATTATTTATATTTATTATATAATTTTAATATCTATATCTATATTTATTATTTATATTTATATTTTATTATTTTATTATATTTACTACGAGATTTATACTAGACTTTACGATATAATATAAATATTAATAAATATCGTATTTTAAAATTTTATTTTCTTAATTTATATAATATTTATATAGGCCGTTATAGCTTTCGTAAAGAAGTATACGAATTCTTATTAATACGTATAGTTTTATACTAATCTCGTACTAATATATAAGGATTTATATTCTAGATTAATATATTCTTCGAGTCCTCGCCCTTTAGTATTTTATCGAATTTATCCGTAAATTTTTTATATAGAACCGTAAACTCCTAATACTTCTTCGTAAGAAATTCGTATAATTATATAGTATCGAGGTATTTAGTAGTTCTAGGTATTACTTTAGAGTATCTATTATCTTTCGGATCTATACGAGTTAATATAAAACTATAACGAATCGGATTTAGTTTTACCGAGAGGTTTATTTTTAAAAATAAATATATTCTTTCTCTCTACGATATTTAGTATTATATATAGAGTTTATATAATTTAGTATAAATTTATATAGAGTCGTATTAATTTTAATTAGAGACGAAATTATATTATAATCCTTCGCTCGAGTATATATAGATAGTATAGATACTATTACGGGCCGCTAGGAAAACGCGATAAAATATAAAAGTTTTATTACTCTTTTAATACTTTAACTAGAAATAAAATACCGAGGAATAATAAAATATAAATTAATAGAGATAAATTTATATAAATTTATATAATATATACTTTAGGAATATTAAAGTTACTAAGTTATTTTTAAGGAGAAATAAATTTATATAAAAGTTTATTAAAGATCTAAACGTCTTATTATTAACTTTTAAATTACGAAATTATAATATATTTACTTCGTAATACTTTACCGATATATAAATAAAATTAGTAAATTTACGATACGATATTACGTAAATCTAGCGCTGAATTTCTTTATATTTTAATATTTAACCCTATTACCCCTATAATTTCTCTATAGAGATAACGACTCTCTAGTAAAATATAGTAGAATTCACGTCCAAATCTATTGAACTAGAATTAGATTATAATATATACGTAAATTATAAAACTCTAATCTTAACTAAATTTATTATATATACGGAGGATTTATATTAATTTAAATTTGATTTTTATCTTTTGAAAGTTAACTCGTAAAATATTAATATAATTTATATATATATTTAGCTTTTATTTAATATTAGCTCTCACTCTTAATATAATTATTTTTAGTATTAATTTTAATAAACTTTAAATTCCTCTTTTCTTCTTCTTTTTTATTATATATATTTAATATATATTAATTATACTATAATTATAATTATAAAATATTAAGTTAGATAAAATATATACTAAATATAAATTAATAATATTGATATATTATATAATAATTCGTAAACTACTAGTTTAATAAATTCGTCTATATAATAGTAGTATTATAGTAGATATAATTTTAATATACGGAGATAAATACTAAAAGTCTTAATTTATCTAATAATAGAGGTAGAGTATTTACTAGTAAATTACTAGTAAATACTATATATATTCTATTATCGATTCTCTTATAACTACTCCTTATCTTTTTCTACTTTATTATTTATATTATAATCTCTTGATTTAGCGCTACGTATATTATCGTTAATATAATCGTTAATATAATCTTTACTCCTAAGCCTAATTTTTATTTCTTTACTCGTTTATTAATATTAATATTCCGCTATTATATAGGGCCGAATATTACTCTTTTATATACTCTAATATTTTATATTTTATATTATTAAAAAAGGCGAGGTTAATATCGCGAATATAATTATTCTTGAATATAGTAGAAAAATTATATAGACTACGTACTATTCGAGCTCGTTAATTAATATTTATATAATTTATATAAACTCTTTTTTATTTTAATAAAGATTTTAATATTAATTAATTAAATAAAATTAACTCCGTTAAAGATATAATATTTCTAGGGCCTATATAATAAGGTAGTATATATTTACCCCTAATTATAATATATCGCGCGATTTATAAATTAGTTATTTTTCTTAATAAATAATAGGAGTATTTATTAAATAACTTTCTTTATATCTAGATTATTAATACTTAATTTATAAATATTTATTATAAAGGTAGTATATAGAAATAAGCCTTAATTAAATTAATAAACTAAAATTTATCGTTATATTATATTTATTTTAAGTAGTTATTATCGTGAAAATAGATACGACTAATTTAATACCCTCGATTAGATACGATAATCGTCTTATTTATACACGTATTAATTAGTATATATTTCTAATTTAAATTATAGAATTTATAAATATAATCGTTATTAGAGTAATTTAAGCGGTAGTAATTTATAATCTAAAATATATTATAAATTAAATATATTATTAATAGAATTATAAGTAGTATTAATTTAAATATATATCTCTAGTTAATTAAACGGAGTATTAATAATAATAGTGTCTTTCAAGAAAATATACTATTTTAATATAATTTTAAATAATTTATTATTAAGTATTATAGAGATCTTTAAAAAAGAGATACTAGATAATAATTACTATTAAAAAATACTAAGATTAGAGTATACTAGTTAAAACTCTTTCTATATAATTTTTATATAAAGTTATTCGATTATTAATTAATATAATTTTAGTATAAAATTAATATACCGTAGTATACTAGTATTAGAATTATTTAAACTAGTAATTTTAGGACTCGTAAAGATTATTTTTATAAATTATTTATTTATAACTTATACGAGATTATTACTATCGCTATTTAAAATAAAAAATTAATAATTAAATATATAATTAATTTTCCTATATTACTCTTCTAATAAAGAATTTAAAGATATAATAATTAATACTACTTTAATAAACGAAAATTTCAATAATAAAGTTAAAAAGCGATATTTATATCAAATCTAGTTTTTTTAAATAAAGATTAAATTTTATTTCTTAATTTAATAATATATTTTAAATATTATATTAGTTCTCTTTAAACTTAACTCTAAAATAATATATCGCGGTACTTTTAATATACTCTCGATCCGGAGTCTTCTCTAAATTTTTTATTTTTTATTATAACTTTAATATATTTTATATTAAATATATTACTTTAAATTAATATATTATAATACTAGTACTTTAATATTTTTATATTATAAAGTTTTCTATATTTAGATTCCTCTTCTTTTTTTAATTTTAATATAAAGTATAATTCCGCTAGCGCTTAACTAGCCGGCTTAATTAATATAAAAATATAAAATAATTACGAGGTTTAATAAGTAAATTTAGTTGATAATAATATTAAAAACTAATCTCTAAGGATTCTAAATCTCGAGAGATATTAAATTAATATATAATTACTAAATATTTACCCTATAGGTCCGGTATAAATATATATTATAAATATAAATAAATATAACTAAAGTTATATAAAAGGTAGTAGGGCGCTAATATATATAATACTAGACTCTAATATTAAATTATTTTAATATTTATTACTTTATTACTCGTTTCTTCGTTATAAGTTAAATTTAGTCCTTATATCTTTATTATAATAAATATAAACGCGAAATCGCCTATTTTAAACGATATTATTATAATAAATATTAACTCTAATTGAAGATATATTTCTTAAAGAGTTATATAATTAGATAGATTTATTATAAACTAGTAATAAATTATTACTATTATTATAATAATTAAAATTCGAGTTATAAAGAAGAATTAGATAATCTATTTTTATCTCGCTATTTATATAATAAATATTATAATAGATAATTATATTTAAAAGACTATATATAAGTAGGAGTATTAACTAGCGATTTAATTAAATATTATTTTAATATAATTAAATAACGATCGCGTTATAGAGTTAATTATTAATAAAGAAAAAAGTTACTAGAAAAGTATATATAAAAGGCCCCCGAAAATAATACGAACTTTATAAATAAATGAGATTTTATATTTTAATTTACCGTCGTTTAATTACGGAGTTAATAAACTAACTCGAAGAGATTGAGAAAACTCGATAAATTCAAAAGATTAAAATAACTCGATTTAATCTATTAATATATATCCGCTAGATAATTGTCACTATATATAATAAGACTATATTACCGCTTTTAAAGAATCTGTAAAGGCGGTCTCCGACGCATACTTTCCGAACCGGGCCGATATCGTTTCTCTCTAGCACACTTAGCGCAAGTTCTTAGATTGGCCCAAGTCAACACCGTGATCTCGTTTTCGAAAGAATCTTATATTAGATATTTCACACTTATTATTTACATATTTCAAAGATGAAAAGATTGTATAGATCGCTGGATAACGATATACCGAATAAGATAGTTGAAATTGATTTAGCAATAGGGCTTGAGTACAGTCTAGGCTCTAGGAACATCGCTATATTAATTTTGCCTATAAGAGACTAGCCAGTCCGAACCCTCACCGAAAAGGAAGGATACCGTCAATATGGCTATGCAGCACTACGTTATACAGGTAAAGTAATTCAAACTAGTTACATAAGGATTCTACCCGCTTGACACTCACTCTTTAGAGAATCTGGCATCGTTGAATTTGGAGTTTCTCACAGCCCGACCAGACTGTAGTGCTCTACTGGTGACATCTTTTAGGTATGCATCCGCTACTATGAACCCGTGAAACGTACAGGTCTTGGGTATCAGGCTCTGGTACCTCTAGCATCTGCTCTTTCGGTTCTGCCACTGACTAGATATAATATAGGCCAGGAACGCCACTCTATAGTCGTGGTATACGTGTTTCACCCATCTCCTCGGCCTGTAATACTCCAGTTGCTGCTATGACTAGCTTGAGCCAGCTCGAGACATACACCAACGACCTCACCAACGCTGTCAAAACCTTCGCTGACCATGTTCGGGACACCGGCTTTGGCTCGAGTCCCGACCTCTTAGTCCCTTGCGACGCGTCTTGGGAGGTGTATAGCGCAAGACGTAATGTCCTCACTGTCATGGCGCGGCTACAGATATTACTAGCCGAGCCAACCGACTTCATCCAGCATCTTGCTAGCCAGGTCCGCGGCCTCTCTTATCTTGGTGTCGAGTCGTATCTAATCGTGTTGTACAGAATCAACTCCTCGCCTGTCTGCAGTGGTTGGGCGAGTTCCAGGTCCTTGCGTGCGTCCCGCTCAGTGGCAGCGTCCCTTCCAAAGACGTCGCCGACCTCGCCAATGTACCTGACTCGCAGCTGTGTAAAATTGTGCGTATGACGGCGACGGCAGGCTTTCTCTACGAACCTCAACCCGGTCATATCGCGCACACGGCCCTTTCAACGCCTTTCGTCACTAAACTCTCCTATTTGGACGCCGCTATGTTCCTCGCCGGAACTGCTGCTCCTACAGCGTTGCAGATGGCCACAGCCACGCAGCGTCATGGACACTCGAATAGCCCGAACGAGAGTGCCTATACAGTTGCCTTCAATACTTCGCAGACCTTCAAATCGGCCTGTGAGCAACGAACAAAACTACAATCGCAATGGTCCGCCTTTCTTCGGTGTGCGGGAGACACGGGCGATAGCGTTACAGAGCTTCTAAGCCGGTTGGACTGGCGAAGCTTGGGGAACGCGTGCATAGTCGAGGTGAGTCTGCTTTCTAGATACTTTATATTCTCCTGCCAGGTCTACGATTGACAATATGATTGTATACACGTAGGTAGGTGCTCACTCTACACGAACGGCCACGGCTCTTGCAGAGCTGTATCCAGCGCTTCACTTCATCGTCCAGGTGAGCGAGGCACCATCGACCAACGGCTCGGTCGAAGTGGGGAAAGCGAACGAACTCAACGACCGCATTACGGTGCAGAAAAGAGCTCCTGGAGGGTTGCAAACGGTCAAGGATGCTGTCGTGTATATTCTTCTTCTTCCTGCGTCCTCGCCAGCGGTGCTATCACAGTCTGTCCCGGCAAGTATCCTCGGCGAGTTGCGAGCACATCTTAGCGTGCTCCGCACAAACACTGCAGCCACACTCATCTTGGTGGTGCGTTTCCCGCCAGAGCCAGGCACTGTTGACTCCGACGTCGAGGCCATGGCACGCCTGCGGGATCTGTCTCGATTACAGCTCACTAATGAGCGCGAGATGGAGATGGAGGAGACGGTGGAGATGGTGAACAGTGTCCATGACAGCATTGGCTGCCTGGTCGTGGTCGATAAGCTTCGTTCGCGCAACACCGCCACGGTTGCTCTGGCCGTCAAGTATCAGGCGCGCACAGAGAGGCATCATGAAATAGGGCCAACGATAATGTGACGAAGGACTTGTGCAACATTACCCTCTCGCTTTGAGAGTTCTAAGCTTTTCCTGGAAAACCGATGAGGAGTACTCTTAGATCACGTCATTCTTTCCCATTTCATACTTACCGAGGAATTTGAATGGTCGAGGCTGTGAGTTGGCAGGGCCAAATCGATGCATTCCAAAGAGCTCGTGGTGTCGAAACGACAATGCTCATACGGGTGATCGATACGAAAGGGATCCGAGCTCAATGCAGTGGATCTTGGTGGTGCAAAGTTCCATTGCAACCTCTGGTTATTGACTAGGCACTGCCTCGTTAGATTTCGGCAAGACTTAAACCTAAGCGTTAACGCCTTGTCGCCTTCATTGATATACTATAAGGATTATATGTTAGATATTAGAATTATTAAAACCCCGCTAGTGAAATTAAATATCTTTGATATCTTTCGTAGTAGAATAATTTTAATTAAAGATATCGTTCAGATTTGTATTTAATAATAAGAATTAACCGTATTTATAATATTAGTATATATCGTGACTACTATATATATTATTAAATATTCGATATTTAGCGATAAAATTAATATATATAAAGGTATAATTCTCGTTAAAATAATTTGAATTAAATATAAAAACTCTCTATTTATTATTATAATATAATATTAATAAGACCTAGATTAGTATTTATAGAGAAGAGTATTAAAGATTAAAGAATAATAGGTTTTGTATAAAGATAAATAAAATTAAAAAAATTCGAATAAAATTTTATATTTAATATTTTTAAATAAAAGTCTCAAGGGAAATTAAATACGAAGTTTTTATTTATTAGAAAATATATCTTTTATATAATAGAAGGAAATTATATTAATATTTTATACTCTTTATTATTAATATAATAAATAATATCTAGAGTACTACTAGTCCGCGTAGAATTTATTATAAAGATAAATTATAATATTATTCTCCTCCTCGTGAAACTTTCGACTCGAAAGTATTTTATATTTTTTATTATAATACCTCGCCGAGTTAATCTTCGTAATTTAATAACTTATTATAAGAAATTATTAAATAATTTAAAAGACGTAAACTTTATAATATATTTCTATAAAGATTATATAAAGAGTTCTAAAAACTATTTAATTAATAAGTCGTCGAAAAAGTATATTAAATATATTCGTTTAAAGCGAGACTACTATCTCGTTATTTTATTATTAATATTACGACGAATTTATAATAAATATTTAAATAATATAAAATAAAATTTATAAAGTTTAAATAAAGTTAGTTAAATAATATATAAAAATAAATAACTTTAAACGATAATTAGAATTTCTAGAGAATAAGAAAGAAATTATAAAGTTAGAGAATAAGAAGAGAGCGGCGCTCTATATTAACCGAGTAACTTTTTCTTTAATATTTCGTTCGAGTAATTCCAATTACCTTCTAACTTCGATTAATTAAATAGTATTCATTCTTCTTTTAACTCTAACGGAATTACTAAATATTATATCTTATAATATATCTTTTTAATATTACTAGTATTACTATATTTAATAATTTAGCGCGGTTTTTTAATTTATATATCTTTTAAAAACGTTCCTAGTAATTCTTTAAATTCGTATTTATTTCTTATATATTTTCTAACTCGTTATATTCTTTCTATTTAATAAAATAATTCTAACTCTACTCGTTAAATCCTAGAACTCTTTCGATTTCGAACTTCGTTTCTTCTTTTATTTAATAATATAAAGTATTCTATAAATATATTAAAGAGTCCGCTAGCTTTAATAAAAAGAAACAAAATACTAAATATACTTTAATATTAAGTAGAAAATAGAGTTTATAATTTACTAATCTTTTAGTCTTCTTTATTAAAGATAATTCGATTTTAATATAGTCTAGTTTTTTATTTAGTCTTTTACTATTTATATTTCTAATTAAATAATATAATTTATTCCTCTCTTTTAGTTAAGGATACTCTTCTAATAATTATTTATCGAATTCTAGTTCGAGTATTAATTTACTTTATTAAAATTTATATATTTCTATATAAAGCCCTTATATTTCAATAGTATATATTAATATTTTCTAAATATTCGGTTATTATCGTAGTTCTAGGAATATATTAATATATTTACTATAATTCGTAAAGACTAGCGTAAGTTCTATTATATTAAATTAGTCGTTATTAAATACTAATTAAATTATTAATAAAAGTTTTATTTAATTATTTTAGTTCTTATTAATATAATATTAGAAATATATTTCTATTATTAAATTAATTATTTTATTTATCTATTTATCTAATTATTTATTTATCTATTTATCTAGTTATCTATTTATCTATTTATCTATTTATCTATTTATCTAGTTATCTATTTATCTATTTATCTATTTATCTATTTATCTATTTATCTATTTATCTAGTATATTATCAATATTCGAAATTTAAATCTTATAGTATTAATTAGTATCTTTTAATAATTTAAAGTAAATTATTTACTATAATTAGAAGTAATTAACTTTGTAATATTATAACTCCGAATTAATTTATTTAGTAAAATAGAGGTAATTTACTCTACTTTATAAATCTCTTTAATTAGTATTATTATCGCGTATTTATTAAGTTTATTATAGATAATTATAATCGAATTAAAGGCCTCTACTATAATAAGATTCTTTAACTTTACTAATTTAATAAAGAAGTCTATATAATATTATTTTAAAATACCTCTAGTATTATAACGAACTAGATTTATCTATATTTAATATATCTCGTAGATTTACTCTATTATTAGTTAATATATTCCTTAATATATTTCTTAATATATAATCGTAACTCTATTACGTTATATTTTCTATATTTAAATTTATTTTATTTTAATAACTCTAGGGTAATCTTAAATAGAATTATTATAATAATCGCGAATAATATCCTTAAAGTATCTTTTTAGAAAAGTAGATATTTTTATTATACTCTAATAACTCGGTTTATAATTATTAATTTCTTAGTATTTTTATTAAGGTATTATTATTTTATCTCTTTCAAATTATATTAATTATTCTAGAGACCGAAATATATAATATCGCTACTAGTTACTATACTTATATAGTTGTACTAGCGACTCGTCTTATTATTAAATAAAGACTAGTTATATTACTATATTCTTTTTCTCTATATAATCTTCTAGTTTATTAAATATATTAGCGCGATCGTTATTTTTCTCTAGAGTATAGAAGACTTTAAATATATATTACTCTAGAAGTTCTAATAATTTAATTTAACTTCGCTTTAATTATTTAATTATAATAAAGTTAAAAAGGATTTTATAATTTATAAAGATAATTAAGATTAAATAGTTTTCTATATATACTTTTTATTACTCTGGTAAAAATAGTATAATTAGTAGTTCTTTATTATAAATATTATAATACTACTCTACTAATACTAATTTTTAAGAATAATAAATTATAGAGTATTATATATTATCTCTTTTTTAGTATTATATTATATTAAAACTAGATATTGAAATAGATTATTAATAACTAATATTTAATTTAGAATTTATATATTAATTATATACGAAGTTATTAAGTAATATAATAGCTATTTATATTATAATTAAAATATAGTATAGACTCTCTATTTAAAAGAAGTCTTAATTTAGTACTTTAGATCTTTAGAGATTAATTCTATTATTAGATAATAGAGACTATTTATTAAATTTTATATTTACTTTTATATTATTTTATATACCCTAGGTACCGTTATCTAATAAATAGAGTATATAGACTTTTATCGCGAGGTTTAAAGCGTTAGTCTCGATTTGAGTTAGTTCGTTCGCTCGAAAAAAATAAATACTAGTAGCTTCTAGTAGGCCTCTTTAAGTATTTTAAAAAAACTATTATTATTCTTTTCTTTACTAGAAAGTAATATTCTTTTTAATAATATTTATTAATTAATAGATTTTTTAAAAGGAGTCTTTAATAAATTTTCTATTAAAGTTTATAAATCCTAAGAAACTCTATACTATTCTAATATTATATAATATAGGTTATTTTTTATATACTTTTAATCTTTTTAGAGTTTATATAAATACCTATAATACTAATTATAAATTTGAAGAATTTAATTAATTTCTTATAAAACTCGTATTTCTCTAGTTTTTAGAGAAGTCTAGCTAGCGATAAATAAATTGAAATATTCTATATATATTAAATATAATCTATTTTATTATTAGAGTAAATTAGAATATTATTAAAATTTATAATTACTATTATATCTAAATATGATTATATAATATTATTAATTAGTATTTAGTAGATTACTAGTATACTAGTAAATTTAGAAGATATTATTAAATATTCGTAATAATCGTATCTAGTCCTATAGATAGTTTTCGATTCCTCGTTTACTTTTATTTAAATCAAGTTATACGCGCCTCGAAGATTTAATTATATAAAGATTTTTACTATAGTAAACGGATTTTATAATCCGCTAATAATTAATAAAAAGTATTAATTCTTTATTATAATATTAATTGACTTCTAGTAGTTTATTTATAATTATAAATTTCTATTTCTCTTTACTATAAAAAGGGTGAGATAATTTACTAAATATTATAATTTTTAAAAATATTCTTTTTTAAGATTCTCGTTAATATACCCGCGAAGTACTTCGAGTACTTTCTTTAATAAAATATAAATAGCTCTAAATATTAATTATTTACTTAATTTAAATCCAATTTTATAATCCGAGAACTAATATTTAGATAAGACTTCTATAGTTATCTCTTTTTAAAAGAGATACTTCTATTATTAATACTTTTTAAAGATATTAAGAAGTTCCTCTTTACTCTTAAAAATCCTAAATTATATACTCTATTAAAGTTTTCTTAATACGTATTATCGCGAGGTATATTTCAATTTACTTTAACTCTATTAAATACTCGATATATAATCGAATAATTATACTCTTAATAGAGAGTTTAATAATTAGTTTATATTCTATATAATTATTAACCTAGTATATAGATTTTTTTTTATCTATTTATATTATTATTTTATTACTCTATTTTTATTATTTTCTATTACTAATCCTATTACGCGCTCTACTATATAGTTATTTTTAAATATTTTAATTTTATCTCTTTTTAAACTCGAAGGTAGAGGCTTTTTAATTACTAATTAAAATAATATAAATATCGCGGTAAATTAGATATAGAAAAGAGCTCTAGTAATTTTAAAAGTAAAATAAAATATAAGTTAATTTTATAGTTAAAATCATAATTAGTAAAAAATTTACGGATACTAGCGAGGATTTTATCGATTATTATACTAGATACAAGAATTTTTCTAAGAAATAATACGCTACTAGAGGTCGAGAGCGATATAGATACGGGATTATTTACGAAAAATAGCGCGATTAATAAAATAAAGATCTAGTTTAGATAAATAATTATTAGATAAAATAGTAATAAATTTAAACTCGGATAATATTACTAACTTCGATAGAGATTTTAAAGAGATACGTAAAAGAGTAATTAAATAATATATTATGAAAAGTATTTACTTTAATAGTAACCGCGAAATTATAAATAAAATAAAACTAGAATCAACTTTAGTAGAACTATCGGACGAAAGTACCTTTTATATTAATATTAGAGATTACGTAACCTCTATTTAGAATTCTAATTTCTATTTTAATATTAAAATTATTAATTTATTATTATTTCTATTTACTATTATTAATATAAGAAATATTGATTTATTAAACTCTTACTAATAATAGTTATAATAATTAAGATAAAGACTTATCCTCGATAATTTCTACGACTAAGAGATAGAATTTCCCGACTCTAGTATAGTTTTATACTACTAGTTTAGTAGTAGTAAAAGCGGGGACTAGTATCTCGTTAATTAATATTATAAACGGAGTAACTCTTTAATCGACTCTATCGTCTATCTCTATACTATAAAAGACGATTTAAATAGAATAGGTTAGCGTTCCGGTTACGACTATTCCTAGATACTTCTAGAATATCGTTCTTTAATAAAAAGAATATAATTAAATTTCTTTTGAATTTTTAATAATTTCTATACTAATTATAATATTAAGATATTAGAGAAGTTAAAAAAAGTTATTTAATATTTTTAGAAAGAAATCGGAAGTTATATAAAGTTAATACTAGAGTTCTAGGATAGTAATTAAGAGAGTATATATAAAATTATAAAAAAGAACTATTGTAAAAAGAATCTAGAATAGTAAATTTATTCTAGTAAATTCTTAAATATATATAGTAATAAAACCTGTACGGAGGTAGGTAATTTAAGATAATATTATTAATAATATAATACTATATCCTACTAAGTCGTTAAGAGTAGATAATTAGATAAATATAAATATCTATTATTATAACGACCTTATATTCGTTAACTTTTACTAGTCTTCGTATATATATATATCGTATTAAGTTAAATATAATTGTTATTCTAAAGTTAATATTTTTTTTCTATTTTTCTATTTGTCTTTAATATAAAGGATTATTCTTTTCCTAATAAAGATAAAAATTCCTAGTACTCTTTATATTTAAAGTATCTCTTATACTTATTTATTAAATAGTAATACTATTTCTTTAAACTATAGTTTTTTAGTTTTTTACTATATTTATCTATATATTCTAAATATAGTTATAATTTCTTATTATAATTTAAGAAGATTTTATTCTCTCGATTCTTAACTAGATATTATAAATAATTATCTCTAATATAGTTATTCGATTAATTATAACTATATCCTAGCTTTATAATATATTTTCGTTTTCTAATATTATTATAATAATATTTATAATATATATTTATATACGTGGATTAATATATTTCTTAATACCGCGAGTAATTTTCGTCGTAGATATAATTAATTTCTATTAGTTACTTCTTTTTCTTCTTTTAATATAATAAACTAGATTTCAAATTATTAAAATAATTTATTACTTAGTTCTAATCTTCGGAATTTATTATATTTTATTTTATTTTTATCTCTACTTTAAGTCTTTCTCTAAAGTCCTATTATTATTATTCTCTAATTTTTTTAAATTCTCGAAATTAATAAACGATCTCTTTTCTAATATTCTTTTATATTTCTAGTAAATTATTAAGTCTAGAATCTCCTTATACTAAATCTCTAGGAGATTTAATTATATTACTTAATACTTTTAATTCAAATATATTTAACTATTATTAATTTATTATATATTTTTAACGATAGTTCGTAGTTATATAACTCGAATTATTATAATTATAATAATTTATTATCTTTATTCTCTCTATTTATTATTTATCTCTTTTATAGAATTCTCTCGTAGATTTCTTCTTCGTTAAATGAAATTCTATTAATATATATCTTTATAGATTAGGTTTTTTACGATAGTAATAACTAGCCGAATTATATTTATTACCGAAGAATCTTGTATATTCTTATTTATTAACTTCTTTATTATAGTATTTCTTTATTATATACTCGTAGGGCTTATTATTAATCTCAATTATTTACTTTATAAATATCTTAAGATCTTAAATATCGGTTTTTATTCGTATAAACTCGCTCTTAATATTATTCTTTAATCCTCGTTAATATATCGTTATAAAAGTAGTATTATTTTAATTTATTAACGACGTATAATATTAAAAGTAAACTAAGTAACTAGATATAAATATATATTATACTGAATATTAAGAAATACGAACTACTATATTACTCTCGTTAGAAAGTCTAAATATATAACGAATTTTAATTTTAATTTAAGAGAAGTTTTTAATTTAAAAATTTATTAATAAGTTTTTAAAATCGTTAAATATTTTTATATAATACTTCAAAAATAATATAATAATTTCTACGTATTATAATTTATATATATAATAGTAAAAGTCGATTATTTAATAAATAATATAATATTTTCGTTAAAGACGAAGAATAATGAAAATTATATAATCTAATTATTAAATTTCTTATACTCTCTATAATATTAATAAAGACGGGAGATTTTAATATAATTCCTCTCTTTTATAATAATACGTTTATTAGTACTACTCTAGGTATTTAGAATTAAAGTCGTTATTAATTTTAAAGAATTTATTTTAAAAGTATTTATAATATTAAGGCTCTTCTTTTAATAGTATAGTATAATATTAATAAAACCTAGATTAGTATTTATAGAGAAGAGTATTAAGAATTAATAGAGAGTAGATTTCGTATAAAGATAAATAAGGCTAGATAAATTTGGATAAAAGATTATATTGAATATCTATAAATAAAAGTCTTAAGGGAAATTAAATACGAAGCTCCTACCTACTAGAAAGTGCGCCGTCTGTATAGTAGAAGGAAATTATACCAAGAGCCCATACTCTTTATACTCGCTTGAGCGAGCACGGCGAGTATCCCCTGCGGTGCCGCTAGTCCGCGTAGAACCTATCACGAGAGTGGGTCGTAACACCGAGTCAGCGAGGAGTCGGCTTGCCCGCACGGTTACTGTGAAGTGCCGACGTAACTCACTCTATCTATGTAACCGATTCCTCAAAAATAAAACTCAAGAGCGATTAGCGTAAGGTGGTGAGTCGGAAAGGGACACGGAAGGATTCGGAAAGCTGGCTACTTTATTGGTAGCGCGGCACCGATTCAATTTCCCACACCCCTTTTTTTTGCCAATTATTTTACATAGAAGAGGTGACCCCTGGACCACCGAAACTACTCGACCGCCGACTCGTAGGGCTGAGCCGCGTATTACCCGGAAGGAGCGCCCTGGAGTACTTTCCTTAGGCGACAAAACTCGTCACCGGATTATCCTAGCTCACCGCCTGGAGCCCAGTCTGCAGGGCGCTCTTTCGGGGGTCTACGAGGCTCAGCTCTACGAGTCGGCGGTCGAGCAGTTTCGGCGGTCCGGGGGTGATCTCTTCTAGATTTTGCTCTTCGCGATGCGCGAACCTGTACATCTCTTAAAAAACTCTCAGCAATCCTATTACGAAGTACAGAAAGTTGTTATTCGAGCTACAAGGACCATCTCATTGACTTGCTTCTGCTTGAACTCCATGTTCTCTATTGCGTTCCCTTGTATTTCCCTTTTCCGGTAGGTGGAGCTGAATTAGTCAGGCCTTGGTGAAAAGAAGGTCAGTCATGCAGGAGAATTTGAAGGATTTAAAGAATTTGAAAGAGTACGGAGAGGAAGATAAGATCTGCGGTGAGCGATCGACGATGTAGACGAAGGCGGTGAGATACGGGGAATAATGGGAAAGTTCATGATATGCTTGGCGATAAGATGCATGAAGTAGAAAGTCGATAATAGAACTCCCGCCGGATAGAACTCCCGCCGGATCCGGAATCCGGAATCCGAGGCACAGTCAGGCTTTTGGAGGTGGCCGAATCATCTTTTAGCAACGTATCAGTAGCATGGTGTGCAATATCCAACATGTGAATAACAAATAACAACGATAAGAGCAAGGCATCTCGATACGATACAATGTTTAGTCTTAGCCTTGTGGCCTCGAACCTCCCAGAGGATTCCCTTTGCATCGGCTTGACTTATGTTACATTTTCATGGTGGATTCCCTTTGCATCGGCTTACCTTATGTTACGATCTTCCGTTTCATCATTGAGTGAACCTGGCCACGATAGTGATGGATGCAGCTTTCTAAGACGACTATTTTCATGTCAAAGCCGCTGACCATCATGAATGAACGAGAGCGATCTCAAGGGGGTTTGCTGTGAAGCTCAAAGACTGCGCACGTTGTGAGATCGTGTTCGAGCGATAAAATCCGATTTTACGTAGTATGCCAGATCTCGGCATGTAAACTCCGGATTTCTTCCCCATGTGCTCGAGCCGCGCCGGGTGGTGCCATTGATGCATGCATTATCGGGAGCTACAGCAAAATCTCCGAGAATCAAACGATCATATCAACGCAGAAAGAGCCTCTCGAGATTGTTTCTCTCTTGTTAATCTGTGACTGTTTTGAAGAGAGAGAAGCATCATAGTCAGGTCTTCCAGAAGACTGTTGCCGATCCTGACTGAAGCCGGACGGCAGCGCCATCAACTCCGTCGATCCCAGATCCCAGGCTAACATCCGCTTCTTGGACACTACTCCCTACTCGCGTCGGGATGTTGGGTGGAAAGCGTCCTTTCAGTAACTACTAGTCTCGTTGTGGACCACGTTGGGGGTAGACCCTGTTATTGTTTTTGTCCACAGGGAGCTACTTACCCTACATGACTAGCAGAGGAGCGAGCACATTTAATCAGAGCAATGTTGACCCATGTAGGGGGCGTTTTTAGCCTGAGATGACTTCTTTAGCTTCAGCTCAGCTCCGCAATGGAACCAAACAGCCCAGAGCACTTGGTTCGTGCTGACGGACCGCTTCCCACGCTTAGATCAAGTGAAAAGGAAGGCTTCTTGCTGACTGCATAGCCTTACAATATTCGGCCCTCAAGATACGGGGAATCTGCTCAAGTGTATCTTTCTTGTCCCTCGAATTTGTCTATCTCCCACCACTTCCTTCTCAGCCTTGTTTCGGCTGATACATTACCCCCAATGAGTACGATGGCCGCAATACATTCTCCTCCTCCTGCGCTGCCCACTCCTTCGTCGTCTGACGGTCGCCGATCTACGGCTCCTGCAGCGCCCAAATTGCGTGACAGCTGCCAGGTCTGTGCATCCTCCAAGTTGAAATGCTCTAAAGAAAAACCAACGTGCTCTCGCTGCGCAAAGCGTGGTCTCATCTGCGAGTATGTTACTTCGAAGCGTTGGGGCCGCAAGCACGAAGACCGATCGAGGAACAATAGCGGCAGCAACACGTCTCCTAAAAGCACACCAACAAATACAATCTACGGGACCCAACCTTTGCCGCCGCCGAATAGCTGGTTTGCCCCCAATTCTACCATTTCAAGCACAGATCCTGTGCCTTCGCCAGGTGTTGTCCATCCTTCTTCGAGAGCGTCCACGTCTGGCGCCTCTTCCGATCTCTTCCCAAGTCTCCTGTCCCCCGTGGACCAGTCCCTATCTTCCACCCTTACAGACTCGATCACAGACCTCAACAACTCTTTTGCATCGCCTATATTCTTCTCCGTGCCAGACTTGCCCGACAGCGATATCCTGGGTCAGTCACATGTCTTTTCTACGGGGGTCGACGGCAGCAGCAATGGGTCCACAAATCTTTTCGATACCTTCCCCGTGTCCGAAGACGCCATGTCCGATCTACTTGCCCTCTCCACTCCCCGATCTCCCTCGAACAGTCGCGCCTCCACCTATAGCGATGCACAGAGCTACCAAGGCCCCCGCGTAGCTGACGCACCCTGCTTCTGCCTAGTCCGGGCCCTTGGCCTCATGGAGCAGCTGTTCCTCAAACCCTCGACGCCCTGCACCACCTCGGCCACTCAGGGTCTCGACAAAGACATCACAGTCCCTACAATCCAAGCCGTGATGGCCAAAAACGAGCATACCATCGAAGACGTCAGCACGATGCTGCGATGCTCGTGCTCCCAGGACGGTTACTTGCTTACTATTATGTCACTCATCGTATTTAAAGTGCTAAGCTGGTACGCCGCCGCCGCCGCCGCGCGCAAAACGCCGTCCTCCTCCTCCGGAAAACAAAGCGTGCAGAGCTCGGACAGTTCCTACTCGCGTCACTCATCACTTTCTGAGCAGGTGGTTCAGGACCCTGTTGTGATTGGCAGCTACTCCCTCGAGGGTGAGGACTCGGCGCGTATGGCGCGGCAGCTTGTCCTCAGCGAGCTCCACCGCGTGCAGCGCCTTCTCAACCAGCTATCGACGAAGCTAAAGGCGCAGGCGGCCAAGAGCGGCGCAGATACGCCGAATAGTCTGGGCGGCGGGGATTCAGATAGTGAGACGACGTTGCCGCTTTCGGGGTTGATGTTGGATCAATTAGGGGTAGATTTAAGGAAGCAGCTCAAGGCGCTCTCGTTAGAGATTGTGGAGGGGCTGAGAGGGGAGTGAGGCGTAGATGTCTGCTTAGTTTAGACGGGTTACAGGCGGACACGTTCTCTTATGGTAGGCCTCCTTTTTGGCCTTGGATCAGCTCAAGGATCTTAGATGACGTTTACGGCTATATAAGATACGTAGAAAGTATATAACCAAGGTATAGATCTTTTACCGGCGAGGCAGTCCGTCTTGAAAATTGGAAGCCGGAGGCAGCCTTAAGAAGACTAGATTTAAGTATATTTCACCTCTCTATACACGATTCGGATATTTCCTTACCTATCATTCGCTGCTGATTACTCAAATCCAGTTACACGCTCCCCAACGTCACATGCATGTGAGCATCAATAGTGGTTCCGATGCAATCCAAAAGCGGTTGCCGACTACCCCATTCTATTCTTTCGGGCATCGGAGTGCGGGAAAGGCCTACTGACGGTACCTTGCATCGCTATATTCTCAAGCCGAGCGCAGGACACAGAGCTCCGTGCCATGGCATATTAGTATCAGATTAGATATATTCAATGTGCTGCACCTGAAGATCGTTAAAGCTGTAAGCCTTGTCGCAGTCCTCTTCATTCTTTATTCCTCCACACCTCTTCTCACAACCAATAAAATGATCGCCCCCTACATCCCCTTCCGCCTTGACGGCAAAGTCGCTCTCGTCACCGGCTCAGGCCGCGGTATCGTACTTAAACCCCCTCCCAGAACTACAGATAAGTACTACTATGCTCACTTATAGACAGGGCGCCGCTATGGCCGTTGAGCTGGGCCGCTGCGGCGCCAAAGTTGTCGTCAACTATGCCAACTCGCGCGAATCGGCCGAGAAAGTCGTCGCTGAGATTAAGAGCCTAGGCTCCGACGCGGTCGCCTTCCAGGCCGACGTCAGACAGGTCCTGCAGACGGCTAAGCTCATGGATGACGCGGTGAAGCATTTTAGTGGGCTTGATATCGTGTGCAGCAATTCTGGGGTTGTGAGTTTTGGCCATTTGGGCGACGTGACTGAGGTATGTGTATCCTAGGATCAATGAAGATGACCGCGAGATAAGAGGAAAAGAAGATATGGAATATACTAATGAGAATTTGTCAACAGGAAGAATTCGACCGTGTCTTCAGCGTCAATACGCGCGCCCAGTTCTTCGTCGCTCGCGAAGCCTACCGCCACCTCAACGACGGCGGCCGCATCATCCTTATGTCTTCCAACACAGCCAACTCCTTCAGTGTGCCAAAGCACTCGCTGTATTCGGGCTCGAAGGGCGCTATCGAGTCGTTCGTGCGCGTCATGGCAAAGGACTGTGGACATAAGAAGATCACGGTGAACGCCGTGGCTCCCGGGGGTACCGTCACGGATATGTTCCACGAAGTCTCGCAGCATTACATTCCTGGTGGAGAGAAGTATACCGCGGAAGAACGGCAACAGGTGAATTGACCGAGAGGCCAGTTGAATAGCGACGAAAGGCTGACAAGGAACAGATGGCGGCGCATGCTTCGCCGTTGACTAGGAATGGGTTTCCGTATGATATCGCGAGGGTGGTGTGCTTCTTGGCTAGCACGGAGGGTGAGTGGATCAACGGCAAAACTTTGACTTGCGATGGCGGTGCGGCCTAAAATGCCTGTTAGATCTTCTCTGCGCTGGTGTTCTTATCAAGTGCGTACGAGTGGGTAGGTTAGATAGGAAAGATAGCGGAGCAATGATCTGGGAATAATTCTTCTGTCACAGAATGCGATAGCTAGAGTTGCATCCTCGCTCGAATTTTCCCGAAATGGTGAAGAGATGAAGTCGAAGTTTTGATAAGGTAGTAACAATTAAATTATAAACTTATTTTATAAATATTCATATTACTTTATTCTTTATAGAAGCTTTTAATAATTAAACGAAATACGTTACTATAATATATTACCTTAATAACAATAACGATCTAATAATTAAAAAAGCCGTTAATAAATTAAAAACAATAAAGTAGAATACGAGATTTTGTAACTTATAGAAAATATCCTACTAGTATATAAAAATAAGCGAGGCGCAGTCTTTAAAAGCGCGAAAGAAAGTTCAATATTATAAATATAATAAAACTAGATATATTATATATAGATATAAAGAGAAATTAGAAAATAATGAAATTTAAAGACGATTAAGAAGTAGTTAAAATTAAAGAGATAATCTAGTAATAAACCTAGTACTAGAACTTCTAAAAATTGAAATAATAATAATTAGGATCGCTAATATTCGAATATAGAGAAAACTAGTAAGAAGATTTATAAAAAAGAGAAATCTAGTAGTAAAAGTCGAGTAATTATTATAGAAGAAGAAACTTCTATAGAAGATATTAAGAAAACGAATACTTCGAATATTAGAATCGATAATAAGAATAACGATACGATTCTAACTAATAAATAATAGTTAATTTCAATAACTATAAACGAAGAAACGTACTTTAAAGTCGCGGAGATTTTAAGTAAATTAGAATATATAATTAACTCTAAAGCGACTAGGTATATAATAATTAAACGAGAATTATTTATTACTTTTAAAGACTACTCTAAAAATATTAAAGTAGAGGAAAATAGGATTTTTAATTCGCTAGAACGAGGTAATATTACGATTATACTCGATAATAAACGACGAAAAATAAGAGATATATTATTTATTCCGAAATTAGAGTTTAATTTATTATTAATTTATACTCTATTTAATCGATATATAAAAGTTAGTTCTAGTAAAAATTCTATTTGAATTACTAAAAATAATAAGATTGTTATTATAGGAAAAAAGTATAAATTAATATTCTATCTTTTTAATTTATTAACGTATATTATACTCGTTATTATCGAGAACTAAAGCGATAAGTAAGATAGATAAACTAAAATAATTTTAAAAAGTAGACTTCGGCGGAATATTCCGTATATTAATAAAATAGTAATTTAGAATATTATTAATATTTTAGAACAAAGTATAAGCGCGCTAGAATTAATTTAAGAAAATAAAATAACGAAGGAGAATACTATTATTAAAGATTCTAATTATATGAAAATATATATATACTAGGACTCTCTTAAAAGTAAGAATAAAGATTTGAATTAAATAAATTTACGGGGTTAAACTAGTAAAGTAACTCGATAATTTCTCTTATAATAAATACGAAAGTAATAAATTAAGTAGAAGGATTGAACGATTTCGGTATTATAAAAAAGTCTTATTTTAAAGAAGGTTTTTCTTCGACGTTAAGAACCTATATTCTATTAAGAATATTATTACTAGGATTAATAATATTAGATTATTACTTTTAGTTATTAATAGAGTAACTAGTTTCTTTTAAATAATTAATATATTCGATAAAAAGAGTATAGCTACTATTAATATTACCCTAATAAATTATCTAAATCGAATAGATAATAATATCGTCTTTGATACTTATTAATTTAATAATAAATAAAAGTTTATATTACTAGAGATAATATTTAAATATTAAGATTTAAATATCGAATTAATTACTATTTATATATTTAAAGAGAATAATATTATCGAAAGATTCTACTATACGATTATTATTATCGTTCGTTATATATTATAATATATCGACCTCCTTAATAAGTTTTAGCCGGAAGTACTACTATATATTAATTATTTAAATAAGATTTAATTATTAACGAGCGATAATATAAAACGCCCGTTAGAAAGATAAACTAGTTATAAATAATTAATAAGAAATAAATATACTTTTAGTATACTCTATAAAATATATATTAATAAGAGACTATAAGAGAATAAACTTTTCTCTACTATTATTAACGAGATTAATATAGAAGTTTAGATAAAATTTATATTTCTAAATTAAGTGAAATTAAAATTAAAATAAATGTTAAAGTTTTTAAAAAATAGCGAGTAATTTATCTACTCTAATACTTTAAGGTAAAAGAGAATATACTTTTATTAATAACTTTAATCGAATATACTTTTAAGTACTATAAAGGAGAAAACGCGACTAAAGTTTTATTATAAGAAAACCAGGTTATTAAGGAGTTAGAATATAGAATTTTATAATAAATAAATCAACTTCTATAATTAATAATAGAAGAAAACTTATCTCTATAAAATAAATACTCTTAAAAGAAAAATATTAGAGATATAAATAATAATCTTATTGAAATAATAATCGTATATAGCTAATTAATAAAAACGACGAAAAGAATAAATAGAATTTAATAGAAATTAATTTAGTCGAATTTATAATTAAACCTACGTCGTAATTATTTTAGAGAGAGTATAGAGATAGATAATAATATAATCTCTATCGTTTCATTATAATTTTAGAGTAATTAGATATATTATTATATCGAACACCGATCCTCTAATTTATAAGTGAATTATAAATAATATAAATTAATTTAAATAGAATAAATTTATTTAATATTATTTTATTTCTCTTATTAAAATATAAGTATTTAAAGTAGTTAAAATTTAAGAAAAAAAATTTAATAATTTCTAAATAAATATTTAAAATAGAATCTCTATTAATAAACTTAATCGATAAACTTAAAGTATATTTATATAGTAAAGACTTTATTTAAAGATATAACCTCGACTATAACGAGACTCTTATAATAATATTAAGGTTCAATTCTCTAAAGTTTCTATCTACTTAATATATTATTTATAGGCTACGATACTATTTTTAGATATTATTATCGTATATTTTAATAGTAATTTTAATATTAAGATTTTTATAGAAATCCCTAAAGGCTACTAGTTTATTAAATATCTAATAAGAGAATATATAATTAAGTTATTAAAAAAGAGTTTATATAGACTTTAAATAATTAAATAAGTTTTAATTAAATAAATTTCGGAAAGAGATAAGAAAGTCTACTTTTACTACGATTTTAATTAATTTCTACGTCGTTAAAAAAATACTTAATAACGATAAAATCTACTTTATTATATTATATATCGACGATATTATAATTACTACTTAAAAGCCCGTAGTATATCGGATAATTACTAATTTAATTAATTAGTATTTAATATTATTAATTTAGGCCTATTTACTAGTATTTTTAATATTATTAATTAAATTCATAGAAATATTTCTATAAACTAAAGAACCTATACTAAGAGCTTTTTAGAATAGTATTAAATAAAAGATTATAGACTTATTAATACCTTAATAAATAGATATATTGAAATCCTACTTATTAAAAATATCGAGTTACGTATTAATTAGAGAGAGTACTAGAGTACTATTAACGGAATTATATCTATAAATATTACTATATATTTAGATTTATTCTTTTTATTTTCTAAATTTAGTTAATATTATTATATATTTACTTTTTAATACCTAAATACTTTAAAGTATATTTCAAGATATATTAAACTTATTATTAACCTCGGTTTTATATTTAATAAAGTAAATAACTCTAAAATTCCTAAATATTTTAATAATACTATATATACTAATAATATTAAAATTAAAAAACTATTATTTACTTCTTAATATTTTATAGAGATACTTTTATTGTTAAAGTTAAATACGTCGCTTTATTGAAAAATTATAAATCGTCTATTTCATTAGAGTTATAAATTAATAAGACTAGTTTCTCTATATTTATACTCTTTATTTTATATAATAATAATAACCGAAATCTTTATTTAATTTAAAAATAATAATTATTATTATTATTATACTCTATATTATATTTTCTTAATATTATTAATATTATTAAAGTAATTTCTAATATCTTTGAGTATATATTTTTAATATTATACTACTAGTATAACGTATCTCTAGTATATACTATAAAGTATTAATTTCTTTATTTATATATAGAACTTTTTTGCCTTAACTTTAATTATTAATTAAATTAAATTTACTATTTACTTTAGTATTAATTTTTATATTTAATTAGAACTCCGTTTAAATACGATATATTTACTTCTAATTATAATCTTTTATTAATAGATTTTTAAAATAATCTAGTACCCTAAATACTTATCTCAAAGCTTCGAGATTTAGTATTTCTACTCTATAAATTACAAAAGCCTTATACGCCTCGGTAAAACGAAAATTGACTCGATCGTAGTTTATAACGCTCGACGGGCGCCTCGAGAGTCTAAATCGCGATATTATTTACTATCTCGATTACGCTACGGAATAGGGTAGGGAAGGAATAGGCCCGGGGTAATTCTCTTCTCTAGTTTAGAGAAGAGAAAGAATTCCCTACTATTCCCTTCCTCTCTACTCTCCCTATAGGGCTCCCTCATATATAGCTATATATAAAAGTAGTAATAAAATATATATAAACGTATATAACTATATATAGGGGTAGTAATAGGGTATATATAAATATATATATAACTATATATAGGAGTAACTCTATAGAGAGAGTAGAGAGGAAGGGAATAATAAATACTCTCTTCTCTTCTCTAATAATCTCTACCCTTTCTCTTCCGCTCCCTTCCTTATTCGGTAGCGTAATCTCGATATACGCTCGAGGTATATAATTAAGGAGTTTAGAGTTACTCGAGTATATATTAAATAAACTTGAAACGAGCGCTAAATTAATAATATACTATTAATTTTAAATCTTATTTATAATTTTTATATATATTTATAATTATAATTTTATTTATAATTATAATTTTATTTATAATTTTAAATTTTTCGTTATCGTATTTTTATAATAATAATTATTATATACTTTAATATATATTGTAATATATAGTCTAGGCGTTACTCTCGTAAAGATTTCGCGCGGATTAATCGAATCTAGAAATTAAGATTTATTTATATTAAAAGTCGTTCCGAGGAGCTATTATCGTCGATAAAAGTAATTATAAAATATTAAGATTTTTGAGATTCTAAGGTAGTAAATTATATAATTTATTTAGTTTAAGATTTTTAAAATTACGAGTTTAAAATACGTTTATCACGGGATAGACTTTAGTAGGAGTATTATTATAAATATTTACTAAAAGAACGAGTTAAACTCTACTACTAACTCTATTATAACTAAAGTAATATTAGGATTTTAATATATTAGAGCTAAATTCTTTATAGAATAATTAATATCTTTTATATTATATACTATTATATTAACCCCTTATTAAATAGTAGTAACGATAATACTAACGTAGAATTATACTTCCTCTATATTAGTAAGAATAATTATATTAGTTATAAATAGTAAAATAACTCTTAAAACGACTAATAACTCCTAAAATAGTTAATAAACTCTTTATTAATTACTATATTTAAAATAATTTACTCCGCGTCCATAACGATTTTATTTATATTATATATATTTAATATTTCTATACTATACCTTATTATCTTAAATAAATATTTCTAAACTTTTTATTAAATTATTAAAATATTCTATTTAGTACTCTTTTTATTTAAGGTATTTATAATAAATATTAAATTAAGTATTTAGAATATTTCTTTATTTAATTCTCTTTTATTAATATAATTACTTATTTTAGTAAATTATTTATTAAGTAAATATCTAGCCTAGTAAATATATTACTAGTTATATTTTCTACATTTCTATTATAAAAAAAGAATACTAGTTTTTTAATACTACTTTTATATTACTCTCCTAGTATTACTACTTTTAATATTTATTATTAATTATTACTTTAGTTATTACTTTAGAAGAAGTTTAGTTAAACTCTATTATAGTTAATTTTATTTTCTATATATAAAAATTTCTATTATTAAGTAAATATATCCTAAAATAAATAAAAGTTATTTTTAATATTAGACGAATAGTTACTTAAAAAATTATGTAATTTTTTAATTCTCTTATTAAAGTACCTCTTTAGTATTCGTTGAAGAGAGGCCGGAAAGCGAAGTAGTTTAATAATAATCTTTTAGAGTATATTAAGTTTAAATAACCTACTATATAACTACTTTAGGTTATTAATAACATAATTATAATATCGTTTATTAGCGCTTTCCGAAGAGATATTAAAGAACTTCGTTAATACCTATAAAAGAAATAGTCTTTAGAATACGAAGATAAAGACGAAGATAAAAAAACTATAACTCCTCTCGAGTATTTAATTATAACTCCGAACATCTACAAAAGTATAGGGTAGGCTCTAAGCGCTATAAGCGCTCGTGAGCCGGTTAAGCTGGTTTAAGCGAGGTAATACTATATCTTAACTCTAGAGCGATATAAGCGCCCCTAAGAATCTAACGCGCTCCTGAGAATGTTTTTGGCTCGTGAGAATGCCTAAATTTAGAATACGCCACTAATATGGCCCCTATGCATGGCCCCACTTATGGCTATGGCCCTATTCCATTCATGGCCATGGCGCATTCCATTCATGGCCATGGCGCATTCCATTCATGGCCATGGCGCATTCCATTCATGGCCATAGCCCTATTCCATTCATGGCCATGGCCCCATTCCATTCATGGCCAAGGCTCCCACTTATGGCCAAGGCCCTGTCACCGGCGCATCCTATAGCTGTACCTGGCAGAACGTCGCCATATATCCAGTATCGCGCAGCCCGGGCGCCACCCCCGCGTAGATTTCGCGCGAATCGATTGAATCCGGGAATCAAAAGTTACTGGCGTTGGGGGTGGTTCCGGGGGGTCGCTGCCGTCGATAGGGGCGATCATGGAACATCATATATACGCATATGTATAGGCCATAAATGGGGGTATGCGCGCATCTATGGGGGCAAGAATGGCCATATATGCGCGTATCTATGGGCCATGAATGCGCATATCTATGGCAGCAGTAATGGCCATGTATGCGCATATCTATGGGCCATGTATGCGCGTATCTATGGCAGCAGCAATGGCCATGAATGCGCATATCTATGGCAGCAGTACTGGCCATGTATGCGCATATCTATGGGCCATGTATGCGCGCATCTATGGCAGCAGCAATGGCCATGAATGCGCATATCTATGGCAGCAGTACTGGCCATGTATGCGCATATCTATGGGCCATGTATGCGCGCATCTATGGGGGCAGCAGTAATGGCCATATAAACAAATAATCCTGAGCGGCCCTGAGCGGCCCTGAGAATATTAAGCCGGTATTGATAATGCTAAGCCGGTACTAAGAATATTAACCCGGTATTAAGCGGCTTTGAGAATCCTAAACAGCCCTGAGCGCTCCGAGCGCTCGCGAGCGGGCCTAAGCGCTCCGAGTAAATCAGGATTCTCAGAGTCGCTTGCACTTTTGTAGATGTAAAGAATTAGGGCCTTAAGTATATATTAAAAAAATAAAGTCTTAATATAAATCTAGCTAGTTAAGGAAAGTCGTTTAACGATATTTTTAAAATCAAAACTCGTTTAGCGCGGAGCTAGTCCCGATTCGACTAAATAATTATATAATTAATATATTATCCGAAGTTTTTTCCCTTATAAGTATATTATTTAATTAAGAAATAGCGATAACGAGGGGTATATACCTAAATCTATATAAAGAAATATATAAATAATATATTATTAAGATATTCGAGTTATATAACTTTATATATAATTAGGCGAATAATTTAAAATTATTAAAAAGTAATTTTATTAATTCTCGGTATAATACCTCTTTAATATTATTATAATACCTATACTCTAAATAGAGTTTAATAAGTAGATTTAATATAATAGTTATTTCCTAGTAAAGATAAATAAAGAGTAATAATATAAAAAAGAAATATAGTTATACTTCTAGAATTATCGATTTTAGAAGAAGAATTTGACTTAATATCTAGCCTATTATTTATATTCTTTAATAAATTCGTCCGCGAAAATATTCTTTATATTTATTTAACGGTCTTATATAAATCCCTAGTCTTTTTAGGATAAAAGGTATTCGATAATATAACCCTTCCCCCTTTTAATAACGCGGTTATTAAGGATATATTTTAATTCTTATTCTAACTTTAAATCGTCTAGCTCGGTTTCTACTATTTTAGGGTTCGTAGGTCGTGGACGTTTAAAAGAGTTTTAATTCAATATTAAATATTACTCTAGTTATATTATTAAAAATACGTTATAAATTTTTTAATTTTCCGGGATATTAAGGTAGTATACGAGCCTACTAATATAATTAAAAATCTTAAATAAATTAGTTATTTATTAATTATATTTACGACTAGTAAATTTATTTACTAGAATATTATAATCTTTATATAAACGTAGTAAAGCCTAGTCCTCTTTACGGAAATATTAAGGGTAATAAATATAATTATAATACTCTTTATTATATATTTAAATAAAGGTAATTATATCTGAAGTTTAAATACGTATTAATTTTTTTAATAAAATACTATTCTCCTAGCTTCCTAGGTCTAACGCGTTATTAATAATAAAACCGAAAGTTATTTTATTTGAAATATAGTTAATAAGTTAAGAAAACGTATTATTATATTATATAATTATAAAAAGTAGTATTTCTTTTCAAGTTTTAGAGTTTTATAAAATAATAATCTAAAATCGTAATATAATTTTAATAGTCTAATTTATATACTCGCTTAATTTATCCGTTTATAAATAATAAATAATCGAGAATATTAAATTTATTTTAAACTTATTAAATAAAGCCTTCTATAAAGTATTTATAAATTTACGGTCGCGATCGAAAAGAATAAATTTCGGAATACTTTAATTTATTAAATATAAACGATATAATACTATATTTACTTATTACTCTATTTTTTATATTAATTTTCCTAGAATCGCGGTCACTTTTCGGGAAAATATATATATAATAATTATAATATTATTAAATCCTTCCTATAAAAGGGGTAAGGCTAGAATAAAATCGATAAAAATTATTTAAAAAAAAGAGAGCGGTATAAGAATAAATTATAATACTCTATAAAACTTATATTTAAAAGTACCGAATAATTAATATTATAAATAATATCGTAAATACTCCCCTAGTTTCTTATTTAGTTTATATATATATTAATACCTAGTTATTATTTTATAGTATTTATATTTTCCTATATATAAATTAGAATATACGACGTTAAATAAGGTTTTAATATATAAAGAAGGTATATATAAATACTCCGGTATATATACTCGATTAATAATCAAATTATTAGTATATTATATTAAGCCGTTATTCCCCTTCGAAAAAAGAAGATCTACGGCGTCCTTACTAGTTTCTATTATAATTAAATATATAATTTATTTTAGTCTAAAAGTCGTTATTCTAGTACTTTTAAAATAATTCTTATTTGAAATATATTTTTATTTCTATTAATATATAGACTTTATATATATATACCTAGAGTATATTTAGCTCGCTTTCTAAAAAGTCCTTAACTATATTCTTTTATTATAGTTAGGATAGGGCGTCTAGTACTATATATTTAATATTAAATTTATAACGAATCTCTATATTTTAAAAACGCTAGATATAATCTAAGGCCTATACGATATATAAATTAATCTTTATTATAAATAAAATAGTTATATTTATTTATTTAATTATATTAAACGCAGCTTTATAATTAATATAAACGACTATTTTAGAGATTAATTCGACTATATATTTAATTTTAATAAATATTTATATTATTTCTACTAGTTTTATTTTAGTAGGTTAATAGCGTATCTCTATATCTTTAAAAAATCGGCTAAAGAAAAGGATAAACTAAATTTATTTCTAGTTAAGATAAAGGCCTTTTAGTTCTTTTATAATATAATACACTATAACCTTATAACCGAATTCTTTACTAGTATTAAGGTCGATAAATAGTTCCTTTTTATTATCGAAATAATATAAAAAGGAAGGTTTAGAAAAGGTATTCTAAATAACTTTAAATAAACGAATCTCCTATAAAGAAAGTAATTTAAAACTAGTCTTTTCAATATATTTCTATCGTTAAATACTTATAGGGGGTACTTTATTTAATAATATAATTTTCTTATTTTATAAAGACCTATATTAAGGCTCTCCGTTTTATATTTTAATATAACGTCGATAGGACCTAAATTAATACTCGTAGAGAAGAGTATTAAGAATTAAGGGATAATAGGCTTCGTATTAATATAAAATAAAACTAGATAAATTTAATGAATTTAATTAATAATTTAATAAACTTCTATATTTAGAATTTATAATTAAAAGTTTTAAAAGAAGTTAAGTATAAAGCTCCTATTTATTAGAAAAGTACGTAATTTATATAGTAGAAGGAAATTATATTAAGAGTAATATATTTACTCTATTTATTTAATAAATATAATAAATAATCCTATATTTACCCTATTTATTTAGTAATTATAATAAATAGTTTTATTAAAGATATCCGTTTAACCCTTAAATAAAGTAAAACTAATACTATATAATATTCGTAATATTAAGTTCCCCTCCCGAGATTTTCGTCCTTAGAACTTAATTTTTTATTATAATTAATATTTAGCCCCGCCTCTTCTTTATCCTCTCGTTATAAATAATAATTTCGTGAATCCCTTTTTAACCTAAACTTAATTATACGGATTTATTAACGCTACGTTAATAAGCGGTATCTTAAGAAATATAAAATCGGGGGTTATTTAAATAAATATATAAATATATTTATACCGAGTATAAATATAATTTAGTATTCTTTTCGCCCGCGAAATAATCCTATCTCCGAAAACTACGCGAGGAGAAATCGAAAGAAATTAAAATAATATTAACGAAGTAAATTTATCTTTAAACCGAAATCGAGTTATTAAAAAAGAAAGAAGGATAACTCGTTAAAAACGAGTTAAAAAATATTATTAAATTAAAGAAGAATAAAAATGTCGACGATATTAATTTTAGATTTAATAACTTTTTATTTAATATATTCTCCGAGTAATTATAACTTAAAGATAAATTTAATTAATTAATTATACCTTTTATTCTCGATAGAACTTTTATAGGAGATTTAGGTAATTTTTAAAATATATATTTAACTCCTAAATCTTCTCCGACTCGTCGTATTCTTTTTATTTAATAAAGTAGTTTTAATTTTCTTTATCTAAAATTCTTTCTACCTCGAACTCCGTTTTTTTTTTAGTTTAAAAATAAAAGATATTTTATAAAGATATCTTAAAGTCTATAAACTTTAGTTAAAAAACGTAGAATATTAAATATACTTTAATATCGGTTAGAAGATTTAATTTATAATTGACTAATCCTTTATTCTTCCTAATCGAAAATAATCCGATTTTAATATAATTTAATTTCTTGCTCGGTCTTTTATTTATTATATTTTTTATTAAAAAGTATATTTTATCCCCCTTCTTTAACTAAGAATACTTTTTTAATATTTATCTACTATTTTCTTTATCCGAGTATTTATTAATTCGATTTAGGATTATATTTCCCTATATAACGCTTTTATATTAATTATATAAATTAGCGCTCTTTACGCGCTTAGTCCCTATTTTAGTTTAAGGAATATATTAATATATTTACTATAATTTACGAAAAATAGTATAAGTTTCGTTATATTAGACCACGCGTTATTAAATATTAGTTAAATTATAAATAGAATTCTTACCTAGTTATTTTACTTCTTATTTATATAATATTATAAATTAATTTTTATAGTTTAGTTTATCCGCTCCGTTTATTCATCTATTTATAGATAATACGCGGTCGATATTCGTAACTTGGTTTTAATACTATTAATTAATATCTTTTAATAATTAGAGGTAAATTATTTATCTCGGTTAGAGATAATTAACCTAGGTATTCCGTAATCTCTAATAAACCGATTTAGTAGTACGAAGGTAATTTATTCCGCCTTATAAATTTCTTTAATTAGTATTATTATAGCGTATTTATTAAGTTTATTATAAATTATTATTATAAAGTCGAAGGCCTCTATCGTAATAAGGTCCTTTAATTTTAGTAATTTAATAACGAAGTTTATTATAATATCGTCCTAAGGTATTTTTAATATTAGGGCGAACTAAATTTAACTATATTTAATATATCTTATAGACTTATTCTATTAATATTCGATATATTTCTTAATATATTTCTCGACGTGCGATTTTAGTCCCGGCGCGTCGTACTTTTTATAAATAAACTTTATAATTTTAATAACTCTAAGATATCCTTAAACTAGGTTATTATAATAATCGCGAATAATTTCCTTAAGATATCCTTTAAGAAAATAAGTCTTTTTATTATATTTTAATAATTTAGTTTATAGTTACTAATTTTTTAGCGTTATAGTTAAGGTATTATTTTCATACTCTTTCTAGATACTATTAATAATTCCGGGAGTAGAGATATAAAATATCCCTACTAGTTATTATACTAGAATTAGCGATTTATCCTATTATTAAATAAGGACTAGTTATATTACTACGTCCTTCTCCTTTATATAATCTTCCCGTTTATTAAATATATCGGCGCGACCGTTTTCCTTTCCTAGGGTATAAAAGATCTTGAATTTATATTATTTTAATAATTCTAATTATTTAACCTATCTTCGATTTAATTATTTTATTATCGTAAAATTAAGAAGATTCTTATAGTCTATAAATATAGTAAGGTTTAAATAATTTTCTATATATACTCTTTACTACTTTAGTATTAATATTATTACTAGTAGTTCTTTATTATAAATATTATAGTTCTATTCTACTAATGATATTTTTCGTAAATAGTATATAATAGAGTATTATTTATCGTCTTTTCTTTAAAGGATATAGGCTCTTATTATAAAGTCTAAAGCGTCGATTTTAATTCAAGCTAGTTCGTTATTTTAAAAAGAATATAATACCGGCGGCTTCTTATATACCTTCTTAAATATTTAATAAAATCGTTATTATTCTTTTCTTTATTAGAAAGTAATATCCTTCTTTATAATATCCGTTAATAGTAAGGCTTTCTTAAAGTAGTCTTTAATAAACTTTTTATTAAAGTTCGTAAATCCTAAGAAACTTTATACCGTTTTAATATTATATAATATGAATTATTCTTTAATACTCCTAATCTTTTTAGAGTTTATATAAATACCTTTAATATTAATTATAAATTTAAGAAATTTAATTAATTCCTTATAAAATTTATATTTCTTTAATTTAAAGAGAAGTCTAGTTAGTAATAAATAAATTAAGACGTTTTATATATATTAAATATATTCTTCCTTATTAGTAGAGTAGATTAAAATATTATCGAGGTATATAATTACCGTTATATTTAAATATACTCGTATAATATTATTAATTAATATTTAGTAGGTTACTAGTGCGTTAGTAAATCCGAAGGGTATTATTAAATATTCGTAATAATTATATTTAGTTTTAAAAGTAGTCTTCTATTCCTCGCTTTTTTTTATTCGAATTAGATTATACGCGCCTCGAAGATTTAATCGCGTAAAGATTTTTATTATTATAAACTAATTTTATAATTTATTAATATTTAGTAAAGAGTAGTACCGATTCTTTATTATAATATTATTTAACTTTCAGTAGTTTATATATAATTATAAACTTTTATCCTTCTTTACTATAAAGAGAATTAGATAACTTATTAATAATTTAGATTCTTAAATAAATCTTTTTTTAAAATTCTCGTCGATATACCCGCGAAGTACTTCGAGTATAATAACTTTATATTCGTTAATTTTTACTAGTATTCGTATATATATACCGTATTAAGCTAAGTATAGATATTATTTTAAAATTAATATATTAATCTCTTTGTATTTTCCTTTAATATAAGGGACTAGTCTTTTCCCGATAAAGATAGGAATTTATAATACTCTTTGGACTTAAAGTACCTTTCGTAATTTTTAGTTAAATAATAATATTATTTATCTTAATTATAGTATTTCGTTTTCCTATTATATTCTATCTAGTTTCGTAATTATAACTACTATTCTTTATTATAATTTAGGAAGACTTGATTCTCCCTTTTTTTAATTAAATACTACGGGTAATTATCTTTATAGTAGTTATTCTACTAACTATAATTATATCTTGATTTTACGATATACTTTCGCTCTCTTAAATTATCGTAATAATATTTATAGTATTCGTTTATATATACTAACTAATGTATTTCTCTATATCGTAGGTAATATTTATTATAGGTATAATTAATTTTAAAGGGTTATCTTTTTTCTTTTTTTTTCCCCTCGGGTTTCTTTTCTAATATAATAAATTAAATTTTAAAGTTATTAAGGTAGTTTATTATTTAAAGTTATCCTTTAGAATTTATTATATTTTATTCTTATTTTTATCCTTCCTCTAAATCTTCTTTTAGAGTTTTATCGTTATTATTATTTAGTTCTTCGAGTTTTTAAATTCTCTAGGCGATCTCCTTTTTAATATCCCTCTACTTCTCTAATAAATTATTAAATATAATATTATTTTATACTAAATTCTTAAGGGACCCGGTTATATTATCCGGTATCTCCTTCTTAAATAGGTTTAATTATTATTGATTTATTATATTTTTCGAATAATAGTTCCGAGTAATATAGCCCGGTTTATTATAATTATAATAATTTATTACTTTTTTACCCCTTTATTATTATTTACCCCTTTTTTAATATTCTCTTATAAGTCTCTTTTTAGTAAAATCGAGTTCTATTAATATATAATTATACGGGTTAGGCCTTTTATAATAGTAATAATTAACTAAATTATATTTATTACCGTAAACTCCTAAACGTCCTTATCCGTTAATTCCTCTATTATAGTATTTCTTTATTATATATTTATATAACTTATTATTAACTTTAATTATTTATTTTATAAATATATAGAGGTCATTAATAGTGGTTTTTACTCGTATAAATTCGTCTTTTATATTTTCTTTTAGTCCTCGTCGATATATCGTTATAAAAGTAGTATCGTCCTAGTCCGTTAGTATTATATAATGTTAGAATTACACCGAGTAATCGGATATAAACCTTCGTTATATTAAATATTAAATAACGCGAATTATTACTCTACTTACGTTAGAAAGTCTAAATATATAGCGAATCTCGGTTTTAAACCTATAGAAGTTTTCTATCTAAAGCTTTATTAATAAGTTATCGCTATCGTTTACGGCCTCTATATAACGTTTTAGGAATAATTTAACTTATTTTTAAATATTACCTCTTATATAAGTTATTATAAAGATTATTTATTTAATAATTAATATAGTTTTCTTATTGAATATAAAGAATAATTAAAGTTATAATAACTAGTTATTAAACTTCTCGCGCTCTTTATAATAATAATCTAGACGGGTAATCTTAATACGGTCCTCTTCTTTTATAATATTACGTCTTTTAATATCGTTTTAAATATTTAGGGCTAAAATCCTCGTTAATTTTAAAATATTTATCTTAAGGGTATTTAAAATATTAAGACTCTTCGTTTAATACTTTAATATAACGTCGATAAAACCTAGGTTAGTACTCGTAGAGAGGAGTATTAAAGATTAAAAAATAATAAACTTCGTATTAATATAAGATAAAACTAAATAAATTTAATAAATTTAATTAATAATTTAATAAACTTCTATATTAAGAATTTATAATTAAAAGTTTTAAAAGAAGTTAAATACGAAGCTTTTATCTACTAAAAAAGTACGTAGTTTATATAGTAGAAGGAAACTATATTAAGAGTAATTTATTCACCCTATTTACTCGGTGAGTATAATAAACAATCCCGTATTTACCCTACTCACTCGGTAATTATAATAAATAATCTTATTAAGAGTATCCGTTTAACTCTCAAATAAAGTAAAATTAATATTATATAACGTTCGTAATAACTTAACTAGAGTAGTATAATCTTTAATATAATCTTTTTATTAACTAGTTATTCCTAGGTATATCTTAAATACTATTAGCATTTAAGGGAAAGTTAGTTATTTAATAATTATAAACTTTTCTTTAGAAGTTAATAGCCCGAACGAGTTAACTTTCTAGTTAAATAGTATAATTAATAGATAACTAATAAACGCCTTTTTAGGGTTAATTAAAATATTAAATTTAACGAATAAAGAAAATATTATATATAAGTATTAAATATAATCCTTAAGAGTCTAAAAGAATACTATAACGTTATCGATATATACTCGGGCGAATACTTTATAGATATATAGAATCTAGTTTATTTATTATTATACGTATATAGGCGAGTTCTTAAATCTTATTATCGTAATATTAAAAGTTTCCTAGCCGCGGTATAATATAACGGTAAATCTATATCTATCTTTAGAGTATACTCGCTATTAATAAAAGAAATTAACCGCGTCGATAATAGTAATTTAACGATAACCCTTAACGGCGCTAATTATATTATTTTATAAAAGTAAATAATAAACGTTTATTATAACTATAGTATTTAAACCTCGAATATTAATAACGATACGACTCTTTTTAATACCGTCTAATTTTATAGTCTAAATAACGAAGACTAGGAAATTGAATAAAGTAGTTTATATCGTCTATTTAAACCGTCCCTAAATATATAGTTTATTAAAGATTTCTTTAATAATCTTTCGGCTCTCGTTATTTATAGGATAAATATATATTATTTTAAATACTTTATTTTCCTAGTCGACGCGAAGTAATATACGTATTTATTCGTTTTCTAGAATATTAATAAACCTTCTTCTACCTAGAGTATAGAGAACTAATTAATAACCTTTATTAACTCCGGTTATTTATTATAAATAATAATATTATTTAGGAGGATATTATTCTTTACCGAAATAATTATCTTTATTAATAGAATAAAAAGTTAGGAACTAGTTAAATTCTTTATATCTTTACCCCCTAAAGACTACTTAAAAAGTAATAAATTAATACTAGCGGTAATTATACTATTAAAAGTATTTTTAATAAAAGTTTTTTTATACTTTTAAAGAGGTCTTTATATAGTATTAAATTATAGTACCTAGAGTATTTATAATAATATGAAAGTAAATATAAAGCCTTAATAGGAAAAAATAATCTTTAGGTTTAGATAATAAAATTAATCTCTAAAGAGTTAGAGCGAGGGCTCTAAATCTCCTATTTTTAAAAAGAGCTCCGAAGTACCGGAAACTATAATATAAATAATATAATTATACTATATACTCCCTATATAGGATTTATATATTATATTTAATAATTATTATAAAGTTGGTTTTAATATAATATAATAATTACCCCCCCTTCTAGGGGTTTCGCCCTCGAAATTAATAAATATTAATTTAATACTTCGATATTTCTAACGAAAGAGTATAATATAGGAAAGTTTAAATTAAATAGAGTATACGCGTAACGCCTACGCCTCTTATTAAATTTTATTAATCTCTTATTTTTTTAGTAGTAATATATTAATAAAAAACCTCTAAACCTAATAGGAAAAAGAGAGGGAAATAAATTATATTTTAAAATTAATAAAATATCGCGTACGCCTCGGTACTAGCGTAATTATATAGTCGTAGATTTTATTAAGTATTCGATAAAAGCCTTAAAACCTAAAGGGAAAAGTAAGGGAAAGAATATTATAATTATTATTAAAAATTATAAACCTTTACTATTAGTAGGGCTTTAATAATATCGGTAATAAAATAAATTATTCTACCTTATTATTTAGGAAGAACTTTAGTTATAGGAGTAAATACGTACGAGTAATAATCTTAACGTAGGTATAAAATCTTCGCCGACTTTTTAACTTTTCTTCTTCTATAATAGTATCTTATTATCCTTTATATATATAAACTCCTATATATTACTATCGATAGTTATATTATATTTAAACCTTTATTAATTTATAATAACCTCGGCCGTATCTTTAATCTCTTTTTTCGAGGTTATAAATATTATATATATATTCCGTAGATAAGGCTAGAGTTAATATATTATAATTTAAATAATTCTTTCTTTTCTTCTTTCTAATTCTTTCTTTAATTTTATAATTATTAAAATAAATAAATAACTTATTTTATCTTTAAATAAGATATTTATTTATATTTCGAAAGAATTAATATTATCGTGATATTTATTTTATTTTTGAATTATTAATTATAAATCTTATTTTATTAGTAATACGTATATAACTAGATTACTTTAATATTTAATATATTAATTTAATCTCTATAGTATACGATATTAATAATAATATTTAGATATTTAATACGTCCCTAATCTTTACTCTTTATAAAATAACTACCCGCTCTACTTTTACCTCGCCTTTATCCGTATTTTTATATTTTTATTACTTTAAGCGGATAAGCCTAGATAGTTATATCCTATATAATAAAATACTATATATAAAGTATATTTATTACGTAAAGAATAAATACCTATATAATTTTATATATCGTTTATATTCTAAAACTAAATCGTATTAATATATCTAGATTCCTTTTAAATTTTATACTTTTATAAATTTTCTTTTTAACCGTTTAAAACGTCGAGGCTGTAATAAATATCTTCGTAAACGTATTATTAAATATATAAAAGATATCGTAGCCTTCCTTCAGGAGTCTAAATTTAAAAGTAATAATATTAAAAGAGGAAAGAATATATTATAATTAATATCTCGATTTATTATTAACGTCGAGGGTATAAATAATACCTTTCGTACTCTAGTAAATTAATATAATTTAGATATAATTCGTATATTAATAATTTTTTAGGGAGGGATTACTACCTAGGATATAAATATACTTTAAAATAAAATTATATAATATTAACTTAATGATTTATTTAAATCGATAGATAAAGATAAAATCGACGATAAAAACGAAGCTAAAGACGAAGCTTATACGCGTTATATATAAAATATCTCCGAATATAATTCTCCTCTCGGCTTTAATCCCGTTACCGATTAATTTAATATAATTATTTTTTATAATCGCTTTATTATTAATCCTACTCTTCTTTTTAATAGTATATAACGAGTTATAATATCTAAATATAAAAGTTTTTTTAATTAAAAATATTATTACTCGCTCCGCTCCTTTTAAGCCTCGCTTTTAATACGGCGGTATAAAGGGTATAAATCGCTATATATTAAAAAAAATTAAATTCTCGTAAGGCTTTTAAAGAAGAAATTAAAAATAAGGTTAATAATTTTAATTTTAATTTTATTTCTAGTCCTCGTTTTTTAACTCGATTTCCCGGCCGCGCCTCTATTTATAAATAACCGAGTTTTTATATTAGGAAAACTGGCCGCTCTAGATATAAACCTACCTATAAGTATTATATTAACCGTAAGAATATATCTCGCTCGAAGTCTATTAGTAAAAAGGAGTTGATAATAATTAATAATTAATAATATTTTCTTTTTTTACTCTTTATTTTCTATATCTTCTCTACCCGCGTACTTTTTTTAAATATTTCTCGCAGTTCTAGCGTATTATCTAAAGTATTTATATTAACCTATTTATTAAAGGTCTCTGGTTATTTTAATTATTTTATAAAATAAAATACCTCGCTCTTTACCTTCTTCTTCTTTAGTACCCTTTCTATTTTTTATTCGTTCGTGTTATTTATTAACTCCGGTAGAGGTATATTAGGAATCGAAACGTCGCTCTACCGTTAATAATATAACTCTAGAAGCGATATATAAAAAATATTATAAATTCGATAACTAGTCGATAATACTAGGCGATATACTTATATTCCGACGGTATCCAAAATCTTAAATAATTTAATTACTTTATAAGAGAGTTTTTTACTTAGTTATTTTTATATTAAATTTTTAATTAATAATAATATAAAATTATTTATATTAAATAATTTCAGTTTATACCTTTTATTATAACTACGTTTTTACGCCTCGACCGCGATAATTTATACTTTTATTAGGTACTCTCTTAAAATATTTAATTTTTTAATTCTTTTTTATACCGACGGTATTTCTCTCTCGTACGTCTCGCCCTCGAGACGCGGTTTAAGAGATAGATTATAACTATATATAATTATAAATAGTATCTATTTAATCGTCGTATATTATATATTATAATATATTTATTTTATTATAAATAAAAGTACTACCTAGTTATTTTACTCGCTTAAATAGAAGGTTCTTAAATAACATTTTAAAATTTAATTCTAACGTTTTATCTAATTATCCGTCTACGGATAAAATATAGTATTTAAGCGCTTTTTAATTTTTATTAAATAATATATCTTTAATTAAAATATATTTATAAAGATAAAACCTCTATTAGAAATAATCCTATTAGGAATTCTAAACTTTAAGATAATTTCTTCGAATATTAACTTTATTAATCCCGTAGAGTCGATCGTTTTAATAATTAAGATATATCGTAATATTTTTATATATTTATTAATAATTATAAGGATTATATTATAAACGCGTCCGTACCGTTTATTTAGAGGTAAATTAATAATAAAATTCATTATAATTTCTTTCCACGACCTCGTAGGATATAATAGAGAATTAATCTCGTTGTAAAAATAATATTAATATACTTATATATCGGCTTTTAAAGTACTTTAGAAATATTTTTTAATAAATAACTCCGTTATTTTCTTAACGCTAAAATATCCCGTTAAAATATTATTATAATATCGTTTTAGTAGTTCTTCGCGGACTAATTTTTATTTAAATATATAAATCTTATTATTATATCTAAAAATTAATATAGAATTTAAAGTTTATACCTCGGCGGAATACTAGTAATCCGCCTACGTAATCTCGGCGATTTTTATTTACGAGTAGGAATTATTTTTTTATAAAATATAAATTATCTTAATTATTAATAAACTCTTAGCGTTATAAACCGTTTCATAGAATATTATTAATTTAATAATAATATATAAAACGAGTAATTTATAATTTATAATTTTAGCGATAAAATTAAATAATTCTTTTATTATATTATAATTAATTTAAATAAATATCTCGTTTAAAGTTTTTAAAATTTCCTGTTTAAATATTAACTCTTTAGGCCTAGATAAATATACTACCGAAGAATATATCTTTTTTATAGTAAGTTTTAAAGACCCTAATAACGTAAATTTTATATATATTAAATTTTATATAATACCTACGGATATGTTATTTAACGCCGGCGAAATATTATTTATATTTAAATCTTCTATATCTACGAACGTATTTTATATTATAATAAAAATAAGGCCTTAACTAGTACTTTCTAAATTTAATAATTTTTATTATAATATAAATAATATATTATCTAAAAGATTATTCTAGCCTTTATAATTAAAATAATACGAGGGGTTATCGGCTAGGTTACTTTTCCTAAAATAATATAAAATTAAAAAATTAAAAGGTAAAAATTTTATTACCTAAAATACCTAACAATTATTTAATTATTTAATATTTATAAAATCTCTTAAATTATTATAATTAGTTAAGATTTCTATTTTATATAAACTACCCTCGAGGTAGTATTACTATTATTTAATTATTATAATAATTATAAGGAGCTCTTTATTATAAATCTTATATTAAACTTTTAAACTTTATATTTTACGGGATTAAAAAGCGACCGGATATTATTCGTTATTATTTTATAACTATATTAAAATCGCGGTTACGATAAAATTAGAAATATTTATCTTAATCCGAATTTTTAATTCTAGATTAAAATATATAAGAATAAATATATATAAAAATAAATCGCGAAGTAAATAAAATATTTCCTCCGCCTCTTTAGGCTATTTAAATAAATTAAACTTTTTATTATCTTAATTACCTTTTAATAAACCCGTTAATAAACCTATTATCTACGAATAATAATAAATAAATCGACGATAAAAATTAACGAAGCCTAAAAATATTTATATATTATAAAAGAATTTTGGTTTTAGTTAGGACTAAATTATATTAATTTTATATTCATTTATCGATATACTTTCGGTGTTTACGATAAACTCTAGAAATTTAACTAACCGAGTAAAGAACTCGTATTTCTTAAAATTTACAAATAAAGAATATTTTTTTAAGCGTTTAAGTATTTATCGTATATAATTAATATACTCCTCCTTTAAATTTAAATAAATTAGGATATTATTTAGATTAATAATATAAAATATATTTATTAAACCCTCTAACGATTTATTAATATAAATTTAAAAAATAATAAATATATTCGTTAACCTAAAAGATATTACTATATATTTAAAAAGATTATATCGCGTACGAAATATTATCTTTTATTTATCGCCTTCTTTAATTTTTATTTAATAATAAATATCTTTTAAATTAAGCTTCGTAAATTATATAATATTATTTAAACGGTCCAGCGTCTTATTAATTAAGGGTAACGGGTAGTAATTTTTAATAATAATTTTATTAAGACCTTAATAATCGACGTATAACCGTAGTTTATTATCTTTTTTTAAATTAAAAAGGATAGGAGCCTTAGCGGGGCTTATAAAATATTTAATTTAACCCTTAATTAAAATATTATCTAGATATCTCCTTAACTCCGTTAATTTTAAATTCGATAGATTATAGAGAGGCTCGTATAACGGGTTACCCTTTATATTAATTATATAATCGCCGTCTTTATATAATAGTAATCGACTTATTTCTTTATCTAAAAAGATATTATTAAAATCTATAAACTTATCGGGAAATATAGGCGGTACGATAACGAAATTATTAAAAAATATTATATTAATAATAGTATTACCTTTCCTACTCTTATTCTTATTAATAGGATTTTAATTAAAGAGACTAGCCTTAATATAAATTAATATATAAATAATGAACTATATCTTTAATAATTTCGTAAAATCCTTAAATAATTCTAATAGATATATATTTAGCGCGATACCGAATTATTAGGTATATATATTATAATTAGTTTAAATCTTTTCCTTTTTTATAGCCGGTATATTTATTATAATAATCAACGAGCCTTTCTTATCTATAAAGTAAAAGATATTATTATACTCTTTAATTTATCCCTATAAATCGGTTAACCGGTAGACGATATTATAAATATTATAATAATAAATGAATTACCCGTTTATTTATTTAATAGTCGGTAGCGGCTCGCTCTCGATATACTCTAAATTATATTACTATATAAATATTTTATTAATAATATTTATCTCCGCTCTTAAATCTTTATCCATTTTAATACGAATAGTTTTTATATTAATATTAATTAGGTTCGTAATAACTTCGTTATTAATATTTATATTTAGTCGGGTTTTTATTTCTCTTTATTCCCTTAAAATAAAGATTTCTTTAAGAGTTTATAATTTTTCGATTTTAAAATATAATCGTTAATATAATTAATAATCTTTATTTTCTTCTCTAGATATTTATTAAAGTAGTAGCCGAATTTATAATAATTAAAATATTTAATATCCTTAAGATTCTTATCGCTCCCGCGAGTTATATATATTTTATTTAAATTTTTATAATTACTACTATTAGAACCTTATCTCTTTATATTAGATTTATTTTTATTATCTCCGTTTTTTAATTACTTTTTATACCTTTTTTAAAGTCTTAATTAATTATTTTAATTATTATTTTATATCTTAAAGTCTCGATTAAAATTACGTTTATAACGTATCGTAAATAATATAAATTCGGTTCGTTTAATAGGAATATTTTAGGCTCGGTTAACTTCTTTTAAAATATCGGGTCTTAAACGGGTTATTAGATAAATTATTTATTACTTTTTATTATAAAGAGGTAATTCGGTTTCTAGGGTATTAAAATAAATATCGAAATCTTATATTAATTAATTATTCCTTTAACGTATATATTAATATTTAAAATTCGTATTTATAACTCGGTTTAAGGGGTCCTTAATTACGTTAAATAAATAATCCGAGAAGAATTTCTATATTAATATATTTATTAAATAAAGTTTTTTATATTTATTTTATAACTTTTTAATTTACCTCTTTAAATAAAATATTATATATAAAATCTTCTTTTCGTTTATTTAAAAGTTTACGGGTATTAAACGGAACGTAGTCTTTATATTATAGATTTATTCTTAATAATTTTACGGATTCTTCGTATAAAAATCCCGTAATTTCGATAATTATAAATTACTTTAATTTATATTAAGACCGATTTAATTACGATTTACCGTCCGGTTATTCTCGTCTTTTATATTTAATTTTTAAGAATTATCTTGGATTTCTTTATCTCCTTTACCTACGATAATACGTCGTAAATTTCCGATATTTTTTTAAATTATAATAATAAAGGCCTCTTTCTCGAGGACTTTCTATTTATATTTTAATTCTATAAATTATTAATCTACCGTAAAATTAATATTCTTTAATAAATCTCTTATATTTTTATTTAAAATATTAATCTTATATATCTCGCCTTCGGGATAATTATTTCTAGAAAAGTTTTTTATACTTTTAATAAATTATTATTTAAAAAGGTTAAAAGAGATTAAAACTATTAAATTATAATATTTAAGATATTTATAATAATATAAAAATAAATATAAAACCTTAATAGGAAAAAATAATCTTTAGATTTAAATAATAAAATTAATTTTTAAAGAGTTAGAGCGAGGGCTCCGAGTCTCCTATTTCTAAAAGGGGCTCCGGAGTACCGGAAATTATAATATAAATAACGTAACTACGCTATATACTCCCTATATAGGATCTATATACTATATTTAGTAGTTATTATATAGTTAGTTTTAGTATAGTATAATATATAGCGAGCTCGCGAACCTCGTTATCGCCTATAGTAATATTATAGTAGTTATTAAATTAAACCTCTAGTACCTAGCCAAGCTTTATATTTCTTAGGATTTTAACGAATTTATCCGTTTTATTCTTTACAAGTATTAATTTTATTCTATCGTTAACGATTCTAGTAAAGAGATATAAGTTAGTATCTACTAATTTAAAAAAATAATCTCGTATTAATAGATTAAATTTATGAACTTCGATAATTATAATAATTTATAAAGAGATAACTTTTATTTTTATAATATATACCGGCCGGTTTATATTTATACCCTTTAAATAGACGTTAATAAAGTACTTTATATCGTAGTTATCGATATAAATTATTTAACGAGATACTAGTATATTAATTCCTTTAAGGGCTATAATATTTATATTAATAAATATATTTATTTTAAGATTATCTATAATATAGACTTTCTTAGAGGCGGTTTCGGTTATTATTTTATTTATACTTTTATCTTTCCCGGGGAAGTATAAGGAGGTAACGATATATTTAAAAATAATATAATAATTAATACTAATACTAGTAATTTAGAATAAAGTTATTATAATACGAATTCTAGCTTTTAAGAGGAAGTATATTATAAATTTATAGTCGGCGATAGTTATTTTATAATGAATATCTTTATAGTCCTTTTTTATTTTAATTTTAGGGTCTAGGCCGACCCGAATATTAATATACCGGTATTTCCTAAATACTTATCCTATTCCCGTATTTTTAGAAGAGTCGTAGTTTAATTTAATAATAGGCTTCTATTTTAGTAATTCGTTATTCGTTTTAATTTAGTAATAAGTTTCCGTATTCTCGTTTATTACTAAAGGTTATTTACTCTTCTAAATAATATTTATAATTAAGTATCTAGGGTAAGAGGCTTTAGTAGGGTTCCTATTTAAACCTTAACTTTTAAAATATATATATAGTACGTTTTTAAAAAAGAACGACTCTTTATAAATACGATACTCGATTTATTTAAGCGAATTAATAATAGTTACCTAATAACTAGTTATTTCGTTTTATTTATTATAATAATTCTTTTACTACTAATCCTAGCTCTATTTATTAACGTAATTAATATTAAATATAAATTACTCTTTTATTTATTGCTCTATAATATTATTTTCTTAAAAATAATTCTTTTATACCTCGATTTTATAATAAATAATTATATGTCTAGAGGGTATTTACTATTACCTAAAATAATTAAAATTATAATTACCGGTTATAAACCCGCGGTTTTCTTAGCGCGGTAATAGTTAAAACGATTTTTATTTCTAGGAGGGAAAGATACGTTTCTAGTACTACTATTTATAATTTATAATTAAGTAGGTAGTAGTTAAATTTAACGAGGCTACTATTACATTTAGAGAATATTTAATATATTTTAATAAACTAGATTAATAAATTGATAAGAAGTAGTTTAAAATAACTAGTTCTATTATAGCTAGAACTAGTTAAGTTATTAATTCTACTAGTTTTACCGTAAACCCTTTAGTTTAGGAGGCGGTAAAGGTTTAATTATTTTATTACTTCGTATTATTCTTAACTAGGCTTCTTCCTTAGTGTTAAATAAATTAAGAAATTTATCTAATAAGATACTAGGTTTAGGCGGATTAATAAAAGACTTAAAATTAAAGTTAATATAGTCGTAGATTATAAATATTTATTAATATATACTAGGAATGTCGGCGGCTTTAATTAAGTTAGATATTTTATTTATATACTATTTAAGCGTCTTACTAGTACGTATTTAAATAAATTTATATTTATTAAAACGAAGTTTATATATAGCTTCTAGCGTCTTTATTTTAAATTATTTAATAAAACGATTTATTTATTTAGAGCTAGCGAAGGTATATATTAGTACTTTAATATTAATATTTAATTTATTTAAAAACTATTTAAGGGTTACTTCTTTAAGATATAAAAATAAAAATTTTCGTATTTCCTCTTCGCCGTATTATTTAATTATATCCTTAACGCGATCCTTAAAATCGAAAACGTTTTTATATATAGTATACCTTTTTAAAGTAAATAGGTTATTCTTTTTATTATCTTTAATATCGAAGAATCTAATCTCTTCGAGCTTTAATTTATTCTAGATATTTATTTTAGAATTAATACCGTTTTAACTAGCTAAATTATTTACTTTTAATAAATCTTAAAGTTTTATTAGGTTTTTCTTTATTCTAATTACTAGCTTAATAATAAAGGCCTAAATCTTTAACGATTCTATAAATTATATTATTTATTCAGAATCTATTGTAAGTTACTCGGGCTCGGGAGGAGTTATAATTTCTTTATCTTCAAATTCGTCCTCTAAAGACTACTCCTTTTATAAATATTAATATAACTCTTTAATATTCCTTCGGAAGGTACTAATAAACGGTATTATAAATATTTTATTTATAATCTAGGGTAGTTATATAGTAGGCTATTTAAATTTAATATACTCTGAAAAGTTATCGTTAAATTACTTCGCTTTCCGGGCCCTCCTTAATAAATACTAAAGAGGTACTTTAATAGGAGGATAAAGAAAAACCCGTTACTACTATTTAATAGAGAGTTAATATAATAGTATATAGTATAAAAGATATTAATTATTTTATAGAGGATTTGGTTTTAATATAATAGAATCCTAGTATTACCCTAGTCCCGATAGGGCTAGCGGTAGAGCTCAGCCCGTCGTTTTAATAAATATTTATAATAATACTCCTACTAAAGTCTACCCCGTGATAAATAGTTCTCGAATAAATTAAATATTAATACTAAGGTATTAATATATACCTTCGCTAACTCTAAATAAATAAATCGTTTTATTAAATAATTTAAAATAAAGATATTAAAAGTTATATATAAACTTCGTTTTAATAAATATAGATTCGTTTAAATATATATTAATAAAACGCTTAAGTAGTATATAAATAAAATATTTAATTTAACTAAGACCGCCGATATTCCTAGTATATATTAATAAATATCTATAATCTATAATTATATTAATTCTAATTTTAAGTCTTTTATTAATCCGCTTAAATTTAGTATTTTACTAGATAAATCTCTTAATTTATTTAATATTAAAGAAGAGGCCTAGCTAGGAATAATATAAAGTAATAAAATAATTAAACCTCTACCGTCTCCTAAGTTAAAAGATTTATAATAAAACTAGTAGAACTATTAATAACCTAACTAGTTCCGGCTATAATAAAACTAGTTATTTTATATTACTTCTTATTAATTTATTAATTTAATTTATTAGAATTTATTAAATATCCCTTAAATATAGTAGTAGTTTTATTAAATTCAATCGTTATCTATTTAATTATAGATTATTAATAATAGTACTAGGAATATACTTTTCTATTTTAAAAATAGAAATCGTTTTAATTTTTAACTACGCTAAAGAAAAGCCGCGGGCCTATAACCGATAGTCATAATATTAACCGTTTTAAGTAACAGTAAATACTCTCTAGATATATAATTATTTACTATAGAACCGAGATATAAAAGGACTATTCTTAAAAAAAAAATACTATAAAGTTATAAATAAAAGAGTAATCTACGCCTAATATTAATTACGTTAATAAATAAAGTCAGGATTAGTAGTAAAACGATTATTATAATAAATAAAACGAAATAACTAGTTATTAAATAACTTTTATCGATTCGCCTAAATAAATCGAGTACCGTATTTATAAAGAGTCATTTTTTTCTAAAAACGTACTATATTATTACAATTAAGGTTCTCTCCGAACTTTAATATATTTAGTATATTTAGTAGGCCAAGGGATTATTTACTACTCGACGTAATATATAAACTAATAAGTAGGTACGCGCTTAATCGTTTAATTATTTAGTATAGAAATAAGTAAATAAACGGATAAATAGCGTAGTTTCCTTCTTTTATATAGATTATATATTTTCTTAATAAATAGAAACTTCGTATTTAACTTCCTTTAAAACTTTTAATTATAGATTCTAAATATAGATATTTATTAAATTATTAATTAAGTTTATTAAATTTGTCTAGTTATATTTAACTATTTATACGAAGCCTACTATTTATTAATTCTTAATACTCCTCTTTAAGAGAACTAACCTAGGTCCTATTAACGTTATATTAAAATATTGAATAGAGAGCTTTAATATATATATATATATTTTAGAAATTAAAACTTAAATAAGAAATTTATAAAAGTCTTTTACCCTAGATATTTAGTTATAAATATTATTTAGAAGAGTAAATAATTTTTAATAATAAACGAGAATATAGAAACTTATTATTAAGTTAAAACGAATAACGAGTTATTAAAATAGAAGTTTATTATTAAATTAAATTACGACTCTTCTAAAAATACGAGAATAGGATAAATATTTAGGAAGTACTAGTATACCGGTATTCGAGTCGGCCTAAACCCTAGAATTAAAATAGAAAAAAGTTATAAAGATACTAGTTATAGAGTAACTATCGTTAACTATAATTTTATAGTATATTTTCTTTTAAAAGCTAGAATTCGTACTATAATAACCCTATTTTAAATTACTAGTATTAGTATTAATTATTATATTATTTTTAAATATATCGTTACCTCTTTATATTTCCCCGGAAAAGATAAAAATAGTAATAAAATAATAATTAAAACCGCCCCTAAAAAAGTCTATATTATAGATAATTTTAAAATAAGTATATATATTAATATAAACGTTATAATCTCTAAACGAATTAATATACTAGTATTTTATTAAATAGCCTATATTAATAACTACGAGGTAGAGTACTCTATCGATATTGATTTAATAGATACGAGTATGAACCGGCCGGTATATATTACGAAAATAAAAGTTATCCCTTATAAGCTACGGTAATTATTAAAGTTCATAGATTTAATTTATTAGTACGAGATTATTTCTTTAAACCGGTAGATACTAATTTATACCTCTTTATCAAAATCGTTAACGATAGAATAAAATTAGTATTTATAAAGAATAAGACGGATAAGTACGTTAAAATCTCTAGGAATATAAAACTAAACTAAATAGTCGAGATTTAACTTAATAGCTACTATAATATTATTATAAATAATAACAATATTCGCGAGCTCGCTATACGAAGACCTTTTTAAAAATATAAAGAAACTTTTATTAAAAACGTATTTAATAGCGCGGTTATTATTAATATTTATTTTTTACTTTTTAAATAGTTTTTAAAGGGGTAAGATATAAAGAACCTAATAAATTCCCGACTTTCTATTCTATTAATAGAAATAATTATTTCGGTAAAGAATAATATTCTCTTAAATAATATTATTATTTATAGTAAATAACCGGAGCTAGTAAAGATTATTAATTAATTCTTTATATTTTAGATAAAAGAAGACTTCGTTAATATTCTAGAAAATAAATAAATACGTATATTACTTCGCGTCGACTAGGAAGATAAAGTACCTAAAATAATATATATTTACCCTATAAATAACGAGAGCTAGAAGATTATTAACGAAATCTTTAATAAATTATATATTTAGGGACGATTTAAATAGATAATATAAATTATTTTATTTAACTTCCTAATCTTCGTTATTTAAATTATAAAATTAAACGGTATTAAAAAGATTCGTACTATTATTAATATTCGAGGTTTAAATACTATAATTATAATAAACGTCTATTATTTACTTCTATAGAATAATATAATTAGCGCCGTTAAGGGTTATTATTAAATTATCGTTATCGACGCGGCTAGTTTCTTTTATTAATAATATATATATTTAAAGAATAAGTATAAGTTTATTATTATATTACACCGCGGCTAGGAGACTTTCAATATTATAGTTATAAGATTTAAGAACTCGCTTATATATATATAATAATAAATAAACTAGATTCTACGTATTTATAAAATATTCGCTCGAGTATATATTAATAATATTATTATATTCTCTTAAACCCTCGAGGATTATATTTAGTACCTATATATAATATTTTCTTTATTCGTTAAATTTAATATTTTAATTAACTCTAAAAAGGCGTTTATTAGTTATTCGTTAATTATATTATTTGACTAGAAAGTTAACTCGTTCGGGTTATTAACTTCTAAAAAAAAGTTTATAATTATTAAATAACTAATTTTCCCTTAAATATTAATAGTATTTAAAATATACCTAGGAATAATTAATTAACTAAAAGATTATATTAAAGATTATATTACTCTAGTCAGGTCTTTATAAAATAAGAAAACCGCGTTATTAAATAAAGTACCCCCTATAGGTATTTAATAATAAAATATATTAAGAAAACTAGTTTTATATTATTTTCTTTATAGGAGATTCGTTTATTTAAAATTTTTTAAAATACCCTTTTTAAATCTTTCTTTTTATATTATTTTAATAATAAAAAGGAATTATTTATCGACCTTAATATTAATAAGGAATTCGATTACGAGGTTATAGTTTATTATATTATAAAAAAACTAAATAATCTTTATTCCGACTAGAAATAAAATTTAATATATTCTTTTTCTTAACCGACTCTTTAAGAATATAGAAATATACTTTTAACCTACTAAAATAAAACTAGTAGAAATAATATAAATATTTATAAAATTAAATATATAGTCGAATTAACCTCTAAAATAGTCGTTTATACTAATTATAAAACTGTATTTAATATAATTAAATAAATAAATATAACTATCTTATTTATAATAAAGATTAATTTATATATCGTACGGGCCTTAAATTATATTTAGTATTTTTAAAATATAAAGATCCGTTATAAATCTAGTATTAAATATATAGTACTAGATACTTTATCCCGACTATAGTAGAAGAACGTAGTTAAGGACTTTTTAAAAAGCGAGCTAGATATACTTTAAGTATATATATATAAGGTCTATATACTAGTAGAAATAAATATATAATTTAAATAAAAATTACTTTAAGGGTACTAGAATAACGACTTTTAGACTAAAATAAATTATATATTTAACTATATTATAAAAACCGGCGAGGATATCGTAGATCTTTATTTTTCGAAGTAGGATAACGGCTTAATATAATATACTAATAATTTGATTATTAATTAACTATATATATTAAAGCGCCTATATACACTTTCCTTATATATTAAAGTCTTATTTAACGTCGTATATTCTAGCTTATATATAAGAAGATATAAATATTATAAAATAATAACTAAATACTAATATATATATAAATTAAATAAAAAACTAGAGGAGTATTTACGATACTATTTATAATCTTAATTATTCGGTACTCCTAGGTATAAGTTTTATAAAGTATTATAATTTATTCTTATACTACTCTCTTTTTGTTATATAATTTTTATTAATTTTATCCTAGCTTTACCCCTTTCGTAGGAAGGATTCGATAATATTATAACTATTATCTATAAATTTTCCCGAAAGATAACCGCGATTCTAGGAAAATTAATATAAAAAATAAAATAATAAGTAGACATACTTTTATATTATCTATATTTAATAGGTTAAAGTATTCCGAAAGTTATTCTTTCCGACTATAATTGTAAATTTATAAATACTTTATAGAAGGCTTATTACGAACGTTATATAATATTAATTTTATCTTATTTAAAGGGTTGAACGGATATTTTTAATAAGACTATTTACTGCGATCACCGAGTAAATAAAGTAAATATAAGATTATTTATTATATTTACCTAGTAAATAGGGTAAATATATTACTCTTAATACGATTTCCTTTTATTATATAAACTACGTACTTTTTTAATAGATAGAAGCTTCGTATTTAACTTCCTTTAAAACTTTTAATTATAAATTCCGAATATAGAAATTTTATTAAATTATTAATTAAGTTTATTAAATTTATTTAGTTTTATTTTATATTAATACGAAGCCTATTATCCTTTAATTCTTAATACTCTTCTCTACGAGTACTAACCTAGGTCCTATCGACGTTATATTAAGATATTGTCTTTTCATTAAACCTATCCAGTCTTATTTTATATTAACACGAAGTTTATTATTCTTTAATCCTTGATACTCCTCTCCACGAGTACTAACCTAGGTTCTATCGACGTTATATTAAAATATTAAACGGAGAGCCTTAACAAGGCTTTATTTAATAAATTTAAAATAAATTTAATATTTTCTATTACTTATTATCTATAAATAGAGAGACTAAATAAATATATAAATTAAATTATTAAAATTATATTACGATTCTAGATTATTATTTTATAAAACTCTAAAGTCTAAAAAGAAGTACTACTTTTTATAATTATATAATATAATAATATATTTTCCTAGCCTATTAATTATACTCTAAATAAAGTAGTTTTCGGTTTTATTATTAATAACGCGTTAGACCTAGGAAGTTAAGAGAATAATATTTTATTAAAGAAACTAATACGTATTTAAATTTTAAATATAATTATCTATATTTAAATATATAATAAAGAGTATTATAATTGTGTTTATTATCTTTAATATTTCTATAAAGGGGATTAGGCTTTACTATATTTATATAAAATTTATAATATTCCGGTAAATAAATTTACTAGTTATAAATATAATTAATAAATAACTAGGTTATTTAAGGTTTTTAAGTATATCGGTAAACTCGTATACCGCCTTAACATCCCGGAAATTAGAGGATTTATAATATATTTTTGAAATAATATTAGAGTAGTATTTATTACTAGATTAAGATTTTTTTAAATATCTACGGCCTATTAACTTTAAAGTAATAAAAACCGAGCGAGATAATTTAAATTCAGAATAAAAACTAGAGTATATCCTTAATAATATCCTAAAAAGACTAGGGATTTATATAGGACCGTTAAATAAATACTAAAAATATTTTCGCGGACGAATTTATTAAAGAGTATAAATAATAAATTAAATACTAAACTAAATTCTTTTTCTAGGATTAATAATTTTAGAAAAATAATTATATTTCCTTTTTACGTTATTACTCTTTATTAATCTTTATTAGGAAATAATTATTATATTAAATTTACTTATCGAGCTCTATTTAGAGTACGGGTATTATAATAATATTAAAAAAATATTATATTAAAAACTAATAAAATTACTCTTTAATAGTCTTAAATTATTCGCTTAATCGCACGTAGAATTATATAGCCCGAATATCCTAATACTTTATTATTTATATATTTTTTTATATAGATTTAAATATATACTCCTCGTTATTACTACTTTTCAATTAAATAGTATATTTATATAAGAAAAAACTTCGGATAATATAAATATAATATAATTATTTAGTTAAATCGGGACTAGCTCCGCGCTCTAAAAAGTTTTAATTTTAAAAGTACCGTTTAAATAATTTTCCCTAGTAAACTATATTTATATTAAGACTTTATTTTATTTATATATATTTCAAGTCCTTAATTCTTTAGTATTAATATTCCTATAATATTATACGTATATACTTTTATTTTATTAATATTATAACTTTTATAGTTAATCATTTACGTTATTTTTATAACTCTCTATTATTTTATCTTATTATCGCGATTTTAATACCTAGTTTTACGGCTCTATATTAAATTTTAAAACTCTACGAGCCTACTCGTAATTAGTTAATAATTTAGAATATATATTATTTATTTAATTTATTTTTATATATAGACGCTATTTACGTTATTATTTATATATAAATATATTAACGAGAGCGTTAACTTCTTTCTTTTAAAAAGAGTAGTTTATTACGAGGTCGACTTTAGTAGGAGTTTTATTATAAATATTTATTAAAAGAGCGGGTTAAGTTCTACTATTAACTCTATCGAGATTAAAGTAATATTAGAATTCTAATATATTAGAGCTAAATCCTCTATAAAATAATTAATATCTTTTATACTATATATTATTATATTAACTCTTTATTAACGTCTTTAAAGAGCCCGACGTTTATTTTATAATAACCTCGAGCGCCCGTCGAGTATTTATCGAGTATTAAATTACTCGAAGAGGTATTTAATATATACTCGAGGTCGCTTAAATATTTCGAGTCTATTTCGAGTACTCGAAATAATTAACCTATAAACCCCGAGTTACTAGAGTCGATTTTCGATTTATCGATACTTTTTTATAATTTAAGAAGTTTTAATAAGTTTATAATTTAGATTATAAACTAGGTTAAATATATTTTTACTCTTTTATTATCGTTATTATTATTATTATCTAGACGTAATTTATTTTTACGTATAGGAGAGTATTTATTAATAAGAATAAAAACTCTAAACGAGAACTTATTTAATTTATTATTATTAAAATCGTTAGGGTTTATAAAATCACTAAGGTTATTATTTATTTTAATAATAATAATTGGTCTTCAATATTGAAATTTTGATTCTCATTTCTAAGATTCTTGATAAAGCGCTTTTCAATAAGATTTTTCTGGCTGGCTTGGATCAGGCTGGGGTGAGCGATGGAATGTGATGACGTGGTACTTCGTTATGGCCGTACGATTTGATTTTGTACCTGCCATGTCCCGTCATGAATTGTCCTCTGGCACCCATTATCTACGGTATCTACAAGATCTTCAAGGTAAAAAGATATGGCAAAAGCAATGTCTAAAGGCACCAGTGGGTGGTGAAAGTCACAACTCTTTTCGAAAATGTCGTCCTGCCACTACGAATTTCGGACAAGGTCCAGCGTTATCAGAGACAATTTCAAGTTCTTCAGAATTTAATAGCGCGACTTTTCAAGCAACATCAAAGTAACTTCGGGGCAAACTCGATAACTATCGACCCGTGATCAGGAGTGATTTGTTTTCGATTTGCGCCAAGAAAAGACTATGAGTTTTGTCGCTCACTGGTGAAGGGCCTTTCGTCTGATCTTTTGTCAGCAGCCCTATATACCAGAAGGGTTCCGTTAGGTGTTCTCACTATACATGTTTTTTGCTCCATCATCTTACAAAACGCAAAAAGTAATTATAACATCCTTGAAAAATAGTAACAGCATGGAATTCATTGCCGAGTATTCAAAAGCCATAGTCCCAGTATCTGTGGTCAAACTGGGTAGCTAATATACTATGTTCTTTATATTATATTTGCATCGTTCTAATTCTTCTATTGACCTAGCCATCTACTCGAAAGTCGTCTTCTAACGAGATACCGAGACGAACTGAGATGCAGGGACTCACGAGAGGTTGACGCCACATCGTCATAGTCCCCGTCCATGGCGCGCAATCTCCGACAATGATTTTCGGGACTCGGGAGGGGCGGGTATACTAAATCCGGATTAGTCATGGTCGCCGTTTTGTTTCCCGAGCCAAGCCTTTTGCTATATACATATCTACTTACATGCTTACCTAATGATTCTAATCTTCAATTGCCTTGCCTGAGTCTCAAACTCCTTCATCATTCTCACATCTCCAAGACACAATTTTGCAGCTTTTCTCTTGGCCACTTCACTATCTCTTTCCTACCTTCCCTCTCTTTGAAATCAGTCTCAATCGAACACCGCAGCAATGGCGCCTCAAAAACTCTTCATGACCGGCGCTAGTGGCTATATCGGCTCCGTCATCACAGAATTCGCCATCGCTGGGGGTTACGAAGTCCATGGGCTCTCCCGCACTGAGACCAGCGACGCCAAGCTGAAAAGCCTTGGCGCGGTGCCCGTCCGCGGAGAGCTTACCTCGCTCGACGTCTTACGCAGCGAGAGCGCCAAGGCAGACGCTGTTATTCACCTCGCCACCGCTTATACGATCGGCGTCGGCACGTATGAATCCGTCATGCCTACTGACATCGCCGCCGTGGACGCCATCGCCGACGGCTTGGCAGGCACCAATAAGGCGCTAGTCATCACTTCGGGCACGCTGTCTGCTCAAGCCGATCCCTCGGGAGCTGAAACTACCGAGACTGCGCCCGCGGAGCCACACCCCATCAACACTCGCATCAAGGTCGAGCATCACTCGCTCGCGCTAGCCAGCAAAGGCATCCGAGTCACAGGTATACGTGTGGCGCCGTACACTTACGGCCGCGGTGGCAGCGGCGTCAAGCTGTTCATGGGCATGTCAGCCAAAGCCGGCAGCGTCACCTGTGTCGACGGCGGCAAGAACCACACCACCGTCTGCCACGTCGACGACACCGCGCGGCTGTTCCTGCTCGCGGCGCAGAAGGGCAAGGCCGGCGAGCTGTTCAACGCCAGCGGGTCCACGGACATGACGGCGCGTCAGGTGTTCGACGCCATCGCTGGGGAACTCGGGGTGCCGGTGAATGATATCACGTACGATACCGCGCTGGCGGCGATGGGCGAGACGTTCGCGTGGTTCTTGAAGGCTGAGAATAGAGCGTCGGGCGCCAAAGCGGTCAAGGAGTTGGGGTGGCAGCCTAAGGGGACGGGCATCTTGGATGAGATTACGAAGGGTTCGTATCAGGCTGTTGCGGAGTCGTTGCGGAAGAAGGAATCTGCTTGAAGATGACCAGTGGGATCTACACAATTATCTAGCTCAGAGGAAATGCAAACAATCTCATACCCATTTAAATACAAGAAGCAGAGAGATCTCCATTACCAAATCACCTCTTCTCACAACCCTTAACGTTTCCCTCTGGCAGCCCGGTTCAAAGATTCTCAAACAGAGGGAAAATATTGCATGAAAAGAAAAACAGTGGGTTATTCCGGTGGAAATCCCCATTTTGGGCCAGGAATGGGACTCGCGTGATACAGTTAGATACGTTGGATTGCAACTACCATTCCCGCTCAGCCTGGCTTACTAAGCAGGTCTTGGCTTAGGGCTAGGGCAAACCCCTTGAGATAATACATAGCTAGCAATTACCATAGATACTACTCCTTAATAAACTATATTAATACATAAAAAAACTATATCTATAGACGTTACTAACGGGTTATAAGCCCGGTATATAACGTACCTATTATATAGTTTTTTTAGTATATTCCTAGGGCGAGCTAGAGAGCCGTTAAAGAAATAATAATATTTTATACTTTTTATACTACTACTTTAAGAGTAAAATCCTTAAAATCTTTAATATTAACTACTCTTTATTTATATTACTCTTAGGTATAATAGGAGGTAATAATAATATAAAGATCTTTAAATTAAAGGGTAAGAGTAATTAGGAGTTATAAAAAATCGATATTATTATTATTTTAGGGGCTAAAAAGATTTAGGGATATATTATCGATAAAGATAAATATTAATATTTTATTACTTTAAATCCGTTAACTAGAATAATTATTTACCGAGATATTAAAGAAAGATTATATAAAGTTATATTTATTATACCGGAAGAGAAGAAAGAGTATAAAGTAGTTAAAAAGAAATATTAAAAAGAAATACTATAGAGATACTCTTTTTACTTATATAGATACCCCCCCGATTACTATATAAATACCCCCCTCTATATTTAGTTAGTGGCTACGGTTATTATAATTATTAATATATTTATTATAAACTAGTTTAAGCCCGGCTCTAGGCTCGGCTCTAGGGCCCGGTTTTAAAACTCGGCTTTAGAGTCTAGTTTTAATATTACTAGGCCTTTAAAACTAGTCCCGATAATAAATTTTAATAAATTAACTTAGTAGTTAAATTAATTTAACGACGTTAAAATAGTTTTTTTTTTTTTTTAAAAAGACGTCGGATTTAAACGATTTAAGGTGTTTTTATTATAGGCGCGTTTTTCGGCCAAGATAAAGACGAAAATAACGAAAATCCTATTTATATTTACTCTATAATAATTCTATTATTAAATACTCGTTATAATACCTAGTTATATACTATATTTAAAGATCTACTTATTTAGAATATTAATATATATAACGTCGTCGTCGCTAATAGTATTAAGAATAAGGTAGTAGTTTTACTACTATATATTTACGTCGCCTAAATAATTTTATAATATTTTATTATAATAACTACGGTTATTAACCTAATATAGAGGGGTATCTATATAGCGATCGGGGGAGTATTTATATAAATAAAGAGAGTATCTCTATAATATTATTTATATTAAAAAGAATTAAATAAATAAAAGAATAATTATTAAATAGTATATAATTATATTTTATTTAACCTAGAACCGAATCTAAAGACCTATATCGCTAGTATTATAAATAGTACTAAGGCGATAAATATCCTATACTAGTTATTCGAGTATTTTAACGCGTAGACTATCGATTTATATATATATTAAATTACTTATAAAGACTAGGATAATTTTAAATCTTTATTAAATTATAATAATTATATAAAAATATATTAAAAAAAGTTTATTAATATAGGAACCCTTATCTATAAAAGTGTAAGCGACTCTAAGAATCCTGGTTTGCTCGGAGCGCTTAGGCCCGCTCGCGAGCGCTAAAATAGCTTAGAGCTAGGTAAGAATTCTTAGGCCCGCTCAGGCCCGCTTAGGCTCGCTCAGGCTCGCTCAGGATTATTTAGGATTCTCAATACCGGCTTAATATTCTCAGGGCCGCTCAGGATTATTTATTTACATGGCCATTACTACTACTATAGATATACGCGCATACATGGCCATTACTGCTGCCATAGATACGCGCATACATGGCCCATAGATATGCGCATACATGGCCATTGCTGCTGCCATAGATACGCGCATACATGGCCACTGCTGCTGCCATAGATACGCGCATACATGGCCACTGCTGCTGCCATAGATATGCGCATACATGGCCACTGCTGCTGCCATAGATATGCGCATACATGGCCACTGCTGCTGCCATAGATATGCGCATA
>JAABUK010000324.1_pt1 | contig 104630 bp, 85 predicted proteins | sample 5559141 | NCBI WGS metagenome assembly JAABUK01 (sample SAMN10711869, study PRJNA513367) | rock metagenome | isolation source: Antarctica rocks | place: Antarctica: Victoria Land, Pudding Butte nord | collected 2016-01-03
ACGGCCACTTCGATCTGCCGCAACAGGTTCACCACCTGCTCAGGCTGGTACTTCTTCCCTCGTCCCATACGCTCTCCTTGTCCAGTGTGTCTCTTCTACACTGGTACAAATCAAGCCAGGCACTCCACCACGAGGACGAGACATCCCTCAGCTATGGAAAAAGCTTTCGAAATCATCGAGAGTGAGAGCGAATCGAAGGGATAACAGAATCGCTCACGAGGACAGATTCGCCGAGAGTCGACGAACGCACGTGACTTTGACATGAAGGCGCGGGTGGGGTCGGTCAAAGAGTCTTTAGCCATTGAATAAATGCTATCGAACTTACGAGACAGACACGACCTTGCGAGACAGACACGACGTCGGACGGGCCCATAGAGCGGTTCTGATGTTTGGACACCGTCCGAATCACAACCCCACTCCTACCGCCGCCCCACAACCTTTCGCCCACGCTCCGGCGCCACCCGAATCGCCGACTGCACCAGATAAGCCGACCGCGTCATCCCCCGCTCACGCGCCATCCGGTCAATCACCTCAATCTGGCTCTCCCGCGCCGTGATGTTCACCCGAACCGTCTTCTCCGGAGCCTCCGCACTCACCAGAAACGCAACCGCATTCTCCATATTCGGATCATCCGCAAGCTCGTCCAGCGTCGACGCCTCCGGCACCGCCTCATCATCTTCCAGCATCCCGGCAATATGCAGCCTCCTCCGCAAGCTGCCGCGCCTCCTCCAGCGTCCGCCCAGCCGTAATACAACCGGGAAAATCCGGAAAGCTCACCCCAAAATCAGACTTCTTGTCCTTGTGCAGGTACGCAATATAGTCCTTGGCTCCCCTACCTTTAGATTCCATCGTCACGTCAGCCCAATTCCAGCCTGCTTCTCGATACTTTTCAGCGTGCCAACCGGAATTCACATCCTCGGTACAATCTGTACACACGGAATACACATCGGTCAAACCCGCTATCCCCTTCTCTGGATTCTGGGTATCGTGCGAAGCACCACCGCGCACTTACCCACATCTCCCGCATCCCATTGACTCTCGAAAAGCCGAACCGTACAGTTCAACGAACGAGGGGAGGTTCACCCATGCGCCAGAATCATCGAGCCACGGCGATACTGACCTTCGCCCTGCTTACAGCATCAGCCGCCCCCGCCCAGACCCTCACTCCCCTCACCCGCCCCGTCAACGCCGCCGTCATCACCCCCAGCAAACTCTCCACCTTTACCGACCCCATCACCCACGCCCCCGTCTCCTGGGAGGCACTCCACACCTTCAACCCCGCCGCCATCGTCCGCGACGGCAAGGTCTTCGTCCTCTACCGCGCCGAGGATAGCTCCGGAACCATGGAGATCGGCATGCACACCTCCCGCCTCGGCTTGGCCTCGAGCACCGACGGCCTCACCTTTAGCCGCCTCCCCGCGCCTGTCTTCTTCCCCGCCCCCGACGCCCAGCGGTCCCGCGAGTGGCCCGGCGGTGTCGAAGATCCCCGCATCGTCCAGACGCCGGACGGCAGCGGGTACGTCCTCACCTACACCCAGTGGAACCGCGTCACCTACTCCATTGGCATCGCCACCTCGCCCGACCTCGTCCACTGGACCAAGCACGGCCCCGCCCTCCTCGGCTCGGCCGGCGGCAGGTACGACCACCTCCAGTACAAGTCAGGCGGCATCGTCACCCGCCTCGACCCCACGCCGGCCGACCCCGACCGCATCGTCGCGGCGAAGATCAACGGCAAGTTCTGGATGTACTGGGGCGAGATCGTCATCCGCCTCGCCACCTCCCCCGACCTCATCCACTGGACCCCCGTCGAAGACCCCCGCACCCATAAACCCGTCGAGATCCTCACCCGGCGCCCCGGCCACTTCGATAGCGGCTTCCCCGAGGTCGGACCCCCGCCCCTCCTCACCCCCGCCGGTATCCTGGTCGTCTACAACGGCAAGAACGACCCCGCCCACGGCGACACCGACCTTGGCGCCAACGCCTACGCCGCCGGTCTCGCCACCTTCGACCCCAAGGACCCCGCCCACCTGCTCAGCCGCACCGACGCCCCCATCCTCAAACCCGAGCAGACCTTCGAGAAGACCGGCCAGTACGCCGCCGGAACCACCTTCGCCGAAGGCCTCGTCCACTACAAGAATCGCTGGCTCCTCTACTACGGCTGCGCCGACTCCGCCGTAGGCGTGGCCACCACCCAACCCACCAGATAGCCACCCCCCAACGAGGGCCTATCCACGTGGTCCAAACGCCACCCCAGTTGGCGCAATCACTCTCGGGACCCGCTATCCTTCTAATAAGGAGACTCATGGCGCTGGTTGAGCTGGTCGAGGAGGCCCATAGCTTTCGCATCCGTCGTAACCCCAGCGGAAACAATACTTTGTCCGGGTAAGTATCCCCGTTAGTAAGGTAAGCCGAATACAACGGTGCGTTGCCCTCGCGGTTCAGCGGCACGGTAGGTCTATTGGGCTCTTGGTCCAGCGAGTGAAGCCTCCAGCCATCTCCTTCAGGTGGTCGTTCTCATTGGGCATCGGCTTCAATCCAACGTGTACGAGTACCGTCTCATCGTCCAAATCCGGCAGTGCAACAGCCATAACGAACGCGTCGATGGAGCAGCCACCTAAGAAGTGTGCCACCGCCTCTGCAGCACTGCGAGATCGGCTGTTTACGAACCGTGTTACTAAGGACACACCGTCGAAATACCCGGCCTCAGTAGGAACCGCGGGAGTGATCTGCCATCCGGCCATTTTGAGGTTTATCTCTATACCCTTGGCTAGGCGTTTTGCCTCGGCATCACCTTCGGGGAAGTCAATTCTCGCTTTGGCCCATGAAAATGGTTTCAAGCTATCAAAGCTCGTTTGTGTTCCACGCGTGCTTTCACCGATAACACGCGAGGACATAAAGTCCTCAAGCGCTAACTCCTTTACACGCTCTTGGTCCGCAAGTAGGTTCGCTTCGGCAACACTCCTGTTTGCTGCTGCAAGCTGGACTTCCACCTTTTGCTGTGCCGCTTTGGCATCCGATGCCTCTTTGCTGAGCGTAGCGAGTGCACCCTGTTGCGCTTGGTTGGCCCCCTCTAGCGTTGCCGCTCGCTCATTAGCGCCCCCCGCTTCCTTTTCGGCGTTCGACGCTTTGCCGTTGAGAAAAGCGACTAGTTTCCCGTTATCGGTTTCTAGGTCCGCTTCCAAGGTGGCGGCTTGGTGCTCATACCAAAGTTCCGCTCCCACGCCTAGCGTAATGAACACGCCGCCTATCACGGCGGTCTTGATATGCCTTTCTAAAGTTCTCCATTCGTCTAACCGACGGTGGACAACGCATCCCGTTAAGGCTTTGATCGCGTTTATGGCGTCATCCCAATACTCAATCACGAGTCCGAGGACTACCGCTCCTGTAGCCCAAGACAATAGCGCGGCAACGTGTGACAGCTTAGCCTCTAAGCCAGACACCGACGTTTGTAATTTGGCAATGTCGATAGGCTCCTCCCATAAGAGAAGAGCAAAAATGCAGGAATGGATATTCTTCACCGTTATCATGGGCGGGATAGGACTTCGTGCCTTAGTAGAGGTGGCAGAGACGAAGAAGAAAAGACAAAAGGGAATGCGTACGGTGTAGCCTAGCAGTATAGGGAGCTTTATGAGTCCATCGGCCAAACTTACCGAAGAAGAGAAGCAGAACGGCAAACGAAAGCTCCTGATTCCCTCTAAGGAGATTCAGGAGCAAATGCACCCGATCACACACGAAGACTTCGCCGCGTTAGTGCGGAAGGCTATTCCGCCTTCGCCACAACCTGATCCAGCAACGAAGTAAACATTGGCTGGCTGTCCAAGCGGCGGTTGTAGCGAAACGCGTACTCGTCGCAGTAGGTCTGCAAATACTTCTCGCTGACCGAGTGGTATACGCCACCGATCCCGCGCTTTAGAAGGCTCCAGAATCCTTCAATCGTATTCGTGTGAACCTCTCCCATCACGTAAATCTTTGCGCTGTGGTTGATGCGCTCGTGAGTGTACTGTTCAGGCATACCAGCAACCCGGTCATAAGTCGTATAACAGTCAGAAAAGACAGTGGACTTGGGAAGAATGCGCTCCGCCATGATCGGGAAGATTGTCTTTTCTTTCACATCAGGCACGACGCGCGCGACCACGCGACCGCCACGCTCGACCATGCCGAATACGGGCTGCTTGTCCTTATGCGTTCCCTGCTTCAGTTTGTTGCGGTGCTTATTCTTCAGTGCCCCACCGAGAAAGGCCTCATCGACTTCCACTGAGGAGCCCTCCAGTCTGATGTCCTCCGACATCAGGGTACGAATCTGCTTGAACATGCGCCACGCGGTTTTGTAGGTGACGCCACACTCGCGCTGGATCTGCTTTGCAGAGATGCCGCAGCGCGTGGCGGACATCAGGTACATGGCATAGAACCACAGCCGGAGCGGGGTGCGGGACTTCTCAAAGATCGTCCCGGCCATTGGGGAGATGTAGGTTCCACAGTGGTCACAAGCCCATGCTTTTTTGCTAACGATGCGGTGATGTTTGCGCTCCACCTTGCAAAATGAGCACACTGTGACCGATCCCGGATAGCGTTGCTCCATCAGCCAATACAAGCAGGCAGTATCATTAGAAAACTGTGCGTTGAAGTCGTTGATAGTAAAGCGTCTTGCGGGTGGAATCGTTTGAGGGATTTTCATCGCAAGATCAATATCACAGAAATCTTACCTTACGTCAAGGGATACTTACCTTTGTCCGTAACCCAAATAGACCGAATACTTTAGCGGAGCCCGTCCGCCAAGCCAAGCTGAATGAAGACTTTGCAGAAAGCAGGGGTGAGGGGTAGGACCCAGGCTGGTACCCTAGAGACCTCACCCATGACCGCCGCCGACACTCCCTCCGCAACCGCCACCGAAACCCGCGTCCGCATCGCCCCCTCCCCCACCGGCGACCCCCACGTCGGCACCGCCTACATCGGCCTCCTCAACTTCCTCTTCGCCCGCCAGCGCTCTGGCAAGTTCGTCCTCCGCATCGAGGACACCGACCGCGCCCGCTTCGTCGCCACCTCCGAGCAGATGATCTTCGACGCCCTCCACTGGCTCGGCCTCACCTGGGACGAGGGCCCCGACACTGGCGGCCCCTTCGGCCCCTACCGCCAGTCCGAACGCACCTCCATCTACCGCGAGCATGTCGACATGCTCCTCAGCAGCGGACACGCCTACCACTCCTTCGAGACCGCCGAAGAGCTCGAGGCCATGCGCAAGGCCCAACTCGCCGCCAAACTCCCACCGCGCTACAACGGAGCCGCCCGCAGCCTCTCCCCCGCCCAGGTCCAAGCCTACCTGGCCGAAGGCCGACCCTCCACCATCCGCCTCAAGGTCCCCGCCGAGGGCTCCACCACCTTCCGCGACGAGCTCCGCGGCGACATCACCTTCGACCACGGCAACGTCGACGACCAGGTCCTGCTCAAGTCCGACGGCTTTCCCACCTACCACCTGGCCAACGTCGTCGACGACCACCTCATGCGCATCACCGACGTCATCCGTGCCGAGGAGTGGATCTCCTCCACCCCCAAGCACATCCTCCTCTACCAGGCCTTCGGCTGGCACCCACCACGCTTCTGGCACATGCCTCTCCTTCGCAATATCGATAAATCCAAGATCTCCAAGCGCAAGAATCCCGTCTCGCTCATCTACTACCGCGACAGCGGCTTCCTCCCCGAAGCCATGCTTAACTTCCTCGGCCTCATGGGCGGAGGCATGCCCAACGCCGAAGGCAAGGAGGCCGACATCTTCTCCCTCGATCGCATGATCAGGGAGTTCTCCTTCGAGAAGATCTCTCTCGGCGGACCCGTCTTCGACCTCACCAAGCTCAAATGGCTCAACGGCGAGTACCTTCGCGCCCTCTCCCCCGACGCCTTCTTCAACGCCGTCCGCAACACCGTCTTCCGCGACCCCTACCTCCGCGACATCAGCGCCACCATGCAGACCCGCATCGAGACCCTCGGCCAGTTCGGCGACCTCACCGGCTTCTTCTTCGCCGACAACGTCATGCCTCCGCTCGACCTCTTCCTCCCGAAGAAACGCACCCTCGACGAAACCCTCGCCTTCGCCGCCGACCTGCTCACCACCCTCGAAGCGGCCGACTGGACCACCACCGCCCTCGACCCCGCCCTCAAAGCCCTCGCCGAACAGAAGGCCTGGTCTGTCAAGGAGACTTTCATGCTGCTCCGTGCCATCCTCACCGGCAGCACCGCCTCCCCCCCACTCCTCGAAAGCCTCGTCATCTTCGGCAAAGCCCGATCCCTCGACCGCGTCCGCCGCTTCCTCGACCAACAGAAAAAGCTGGCACCCGCCCGCAAATAGATCGCTAGGCCAGGGACCTCACCACCCATTCCCGCCGTCAACGCGACTGGGGTCAGTCGGGACATCACCGCACCCCTCAAATCGCCTCCAGCGCTTCCCGCCTACTTCGCCGTAAATAAGACCTGCACCGGCAGCGACTTCGGCGGATAGCAAGCCGCCCGATCGCAAGCCTGGTACCGCAGCGCCCCCGTCAACAAATGCTGGCCCGCCCTGGCCAGCACCGGCAACCGTATCCGGAAGCCCCCCGTATACACGTCCAGCCTCTCCCCCGGAGACGTCGCCACCCTGTACTCCGTCCCCGCCGGGTACTCCATCTTCCCCGCATCCTCCATCCCGGCATCCGGCGTCAGGGTCAATTCCGTCGGGATTAGCAGCTCCGATTTAGGCGTGTGCGAGTTAACGTGAAAGCCCTCGGCAACTCGGAAGTGCAACTCCAGCACTGCCCGCTTTCCCGCCGCAACCGTCTGCGGCTCCGCCGCGTAGCTCACGTACCCCTTCAGTTTCGTCGGCGCATCCAGGCTCCCAAGCTGCTGCGCCAGCGGCACGCCCAGGCCCGCCAGCGCCGCCGCCCCTAACCCCAGAGCCCACCTCAAAGCTCACCCGCAACCTTCTGCGCCGGTGCCGTCACAATCTTACGGATATTCGCCTCCATCTCATCCTTCGACCCCAGGCCCGCCGTCTGCTCCACCACCGACCCATCGCGCCCGATATAGAACGAGGTCGGAAAGTAATCGATCGCGCCGTACGTCGGCGCCACCTTCCCATCTGTCAGCAGAATCGGATACGTCACGCCAATCTTCCTGGCCACACGCGCAATCTCATCCTTGCCCGCGTCATCTTCGGCGATGCCCAGAATCTCCAGCCCCTGCGACGCATACTGGCTGTGGAACTGCTCAAACCATGGCATCTCCACCTTGCACGGAGCACACCACGTCGCCCAGAAGTTCACTATTACCGGTCGCCCTTTAAAGTCGCTCAGCGACACCTTCTTACCATCCAGGGTCGTCAGAGAAAACGCCGGCGCCGCCTTTCCCCGCAGCTGCAGCCCGCCGCCCTGCTCCCCAGCCGGCTGCCCCCCGCCCGGAGCCGGCGTCAGCGTGACGTGATTCTCCTGCGCCCGCTGCATCGCCAGCCGCCGCTCCCGCAGGTTGTGCCACCCCGCCCATAGCATCAGAGAGATCCCAACCACCATCAAACTCAACACAAATCCATACCGCTTCACAGCGCCAACCTCCCAGGGCATCCGAAGACACCCCTCTGCACCTCCCAGTTTATCGCGAGATGCGCACCCGGCCGTCACTCCCGGCCTTTCTGCTAGCATCACCGCGATGGGGACAGACACGCAGACAGACCCACACACACCTGACCAGCCACGCAGATCAGGCTCCCCGCCCGATACTTCCGCGACACCGGATCAACCCCCATCCCCCCGCAACCGCTCCGAGCTGCGCCCCTCTGATCTCGTCCGCGTCGAAGCCGCCGCCCTCACCGGCCTCGCCTACCGCCTCGACGGACCCATGGCCGGCACCTTCTCGGAAGCCGTCGACCTCCTGGTCCATACCGTCACCGACCGCCACCGCGTCCTCCTCACCGGCATCGGCAAGAGCGGCATTATCGCCCGCAAGATCGCCGCCACCCTCCGCTCCACTGGCACCCCCGCCCACTTCCTCCACCCCTCCGAAGCCCTCCACGGCGACCTCGGCATGCTCACCCCCGGCGACGTCGTCGTCGCCCTCTCCTCCAGCGGCGAGACCGAAGAGATCCTCTCGCTCCTCCCCCTCCTTGAGCGCACACGTACCGATCTCATCGCCGTCTGCGGCTGCCCCACCTCCACCCTCGCCGCCGGCGCCCGCCTCGTCCTCGACGTCAGCATCTCCGCGGAGGCCTGCCCCCACAACCTCGCCCCCACCGCCTCCACCACCGTCATGCTCGCCCTCGGCGACGCCCTCGCCCTCTCCGTCAGCCAGCGCCGCGGCTTCCAGCCCGAGGACTTCGCCGACCTCCACCCCGGCGGCCGCCTCGGCAAGCGCCTCACCCGCGTCCGCGAGCTCATGCACACCGGCGACGCCATCCCCAGCGTTCCCCCCGGCGCCCTCCTCCCCGACATCATCTACGAGATGTCCCGCAAAAAACTCGGCATGACCACCGTCCTTCGCTCCGCATCCGACCCCACCGCCCATCCCGATTCCAAAGCCGGCCAGCTCCTCGGCATCATCAGCGACGGCGACCTCCGCCGCCTCTTCGGCCGCGACGGAGCCAACGCCCTCAGCCGCACCGCCGCCGAGGTCATGAACTCCCACCCCCTCACCATCTACGCGGACACCTACGCCTCCAACGCTCTCGCCCTCATGGAGCAGCGCAAGATCACCAACCTGATCGTCGTAGCCCCCAGCCCCGGCCCCCACCTGTCCGTCCAAGGCGTCGTCCACCTCCACGACCTCTGGGCCCTCCAGCTCCCCTGACCCAAACCTCCCGCCGTCACCTGGACCAGGCAAAGCGCACGGTGCCATCGCCCTTCCCCCTGCCGTTGCCGTTGCCCGCTCTTTTGCTTGTCATTCAGGAGCGAAGCGGAGGAACCTGCTGTTGCTCTCGAACCCGTATCCAGCCGCTGCCGTTGCCTGCTCTTTTGCTTGTCATTCAGGAGCGAAGCGGAGGAACCTGCTGTTCCCCTCTTCCCGGCCGCCACCAACCAGGCTCACCCAACCCAGACGATAGAATGTCTCCAGCGCTAGCAAACTCAACATCGCCAGCGCAATCGCCCACTTACCAATGGGCGGGAAGGTCCATCACCAAACATGCACCGCTGGTCCAGCCTCTTCATCCCAACCCTCCGCGAAGCTCCATCCGACGCCGAAGTCGCCAGTCACCAGCTGCTCCTCCGCGCCGGCTACATCCGCCAGTTGGGCGCCGGAATCTACAGCTACCTCTTCCTCGCAACCCGCTCCCTGCACAAGATCACCGCCATCATCCGCGACGAGATGAACACCATCGGTCAGGAGTTCCTCCTCCCCGCCATCCTCCCCGCCGACCTCTGGCTTGAGTCCGGCCGATGGTCCGCCATGGGCGACAACATGTTCCGCCTCAAAGACCGCAAAGGCGCCGACCTCTGCCTCGGCATGACCCACGAGGAGGTCATGACCTCCATCGCCCGCAACGAGCTCCGCTCCTACAAGCAGCTCCCCCAGATCTGGTACCAGATCCAGACCAAGTTCCGCGACGAGCCCCGCCCCAAGTCCGGCCTGCTCCGCGTCCGCCAGTTCCTCATGAAAGATAGCTACTCCTTCGACATCGATGAGGCCGGCCTCGACCAGAGCTACCTCCAGCACGATCGCGTCTACCGCAACATCTTTAACCGCTGCGGCCTCCGGTACGTCGCCGTCGACGCAGACTCCGGCGCCATGGGCGGATCCCAGTCCCAGGAGTTCATGGTCTACACCGAAGCCGGCGAAGACCTCATCGCCAGCTCCGCATCGGGTTACGCCGCCAACCTCGAAAAAGCCACCTCCCGGCTCGGTCCAGTCATAGATCTCGAAGCCACTGGTAACGGCGAGCCAGAGGAGGTCTACACCCCCGGTTGCGCCTCCATCGCCGACGTGACTGCCTTCTTCGGCATTCAAGCATCGCAGGACATAAAGTGCGTCGCGTTTATGGGCCAGAACACCGACGCGCTCGGTAAGCTTTATGAAAAACCCGTCATCGCTTTCCTCCGCGGAGATCACCAAGTCAACGAAACAAAGCTCATCGGAAAGATTAACGAAACTAAGGTCCTAGGGCAGGGCGACATCAGCGCACTCCGCCCCATGAATACCGAAGAGCTCGCACTCTATTTTCAGGGTCCCGCCGGATTCTTAGGACCCCTCAATCTCGAACAGGTGATCTCGGAAGTCGATTACAAAGAGCTGAGGACCGCTAAATGGACGCACAAGGGCAAGAGTGCTTGGAGAGACCATAACGAGGAAGGCCTTAAGACAATTGTCGTTATGGATCTAGGCCTCGAAGGGCGAAAGAATCTCGTCGCCGGAGCCAACCGACTTGACTACCACTACCGCAACGTCACCCCCGGCCGCGACTTCACACCCACCGTCACCGCCGACATCCGCGACGTCCTCGAAGACGAGCTCGACCCCATCGGCCACCAGCCCCTCCACATCGGCAAAGCCGTCGAGGTCGGCCACATCTTCAAACTCGGTTACAAATACTCCAAAGCCCTCGGCGCCTCCGTCCTCAACCGGGAAGGCAAGGAGACCACACCCATCATGGGCTCCTACGGCATCGGCATCGAACGCATCCTCACCGCCGCCATCGAGTCCAGCGCCGCCCAGCGCGCCGAAGTCGCAAAGCACTCCACCGCCCCCGTCAAAGGTGACGCACTCTCCTACGCCCTCCCCCCCTCCATCGCACCCTTCGAGGTCGTCGTCACCATCACCAACGTCGGCGAGCCCGCACTGTTCGAGGCCGGCGAGGCCATCGCCGCAGCCCTCCACCACGCCGGCGTCGACGTCCTCCTCGACGACCGGGACGAGCGGGCCGGCGTCAAATTCAAGGACGCCGATCTAATCGGAATCCCGTATCGCGTCAATGTCGGCAAGAAGCTCGCTGAAGGCAAAGTCGAGCTCGTCGATCGTCTTCTCAACCAGATCGTCGATCTCGACGTCGCCAGTGTCCCCTCCGCGCTCGTGGACCGCATGTTCGCCGCGAACCAGATCGCCACAACTCCCGCTTAAGCGTCCAAAAGATAGGTACCGTGGCCGTCAAACTCAAATACCGCAGCAGCACCGCTCCCCCCGGATATCAGGGCCAGGCACCCGCAGGCCAGGTCCCAGGACGCCAGAACGGCCGGCGCCCGCTCGGAATCCTCCACAACCCCCTCTTCCGCGCCGCGTTCCTCGTGGTCGTCGCCGCCGTCCTCCTCTTCACCGCCGTCTTCGCCTTCTACTACCACAAGTACCAGCAGGTCGTGGACGAGCGCCTCGCCGCCGGTCCCCTCTTCGCCCCCGTCGCCCAGATCTACGCCGCCCCCCGCGAGGTTCGCAGCGGCCAGCACCTGACCGCCGCCGAGATCGCGCGCGACCTCCGCCAGGCCGGCTATAACGGCAATCGCCAGCTCGGCACCTTCCAGCTCGATGGCGAAACCATCCAGATCAAGCCCGGTCCACAGTCCTACCATTCGACCGACGGCGCCACCATCGATACCTCCGGCGGCGACGTCCAGAGCATCACCGCCGACAACGGCGCCGCTCTCCGCGCATACCAGCTCGAGCCCCAGCTCATCACCGCCCTCTCCGAGGACAAAAATCGCACCAAGCGCCGCCTCGTCAGCTACGACGAGATCCCTCCCCGCCTGGTCCAGGCCGTCACCTCCATCGAAGACCGCCGCTTCTTCGAGCACGGCGGCGTCGACTACCACAGCATGCTCGGATGGGTGTACCACGACCTGCGCGGAGACCGCCGCTACGCTGGCGGCGCCTCCACCATCACCATGCAGCTCGCGCGCGGCATCTTCCTCTCACCCGTCCGCCACATCAAGCGCAAGCTCATCGAAATCCTCATCACCTTCCAGCTCGAATCGCGCTTCACCAAGCGCCAGATCTTCGAGATGTACGCCAATCAGATCAACCTCGGCCAGCGTGGTTCCTTCGCCATCAACGGCTTCGGCGAGGCCGCCCAGGCTTACTTCGGCAAGGACCTCCGCCAGCTCGACACGGCCCAGTGCGCCATGCTCGCCGGCATGATCCAGAGCCCCAATCGCCTCAACCCCTACCGCCACCCGGAGCGCTCCCTCGACCGCCGCAACCTCGTCCTCGACGCCATGGTCGAAAGCAATGCCATTACCCCCGTCGAGGCCACCCACGCCAAGGCCGAGCCCATCCGCCTCGCTCCCGTCAACGTCGACGCCAGCGAAGCTCCCTACTTCATCGATCTCGTTCACGAGCAGCTCAGCCAGCGTGTCGGCGAGCAGGAGCTCGGCCGCGATACCCTCCGCATCTACACCTCGCTCGACCCCGAACTCCAGCGCGCCGCCTCCGAGGCCGTCCTCGTCGGCATGCGCAACGTCGATGAACTCGTCAGGAAAGCCCACCGCGTCCGCAAGGGCGCACCCGAGCCCGTCAACACCTACCCGCAGGTCTCGCTGGTCGCGATCGATCCGCACACCGGACAGGTCCTCGCCCTCGTCGGTGGCCGTAACTACGGCGAGTCGCAGCTCAACCACGCCGTCGCCAAGCGGCCCACCGGATCCATCTTCAAGCCCTTCGTCTACGCCGCCGCCTACAACACCTCGCTCAACGGCATGACCCTCGGGGACGGCGGCGTCTTCACCGCGGTAACAAAGCTCAACGACTCGCCCACCACCTTCACCTTCGATAACGGCCGCCAAACCTACTCGCCCGGCAACTACAAGGGTGAATTCCACGGCTCCGTCACCGCCATCTACGCGCTCGCCCACTCGCTCAACAACGCCACCATCTCCCTCGGCCAGCAGATTGGATTCGAGAACGTCGCCGCCCTCGCCCGCGCCTCCGGCATCACCGCCGCGCGCGGAACCCCCTCAGTCTCGCTCGGCGCCTACGACGCCACACCCCTCGATATGGCCGGCGCCTACACCGTCTTCGCCAACGGCGGCGTTCACCTCAAGCCGTGGATGCTCGCCTCCGTCCGCAACGCCAACGGCGACATCGTCTCGGACTTCGCCCCCGAAGCCCGCCAGGTTATGGACCCCCGCGCCGCCTACCTCACCCAGTCCCTGCTCGAAGGCGTCATGAACTTCGGCTACGGGTACGCCGCCCGCCAGCACGGCTTCACCGCCCCCGCCGCCGGTAAGACCGGCACCTCACACGACGCCTGGTTCGCCGCCTACAGCTCCAACCTCATCTGCATCGTCTGGATCGGTAACGACGACTACACCGACGTCAAACTCCAGGGCGCAATCGCTGCCGCTCCTATCTGGGCCGAGTTCATGAACCGCGCCATCAAGCTCCCCCAGTACTCCGACATGAAGCCCTTTTCCGCACCCGAAGGCATCACCCGCGCACGCATCGACAAGGTCACCAACCTCCTCTCCGATGCCACCTGCCCCGACGCCTACGTCGCCGCCTTCCTCGACGGCACCGCCCCCCAGAACACCTGCACCCAGATGAGCGAAAGTCCGCAGTCCGTCCTCCAGAAGATCTTCGGCACGGACGGCGCTAACCCGCCCCCGCCCGACCTCCCCAGCCCCGACGAAGCGCCCGCCGTCCCCGCCGACCCCACCAAGCCAAAGAAGCAGGGCTTCTTCCACAAACTCTTCGGCGGCGGCGACAAAAACAAACAGCCCCAGCAACCCGCACCACAGCAAGCTCCGCCCCAGTAGCAAACGCTCATGATCCTCTTTCCTGATGAGAAATCGAATTGGCTCACAGAGGCGGTTACAGTCATAGGCCGCGACCCCGACAGAAGCCGTGAATCCGGCGTTCAGGTTTCCGCGGTCCTACCTCCCCTATATGAGCGCTATGTGAAAGTGCTGCATGGAATCGAAGCCAATTTCGCCTACCTTGAGAAGCCTTTGAGCACGGAAGAAGAGACCTTGGTTCGTTTCGCAAAATGCCAGCCTCTCCGATTACTGCTCGACAAAGTGCGTCAGAGAGAATCGACGAACATCTCGTGGTGCGAAATCGCAACCGCTCTCGATCTGCCATACGCGCCTGAGCTGTCTTTCGAGTGGTGCCTCCAACGTCTCGAACAGGGCTGTTGGGCACGCTACATCTCTGGCCCTTGTGATGGCGTTCTCACGCCCGAAGAGGCCGCTCCCCTGCTAGCAACCCTCAAGCAATTCACTGCGCCTCAACCTCTGACATTTCGACTCGCCGAGCTTTCAGTTCCAGTGATCGGAACATCTGTGTACCAGTCTGGCTCTTTCTGCGACCTACTCGCGCTGATCCAAGAACCCGGCTATAGAAATCTCCCGGAGTATTGGTGGCCCGACGACCTAAGCTGGTGCGTCGTCTCCGACTACGATCTGACCTTCACGCTTGTTGGCGGATCGAGCGATCTTTGCGAGGCACTCCTCCGCAACGCTCAACTCGAATGCCTCGAAGTGACCCCAGGAACTCGCGTCGATATCTACGCTCCAATCCCAGCTACCCTCTAGCAACTACTCTTCCGCCGCCTAGACCCTCGCACACTCCCACCCACCGGCGCCTCCCCGCCCTGCCCCTGCGTCGCCACCCACGGCTGGCACTCCGGGCACCAGTACGTCGACCGCGCCTGCTCGCCCTGCTTGCGCATCATCACCTTCGCCCCGCACCGCCGGCACTCCTGCCCCTGCCGCCCATACACCCACAGCCGGTCCTCCCGATTCGCGGACCGGGTAGTCCGGCGATTGCCTGAGTACGTCACAATCCCGTCGCCCGATCCATCCAGCACATTCGCCTTCATGTACCTCTGCGAGACCTCCGCCATAACCTCCATCTCGCGCCCCGTAATCGTCTCCATCGCCCGAAACGGATTCACCCCCGCCGCAAACGCCACCTCGCTCTTGTACACGTTGCCCAGCCCCGCCAGCACCCGCTGGTTCAGCAGCACCACCGCAATCTCCGCCTCCGGATGCTCCGCCCCATAGCTCCGCAGCCATGCCACACCACCCTCGACCGTGTACTCGTCTGAGAGCAGATCCGGCCCCAGCTTCGGCACCTGGCTCGACCGCTCCAACGTCCGCGCCGTGTGAAACTCCACCACCGGCACATTGAACCCCACCGCCTGCCACTCCTCGTCCCCCGCTCCAGCCCGGATCGCCACCCGCATCCGATCCCTTCCCATCCACCACCTCTCCCCCGCCCGATACAGATGCCACGACCCACTCATCAGCATATGAGTCACCAGAATCAGATCCCCCGAGAAGTAAACCAGGCACCACTTCCCCCGCGACTCCACCTTCTCCACCGTCCGCCCCACCACCGGCGTGTCATCATTCACCCGCGCAATCTTGGCCAGCCCCGTCTCAAACCCCGTCACGACCTTCCCACCGATCGCCCGCTGCATAGCCCGCGCAGCCCGATAAATTGTGTCCCCCTCAGGCACTTCCCACCTCGCTCCTCGATTACCTATACAAAAAACAAAAGGCCCGAGGTATTAGGCCCCGAGCCTTCCTCTTTCTACCCCGCCGAGACTCTCGACGTTGCGTTACGAGGAAGCGTCACACGTCGCACAGTTTAGCGTCTTATGTGGACGTAACGCGTGACACTACACGGTGACGATTTCCCGCTGGGTCTTAGGTGTCTAGACACCGTTACCAGAGCATCCCGCTCCAGGACATATGACGCTGCAGCATCACAAGTAACGACTCATGCCAAAACGTCACCAAGCACAGTCCTTGAATCGCCAGCACCAGCAAGAGAAGGACCGATCAAAATTGCTTTCAAGGGTCACCTCTCACGGACAGTTGTCCGATGCACTTATTATAGTGCAGCACAAGTTAACCGATGGTGGACTTCGCACCATGAGCACTGTGGAAAAGCTGGATCAAGCGCTCGCAATCCTTCGCAAGAAGGGACACGATATCGGCGACCACGCAGTGAGCGCCGATGGAAAGATGCTTGTCGGAATCAATGGCAAACTTCTCACCTATCCCGAAATTTACGTACTGGCCGGCATTTAAACCGCCAAGTAACGCCGATAGTATGAGCCCTCATTTGTCAGTCAAGCATCTAGCCTTACCCCACCCGGCCCCGGTAAAGCCGGCAAATGCCTCCGCACATTGAACCCCATAGCCCCCGCAACAAACCCGGCATCCAGCAAAAACCGCGCCATCGGGTGCTCCGCCACCGCCACCCCATTCACACTCGCAATCAGCATCCCCGCCCGCCCGTCCGCTATTCCCTGATCCCTGATCCCTGTTCCCTGCCCCACCAGAAACTCCGCCAACGATCGCGCCACCTGCCCCCGCTGCGGCTCCTCCTCCGGCAGCCAAACCTGCAGATTCGGATTCCCGCGCCGCAGGTAAGCCACCAGCACCCCATCGCACAGAATCACCCGTGCCCCCACACTCCGCGTTAAAGTCGATCCCCCATCCGGAGCCGCCGGCCACTTCAGCAGCGACCCGTATGGATTCGCCGGATCCGTCGCCGCTAACTGCAGCACCTCGCTCTTCTCTCCATCCCCGCCGACCCGTAACGACCGCAGCAGATCCACCGCCGCCGGCATCGCAAACTGCGTCGCCCCCAGATCCGCCGCGAAGTACCCCCGCCGAATCTTTCCGCTCTCCTCCATCGCCTTCAACACGTCGTATACCGCCGAGAACCCGCCCGGCAGACCCTCCGCCTGCGCCGTCTCCCGAAACACCACGCCATACCGCGTCAATATCTGCTGCGCCATCGCATGGCTCCACGCCGTTCCACGCACACCCCGATCCTCTTCGGTTACAAATGCATTCGGCTGCAGCGCCCATCGACCTTGTATCGTCGGCGGAGTCGTCCGCCGGCTCCGAAATCCGGCCTGGTTATGCACCCGCCGAGCCGCCGGCCTACCGTTCTTCGCGGTCGCGCTCGTCGCCCGGTCGCAGTACGCCCGCAGCGCCGCCATCCCGTCATTCGTCACCATCCCCCGCCACACCAGGCCCCATACCGCCTCGATCGTCTCCCCCGGATACCCGCCACCCACCCCGTCATGCAGCTCCTGAAAGAACGAAGCACCCCGCCCTCGCAGATACGTAACCACTTCGGTCTCCCTCTCCGTCAGCCCTTCACCCGCCCCCGCCCCGCCATCCCGCTTTACGCCCTCATCTCGACCCTGAAGGAAGTGAAGGGGAAGGGCCCCTGTATTCTGTCTCTGAGGCGGCCACAGAACCCCCAGCCTCTCCGCGAGATACAACCCGATCCGCCCATCCCTCTCCCCCACCGGCTCCAGCCCGCACCAAACCACCTCCCCCGCCGCAATCAACATGTCCAGATCCGAGCTCTTATACCCCAGCAATCGCGCCGGCAGCACCTCCGTCTCAAGAATCGATGCCGCCAGCGGAGCCCCCTGCAAGTTCTCGATCACGTCCAGCAGCGCATCGAGCCCCCTCCGCGGCTGCACCACCCCCTGCCACCGCGTAAACAGCCGTGCCAGCGTCCTCTGCTCGACTGGTTCCACCTCCTTCCGCAGCCGCGCCAGGCTCTTTCGCCGGATCTGCCGCAGCACCTCCACATCGATCCACTCGCGATGCACCCCACCCGGCCGAAACCCGCCCTCCTGCACCCGCCCCACCTGCACCAGCCGCTGCAGCACCGCCTCCACGCTCACGCCGGGCAGGCCAAATCGCGAAGCGCATTCGACCGTTGTAAAAGGCCCGTGCGTCCGTGCATACCGCCGCACGACATCCAACAGCGCATCCGGCATCACCGTCAGAAACGCCGTAGGCAGCCCCGGCGGCAGCGGTACCCCGATCGCATCGCGATACCGCGCCGCGTCCTCGACTGCGATCACCCGCTTGACGCCCGCAACCTGCACCTCCAATGCGCGCCGCGCCTTCATCAACCGGTCCACACTCTCCGCCACATCTTCGCTCACGCACCGAACACGTAACTCTTCCCGTGACAGATCTCCAAGCCGCAGCAACAGATCGTGCACGCCGTCCATCGACCGCGCCCGCCAGCTCTCGGTCAAGCACTGCAGCTGCTCCTCCGTCTCCTCGATCGCGTTGACGTCCAGCAACTCGCGCAGATCCGCGTCGCCCATCAACTCCCGCAGCTGGTCCTGATCGATCGACAGCGCCTGCGCCCGCCGCTCCGCCAGCGGCGCATCCCCGTCATAGATATAGTTCGCCACATAGCTAAACAGCAGCGCACTCGCGAACGGGCTCGGCGTCCGCGAGTCCACCGTATGCACCCGCATCGACCTGTTCCCAACCGCCCGCAGCACCTCCATCAACGCCGGCATATCAAACACATCGCGCAGGCACTCGCGATACGCCTCCAGCAAAATCGGAAACGAAGGATACCGGCTCGCTACACCCAGGAGATCGTACGATCGCTTCCTCTGCTGCCACAGTGGAGTCCGCCCGTCCGCCCTCCGCCGCGGCAGCAGCAGCGCCCGCGCTGCACTCTCGCGAAACTTCGCCGCAAACAACGCCGTCGACCCCAGCTGCCGCAGCACCAGCTCCGCCGCCTCCTCCGGCTCCAGCAGCAGCTGCTCCACCGCCGGAGGCTCCTCACTCTCCGGAAAGCGCAGGCAGAAGCCGTCCTCCGACCACATCGTCTCCACCTCTTTCCCACCATTCGCCCGCAGCTTTGCCGTAACCGCCATCGCCCACGGCGCATGGATCCGGCTGCCCAGCGGCGTCAGGCAGCACACCCGCCAGTCCCCCAGCTCGTCCCGCACCCGCTCGATCACAATGTTGCGATCGTCCGGAACGTGAACGCTCGCGAGCTCCTGGTCCGCCAGGTACCGCAGCACATTCTCCGCCGCCCCCTGCTCGAGATCATGCTCCCCCATCAATCGCGTGATCGCCACACTTCTGGGCGCCTCCCGCAACTCCCGCACCAGCGCTCCGATTCTCCGCCCAAACTCGATCGGCCGCCCCGCCTGGTCGCCATGCCAGAACGGCATCTTCCCCGGATCGCCCGGCGCCGGACTCACCAGCACGCGGTCATGCGTGATCTCCTCCACCCTCCACGTCGACGCGCCCAGAATAAACGTGTCGCCCGTCCTCTGCTCGAACACCATCTCCTCATCCAGCTCGCCCACGCGAATCGGCTTCGCATGGGTCCCCGCCAGGAACACCCCATACGTTCCGCGGTCCGGAATCGTCCCCCCATTCAAGATGGCGATCTTCTTCACTCCCTGTCGCGGCGTAATCCAGTTCCGCGTCCGGTCCCACGTCACGCGCGGGCGCAGCTCCGCAAACTCGTCCGACGGATACCTCCCGGCCAGCATATCCAGAACGCCATCGAACACGCCCACGCTCAGACCGGCAAACGGCGCGGAACTCCGCACCAGGCCCAGCAGACCGTCATAGCCGATCCCCGGACTACTGTCCTCATCCGTCTTCCCCTTCGACCTTCGCTCCGCATCCGCAACCCCCAGCGGAGGATGCGCCACCACCGCCACAATCTGCTGTGCCAACACATCCAGCGGGTTCCGCAGAAACCGCGTCGACTCCACATGTCCCTCGTGCATCGCTTTTGTAACCGCCGCACACGCAATCAGGTCCGCCCGATACTTCGGAAAGATAATCCCATTCGACGGCGCTCCCACCTGGTGCCCCGCCCGCCCAATTCTCTGCATTCCGCTCGCCACTGATGGCGGAGCCTCGATCTGAATCACCAGGTCCACCGCCCCCATGTCGATCCCAAGCTCAAGCGAACTGGTCGCCACCAGCGCCTTGATCTTGCCCGCCTTCAACAGCTCCTCGATCTCCGTCCTCTGCGCCGCCGCCAGCGATCCATGATGCGCCCGCGCAATCTGCTCGCCCGCCAGATCGTTGATCGCCCCCGCCAGCCGCTCCGACACCCGCCGCGCATTCACGAAAATCAGCGTCGACGTCCGCCCGCGAATGATCTCCAGCAGCCGCGGATGAATCGACTGCCAGATCGACGTGCGCTTCGGCCCCTGGCTCGCCGGCCCGCTCGGCTGCTGTTCAATCTCGCCCAGCCTCGCCATGTCCTCGACCGGCACCTCCACCTTCAGCTCCAGCACCTTCCGCGCCCCCGCGTTCACCACCGTCACCGGCCGGTACCGAACCCCCTGCGCCACCTCCGCCGCATCCTCCTCGGCATCATCCGCAGCCCCAAGCAGTGCCACCTCGCCTGACTGAACTTGTAATGCAGTCGGTTTCGATTCCGCTCCACCCTCATCAGTCGAACCAGCAATCCCCTCCCCTGCAAAACGGTCACGATCCTCCAAAGCTTTTCCTGTAACTTCACTGGTTGCAGAAAAACTCTCGACCCGCGCGCCTCCTCGTAGTTGCACCCTGTTCCCTGTTCCCTGTTCCCTGTTCCCTGTTCCACCCTCAGCCCCACCAAGAAACCGCGCCACCTCCTCCAGCGGCCGCTGCGTCGCACTCAGTCCAATCCTCTGCAGCCGCCGCCCAGTCCCCGCGCTCGCCAGGGCCTCCAGCCGCTCGAGTGACAGCGCCATGTGCGCCCCGCGCTTCGACGGCACCAGCGCATGAATCTCGTCCACAATCACCGTCTCCACCGACCGCAGCGACTCCCCCGCCTCGCTCGTCAGCAGGAGGTACAAGCTCTCCGGCGTCGTGATCAAAATGTCCCCCGGATGCTTTCGAAACCGCGCCCTCTCCTTCTGCGACGTGTCCCCCGTCCGCACACTGATCTCCGGCATCCGCACCGCGACCCCCTCGCGCTGCGCCATATTCGCAATGCCCATCAGCGGCGATCGCAGGTTCCTCTCCACATCCGCCGCCAGCGCCTTCAGAGGCGACAGGTACAGCACCCGGCAGCCCTTCTCCGCGTCAGGAGCCGTCCGCAACATCAGATTGTCCAGGCACCACAGAAACGCCGTCAGCGTCTTCCCTGTCCCCGTCGGCGCCAGGATCAGCGTCGACTCCCCCCGCGCAATCGCTGGCCAACCCTCCACCTGCGGCGCCGTCGGCCCATCAAACACCGCCCGAAACCACTGCGCCGTAATCGGATGAAAGAGCTCCAGCGCCGCCTCCGCCCTCGCCGCGCTCAGCCTCCCTTCGGCAACAACCGCCGGCAATGGAAGTGCATCCGTCCCCAAACCAGCAGGGACAGCATGTCCACCAGCTACCGCAATTCCAGGCCCGCCACCAGCCTTCCGCTTCTTCGACACCTTCCCATCTCCGCGTGCCGCCATCCCCTCGTGCTCCCTCCCTCTAAGATGCACGCCTCCCGACGCCAGCCGCTACCTCATCAAGCCGCACATACCTGCCTTCCTCTCCGCGTTCGCCGTTGTCCTAGGCCCGTCGTCCCCAGCCCGCCACTTGCGACCCCGGCCCCCACCCAAGTAGCCTCGCTCACAGCATGGACACCGCACCCACAGAAGCCCAGCTCACCCGCCTCCTCGAAGCCGCCGTAACCGTCGCCGCCAACGCCTACGCCCCCTACAGCAACTTCCGCGTAGGAGCAGCCCTCCTCCTCGCCGGAGAAGACGCCGCCATCATCACCGGCTGCAACGTTGAAAACGCCTCCTTCCGCCTCACCACCTGCGCCGAGCAGACCGCCGTGGCCGCCGCCGTAGCCGGCCACGGCCCAAAGATCCGCATCCTCGCCGTCGCCGTCGCCAACCTCAACCACGCCCCCTCGCAGCCCTGCGGCGCCTGCCGCCAAACCCTCGCTGAATTCTCCCGCCCCGAAACCCTCATCCTCTTCCCCGGCCCGGACGGCCACACCAGCCGCCGCCTCCTCTCCGACCTCCTCCCCGCCAGCTTCACCCTTACTACCCCCGAGCCCACCTGAAACCCAACCCCACAGCCCTTAGCTCTTTGCTCAAAGCCCATAGCCCATAGCCCATAGCCCAAAGAAAATGCACTCCATGCCCCAAGCCTTCCACCCCCTCGACCTCATCCGCCGCAAGCGCGACAACCTCCCCCTCACCCCCGACGAGATCCAGAGCCTGGTCCGCGCCATCGTTGACGGCCAAATCTCCGACGCCCAGATCTCCGCCTTCCTCATGGCCACCTTTCTCCGCGGCCTCACCCTCGACGAACTCCACGCGCTCACCCAGGCCATGCGCTTCTCCGGCGAAATCCTGGACACATCACTTCTAAGTACGTTCACGGTCGACAAGCACTCAACCGGCGGCGTCGGCGACAAGACCTCCCTCCTTATCGCCCCCATCATCGCCGCCGCCGGCCTCCGCAACGCCCCATCCATCTCCATCCCCATGATCTCCGGCCGCAGCCTCGGTCACACCGGCGGAACCCTGGACAAGCTCGAAACCATCCCCGGCTTTAATACGCAGCTTTCACTGTTACAAATCGCCGAGCTTCTCGGGAAGAACCACGCCGCGCTCGCCGGTCAAACGCCGAACCTCGTCCCCGCCGACCGCATTCTCTACGCCCTCCGTGATCACACCGCGACCGTCGAGTCCCCGTTCCTCATCTGCGCCAGCATCATGAGCAAAAAGCTCGCCGCCGGCCTCAACGCCCTCGTCCTCGACGTCAAAACCGGCTCCGGCGCTTTCATGCGGAAGTACGAGGACGCGCGCTTCCTCGCCGATCTCATGGTCGCCACCGGCGAAGCCGCCGGAACCCGAACCGTCGCCCTCCTCACCTCCATGGACCAGCCCCTCGGCCGCTTCGCCGGTAACTGGATCGAAGTCCAGGAGTGCGTCGACATCCTCCGCGCCGGTCCCGACGGCGCGCCGCAGCACCCTCTCTCCGCTGACCTCATCGACCTCTCCCTCCAACTCTGCGGCCACATGCTCCACCTCGCCGCAGCCGCTCCAACACCCGAAGCCGGCGCCCACCTCGCCGCCAATCTCCTCCACTCAGGTGCCGCGTTCCAGTCCTGGTTACAAATTGTCCGGGCCCAGGGCGGCGACACCGCCGTCTTCGAGAACCCCGCCGCCTTCCACCAGCCCGCCGCCACCCGCACCCTCACCGCGTCGCAGGCCGGCTACCTCAACAGCATGGACTGCACCGAAGTAGGCTGGGCCGTCCAACGCCTCGGCGCCGGCCGCCTCAAGCCCGGCGACCCCGTCAGCGCCCACGCCGGAATCGAAATGCACGCCAAGTTAGGCGACCGCATCGAAGCCGGCCAGCCCCTAATAACCCTCTTCGCCGCCGACCCCGCGCTGCTCGACGAATCCGGACGGATGCTTCAAGACACCCTTCAGTTCGCCTCCACGCCACCCACGCGCGAACCATTAATCCTCACTGTGATCACCGGAAGCCCGGGGAATCTGACTAAGAGCTAGTTCGTTCGCATCGACATCGAGCTACGTGTGCAGCACATGTCCGCGTCAATCGCGAGAGCACCTCGGCTTACAAATACATGGAGAAGAGGGGCGAAGTCGTCCTCTTCTCCATGTATGAAACGAGTTGTATGAAACGAGTGACTCTCGGACCTGCTCGCTGAAGAAACTCACCCTGGAACAACCTTTGTCAGGAAGGTCTGCGCGCGAGCCTGGGGACATGACGGCGTACAACTCCGGCAGGGCCTGCCGCCCCGGTTCCGAGCAGAAGCAGGCTGGAAGGTTCCGGAACTGGGCTCGGGCTGGTCGGAGGTGCCGGTGTCACAGTACTCTGTGCACCGTAAAAGTAGGCAGTATTGGAACCGATCCGGGTGTATCCCGCAGCATCTACCAAGCTGCTGCCGGTGTACTTGCCACAGGTGAACCCAGGCGTAGAACACGGCACAAACTTGGGGTTAGCCGGATCGGTTAGATCGAAGGCAACTACAAGATCATCGGTGTTGGAAAATACAAAATTGGCATTGTTCTGGACGCCACCAAACTCCAGAAAACCATTCTGATAGGTAAAGCCGAGGGCAGAGCCTACCGTAATTCCAGTAAGCGAATGCACCACGATGTCCTTTGTATCGTTGTCGTACGTCAAAGTTGGATCATAAGTCACCGTGATGAAGCCTGTGATCTGGGAGATCGGCGGTGCTGTGTTGCCCGAAATATCCAGAAACCCGGTGAGGTTGAAACTTAGGTTCTCCACGATAGGCGTCGCTCTCGCAAACGGTGAGGCAAGAAGCACGCCTAAGGCAGAAACAGCTAGCAGTGGTAGCTTGACATTTTGCATATACGAAATCATCTCCTGGAAATTTAGTTCGGTAAACACGTACTTGGCCCGGTACAAACGAACGTAGCAGTTCACCTGAGCTGCAACCATAATGTGCAAGTTCACTTTTTCCTCTTAGGTAACCGGAGGTTCGGGTACTCTCCATGAGCTTTGACCAGCAACTGTCCCTCCGCTGAGGTGACCCACTCCCTCCATCAAGTTCCTCAGATCGGCTCCGCGTCCCCCGTCGCTATTTCAAGAGCTTTTCGTCTGCATCCCGAAATCGACCTCCGCCTCATCGGCGCCTTCCGCTGACACCCAGCCGTACATTGGGCCCGCTCCGAACCTGCCCATCACTTCCTCCATCACTGACATCACCTGTGCCACAGATGCATTCCTCGCGGCAGCAGAAGCCCTCGTGCGAACATCACACCGCCATCGCACCTGCGGTCTGCTCTCAATCGGTCCTGCGAGGAACGGCGCCTTGCCTCCAGTACACTTGCCGCAACAGTTGAACCGACAACCCACCAAAAAGGAGCCCCCTTGCCCCGTCTCACCGGCCTCCTCGGCCTCCTCACCTTCCTCGCGCTCGCCTTCGCCTTCTCCACCGACCGCCGCGCCATCCGCTGGCGCACCGTCGGCTGGGGTCTCGGCCTCCAGATCCTCTTCGCCTTCCTCGTTATCAAGTGGAGCCTCGGACAGCGCGTCCTCCACGCCGCCAGCCAGTTCATCACATCGCTCCTCGCCCACTCCGTCGACGGCTCGTCCGTCGTCTTCGGCCCCCTCGGCACCCCCGGCAACCCCCTCGCCGTCCTCGCCTTCGCCGTCCTTCCCACCATAATCTTCGTCTCCGCCTTCTTCGCCGTGCTCTACCACATCGGCCTCATGCAGAAGGTCATCCGCATCGTCGCCTGGATCATGCAGCGCACCATGGGCACCTCCGGCGCGGAGAGCACCAACGTCGCCGCCAGCATCTTCATGGGACAGACCGAGGCCCCGCTCACCATCCGCCCCTTCCTCGCCGGCGCCACCAACTCCGAGCTCATGACCATCATGACCTCCGGCATGGCCCACGTGTCCGGCGGCATCATGGCCGCCTACATCAGCTTCGGCATCAACGCCCAGGACCTCCTCTCGGCCGTCATTATGACCGCCCCCGGAACCATCCTCGTCGCCAAAATGCTCGTCCCCGAGACCGAAATCCCCGCCACCGCCGGCATCGTCCACATGCCCCCCGGCGAAGAGCACAAGGACGAAAACCTCCTCTCCTCCATCGCCCGCGGAACCATCGACGGAGGTCAGCTCGCCTTCAACGTCGCCATCATGCTCATCAGCTTCCTCGCCCTCGTCGGCCTGGTCAACGGCATCATGCTCGCCATCTCGAACGTCGCCTGGGGCTTGCACCTTCCGGGCCAGCCAAACGGCCACCTCCGCTTTCCCCACTCGCTCAACGCCATCCTCGGCGTCGTCGGCGCACCCGTCGCGTGGCTCATCGGCATCCCCTGGCACGAGGCCCCCGTCATCGGCAACCTCCTCGGCACCCGAACCGTCCTCAACGAGTTCATCGCCTTCACCGACCTCGGCCGCATCAAATCCACCCTCTCCCCCCGCACCTTCTCCATCGCCACCTTCGCCCTCTGCGGCTTCGCCAACCTCGGCTCCATCGGCATGCAGATCGGCGGCATCGGCGCCCTCGTCCCCGCCCGCCGCAACGATCTCGCCCGCCTCGGCCTCCGCGCCATGCTCGCCGGAACCATGGCCAATCTAATGTCCGCCTCCATCGTCAGCCTGCTCCTCAGGTAACCGCCGCCCATGACCCCCGCCGACCTCCGCCGTATCGCCCTCTCACTCGAAGGCGCGGAAGAGTCCTCGCACATGGGCGTGCCCGACTTCCGCGTCGGCGGCCACATCTTCGCCACCCTCGCCTCCGAGGCCGCGGGCTTCGGCAACCTCATGCTCACCCCCGCGCAGCAGGCCAGCTTCGTCGCCGAAGCTCCCGATCTCTTCCTCCCCATCGCCGGCGGCTGGGGCCGCATGGGCATGACCCACATCCGCCTCGCTCCCGCCGACGAGGCCACCCTCACCGGAGCCCTCCGAGCCGCCTGGAAGCTCCGCACGGAAAAGAACGCCTCCGCTCGCCGCAAGCGCCCCAGCCCGAAACCCGGACGTCAATAGTCCTTGCTTCTCCTTAGCCTTCGCCCCGGCCCGGTCCGGGGCGTGACCCTGGCCGGCCCGTAGCGCTTGCACTTTGCCTTTGCCTTTGCGTGTGCCTTGTCTTTGTCGTTGCCGGCTCTTTTGCTTGTCATTCAGGAGCGAAGCGGAGGAACCTGCTGTTGCCTCTAGCTTTGCCTTCGCCGTTGCATGTTCTACCGCCGTCATCCTGAGCGAATCGCGCAGCGCGCAGTCGGAGGACCCCTGTCTTGGCACTTGCTGTGCCTTGCACTGCCGTGCCGTTGCCGTGGCCCGCTCCTTTGCATGTCATTCCGGAAGCGCAGCGGAGCAACCTGCTGTTGCTGTCATTCTGAGCGCAGCGAAGAACCCCCGCACCTCGCCCCTGCGATCGCACGCATCCCATAGCTCACCAACACCAACCTCGGCGCATTCACCCCCACACTAGCTAAACTAAGAACAGAACAAATACCCAGCCGCACCTTCCAGACCTCACCTCTGCCTGGAAACTCTGCACCAAAATGCCCGGGGAGAGAGGGACCGACATGCAGCACATCTACCAGCACGCACAGGCAGCAGTCGCCCACATCCGATCCAGGTCTCCGCTCACCCCCGCCGTAGGCATCATCCTCGGCTCCGGCCTCGGCAACTTCTCCGCCCACGTCGAAGACGCCACCACCATCCCCTACGCCGAGATCCCCAACTTCCCCCAGCCCACCATCGTCGGACACTCCGGCAACCTCATCCTCGGCACCGTCGGCGGAGTCCCCGTCGCTGTCATGGCAGGTCGCGCGCATCTCTACGAGGGCTACCCCATCGCCGACGTCGTCTTCCCCACCCGCGTCCTCGGCCTCCTCGGCTGCCGCGCGCTCGTCGTCACCAACGCCGCCGGCGGCATCAACCCCGCCTTCGCCGCCGGTTCGCTCGTCGCCATCTCCGACCACATCAACCTCACCGGAACCAACGCCGCCATCGGCCCTAACGAGCCCCGCTTCGCACGCACCCCCGCCGCCGGCCAGCGCTTCTTCGATATGGGCGACGCCTACTCCCCCGCGCTACGCGATCTCGCATTGCAGGAGGCCGCCCACCAGGGCCTTCCACTCGCCACCGGCGTCTACCTCGCCGTCCTCGGCCCCTCCTTCGAGACCCCCGCCGAGATCCGCGCCTTCCGCACCCTCGGCGCCGACCTCGTCGGCATGTCCACCGTCCACGAGGTCACGGTCGCCCGCCACATGGGCCTCCACGTCCTCGGCCTTTCGCTCGTCACCAACCCCGCCGCCGGCCTCTCCTCCGAGGTCATCGATCACGGTGAAGTCATCGAGATCGGCCTCCGCGCGGAAGCCCGCTGCACCCGCCTTCTCAGCGCCCTTCTCCCCCAAATAGCCAGCCAGATCGCCCACGAAATAGCCAGCTAATCGGCAGCCGTCGTCGCCGCGCCGCAATCGTCGCTCAGCAAACACACCGCGCTCCGGGCCTCCACCGCCGCCAGCTTGCGCGAGCTCGCCCCCTCCGTAAACCGGATCGGCTCCTCCGCCATCACCAGCTCCGCCCGCACCCCGCGCAAACCCAGAAACCGGAAGATGTGCGGCACAATCGGCTGCTCCCCCCAGTAAGCGACATCGTCGCCCGCCGTCCGCCCCGGGTTGGCCCTCGTCAGCGAATACCGAAGATACGCCGCCGTCACCGGCTGCGCCTCGCCCACAATCTCCGCCAGCAGACCGCTGTGGAACTTCAAAATCGCCTCCCCATTCGAAGTCGTCCCCTCCGGGAAGAACACCACCGGCAGACCCGCCTCTGCCGCCGCCCGCATCTCTCCCCCCGCCTCCCGCGCATTTCCGCGCCCGCCCCTCCGCACATACACCGTCCCCGCCATCGTCGTCATCCACCCCAGCAGCGGCCACCCCGCCACCTCCGCCTTCGAGACAAAGACACACGGCCCCATCGAAGCAAACACCACAATGTCGAGATAGCTCAGGTGGTTCGAAATCACGAACCCACGCTCCGGGAAGCGCCCCTCCGCCACCAGCTCGACGCCAAAGGTCCCCATCGCTCCCCGGCACAGCTGGTGCAGCCAGACTGCCCGCTCCAACCGGCTCCGCGGACGCGTCACGATCAGCCGCGCGGACGCGCGCAACAGCACGCCCAGCAGCAGCACCATCCGTCCCGCCGATCGCATCACACCCAACCGCGTCACTCTCCCCGAAACCCCACTCCACTGCGCAGCGCGTACCCGCTAGTCGCCCGCGCCAGACCCAGACCCAGCCCCAAACCCAGACCCAGCCCCGCCTGCAGCACCACGAAACTCCGGCACCGGATCCGCGCTCCGCACCCACGCCGTGTAGATCATGTCCCGCAGCTCGATCGCCGCAGCCGCCAGCCGCTCGTCCGTGAAGCTCCGCGCCTCCGCCGTTCCCGCATCCACGAAACCGCCTGCCTTCTCGATCTCGTAGGTCCTCTCGACCATCGTCGACGTGTGCCGCAGGTAGTCCACGTATCCGTCGAAGGCATCGCCCGTCAACACCTTCGCCGGCGCCGCCTGCACCAGCGAAGCCACATCGCCCGGCTTGACGTTGGCGCTCACATACGCGCTCTCAAACTGCGCGTGAATCGTATGCTCCGTCGTGTACCCCTTCGCATTCGCACCAGTCCATCCGTTGTACTGGAACGACACATGCAGCGGCTGCGATCCATCCCCGACAAAGTGCCCCAGCCACCCCGCATAGAACAGGATCGCCATCTCCACCGGCCTCGTATCCGCGTTCGTCGCCGCCAGCCTCCGGTCCTCGCGCATCGCCCCCTTCATCCGCTCCCAAACCTCGATCGCCGCATACGGCTGCATCCCCACCTTCTCCGGAGTCAGCGTCAGCTCCCGGTGCCGCGCCTGCGCCTTCTCGAGCGCCCGCACAAAGTCGTACCTGTGGTGCGGTAGCGGCCCCACCAGGTCCGCCCACTCCAAATCGATGAAGTGCTCCGGCGCCTGCTCCGCCGCCAGCTCCTCCTCCGCCCTGCTCCTCCATCGGTCAGGCTCCGGCCCCATGTACTCGACCAGGTCCAGCGCCTCTCCCGTCCGCAGAAACGCCGGAACCTCCTTCGGCAGATTCATCACCGCAATCCGGTTGATCAACCGATGCCCATCCCCACCCCACGCCATCCCCTCTCGCGTCAGCAGCAGCGGCATCATCGCAAGCCCCAGCACAAACCGCGTCGCACCCCGCACACTCACCATCCCGGCAGTATATCCACCCCCTCAGAGCCGCAGAACCGCAGAACCGCAGCGCCGCCCCCCAGCCCTCAACCTCGCCGTCACGTCCCGCATGTACCATCAGCCCAGCCATGCCCTCCAAGCTCCAATCCGACGTTCTCCAGGCCACCGACGCCCTCCTCGTCATCGACATGCAAATCGACTTTCTCCCCGGCGGCGCACTCGCCGTCGCCGGCGGCGATAGCATCATCCCCGGCATCAACGTGCTCGCCTCCCGTTTCGACCACGTCCTCCTCACCCAGGACTGGCATCCCGCCGGACACATCTCCTTCGCCTCCACCCACGCCATGGAGCCCTTCCCCAACGGCATCCAGGCCACGGTAGAAGCCCCCTACGGCGCCCAGTACCTCTGGCCCGATCACTGCGTCCAGGGCACCCCGGGCGCCTGCCTTCATCCCGACCTCCACATCCCCCACGCCGAACTCCTCCTCCGCAAAGGCTTCCGCCGCACCATCGACAGCTACTCCGCCTTCACCGAGAACGACGGCGCCACCCCCACCGGCCTCGCCGGATACCTTCGCGAGCGCAACCTCAAACGCCTCTTCTTCACCGGCCTCGCTTACGACTTCTGCGTCGGCTTCTCCGCGCTCGCCGCCGCCCAGCTAGGCTTCAGGTCCATCGTCGTCGAAGACCTCACCCGCGCTGTCAACCTCCCCGGCACCGTCGACGGCACAAACAGCGCCTTCGACCGGGGCAACGTGCACCGCGCCCAATCGTTATCACTCATGGGCTAAGCGGTTGTCAGGATGTGCGCGGAGGCTCAGAGAGTCAAAGCCCCGACCGCAACTCCGCGTAAGATTCCTCCATGCAAGAAACCTCCTGTGAACAGGCCGTCGCCGAATACTTCGCCGCGATCCGTGCGATGGATGTCGACCGCTGGGTCAGTCTCTTTGCCGAGGACGCCGTCAGTCACGATCCCGTCGGCGCGCCGCCGCTCACCTCCCAGGCCGCACGTCGCGAGTTCTTCAATGGCATCCTCGCCGCCTTCGAGAAGATCGGCCTCATGGAAGATCACGTCTACCTCGCCAAAAACTCCGCCGCAGTCAAGTGGACAGGAAACGCTGTGGCACGCAACGGAAAGAGCATCACCTTCGAAGGCGTCGACGTGATCGACTGTAACGAAGGCGGAAAGATCATCCACGTCCGGGCCTTCTGGGACCCGGCTCCCGTCATGGCCATTACGCAGGGCTGACGCTCAGCACCCGCGCTCTCGAACCGCCTATTCAGCATCACCGTTCCGTCAAACCCGGGCATCAGAGCCCCAGCTCCCTCGCCCGCTCCTGCATCGCCACCAGACACGTCCCCACATGCTCCTCCATCGACACCCCGAGCATCTCCGCGCCCGCCGTCATATCCTCCCGCTTCACCGCCCGCGCAAACGCCTTGTCCTTCATCTTCTTCCTCGCCCCCGCGACCTCCACGTCCGCGATGCTCTTCGTCGGCTTCACCAGAGCGCACGCCGTCAGAAATCCCGCCAGCTCGTCGCAGGCAAACAGCGCCCTGTCCAGATGCGTCTCCGGCCTCACCCCCGAGTAGTCCGCATGCGCCAGAATCGCGTGCAGGATCTCCTCCGGCCAGCCCATCTCCCGCAGGTGCTTCACCCCGACAAACGGGTGCTCCTCCGCCGACGGATGCCGCTCATAGTCCATGTCGTGCAGCAGCCCCGCGCTCCGGTACCGGTCCGCGAAGCTCTCCATCTCCTCGCCCGCAAGCCCTGATCGCAACCCTTCCAAGCGTCCATACGCCTCCGTGCACGCCGCCACCGCCATCGCATGCTTGCGCAGGCTCTCGCCCGTCGTCCAATCCTCAAGCAGCCGCAACGCCTCTTCGCCCGTGTACCGTCCCGCCTGCCCTGCTGTCACATCCATACAGCCAGTCTCGCATCAACGCCGCCAGGGTCAACGTTGCCAGGGTCAACGCCGCTTCGTTTCGCAACCCGCGCCACGATCAAATGTTTACCATCATGGTTCCGTCTTCGGCAGTGTCTGGTTTTCCTCGGCATTCCCAAGGGACTACCCCTTGACTGCCGAGTTACCCGGTGTCACTCTAGGCACATCGCACGCTCCGTTATCGGACGTGTGCTGCGGTCCTTGCTCTGGGTCCGCCCGCTACACACAACTTATGGCAACCATGATGGCTTCCGTCGAGCAGCGAGAGGTAATTCGCTGCGACTTCTGTAAGCTCGTTCAGTTCCGGACGCCCAGCAACATCTCCTGCCGTCGCTGCAAGACGTGTCTCGAGGTCGAAGAGCCTGAGCCCGCACCGGCTCCCCTGGCCCTCGTACCCCCACCCGCACCGTCCGACGGCAAGCTGCAGGTCGCGACTGCCGTTCGCGATCTCCGGCACGTCCGCAACCTGTCCCAGCGACAGCTTGCCGGACGCATGAACGTCCCCCGTACCTACATCTCTAAGATCGAGAACGGCAAGGCCATGCCGACCCTGTCCTCGCTCTCACGTCTGGCCAACGCCCTGCAGGTCGATATCTCCGTCCTTCTTCGCGACTCGAACAATCGGCACAGGGACGAAACCGCCGTCCTTATGACCGATCCCTTTCTCGCGGAGATCGCTCACTACGCCTCGCAGCTGGATGTCCTGCAGCGATCGATCTTTCTGAACCACGTTCGCGAACTTGCTGCCGGCCGCCGCAGGTCCGCTTAGCGACCCGACCTCGCCGCGCCCGCTCGACCTCCGTCGCGAGCGGACGTCCGTCCCCCCGGACGCATGTCCGCTCGCGGCCTCTCCCCCGGCAACCTCTTCTTTCCTGACCGCCACCGCCCGGACCGTCACGCCCGGACCGTCCGCCTTCGCGACCGTCTCGCTCTCGGCAGCGTTCGATCCTGCCCTCTCGCCATAAAAGCTGTCCATGTTGACCATGTGCTTGCCGTAGACAAAGCCGGCCAGGTCCCACATTGAGAGCTCCGCCGCGAATCCCGCGCCCTCGCTCCCCCGATCCAGCACGTGCCTCGGCATCCGCGCCGCGTTGCGCGCCGCCGTCCCCCAGATGTGCCGCGGTACGCCCAGCAGGTACGCGACCGGCTGCCGCATCTGCCGGTCCAGAAACCCCTGCGACACCGCCCGCCAGAACGCCCACCTGCGGTGGTACGCACGCGTCAGCCGCGACTCCGGAATGTAGTGGTGGATCACGAGGTCCGGAGCATGAAGCCCGTAAATCCCATGCTCCATCAGCCGCCCGTAAAACTCCGCGTCCTCCTCGGACAGCAGCCCCTTCCCGCTCCGTCCCAGATTCGGGGCATACGTCCCGACCTCCGCAAACACCCGCCGCCGCAGAACCGCATTTCCGCCCATCAGGTTGCCCGGAAATGTCCCATCCATCCGTCCGCGCGTCTTCGGCGCCACCACACCGATCGCCGCGTTGTACCCCGGCGGCAGCCAGCTCGGTGGCGGAGCGGCCCAGTTCGGCAGGTACGGCCCGCCCAGAAAGTCGAGCTCCGCATCCTGAAACTCCCGGCAGACAACCTCAAACCACCTCGCATCCACCTCTTCGTCATCGTCGATAAACCCGACCAGGTCGCTCTCCCCCGCCGCAATCCCCGCGTTACGAGCCGACGAAGATCCCTGCCTGCACTCCTTCACGTACGTTATCGCTGTCCCAAACTCCCCCACCACCGCGCGCGTGTCGTCCGGGCTGTTGTTGTCGACCACCACAATTCGGCGGCTCATCTCCGCAGGCACACGTGCCCGCAACAGGCTCGCGATCGTCTTCCGCAGCAGCGCGCTCCGGTTATAGGTCGGGACCACCACATCGATCGTCAGCATCCGCCGCCCTCGTTCCCTGCAGTCGTTCCGAAATACCGAAGTGGGCCAATCTGGCCCGCATCTAGGCCAATCTCGCCCGCATCTGGCCCAAGTCTCGCCCGGATCACGCACCAGCCCTATCCCCCGCTTGGGTCACGCCCTGCCATTCAACCCAGGCAATCGGGATAAGCATCCACCGTTCTCCCCCGCCTGTCATCTGATTTCTTTATCAGCTCTCTCGGGAACCTGGCCGCCGCGCCTCTCTCTCCCCACCCTGCCTCTGCTCTTCGCGTCTTACTCCGCTCCTCCCACCGCCCTCCATCTCAGCCAGCCCGGCCATCCGCCGCGCTTCATTGCGCCACCCCCATCGGTGTGCTAGCGTCTTTCTTTACGAGGTTGTTTTGCGCGCTTCGACCCCTACTCCCACCCCCAGCCGCCTCCACGAGCTCTCCCCTGAGGAGCTGCACGTCTACCGCCAGCTGGACCCCAGCCGCATCCCCCAGCACGTCGCCATCATCATGGATGGCAACGGCCGATGGGCCGGCAAACGCGCGCTCAAACGCTTCCTCGGCCATCAGCAGGGCGCCGAAAGCGTCCAGTTCGTCGTCGAAACCGCGTCCCGCATCGACCTGCCCTTCCTCACCCTCTACGCCTTCTCGCTCGAAAACAACCTCCGCCGCCCCAGGTCCGAGGTCAGCTTCCTCATGAAGCTGCTCAAAAGCTACCTCGTCGGCAACGTCAAGCGCATGAACGACAACAACGTCCGCATGAACTACATCGGCCGCACCCACGAGCTCCCGTCCGAGGTCCAGGAAACCATGCAGTGGGCCATGGAGTCGACCGCCTCGAACACCGGAACCACCCTCACCCTCGCCCTCAACTACGGCGCCCGCACCGAGATCGTCGATGCCATCCGCCGCATCCTCTCCGACCTCACCGCCGAGGCCCACGCCAGCAGCTGCTCGCTCGAAGACCTCCTCGGCGCCGGTGCCCTCGACCGCCTCGACGAGCCCGACATCTCCCGCGCCCTCTACACCAGCCGCATGCCCGACCCCGACCTCGTCATCCGCACCTCCGGCGAACAGCGCATCTCGAACTTCCTCCTTTGGCAGATCGCCTACGCCGAAATCCTCATCACCGACCGCCTCTGGCCCGACTTCCGCGGTCTCCACCTCCTGGAAGCCATCGCCGACTACCAGCGCCGCGAACGCCGCTACGGAGGCCTCGGCGAAAACCAGACCGACGAAAACGTCTCCACCCTCCAGCCCGCCGAAGAAGTAGCCGACGAAATCAAATCCGAACTAGACCCCCACCCCACCCCCGCCCTCACCCGCCGCTAACCTGAACCGCCCCCAAAACAGCAACATAACTCCGGAAACTCCTGCACTATACGAGGTCGCGGCAAGGCAAGCATTCCATGTCGCCGGTGCCCTTCTGTCTGTCATTCCCGCAGCGCATCTGCTTCTCGCCCTTGCCCGTCCCACGCCGTCGTCCTGAGTAGCCGCTTCACGCCGTCATCCTGAGCGTAGCGAAGGACCCCTGTAGTTGCAGCTGCTGTCGCTGTTGCCGTGGCCCTTGTTCTTGCCGTTGCCCTTCTGTCTGTTATCTCCGAAGGGAATCTGCTGTTCCCCTTGTTCTTGCTGTTGCCTGTTCCTTTGCTTGTAATTCAGGAGCGCAGCGGAGATCTGCTGCTGCTTCGTCTTCTGCCTGTACTTCGCAAAGAATAAACACGCGCTTCACTCCCGCGACACCCAACAACGAAGCTCAAGCCAAGCGCGTTTGTCGGTAGCGGAATCAATGGTTATGACGTCGGACGTACGCGGAAATAATTTTGCCTTCCCAATCGTCGTATTCGTCCCTGTCGAGGGTGCCAAGCTCCGATGCTGGCTTAAACCTCACAATTCCAAGCTTGCCTGCGCCGTATCGCGTCCAAAGAGTCAGGACGGACAGCACAGGAGTGCGGTCAAATTCCTGCTTAAGGGTCGCTTCACTATCCCCATCGAAAACGTGGATAGCGAACGAACGTACCTCCGCCTTCCACATGCCGTCCTCGACAAGCTTTTCGCCGTTCTCGTCACGCTTGCCACTCAAAAAGTAGACCTCTAAATTGCTGCATTTCGGGTCGCGGTTCACCTCTGCAAGTCTTTCTGATAACAAGGCGAAAGCTGTGCCAGGTTCGTGAATTGTGGGACTCTCGCTCTTTCGCTCTGCCGCTTTGCGATTCTCGTCCTCCACAATCCGTGCGATAGTTTCTTTGGAATACCGAAGATAGCTGCCTTTTTTCAATGACACTTTTTTGGAGACGGTTACAAAATCCAGCTTGTCTACATCATGCTCATCGTGGGCTTTGGTCACGGTCGCACCTAGGACCTCCTTTCCCATCTGATTGATCGTTTCCAATAGGTCCGGCGATAGGTCCGTGAACGACTGACGCGGTTCGCGCCATTTCGGCAGATATTTGTCCCACAGGCGGGTGGTGAGGTAGGAGTCATCCAACGGTGGACACGCCGCAAAGCTGATGAGACCTTGGTCCAGCTCGTCTGGCGGCAAGCACTGGTACCTTTCGTGGAGCTTGCCTAAATCCTTCTGAAGATCATCACCATGAACGAATGTCTGGAAAGAGTCCATGAACAGGGGAGCAACCTGCACATGAAAGTTGTCTCGTGACGTGAAAACCGTGCAAAACGGCAGGTAGTAGAGGTATGCCAGGTCGATCGCGTGACTTGGCTTCATCTTGCTCAAAAGAGTAGTCGGAAACACGAGAGCAAAGAAGATGTGGACTGACAAGACATGCACGAAGTACGGAAGATAAGTGCGTATCGGCCTGCGGCGGTCTGCCTTCCACCTAGCCACAACAAACTCGGTCGCTTCCGCCAGATGAACCGTGAACAGGCCAAGGCGCAAGAGCCATTCTTGGTTAAGGCAGTCAATGATGGTATCGGTGAGATGTTTTGCGTCTGTAAGCGATGTTGGCTTCCGCCACGGGCCGAGTCTTGCCAAGATGCTCGTTGACATGGCCTCTAGGTCGATGCGCTGGATGGATCGGCGCCACTGCTTTGCAATTTGCCGCTCCAAGTCAAGAAATTCACGAGCCCGCCAACGACGAATCGCCTCCTCTTCTTCGCTCTCCTGAAAAAGCAAACCCTTGGAATCTCCGGTCATGACCGGTTCCCCGCGGTTGCGCAATGGGCGGAATCTCACCTGGGAAACACTGAATTTGCCCATCAACTCGCCTTGCAGAATACGCATATGAAATACGTTGCCGCAGGCCTGCGAGTCAGGAGTGCGTGCAGCAAGCGCTCCCACAAGGCTCTCGGGTGAGCCCTTCGACTTCATTTGTTGCATGTTCCGTTCAAGGTCTGCCAAGCATTCGGCAAAAAACACTGGAATGATGTTCGACATGTAGAAGTTGTCGAGCAGCACCGATTCGTCTACGGTAAGGGCCTGGATCGTCGATTTATCAAAAATTACGATCGGACCTTGGGGCATAGGCAAGATCATATGCCGCGTCAATCGCGGTTACCCTTGTAAGCTGCCACAAGTCAGTAACGACAAGTCGGCTTCTCGTCACTTGAAAAACTAAACCACCCACCCATCGACAGCCCTCATCATCGCCCCACCAAGTCAGCAGAAAATTTCCCCTGAGAAATGTCTAAACCCGTGGCGCATCCACCCACCCAATTCACTAAAATAGAAACAGACACAAGAAGAGCCCGGCCAAAAAGCCGGGCTCTCCGCATTTAACTCCGGACCAGACCACACACCGAAGTCCGGACCTAACTCGCATCATTCGAAGACTTTGCATAACAAACAGGGGTGGGGCCCCACACACGTCATGTCCGACTCACAACCGAAACGCTTCCAGTGCCGCCACATCCACGCCGACGGACGCCGCTGCGGCTCGCCCGCGCTCCGCAGCGAAGAGCTCTGCTACTACCACCACACCTCGCGCAAGCCCGCCCCGCACGGACGCGCGCGCCGCGGCCGCCAGGCCACCTTCGACCTCCACCTCCCCGACGGCAACGACCGCACCGGTCTCCAGCTCGCCATCGTCGACGTCCTCCGCCGCATCGCCGGCAACGAGGTCGACCCACGCCGCGCCGGCCTGCTTCTCTACGGCCTCCAGATCGCCGCCACCAACCTTCCCCAGACACGCCCTGCCACCCTGCCCGCAAAACCCGCGGAGACAGTAGAAGAGATCGTCGTCGACGAAAGCCTCGGCGCCCTCGCGCCCCGCTACGAACTCATCGCAGACGATCTCGGAGCCCGCAACCCCAGCCTCACCGAACAGCTCCTCGCCGAACTCCGGCGCGGCCGCGACGAACAGGAAGAAGCCGCCGTCTGCCCCAGCTGCAGAGCCCACCGGCAGCAGGATACGCCTGAGCCGGACATTCCTTCTGCGCCCGCCGACGGTGTCACGAATGCCACGCCCGAAATCCTCGCCTTCCTCGAAGCCTCCGCCAAGCCGTCGTGTGCCCCAAGGACGCGTCCGAAGCCGCTTCATTTACCCTCAAGAGCGGCCCATGAAACGCATCGCCACTGCCCTCATCCTCATCGCCGCCGTCCTCGCCCTCTTCTTCTTCGGCCAGCTCTGGATGATCACCCTCTTCGCCGCACTCGTCGCCGAGCTCGCCGTCTACGAGTACCTCCAGCTCGCCTCCGTCGGCGCCCAGGCCCACGGAGCCACCCTCCGCATCCCCATCTGGTGGATGTTCCTCGCCACCGCCCTCGCCTTCGTCGTCACCCTCCCCAACTTTCCCGTCGAAGATCAACTCCCCGTCCTCAGCGCCCTCACCCTCGCCCTCTTCGCCTGGAACGGCTTCCGCTCACCCCTCCACCAGGTCCTGCCAGACACCGCGCAAGGCCTGTTCGGCCTAATTTGGATCGCCTACCCCCTCACCCTCATCCCCCTCCTCTGGAAGCGCGAGGACGGCATCGCCCTCGTCCTCCTCCTCATGCTCTCCGTCTGGGCCGGCGACACCGCCGCCCTCTACGTCGGCCGAGCCTTCGGTCGCCACAAGCTCGCGCCCCACCTCTCCCCCGGCAAAACCTGGGAGGGCTCCGCCGCCTCCATCCTCGGCTCCCTTCTCGCCGCCGCTGCCCTCGTCGTGCTCTCAGACCAGCTCTCCGCCCGTGGCAACACCCTCATCCACATCTCCGAGCCCCCCTGGCAGACCCTCGCCCTCGCCGCCATCCTCAACATCGCCGCCCAGCTCGGCGATCTCCTCGAGTCCGCTGTCAAACGCGGCGCCGGCGTCAAAGACTCGGGCACCATGCTCCCCGGGCACGGCGGCATCCTCGACCGCATCGACGCCCTCCTCCTCGCCGCCCCCGTCCTCTGGTTCGCCCTCCTCCTTAAGGAGACCTTCGGCCTCGGCCGCTTCTGATCTCGTCAGAACCTCCGCTCTCCCTCAAAACTTCTTGCATGTACACGCCGCTCATGCGATAACTACGTTATGCGTAGTACGCAAGCCGTAGTACCAGCAAAGCCCGATACCAAACTCGGCCACTACTCCGACCCGCCCATGCTCGTCCTCGCCAGCCTCGCCGGCGGACCCAGGCACGGGCACGCCATGATCGAAGACATCGCCGACCTGTGCGGCACCCATCTCGGCCCGGGAACGCTCTATGGAGCCATCGCCCGCCTCGAGCAGCAGGGTTGGATCGAGCCGCTCCCCCCTGAGGATCGCCGCCAACCCTATCGCATCACCGCCGAAGGCCTCCGCGTCCTGCGCGCCCGCCTCACCACCCTCGATCGCTTTACCAAAGCCAGCTTGGGACGATTGCAACCGCTATGAATCCCAAACTCGCCCACCTTCTCGTCCGTCTCTACCCAGCGCATTGGAGGAGTCGCTACGGCGACGAGTTCGAGGCCCTCCTCGAAGCCCGTCCCGGCAACCTCGGCACAGCAGCCAACGTCATCGCTTCGGCCCTCTACGAACACATCTTCCCAACACAACGAGGTCCCACCATGAACCCCGATCCCCAACCCCGCGCCACCCTGACCCCGGATACAATCACGCTCGGTACCATCGCCAGGCAGCCGAGCGCCCTCCTCCCCCTCGCCATGTCCCTCACCGCCCTCACCCTGGTCCTTGTCCACGTTGCTATCTACGGCGCCGTCCGCGAGGCCGATGAGGGACCCACAGCCCACCTCTGGCAGATCCTCATGGCGGCACAGATCCCCGTCATAGCCTTCTTCGCCCTCAAGAGTCTCCGACAGGCTCCAGGACCCACCTTAAAAGTTTTGACCCTGCAGGCCACCGCCGTCCTCGCCAACATCGCCGCCGTCTTCTCCTTCAACCTCGGCTAGCCGTATAAACTCGCGCGCTATCGCCTCTCAGAGCCCCGCATTCGCTTCGGCCTCGGCCGCTCCTAGCCCTCGATCAAATCTACGTCCAGAGGATTCCATGCTTTGGCACGGCGTCAGGGCTTCTGCTTGAGGTACACGGTGTTCTTATAAGCGAACACACCGTGCGTTGCCGCGATGCACACCGGCGTCAATCTCTCAATCCAGTGTTGACCGATTCTGTGTAGGCCATACATGGCAAGCGTCTCCGCGGCTATCTCAAGCGTCATCAAACCGACCTGCCCGCTCCATCCATACTTAACCAGCGGCCTAGCAAATGGATCCCCCTCCCGTTGACCGCGGGAGATGAAGCGCTGTGTCGTGATGGCGTCGGCCGTCGTCCCGAGCACGCTTCCTGCGATAAGAACCACATTCGTCGTGTTGAAGAATGGATGCGTCCCCTTCGCAACGTAGACCGGCGGTTTCCAGAAGACGGGTTTGCCGAGCCCAACATAGAGGCCTGCCGAGGGTTGAAGATTGTGGACCCAGGTGGAGCCTCCGAAATACATCACAAGGTCACTTACTTCAGCTCGCACATGAACGCGGCTGGAGGGCGAATACTCCAGCCCAGCCCCTACATCGCTGACAAAACGATGCCGAGTGCCATATACCACTGTGAACGTCGTCGGCGTCGGAATGAGAATGTCGTCGAGGGCACGACTCCACGTCATCACTCCTGGCTGCGCCTTCAGGAAGTATCCGTAGCGCTTCGCCCTCACCTCAGCCCGTATGCCAAGCAGAAGCTCCGAAGCTCGGCCGCCCGAAAATTGCGTCGCTCCATTGCTCGAACCCGGCGTCACATTCGCGTTTGCGTCGAGAGCAAAGTGTTGATTCAGATTGAGGGTGGCGCCGAGTCCCAGGCCAACGGAGGGCAGATGACAATTGTCTTGACCTATGCACCCCGTGCGAATATCAGCCAGCTGTCCTCCAATCTCGAATCTCCTCACGCTAGTGTCAAGCGGCTGTAAGGAAGGTGAGACGGCATGGTCCTGGGCATGAAGCGCAGACACTGAGAGGATCAGCAGAAAGAGCGGGCCACGTGGGCGCATTCGCATAGGGATCTTGGCTGGATCGTAGCGTTCGACGCTCCAAAGTCCGAAAGGTGCTCAAAGCAGCCGCGCAACGTCGCCCGGGTCGGCCCCCCTTGAGATGTTCCTGCTCATTCCTCTCCCGGACGTTGACTTCAAGCCTCTCCCGGACGTTGACTTCAAGGTCCGATCCACCGACTGACCACCCGCCATCTCTCCACCCCCTCGCATCTGCGAAACTAATCCTCGTGAAACACCTGGCCATCCTCGGCTCCACCGGCTCCATCGGAGCCTCCACCCTCTCAATCTGCGAGTCCTTCCCCGACCGCTACCAGCCCGTCGCCCTCGCCGCCGGCCACAACCTCGACGTCGCCCTCGCCCAATGCCTCCGCTGGCGCCCAAAACTGATCTCCGTAGCCACCGAAACCCTCGCCGCCCAGCTCCGCACCCGCCTCAAGCAAGCTGGCCTCACTGCAACAGAGGTCGTCCACGGCACCCCCGGCACCATCCGCGTCGCCACCCTCCCCGAGGTCGACTTCGTCGTCTCCGCCATTGTCGGCGTCGCCGGCCTCGAAGCCACCTACGCCGCCATCCTCGCCGGCAAGACCATCGGCCTCGCCAACAAGGAATGCCTCGTCGCCGCCGGAGCCCTCATCCTCGCCGCCGCCCGCGAGCGCAATGTCGCCCTCCTCCCCATCGACTCCGAGCACAACGCCATCCACCAGTGCCTCCGCGGCGGCCGCCCCGAAGAGGTCCTCCAGATCTGGCTCACGGCCTCCGGTGGCCCCTTCCGCAACACGCCCCTCGCAGACTTCCAAGACATCACCCCCCAGCAAGCCCTCAAACACCCGACCTGGGTCATGGGCCAGCGCATCACCATCGACTCCGCCACCATGATGAACAAGGGCTTCGAGGTCATCGAGGCCTGCCACCTCTTCTCCCTCCCCCCCGCCCAGGTCCGCGTCACCGTCCATCCCCAATCCACCGTCCACTCGCTCGTCGAATTCGTCGACGGCTCCATCCTCGCCCAGATCTCCGTCACCGACATGCGCCTGCCCATCCTCTACGCGCTCGCCTTCCCCGACCGACCCCCCGCCCCACCCGTCACCCCCACCGCTCCGTCCCTCACCTTCGACCTCGCCAGCCTCTCCCGCCTGGACTTCTCCCCGCCGGATCTAGCCCGCTTCCCCTGCCTCCGCCTCGCCTACGAGGCCGCCGCCTCCGGCCAGGCCGCCTCCATCGCCCTCAACGCCGCAGACGAGGTCGCCGTCGCCGCCTTCCTCAAAGGTCGCATTCCCTTCCTGGGCATCCCGCGTACAATCGAAGCCGTGCTGGGTCAAACCGCTTCCGCCGCGCCTTCGTCTATTAAGGAGGTGCTCCTCGCCGACATGGAAGCCCGCACCCGCGCCGCCGATCTGATCCAGCAGTCCCCAGGCGTCTAAACGCCCGCTCCTCCCGAGGTCCCTCCCACCGCATGTCTACCGTCATCGAACTCCTCATCGTCCTCGGCATCATGGTGCTCGTCCATGAGTTCGGCCACTTCGCCGTCGCCAAGCTCTGCGGCATCCGCGTCGAGACCTTCTCCATCGGCTTCGGAAAGCGCCTCTTCGGCATCAAGCGCGGCGACACCGACTACCGCATCTCCGCCCTCCCACTCGGCGGATACGTCAAAATGGCCGGGGACCAGCCCGGCGAAGCCCCCTCCGGCGACCCCGGTGAGTTCAACGCCCACCCCCGCTGGCAGCGCGTCCTCGTCGCCCTCGCCGGGCCTGTCGCCAACTTCATCCTCGCCTTTCTCCTCATGATCGGCGTCTCCATGCTCCACAACGAGGTCCAGGAGTACGCCTCCGGTCCCGCCCACACCGACTACATCACCCAGAAATCCCCCGCCGTCCGCACCGGCATCCAGGCCGGCGACACCATCGTCCACTACGACAACGTCGAGAACCCCACCTGGGACCAGGTCGGCATCCGCTCCCTCCTCAACCTCAACCAGCAGATCCCCTTCTCCTTCCTCCATCAGGGCCGCCGCGTCGACACCACCATCACCGTCGACAACAAGGGCGACGCCGAACAGTTCTCCATGGACAAGCTCGGCCTCATCCCGGTCATGCAGACCACGCCGGTCGAAGTGCACAGCCTCGCCGGCGAGGAAAATCTTCCCGCCGCCCGCGCCGGCATGCAGCCCGGAGACCAGATCGACTCCATCGACGGCCTCCACCTCCACTCCGTCGCCGCCCTCCTCGCCTACCTCCAGGACACCGCCGGAAAGCCCGTCTCGCTCGTCATCCTCCGCCACGGCACCCCCATCCCCGTCCACCTCACCCCCATCCTCGGCGACGCCGGCGACGGTTCAAAGTACTACCAGCTCGGCTTCCATCCCGTAAATCCACCCGCCAAGGTCGAACGCCTGCCCCTCCCCCAGGCCATCGTCGGCTCCTGGAAGTTCAACAAAAAGGCCGCACTTCTCATCGGCGAAGTCCTCCACCGCATGTTCACCCGCCAGGTCTCGGTCCGCTCCCTCTCCGGCCCAATCGGCATCGGCAGCCAAATCCACGAGGCCGTCGCCATGCCCGGATGGATGCCGCTTATTGGCATGATGGCCTACATCTCGCTCAACCTCGGCATCTTCAACCTCCTCCCCATCCCCATCCTCGATGGCGGCATGATCCTCTTCCTCCTCATCGAATCGGTTATGCGCCGCGACGTCAACCAGCACATCAAGGAGCGCGTCTACCAGGTAGCCTTCGTCTGCCTCGTCGTCTTCGCCGCCCTGGTCATCTTCAACGACATCACCAAACTAGGCGTCTTCAGCCACCTCAAGTCCTAAGCCCCACCACCGTCAACCACCCCATCACGCTGTCATCCTGGAGCGAAGCCAAGGACCACTGTATTTGCTCTGCTCTTCTGGCTGTCATCCTAGAGCGAAGCGAAGGATCCCCGCACCTGCAGTTGCCCTGCCATCTCCGTCCCCGCCCCCACGACGCGTCATCTTAGAGCGAATCAAAGCACCCCGTATTCGCTCTCCCCCACACCCCACCTCAACCCACCACCACCGCCCTACACCCGATCCGCCACCACCCTGCCCGGCCGCTCAACCCGCCCCAGCGTCACCCAGATCACCCCCGCCACCAACCCCAGCACCAGCAGCACAAACACGCTTCCCTCGGGCCCCGTCAGACCGCCCGAAAGTATCGGCCGGCCCACCGGATGCGACGCATACATGTGGTGCTGCATCATCAGCCCACTGTCCGCCACACCGTACAGAAACGACTGCGCCCAGTCCCACGCCGCGTGGAACCCGATCGCCCACCACAGCGATCCGGTCCGCCACAGGCTCAACGCAAACACCAGCGCCGCCGCTCCCGCCGTCAGCAGCCCAATCGACGATTCGCCCGGGTTCGACCTGTGCCCCAGCCCGAACACAAACGAGAGCAGCACCGCTGCCGTCCAGAAACCAAGCGTTTCCCGGTGCTCGCTCCCCAGCACCGCACCGTAAATCCCCGACAACCCGCGCGCCAGCGTGAACTGCACAAAGCCCCGCAGGAAGTACTCCTCGAACAGCCCCACCAGCAGAAAGGCAAACGCCCACTCCGCCCCGAACCGGACCATCGCCCCACCCGCCAGCAGCCGCCCATCGAACACCAGCAGGTGCGCCGCCCACAACAGCAGCACCAGCATCGATAAGAAGCCCAAGCCCCACATCAGCCCCGCCAGAAACTGGCGCGCCCCACCCCTCGTCCGGCCGATCCCATACGCAGCCAGCGGCCGCCGCTCGATTCGAGACATCACGGCCGTCGCCAGCGCTACAAACAGAAACATGACCCCATCTCCGCGAGCCGCGGATCGGACGCTCTGCTCCCGTGTCTGCGCCAGGGCGCCTGCCGCAGCCGTATGGTGACCACTGATCAGGCGGTGCCCCGGTATGATCATCGCCGCCAGAAGCAGCAGAAACAGCAGCAGGCTCCACCCCGCACGCAGACCGTCCGCACCAAAGAAAATCGGCCGCAACCGCGACCGGGAGGCCTCCTTCGGCTCCTGTCCTCCGACCTCCATCTCCGCCCGCAAATCCGGGTCCTTCCGAGTCAGGTCGTCTTCAGCCAAAGGTAGAGCTCCGTTCCGTGTGCGATCCTTCGAATACTACCTGCTGCCCGCATCTGCGGCTGCGGAGCGACTCACCTCGGAAGGACACCCAGGCTTGCGCATCTTTTTCCACGACCACTGCTTCGATGGCGCCTGCTCCGCATCGCTCTTCACCCGCTTCCACCGCGAGTGCATCGGCGACGCCCCCGCCTACGAGTACCGCGGCCTCGTCCATCGCGCCGGAGCCCTCTTCGACGAGTCCGCCTTCGACACGTCCAGCGACAACGCCATCGTCGACTTCAAGTACTCGCGTTCGCCCCGCGTCACCTGGTGGTTCGATCACCACCTCAGCGCCTTCCTCTCCCCCGAAGATCAAGCCGCCTTCGAGCACGGACAGGCCGATGGGTCCGAGGTCATGCGCAAGTTCTTCGACCCCGCCTACACCTCCTGCACCAGCCTCATCGCCCACGTCGCCAGCACCCGCTTCGGGATGGACATCTCCCCGCTCCAGGACCTCATCCACTGGGCGGACATCGTCGACGGCGCAAAATACGCCAGCGCCCGCGATGCCGTCGAGATGCAGCAACCCGCCATGAAGCTCACCCTCATCATCGAGAGCTCGACCGACGACACCCTGGTCCGGCGCATCATCCCCCTGCTCACCGAAATGCCGCTGCAAGGGGTCCTCGACCAGCCCTTCGTCCAACCTCTCCTCGATCCCCTCATGGCCCGCCACCGCGCCGCCATCGACCTCATCCGCTCACGCTGCCTGCTAAACGATGGCGTCATCACCTTCGACATCATGGACCAGCCCACCGAAGGCTACAACAAGTTCATCCCCTACTACCTGCTCCCCCAGGCCACCTACAACGTCGGCCTCAGCCGCTCCAGCTTCCGCACCAAGGTCTCCGTCGGAACCAACCCCTGGACGCCTCTGCCCCCCTCCGACCTCGTCAATCTCGCCGCCATCTGCGAGCGCTTCGGCGGCGGCGGACACGCACGCGTCGGCGCTATCAGCTTCCCGCCAGACCGCGAAGCCGACGCCCGCGCAACCGCCGCCGAGATCGTCGCCGAACTCCGCGCAGCCGAACTCCCTCCCAACCAGAGCCCGGTCTAGACTGGAGGCCAACCGCATGTCCTCGCAGCCTCCAACCACGCACGACCTCCAGTCCTTCACGCGGGGGCAGAGCGACCCCGGCACCGCCGACTCCAATCCTCCGCCGTCCCTGAACATCACCCTCTCGCGCCGTGCCACGCGCCTGCTCGCCTTCGCGGCACTCGCCCTCGCCGTACTCCTCTTCGTGGCCTTCGTCGGTGGCCGCCTGTGGATGCGCCACGCCATGGCCGACGCTCTCCCCCAGATCGACGGCGCCCTCTCCGTGCCCGGACTTCACGCTCCCGTGACCGTCACTCGCGACGTGCACGGCGTCCCCTCCATCCACGCCGCCTCCATAGACGACCTCGTCTTCGCCCAGGCGTACATCACGGCCGGAGATCGCCTCTTCCAGATGGATACCCTCCGCCGCCACGCCGCCGGCGAGCTCGCCGAGATCCTCGGTCCCAGCCTCCTCCAGCACGATCGCATGCAGCGTACCCTGGGCATGCGCGCCACCGCCGACCTCGCCGCAGCCCAGCTCCCACCCGATCCTCTCCGCCTCCTCCAGATCTACGCCGCCGGCGTCAACGCCGCTATCGCCGCCGCCCACGATCACCTTCCCATCGAGTTCCGCCTCCTCAACTACAGGCCCCGCCCCTGGTCTCCGCGCGACACCATCCTCGTCTCCCTCGCCATGTTCGAGGACCTCACCAACACCTTCCCCGAGAAGCTCGACCGCGAGGCCATCTCCGCCCGCCTCGCAACCTCATCCCCGCCCCAACTCCGTTCCGAGCTCCTCGCCGACCTCTACCCTGTCGGCTCCTGGCGCGATCATCCCCCCGGCCAGCCCCTCCACGACCTCTCGGCCCCCACCGAAGAGATCCCCCATATCCCCCTCGACGACTCCCAGGTCAAGCTCCTCCGCCCGCGCCCCCAGCCTGCCCAAAACGCCCCATCCTCTAACATCCAAGACCTCCAGGCCCTCACCCGCCTGCTCGCTCCGTCCCTCTGCCAGGGCTGCCGCGCCGGCTCTAACAACTGGGTCGTCTCCGGCAAACTCACCGCCTCCGGTGCACCTCTGCTGTCGAACGATATGCACCTCAACCTCAGCGTCCCCGGCCTCTGGTACGCCGCCGGCCTCGATGCCACCTCCCCCACCGCGGCCGAGCCCTTCCACGTCGCCGGCGTCACCCTCCCCGGAACGCCCTTCGTCATCGTCGGCCACAATCAGCACGTCGCCTGGGGCTTTACCAACGTCGGTGCAGACGTCCAGGATCTATACATCGAGCACCTCCGCGGCTCCGGCGCCGCCCAGGAGTTCGAGACCCCCGACGGTGCCTGGCGCCCTACGCTGCACCGTAAAGAGGTCATCCACGTCCGCGGTGCCTCCGACCAGACCCTCGACGTCACCGCAACCATGCACGGCTCCACGCCCACCCCCATCATCTCGCCCATGATCCCCTCCGAGCAGCGGCCCATCTCTCTCCGTTGGGTCGTCTACGAGGCCGGCATCCTCACGTCGCCCTTCCTCGACATCAACTCCGCCCCCGACGCCCCCTCGCTCGCACAAGCGTTCAGCAGCTTCGGGGGGCCCGCGCAAAACCTCGTCTACGCCGACGACCACGGCCACATCGGCTACCACACCACCGGCCGCATCCCCCTTCGCGGCTCCCCCACCTCCCCATCTCCGCTCAACCCCGTTCCGGTCGATGCCGCCGCCCCCGACGCCTCCGCCCACGAGTGGTCCGGTTACATCGCCTACGACCAGCTCCCGGCGGCAGTCGATCCCCCCGGCGGCATCCTCGCCACCGCCAACGCCCGCGTCACCCCCGACGGCTACCCCTTCCCCATCACCGGCGACTGGTCCGACCCGTACCGCAACCAGCGCATCTGGAAGCTGCTCAGCGGCCGGGGGCGTCTCCTCCCTGCGGACATGCTCGCCATCGAAGGCGACGTCTACTCGGATCCCGACCGTGTCATCGCGCAGCGTATGGCGTACGCCATCGACCACGCAAAGCTTCCGGGCGACAGCAGGCGCCTCCACCAGGCCGCCGACCTCCTCCGCACCTGGGACGGCTTCGTCACCGCCGACTCCCCCGCTGCCGCTATCGTTGCCGCCGGCAGAGCCGCGCTTTGGCCTCTGCTCCTCACGCCCATGCTCGACCCCGGGGCCGCCCCCGCAACCAGGTCATCCAAACCCGGCCGTGAACCCTGGCAGATCTACACCTGGGGAGAGCGCACCTTCGCCCAGGAGCAGCTCGTCGTCCACACCCCCGCCCATTGGCTCCCGTCGCAGTACCCCACGTGGGACGACCTCCTCGCCGCCGCCGTCGAAAAGGGCCTCGTCGACTCGCTCGCTCCCTCCAACCTCGCCGGCTGGAGCTTCGGCAAGGCCCACCCTCTCGAAATGAGGCACCCGATCTTCGCTCAATCGGCCCTGCTCCGTCTCGTCGCCGGTATCCCAACCGGCGTCCGAACCTCCGCCCAGAGCGGCGACGGCTCCACCGTCAAGCAGGTCGGCCGCAGCTTCGGCCCCTCCGAGCGCTTCACCGCCGACCTCGCCAACCTCGACGCCAGCACCCTCAACCTGGTTCTTGGCGAATCCGGAAACCCCGCCAGCCCCTACTTTCTCGACCAGTTCCCGGCGTGGCTCCACCTCTCCACCTTCCCCCTGCCCTTCACCGCCGGCGCCACCCGCGCCGCGGCCATGCACTCGCTTACCCTGACCCCACGCTGATGCCCGCCCAGGTCGTCCCCGCCCAGGTCCTTCCCGCCCAGGTTCTCGCCGTCAGCCTCAACCCAGCCCACACGTTCAGCAAGGTCCCGCAGCCTCGGATCGAGCTTCTCGCCGGTCTCGGCGTCATGGGCGACGCCCACTGCGGCCACACCGTGCAGCACCGCTACACGCGCCGCAAAGATCCGCGTCAGCCCAACCTCACCCAGGTCCACCTCCTCCACATGGAGCTCCTGACCTCGCTCGCGGAAGCCGGATTCCCGCTCCACCCCGGCGACCTGGGCGAGAACCTCACCACCCTCGGCATCGACCTCCTCGGCCTTCCCGTCCAGACCCGCCTCTTCCTCGGCGAGACCGCAATCGTCGAGGTCACCGGCCTCCGCACCCCCTGCGTCCAGATGGATCGCCTCCACCCCGGTCTCATGGCGGCCGCCTTCACCCGCCTCCCCAACGGCCTAAAGGCACCCCGCGCGGGTGTCATGGCGGTCGTCCTCGAGGGCGGCATCGTCCACCCGGGCTGCCCCATCCGCATCGATCTCCCTCCACCTCCCCACCGGCGACTGCAATGCGTCTAGCCCCCGCATCCAGCCCCACCCGGCGCTCCGGAACCGTAGGGCAAAGCTCCTCCGGAACGATGGCGCAAAGCTCTTCCGCAACAACCGGCCGAAGCCGCCTCCATCTCTTCCTCCTCCCCCTCGTCGCATCCGTCGCCGTCCTCCCGCTCCTGATCTACGGCCCCTCCTGCGGACACGACCTGAGCTTTCACCTCCTCAGCTGGCTCGACGCCGCCCGCCAGATCTCCGCCGGCAACCTCCACCCGCACTGGGCTTACACCCCCGCCTACGGTGCCGGAGAGCCCCGCTTCGTCTTCTACCCTCCCCTCTCCTGGACCCTGGGCGCCGCTCTCACCCTCCTCCTTCAGCACCTCCCCTTCGTCGACCCCGGCCGTGCCTTCTCCCTAGCCCCCATCCTCTTTACCTGGATCGCCCTCTGCTCCGCTGGCCTCGCCGCCCACACACTCGTCCGTCGTTACACCACCCCCGCCGCGGCCCTGCTCGCCTCTGCCCTCTACCTCTCCAACCCCTACACCCTCTTCACCGCGTACGAGCGCACCGCCTTCTCGGAGCTGCTGGCCGCCACCTGGATCCCACTTCTCCTCCTCGCCGTACTCCCCCGTCCATCGCACTCGCCCACCCCCGCCTCCCCAGTCCCATCCGCCCCCGCCCTTCCCCCCTCGCCCTCCATACCCTTCCTCGCTGGGACGGTTGCCCTGCTCTGGCTCACCAACGCCCCCGCCGCCGTCATCGGCTCCTACGCGATCGCCGTCCTCGCCATCGCCCAACTCCTCTACTTCGCCTGGAAGCGCCATCCGGCCGCCGCTCTCCTCAAGCGTGCCGCAAGCTTCACCGCCGGCGCCTCCCTCGGTCTGGCGCTCGCCGCCTTCTACATCGTCCCCGCCGCATTGGAGCAGCGCTGGGTCCAGATCGCCATGGCCACCATCCCCGGCATGCGCGTCTCCGAGAACACCCTCTTCCACCCCGGCGGAGACCCCGCCCACCAGCAGGTCCTGCACACCGCCAGCCTCCTCGCCATCTCGCTCCTCGCCGTGACCTCCGCCGCCCTCCTCTACGCCTTCACCCAATCCCGAGTCGCGTTCCGGCGATCGCCAGATGCCACCCCCCCCGAAACCCCTCCGCTAGCCCCCCCCCCACCCCCATCCATGTCCCCGCCCCCCACCAGCCCGCCGTTCCCTGTTCCCTGTCCCCTGTTCCCTGGCTGTTCCCCGTCCCCTGAACAGCCGCCCGCCCCATCCCCTGCCCCGTCCCCCAGACGCTCCACCACCCCACCTCTCCTGGCCCTCCTTGCAACCCTGACCGCCACCATCGCTCTCCTCCTCACCCCCGTCTCTGCACCCGTCTGGCGCTACGGCCCGGAGCTCGCCTTCCTCCAATTCCCATGGCGTCTCCTGGCGCTCCTGGCAGCCGTCTGCGCCCTCAGCCTTGCGCTCGCCCTGCGGTCCCTTCGACTCCGTCCACAGGTCCTCACTGCCGCCGCCATCCTCCTTCCCGCAGCCCTGATCGTCGCCGCCTACCGTCCCTTTCATCAGATCTGCGAGACCGGCGACTCCCCCCGCGATCAACTCGCACTCTTCAGCTCCGCCGCCGGCAGCGAGCCCACCGACGAGTACACCCCCGTCACCGCCGACAACGACTCGCTCGAACAGCACAATCCCCCCTTCCGCCTCTCCGCCAACAACCCCGCCCCCACCCAGCCAGCCCCCAACCCCCAGCCAGCCGCCGGCCCCTCCCCCGCCCACCTCGACCTCGACCTCCCCGCTCCCCGCCAGCTCGTTCTCAACCTCCGCGACTACCCCGCCTGGCTCATCCTCCGCAACGGCGTCCCTGTCCTCGAGCGCATCGAGCGCGACGACGGCCTCGTCGCCTTCAACCTCCCCCCCGGCCACTCCCACATCGATATCAGCTACCGCTCCACCCCCGACCAGAAGGCCGGCTCCGCCATCTCGCTCATCGCGCTCATCCTCTTCCTCGCCAGCCTCTTCGCCCCGGCCGCCCTCCGCCGTTGGCGCCACCCCTCCCCGCATGCGCGCGAGCGACCCCCGTCCAGACGCTGATTTATCATCGACCCACCGATGGACCTTTCCGTACAAGACCTCATCCGCACCGGAGCCGAGCGCACCGACCGCGCCCTCGAGCAGCTCCTGCCATCGCCCGGCGCCGCCCCGCACTCCATCCACCGCGCCATGCGCCACAGCGTCTTCGCCGGCGGCAAACGCCTCCGTCCTATCCTCTGCTTCGAAGCCTGGCGCATGGCAGCCTCCACCCACTCCCATCCCAATCCCGATCCCGCCACCCATCTCGGCGCCGCCATCGAGATGCTGCACACCTACTCGCTCATCCACGACGACCTCCCTTCGCTCGATAACGACGACCTCCGCCGCGGTCAGCCGACCTGCCACAAGGTCTTCGGCGAGGCCATCGCCATCCTCGCCGGAGACGCCCTCCAGACCCTCGCCTTCGGGACCATCGCCGGCCTCCACTGCCCGCCCTCCACCGTCGTCGAAGTCCTCCGGGAGGTCGCCAGCGCCATCGGAACCGGCGTCGGCCCCGCCCCCGAAACTCTCGAAGCCAGCTTCCCGCCCGGCGAAGCGCCCGGCATGATCGGCGGACAGGTCGTCGACCTCGAGTCCGAAGGCCAGACCCCCACCGCCGATCTCGTCGAGCAGATCCACCGCGCCAAGACCGGCGCCCTCATCACCGTCTCCATCGTCGGCGGCGGCCACATTGCCGGCGCCCCTCGCGATACCCTCAACCGCCTCCGCACCTTCGGCGAGAACGCCGGCCTCGCCTTCCAGATCGTCGACGACGTCCTCGACATCACCCAGGCGTCCGAGCAGCTCGGAAAGACCGCCGGAAAGGATGCCGCTACCACCAAGGCAACTTGGCCCGCCGTCTTCGGTGTCGACCGCTCGCTCGCCGACGCCCACGCCCTTATCGCCAGCGCCTTCGACGCTCTCCACCCCTTCGGCCTCGCCGCCGACCCCCTGAAAGGCCTCGCCCAATACCTCGTCGACCGCAAAAACTGACGGGGAATCAACCCGGAAATCTGACTTCCGCAACTACCCGAACCTCCTCAGCCCCTATCGCGATCCGCCACCCCATGCTCACCGTCGCCGACATCCAACAGGCCCTGCGCGACTGCTACGATCCCGATCTGCCCTGCAACATCGTCGACCTCGGCATGGTCCTCTCCGTCGCCGTCACCCCTGATCCCGACGCCCCCGGCGCCAACATCCCCGGCGTCCCCTCCAGATCCCGCGTCGCCATTGAGATCATCCTCACCCATCCCTCCGAAGTCTCCGAAGCTCATGTCACCGCGCAGATCCGTAACCGCCTCGCCGGCTTCGAGACCGTCAGCCAAGCCTCCGTCTCCGTCCTCAGCAGTCCGCCCTGGACGCCGCTCCGCATCTCCCCCGCCGGCCGCAGGCTCCTTGGCCTCGACGGCAACCCCCACCTCGTGCAGATTCGTCAGATCCGCTAGATCGATCCGCTAGACCCCGCTAGATGAGCAAACCCGCCCCCCCACCCGCTCCCAGGCCGCAGCTCGTCCCTCCCGCCTCAACCCGCAAGCAGCCGCACCCACCCCCCGTCCACCCCTTCGACCTGGCCCACGGCACCGAGACCGGCGGCCTCATTCCCGCCGCCATGCTCGCCACCGGGCACCCCAGCGATAAGCACGTTACCGCCTACTACGGCGTTGCCCCCTCCATCCTCCGGTCGCTCATCGATCTCTGGCTCGATCGCACCGCTCCGCCCTTCGCCATCGACCGCTACACCTTCCTCGACATCGGCGCCGGCAAGGGCCGCGCCATGCTCGTCGCCGCCGAGTCGCCCTTCCACGAGATCGTCGGCATCGAGCTCAATCCCGACCTCGCCCGCATCGCCGATCGCAACCTCCGCATCGCCTCCTCCCGCACCCTCCCCAGCCCCTCCCTCCTCTCGCCCATGCGCCTCCTCGTCGGGGACGCGCTCACCCTCGACCTGCCCGAAACACCCGTCCTCGCCTTCCTCTTCCACCCCTTCGAAGCACCTCTCCTGCGCCGGCTCCTCCGCCGCATCGAGACCGGCTTCGCCGCACGCCCCCGCCACCTCGACCTCCTCTACGTCAACGCCGAGCACGCACCCGTACTCGATCGCCATCCCGCCTTCCGCGAACTCTGGAAGGGCCCCGTCCCCATGTCGACCGAAGACCACGTCGCCGACCTCCAGGAGATCTCCGGGCAGATGGAGTACGGCTCCACCGGAGACGAATACTGCGCCATCTACCGCTACGTCGGTCGCTCCACAGGTGCCTCTTAGGAGGCTCAATAACCGCGTGCTGGCCCGGCGCTTTAAAACGTCACTGTGCTGAGCAAATGGCTGTCATTCTGAGCGAAGCGAAGAACCCCCATATCTCGCCTTTGCTCTTGCTCGCAGCGCCACCGACATTACCTTTCAAACCCACCGCACCACCAGCAGCCGTTCCTCCTCCGCCTCACCCTGCCCCATCGCGATCTCCGCCTTCGCCGCCTTCACCACGCTCTCAAACCGCTCGCCCCACTCCACCAGCACCAGCGCATTCGCCTGCCCACCCATCTCCTCCAATCCCAGCACCGCGATCTGCTCCTCCGTCTCCAGGCGATAGAGGTCGAGATGAAAGACATGCACCTTCGGCCCCACATACTCGTGCACCAGCGTGAAGGTCGGACTCGTCACATCCTCTTCGACCGCCGCTCCCAGCGCCTCCGCGATCCCCTTCACCAGCGTCGTCTTCCCCGCGCCTACCTCGCCCCGCAGCACCACCACCCGCGGCGTCGGCAGCAGTATCTCGGCAATCGTCTGCCCCAGCGCCATCGTCCCCGCTACACTTCGCGTCCGAAAGCGCTTCTCCCGCGTGAATGCCGTCACCGCGTCCGCCCCTCTTCGCGAAGCCCGCAGATCCACGTAAATCCATCCTCGTCCCGAACCCGGTATCGAAACGCATCCGACAGGTGCGCCACCGTGTCCGTCGCCAGCAGCGTATGCTCGTCGACCCCGCGGCCCTCCGCTCCTCCTCCAACCGCCATATCCGCCGCCAGCCCGTGGAGGTACACCGCCGCCTCCACCGCCTCCGCCACCCGCTCCGGGAACTGCGCCAGCAGCGCCGCCACGATCCCCGTCAGGATGTCCCCGCTCCCGCCCTTCGCCATCCCCGGATTGCCCGACGTATTCACCGCCACCCGCCCGTCCGGATGCGCCACCAGCGTCCTCCATCCCTTCAACACCAGCGTCACCCCGTTGGCCGTCGCGAACTCCCTCGCCAGCCCGACCCGGTCCGCCTCCACCACCTTCACCGTCGTCCCCAGCAGCCTCGCCATCTCGCCCGGATGCGGCGTCAACACCACCGTCCGCAGCCTAGCTCCGCCCATCGCCGAACCCGCGCTCGCCCCAGACGCCAACCCAAACGCGGCCCCAGACGCCAACCCAGACCCCAACCCAGACGCCGCCTTCAAAAGTTCCACCCTCCCGGCAAACGCATTCAGCGCATCCGCGTCGATCACCACCGGAACCGTAGTCTGCTCCACCAGCCCCCGCGCAAACGCACTCGCGTCGCCATCCGTCGAAAGCCCCGGCCCAATCGCCAGCACCGTAATCCCCTTCATCAACTTCTCCAGCCGCCCGGTCTCCAGATTCGCCAGACCCGCCCATCCCCCCAACCCCACCCCGCCCCGCCCCAAAGCCCCCTCTTCCCTGTCCCCTGTCCCCTGTTCCCTGGCCTCCGCAAGCTGTTCCCTGTTCCCTGTTCCCTGTTCCCTACCCTCCGCCCGGCCCTGTTCCCCACCCTCCAGCAACGGAGCCAACATCAACTCCGGCGTAATCAGAGCCACCGTGTTCAGGATGCTCTCCGGCACCGCCGCCGTCACCAGCCCCGCCCCGCTCCGCAGCGCAGCCAGGGCAGCCATCGAGGGCGCGCCCGCCTTCCCATAGCTCCCCCCCACCAGCAGCACATGGCCAAACCGGCCTTTATGCGAGTTCACGTCCCGCGCCGCCTCGACCATCCGCTTCGACGACCCCGTCCAGGTCATCCCCCCACCCGATCGTACCGCCTCCGCAGGCGACCCGATCTCCGCAACCACCACCGCCCCAAACGTCCGCCCCGGCGTCAGATGCCCAAAAACATGGGCCGGCTTCGGCGCCGTAAACGTCAGCACCGCATCCGCCCGAAACGCCTCACCCCCATACGACCCACCCTTGCCCGCCTCTCTCTCTCCGCGAACCCCGGAAGCACCCTCCCCCGTCGACCTCTGCCCCGTCCCATCCGCATCCCACCCGCTCGGTACATCCACCGCCACCACCGGCGTCCCGGCAACCACCTCCAGAGCATCCCTCACCGCCACCGCCAACCCACGCAGCGGCGGTTTGAACCCCGTCCCAAACACCGCATCCACAATCAGCTCCGACCACCCCACATCCTCCCGCAGCCGACCCCCAACCGCATCCTCTCCGTCCCGCAACTCCTCGACCGACACCCCCGGCGCCTCCGCCCGAAGCCGCGCGAACGCACCTGCCGCTTCGCCCCGAAGCTCCTCCGCACGCCCCAGCAGAAGCACCCGTACCGACACACCCCGGCGCTCCATACACCGCGCCGCAACCAGCCCGTCCCCACCGTTGTTTCCCCTGCCGCAGATCACCACCACGCGCCTGGCCGCCGGATACAGCCTCTCGCAGAAGCGCGCCACCGCCGCCCCCGCCCGCTCCATCAGCTCCCCCAGCGAGACCCCAAACTCCGCCGATCGCCGGTCGGCCTCGCCCATCTCCGCGCTCAGCAGGACGTCCATCGTCTCCCCCACACCCGATGCTCCGTCATCCCCCACAAAAGTCACGGGCCGAAGGGAGGCTCCCACCCAAAGCAACCCGACCCCACGATCCCGTCCCGCGCCTTTCAGACTCCAGCCTCCCTACAGACCTCCGCCAGCTCCCGTCTCCTCCGCCGGCACCGCAGGCGCAGCCACCGGCGGCGCCAGCGGCTTCAGCGGTACCCCCTTCGGCTGGAAGTAGCTCCGCTCATACATCGACCGGTAAAACTGCCCCGTCAACTCTGCCGCCTTCGGCCCAAACGTCGGCCTTCCACCCTCGAGAAAGATCACCGTCACAATGCGCCCCGTCGGCGTCTCCGCAAAGCTCCCAAACCATCCAAACCGCGTCCCGTTGTTCGAGCACGTCCCCGTCTTCCCCATCACCGGAAATGCATTGAAGTTCGCCTTCAAACTCCGCGCCGTCCCATACCGCTCCGCCACCGCACCCGTCATCCCCGGAACAATCTCCGGCAGAATCGGCGCGATGTTCAGGATCCGCTTCACCTTCGGAAGGAAGTTCTTCGCCTCCTCCTGCGTCTCCGGATGCTGCATGTAGTACAGCGTTCCGCCGTTCGCAATCGCACTCACGATCGCTCCCAGCTGCAGCGGCGTCATCGATATCCCCTCGCCAAAGGAGCACATCCGTCCCACCCCCCCAAGCTTCGCCGGCAGCTCCGTATCCGGGTACACGCCCAGCTGCTCGCCCTTGATCTGGTACCCCGCCAGTTCGCCCAGGCCAAACTCATTCGCGTAATGCCGCACCCGCTCGAAACCCATCGACCGACCCAGAACCTCGAAGTACGGATTGATCGACCGCGCCAGGGCATACGTCAGGTCCACCTTGTACCCGCCGCCAAGATCCACCGGCGTGTCCCGCTTCACCAGGCCCTCTTCCAGAGCCGCCAGCGCCACCGTCAGCTTGATCGTCGAGCATGGCTCCGCTCCACTCGAGAGCGCCAGCTTCTGATTCACCATCGCCAGAATCCGGCCGCTCGAAGGATCGATCGCCAGCGCCGTCCCGTTCATGTTCCCAAGCGCCTCGACCGCCGCCGCCCGCACCACCGGATCCTCTCCCGCCGTCACATCCCCCAGCGTCAGATCCTCCGCAAACGAGCTCGCCGTAAAGTGCTCGACCCACCGCGGCCGACGCACCAGCACCATCCGCCCGTTCCTTCCACGCACCCGCACCAGGCTCACGGCCCGCCCAGCAGAGCTCCTGCCCCCGCTCCGACTCCCAGCACGCGCACCAGCCCGACTCCCAGATCGAATCCCAGACCGCGCACCAGACTTCGCGCCCCTGCCAGCCCGCTTCGTCGCATGGACCGACGTCGCTAGCCTGCGCTTCGCAGCCAGCTTGGTCGTCGGCTTCGCAAAGCTCGTACCTGCCCACCCGAGACACGCCGCCAGGCCAATCAACAACACCGCCATCCGTCGGGAAAGAATCGTCATCTGCAGAAAAGCTCCTCAAAACATCATTGCTTCAACTCTCGGCTGCCGCCTGGTTCAAATCTATGCACTCACTGCCCATCCGCGCTACGACTTCCGTGCTACGGTCCCGCGCCCCCAACCTCGCGGCCGCTCAGTTCCCCCTCCGCAGAAACGCCGGTATATCCAGCTCGTCCGGATCCGCCTGGCCTGCTTGGCCTCCTTGGCCTGCGCTCAAAAACTCCGCCGGCCGCGCCTCCGGCTCCGCCGCACGCACACGAAAGACCTCGCCCCGCGGGGTTACCTCTTGGACGCGCCTCCCCGGCATTTGGTCGCGACTGTCCGGCTCCCGCGACACCTCCGCGTCCAGCACCAGCCGCCTCTCGATCGTGTGCTCCGCCGGCGCCTCCGGTCGCGACCCCTGCTCCGCGGCCCCATGCCGCCCACCCCCTCGGAAGAACTCGTCGTCAAACACCGACGCCCGCACCGGAATCAACTCCGCCCGCCCTGTCGTCTCCCCGGGAACCCCACCCGAACGCGTCACCTCCGCTGCACCCAACACATTCCCCGCCGCCGGAGCCGCAGCCGCCGGAACATCAGCCGCAGCCGGCGCAGCCTTCACCACCACCACCTCCGCAGCCGGCCGCGCAGCCGAACCCGAACCCGCCGCCCGCTCCGCCCCCGCTTCATACCGCCCCGGAGGGACATTCACCGGCAGCCTCTGCGTCTGCACCTTCGGCTGCACCGGAACGTCGTACCGGATGCCCGGCAGCGTCGACTCCGCCAGCATCCGCTCCCTCCGCTCCGGCATCTCCTGCTGCTTGAAGCCCGTCGCAATCACCGTAATCTTCACGTCGTCGCCCATCGTCTCGTCCAGCACCGCGCCGAAGATGATATTCGCGTCCTCGTGCGCCGCATTCTGAATCAGGCTCGATGCCTCGTTCACCTCGCTCAGCTTCAGGCTGCTCGACCCCGTGATGTTGATCAGGATCCCCCGCGCCCCGTCGATCGCTCCCGCCTCCAGCAGCGGGCTCGCCATCGCCGCCATCGCCGCCTCCGTCGCCCGGTTCCCTCCAGACCGCATCGCCGTCCCCATCACCGCGTATCCCATGCCCGCCATCGTCGTCCGCACATCCGCGAAGTCGCGGTTGATCACGCCCGGAATCGTGATAATGTCCGAGATCCCCTGCACCCCCTGCCGTAGCACATCGTCCGCGATCCGGAAGCTCTCAAAGAACCCCGCATCCTTCGCCACCGCCAGCAGCTTCTCGTTCGGAATCACGATCACCGTGTCCACGCTCTCCAGCAGCTCCTGCATCCCGCGCTCCGCCTGCATCATCCGCCGCTTGCCCTCAAACGCAAACGGCCGCGTCACCACCGCCACCGTCAACGCACCCATCTCGCTCGCCAGCGAGGCAATCACCGGAGCCGCGCCTGTCCCCGTCCCGCCGCCCAGACCCGCCGTCACAAACACCATGTCCGCGCCCTCGAGCGCCTCGATAATCTTGTCCGAATCCTCGAGCGCCGCCCTCCGCCCCACATCCGGATTCGCCCCCGCTCCCAGCCCACTCGTCAGCTTCACCCCCAGCTGCAGCTTCACCGCCGCGTCCGACATAGCCAGCGCCTGCACATCCGTATTCGCCGCAATGAATTCAACGCCCTCCACCTTTGCGGAGATCATGCGGTTCACCGCATTGTTCCCTCCACCGCCTACGCCAATCACCTTGATGCGCGCGCCGCGGGGTATCTCGTCGTGATAGTGAATGCGAAGATCGTCATGGGGATAATTCAGCATGGCAGCAGGTACACCTCGGTCTTTCCGATCGCCGTAATCTGTTGATTCTCCCACCAACAACCCAAACAAGCACCGCATTTCCACTGCCCGTACCACCGCTGGTTCGACATCTGAAAACCCCCACCATCGACTCCCCGCAACAACGCATTTACCTCGACGCACCCAGAAACCATGCTCAAACAGTCCGAACGCTATACTCGGGCTGCTCTCACTCTGTTCCCCCACCGGTGCTGAACCCCATGAGATCCCCAAACATGACATCCCCTGGAACTCTTGCCTGCCTTGCCGGCCTTGCCTCCCTGGTCACCTGCCTGCCCCTCGTCGCGCAGTCCAACTCCTCTAGCATCCCATCGACAACACCCTCCGGCGCATACGTCTCGTCAGTGCCTGCCCAACCGAAATCTGCGGGCAGACCCACAGCGCTCAGACCCCTGCAGACCGAACTCCTCGCCCCCCTCGACATCACCCGCCTCCATCCCGGATCAGCCGTTCTCGCCAGGCTGGCCGTCGCCTGGTCCGGGCAGGGCTGCAGCCTCACCCAGGGCTCGACCCTGGCCGGGCACATCGCCGAGGTCGATCTTCGCAGCCGGCAAAACAACATCTCCCGCATCACCGTCCTCTTCGATACCGCCGACTGCAACGGCGTGCGCTCCTCCATCTTCCCCTCCACCCTGGTTGCGGTCCTTGCCGGGACGCTCGGCGGAGATCCTCATCAGACCGAAGGTCCACCCCTCGCCGATGCCGTCGGCCTCTCCATGGCCGGCGGCGCCCGCAGCGCGCTATCCGCCTCCGCCATCACGGACTTCAGCGCACACCCACTTCGCAAGCTCCCCGCGCAGGTGCTCCCCGGGCAGGTCGTCGGTCTCTCCCGCATCAAGCTCAGCGTCGGCGCGGGCGTGGACGGCGGCTCTGTCCTTTCCTCTCCTGACCACAATCTCCGCCTGGAGGCCACCACCCACTTCATCCTCATGCCCCGCCCCCCCGCATCCGCAGCCGCGACTCCCTCCGCCCCCACGGCAGCTCCCCGATCTGCCGCCGCAACCGCAAAGTCCGCCCCACCTTCGCCCACACCCGCGCCTCCGCCCGCACCCGCGCCTGAACCTCCCCCCGACATATAGACCAGACCGCGATCTGCAACTCCTCCTGCACAGCGTGGCGCAATCACTGACCGGATCAACTAAGATGGAAGTAGGGCAAAGTGTTGGGGAAAAGTTGCTCCTGGGCCCCAGTCAGAGGACCCTGGGTACCCCGTACCTGGAGACGTGTACCCTTCCCAATAAGCCCAATCAAGTGAAGACTTTAGCCTCGAAGTACGGGGGGGGGAGGGTACCCTAGAAGCTGCCTGCGAAGATCGCCTTCAGCTTGGCCCGCAGACCCTGCTCCTCGCTCGCCTTCCGTATCTGCGTCCGATGCGTGTACAGCAGCATCCCGATCGCCGCCGAGAACTCCGGCCCCCCCAGCTCCGCTGGCATCCGGCTCAGCGGCACCGGATGCCCCACCCGCGCCGGAACCCGCAAGAGGCTCTCCGCGTTGTCGAGCAGGCCGGACATCAATGCACCTCCACCGGTCAGCACGCACCCGGCCCCCAGCGCCTCCAGCACCCCCCCGTGCCGGAGGTTGTCCCGCAGCATCGTAAACAGCTCGCGCGCCCGCGGCTCCAGGATCTCGGCCAGAAACCGCTGCCGAACCATCCTCGCCGGCTGCCCCCCCGAGATCGCCAGGTCCCCTCCGACCTCGATCTCGTTCAGCTGCGGAATCGCCGTCACCACGCAGTGCCCGTACACCTTCTTCAGGTGCTCCGCCTCCTCCACCGTCACGTGGAGCCCCACCGCCAGATCGTTGGTGAAGTGATCTCCACCGATCGGAAGCACCGCCGTATGCGCCACCGATCCCTCGAAGAACACCGCCAGCTCCGTCGTGCTGGCGCCTATATCGGCCAGGCACACGCCCAGCTCACGCTCGTCCGCGCTCAGCACCGCCTCCGCCGCCGCTATGCCCTCATACACCGTGTCCTGCACCTCCAGCCCCGCCCGGTTGGCGCACGTGATCACGCTCTGCGCCACGCCTCCCGAGCAGGTGGATATGTGCAGATTGACCTCCAGCTTGTTCCCCACCATGCCGATCGGGTCGTGGATGCCAGCCTGGTCGTCCAGGATGAACTCCTGCGGCAGCAGGTGCAGCACCTCGCGGTCCGGTGGTAGCGCCACCGATCTCGCCCGGTCCACCGTCGCCCTGACCTCCTCGCGGGTGATCTCCCGCATCCTGCTCCCCATGCTGATGCCACCGCGGGAGTTCACCCCGCGCACATGCGTTCCACCAATCCCCACCACCGCCGTCTCGATCGCCACCCGCGCCGCCCGCTCCGCGGTCAGCGCCGCCCGGTTAATCGCCTCCGCCGCCGGCCCCAGCTCCGCGATCAACCCCTTCCGCATCCCCTTCGAGGGCTCTACCCCGTGCCCCCTATACCGCAGCACCCCGTCATGCAACTCGGCTACCAGAACGCAACTTTTCTGACTTCCAGCGTCGACAACCGTGATCAGGTTCAAGGGCTTCTGATTCATGGATGCCCCGCCTTTCGCAACACTGGCGCAGGCACTCTCGGCTTCGTCGCAACGTGTGCAGCACGAGCGGCTGCGGAACTCTTCAGGCTTGTATGAGGCCCAGTCTGCACATCAGTCGCGGTTCCAGTTGGGCCCGCTGTGTCCTGCGCCGCCCCAGCCAGCGGGACCGCCGTCCCAGGCTGCATCTCAAGCACCACCTGACGCTCATAGCGCATATCAACCGAGGAGAGCTTGGGGTACTGCCCGCGCCACTCTGCGAGGTGCGCCTCGTACTTCCTGAACCGGTCGAGGTAGTCGCTGTCTCCGAAATGCACCAGAACATCCGCCCCGTGGTCGGGAATCAGGGCCCGGACATCTTCGGGGTTGGACAGATCGATCTCGCTCAGCCTGGCGGAGATCTTGTCGCCGGTGGCATCGAGAGCGCCCGTGAACTCACGGAAGAGCATCATCCGGGCGGAGCGCACGGAGAGCGGATCCTCGGGAGCCAGTCCGGTCACGACCGGGAAGGAGTAGTGCGTGGTCTCGCCGCGACCCGATCCGGGTGTGAGCAGAACACCGCTCCCATCCACAAGGCCGATGTGTCCGCCCTGGCGAACAAACGCAACCGGCGTCCGCTCTTCGACCTTGATATTGAGGTGATCCGGCAGCAGACGCATCACTGTGGCGCGCTTGACCCATGGCAATCGCTCCAGATCGGCCTTTCTCTCGGCAGGAGAGACCCGAAGGATATTTCGCCCGATGTCTCCGGAGAAGACATCGAGCGTCTGTGCCCGGGAAAGGTGGCGGTTGCCCTCGACAGAGATAGCGGACTCATCGGACAGAATGAACCGTCCGTCATGAAGGATCATCTCATGCGCTATTCCGCCCCCGAACCAGCCCACCAGAAGTATGAGGAGAAAGGCCAGACCTGCTGCCAACCTGCCGAAGCGGCTTCGAGGCATTCCACCATGGAACGTGAGCCGAAGCCCGGTTCGCCGCCGCCCAGCGTTGTATCCGCCGTCCTCCTCTGTATCACTGAGATCCTCAACGAAGTCGCGGCGTGGAGTCCGATCCAGGCCGCGACTCCGCTTCGGCCGCTCTCGCACGTATGTCTCGCCTGGCGCTGTCAGCACCGCTGCCTCACGTTGTCACTCCATCCGGAACGCACGAGCCCAAGCCGGGGTCGCAAGGGAATCGCCGTCCTGACTATAACGCGGGTCTTGCCGGCTACTCCGTGCGATCCGCGGCACGTACCCTTTCAGGAACTCACGGAGATGCCTTCAAGAGCAGCGAGGACATTCTGGCCGAAGTGTGACACACTCCCAGCGCCTAGCGTAAGTATCACATCGCCGTCGCGAGCCTGAGCCACGAGGCGTTCGACGGCGTCTGGGACTGAGTGAGCGTATGTCACGGCGCGAGATCCGGTGGACTGCATCGCTGCGGCAAGGCTTGCTCCGTCGATCCCGTGTATTGGCTCTTCGCTGGCCGCGTAGATGTCCAAAACCTGCACCGAATCAGCGTCGACGAAGGCGCGAGAGAACTCTTCCATCAGGTCCTGTGTTCGCGAGTAGCGATGCGGCTGGAAGAGGACGTGAATGCGGCAGTAACCGCACTCGCGCGCCGCCCGAAGGGTCGCGACGATCTCGGTCGGGTGATGTCCATAGTCGTCGATGACGGTGACTCCGCGGACAATGCCCTTGATCTGGAAGCGGCGCTCCACGCCGCGAAAGGTGGCCAAGCCGAGGACGATCTGCTCCGGTGCGAGGCCGAGCTGGATCCCGATGGCGACGGCAGCCGTCGCGTTCAGGAGATTGTGCCTTCCGGGAACGTGCAGGTGGAAGACTCCAAGATCGGTTCCGCCGAAGGTGACCGAGAAGCTTGACTGACGAGCCGAGTTTCCCGGTAGCACCTGCATGCGGAAGTCGGCATCGGCGTGCTCTCCGTAGGTGAAGAGCTTCCGTCTGACGCGCGGAAGCACAGAGCGCAGGTGATCGTTGTCCAAACATGCGGTGGTTGCTCCATAAAATGGCATGCGGTCCATGAAGTCCACAAATACGCTCTCTATGTCGTCCATGTCGCGGTAGCAGTCCATGTGCTCGCGATCGAGGTTGGTGACCACGCCCAACACCGGAGAGAGCTTGAGGAACGAGCGGTCGCTCTCGTCCGCTTCGACGACCAGGTACTGGGAGTTTCCCAGGCGAGCGTTCGAGCCCAGGGCGTCGACGCGGCCGCCAACGACGACCGTTGGGTCCAGGCCGCCACCGGCGAGGACGGCAGCGATCATGCTGGTTGTGGTGGTCTTGCCGTGCATTCCTGCGACGGCGATGCCGTACTTCAGGCGCATGAGCTCGGCTAGCATCTCCGCGCGCTGGATCACAGGCGTCTTGCGAGCACGGGCTTCGACGACCTCGGGGTTGGAGGAACCAACGGCAGAGCTGGTGACGACGACGTCGCAGGCGGATGCGTTGGCGGCGGCGTGGCCCTCGAAGATGCGGGCTCCGAGAGCGACGAGGCGGTCGGTGATGGGGCTCTTCCGGAGGTCGGAGCCAGAGACGGTGTAGCCCATCGTGAGCAGGATCTCGGCGATGCCGCTCATGCCGATTCCACCGATGCCGATGAAGTGGATGCGCTGGGTCGGGGCGAAGAGGAAGTGGCCGGGCAGGAACATAGAGGCCAGTCTAGACGCCCTTCTTCATGGGCTCCCAGATGAACTTATGGATCTGGAGCGAGAGGCGCGCGGGAAGTCCATCGGCGAGCATCCAGTCGACGATCGACCTCGGATCGAGAGCCATGTTGTCGGCGGTGCGGAGCGGCGAAGGCGTCTTGGTGAAGGCAGGGCTGAGCAGGATGCTGCCGACCTTGCGGTCAAGCGACTGGGAGCGGATGAAGTCGCGGGCGAACTCGTAGTCCTCGCGATGGCTGAGGACGAACTTGATCTCATCCCTGGATGTGAGGGCGTCGAGGTTCTCCATGCGGAAGCTGCCGGCGGCTGCGCCCGCTCCTGGACACTTGACGTCGACGATCTTGTGGACGGCTTTAGGGACGTCTGCGAGGGGCCGTTCGCCGCTGGTTTCGATCATGAGCGTGAAGTTGCGGGCGAGGAGCTGGTCCATGAGCGGAAGCAGATCGCGTGCCTGGAGCATCGGTTCGCCGCCGGTGAACTCGACCAGAGTGCACGGCGCGAGCGCCTCGACTGCGGCGATGATCTGCTCGCCGGTGAAGGGCTTGCCACCGGTAAAGGTGTACTCCGAATCGCACCAGGCGCAGCGGAGATTGCAGCCGGCGAGGCGGACGAAGATGCAGGGCAGGCCGGCGAAGGACGATTCGCCCTGTACGGATTTGTAGAGTTCGATGAGGTGCATTTCGAAAGGCAAAGTGATGGAGCGGCTTGCCCATTGTCATCATAGAAGATGGCGGACGAGAAGCAGGTTCCTCCGCTTCGCTCCTGAATGACAAGCAAAAGTGCAGGCAACAGCAAGGGCAGAAGCAGAGTTCGCTATTCGTAGTAGCGGGCGAAGCTGGTGTCGGTTTCGTAGAGGGTGCAGTCCTTGACGCGGACGCGGCCGGAGGTCATCTCTTCGAGTTGGCGGGCTGTCTGCTGGTAGAAGTAGCGGGCGAGGTTTTCGGCCGAGGGGTTAAGATCGGCGACAAAGGGTTCGAGATCGTTGAGCATCTGGTGATCGAGGCGATCGACGACGGGGCGCATGACCTGCTTGAGCAATTTGAAGTCGAGCAGGAGGCCGGCCTCGTCGAGGTCCTGGCCGATAAGGGTGACGAAGACCTTGTAGTTATGGCCGTGCGGGTTTTCGCACTTGCCGCGGTAGTTGCGGAGGTAGTGGCCGGAGGAGAAGCCGGCTTCCACGGTGACTTCAAACATGGGCGGAGAGCTCTCTTCCAAGCAGCGGTGATCCTGGCCCAACGATCCTGGTCTAACGATCCTGGCCCAACGCCGCTTCGTAGTCTATCGGCAGTCTAACGGCTTCGTTCCCTGCGGCGTTCGCGGCGGGCCTCTTCGTCGCGGCGTTCGGCCTGCTCGAACAGCGAGGAGAGGATGCCGGCGAGCGCGACCACGAGGGCGATGACGAAGAGGGCGAGGCCGGTGGTCTGCCACAGGGCGACGTCGCCGGGGGAGCCGGGTTGCTGGGCGATGTTGGTGTAGGACAGGCCGATGGAGATGGCGGCGAGCAACGTAAGCGTCCCAGCGAGGATGTAGAGGTTGCGTCCCATGGTCTGCGGTGTGGGGGTACCCCCCCCCGGGTTACCCCTGCTAAGTGATGCGCTTGTATTGAGATACGATTTCCTGGTTCGGCAAATTTGTCCATTCATTGGAGTTGCGGCTAAATTCGTCTCCGGACTGGAGTTGCGCGCCGCAGGTTGTGTTGAGGGCGTTTTCCCCTGCTTCCATTCTACGGGTTCCGTGAGGTGGGCTACGCCAAGGGTGCGATGGATTTGTTCGATTTTGTTCGAGAGTAGGCCATTCTCGTCGACGGCTGCGGGATGGCGGGAGTATGGTGATGCTGCGGAAGCGCGCGGGCTTCTTTCGACCGGCGCGCGGTACGGTCGCTGGGATGCAGGGAGGTCTCCATGAGCAAGGGCCTGGTACGGATTCTCCTCACGATTCTGATGTACGCGGGTATTGCGATCTTCTGCGTTCCCTACTTTCTGGGTGGGGTGGACGGCTTAAGGCTATTCCAGGTGGCGGGGGCGGTGGGGGCGGTGGTCTGCGGGATGACGCGGTGCTTCTGGAGCGAAGAGGAGTGCTGGTGGCACGTGGGCTAGGGCGTTGAGGGCTGCGTCTGAAGGGGTGAGTGGCGGGCGTCGTTCCAAGATGGGTGTGGTGGCGTTTCGAGAGTGCGAGCGGACAAGGACCAGAGGGCAAACTCCAGGGGCTGAAGCCCCGCTGGGTGTGATTGGGTGGATGCCAAGGCTAAAGCCTTGGCCTACCTAGAAGCCAAGGCTGAGCCGGTGGGGTTGGGATGACGGCTTGTTGAGGGAGATGTGCGGTTGCGGCGAGTGCAATGCGGGGTCCTTCGCTTCGCTCCAGGATGACAAGCTTTTCGTGCGGGGGGGCAGGGGGTGGGTGGCGGCGAGGTGCTTAGGTTGGGGGTGGGTGGCGGGATGGGTATTACGGGTTGGGTCGGAGGTGCTCAGGTTCGGGGGTGGAAGAAGCGTTCGACTTCGGTGATGTCGGAGGTGCGGCGGTAGGGGGGGAGTGAGTCCAGGAAGATGCGGCCGTAGCGGGAGCGGTGGACGCGGGGGTCGAGGAGCATGAGGACGCCGCGGTCGGTGAGTGAGCGGAGGAGGCGGCCGAAGCCTTGTTTGAGGGCGATGACGGCCTGTGGGACCTGGAGGTCGAGGAAGGGGTTTCCGCCGGCGGTCTCGATGGCGCGCATGCGAGCTTCGACGACGGGGTCGGAGGGGACGGCGAAGGGGAGGCGGTCGATGATGACGGCGGAAAGCTGGTCGCCCTGGACGTCGACACCCTGCCAGAAGGAGGAGGTGCCGAAGAGGACGGCGTTTTCGGTCTCGCGGAACTGCTGGAGGAGCACGTGGCGGGGGGCGGTGCCGTGGAGGAAGAGGGGGTAGGGGAGCTGGGCGAGGAGGCGGTCGTGGACCTCGCGCATGTGCTTGTAGGAGGTGAAGAGGCAGAAGGCGCGGCCGGCGGTGATCTCGAGGACTCTTCGGATGCGTTCGACGGAACGGTCGGTGAAGCCGGGGTCGCGGGGGTCGGGCATGCCTTCGGGGAGGTAGAGGAGAGCCTGGGTGGCGTGGTTGAAGTGGCTGGGGACGACGAGCTCGCGGGCGAAGCTGAGGCCGAGGCGTTTGGAGATGTGGCTGAAGGCGGGGACGCCGTCGGGGCCGGCTACGGTGAGGGTGGCGGAGGTGAGGATGACGGAGGGGTAGGCCTCGAAGAGGGTCTGCGAGAGGAGATCGGAGACGTCGATGGGGGTGGCCTGGAGGTGGGTGTGGAATGAACCCACCCATGACGATGAGGCTGTCATGGATGGGGCACCCGTCTTTGTGGCACGGATATCGCCGCGGCTCAGGGCGCGGAGGCTGTTGGTGGGGCGGCGGTCGATCCAGAAGACGGTGTTGGGGTCGTCGGACTCGAGGAGGAACTTGAGGTGGGTGCGGATGTCGGTGGTGCGCTTGCGGAGGCCGGTGGCTTCTTCGACGTTTTTGACGCGGTCGAGCTCGGCTTCGAGGCGGGCGAGGGCGTTGAGGACGGAGAGGTAGAGGTCGCCGGAAATTTCGAGGAAGTCCTGGCGGTGGAGGAAGGGCATGCGGCCGACGGTGGGTTGGTCCTGGGAGTGAGCGGGAGCTGCCCCCGGATGGGGTTGACCCTGGGAGTGGGCGGGGGCTGAACCCACCCATGATGATGAAGCTGTCATGGATGGGGCACCCGGGTTTGTGGCGGCGGCGGGGAGTGCGGCGAAGAAGAGTCGGCTGCGATCGCGCAGGGTTGCGAGGGCGCTTTCGATGGCGGACGAGGCGGCTTGTTTGGCGCGGAGGAGGGTTTCGGTGTCGCGGGCGAGCTCGTCGAAGCGGGCGTTCGAGAGGCCTATGCCGAAGTAGTTGGAGGCAATGTCTTCGAGTTCATGCGCCTCGTCGAAGATAACGGCGCAGGCGTCGGGAAGGATGCCGGCGTCGGGGGCGTTGCCAGCCTGCTGCTTGATGGAGAGGTCGGCGAAGAAGAGGTGGTGGTTGACGATGATGAGGTCCGAGTCGATGGCTTTGCGGCGCATGGAGGTGATGAAGCAGCGCTCCCAGTCGGGGCAGGTCTGGCCGAGGCAGGCCTCGGTGCGGGCGTCGAGTTTGTGCCAGAGCGGGGAGTGTTCGGGGAGCTGGTCGACCTCGGCGCGGTCGCCGGTTTCGGTTAGTTTTTCCCAGATGGAGATGTGCTGGAACTGCGCGATCTCGTCGAGGCCGTGGAGGAGCGGGGCGTCGCGGAGGGCGTAGAGCTTGTGGCGGCAGAGGTAGTTGGCGCGGCCCTTCATGTAGCAGACCTTGAGCGGGCCGGACTGGTGTTTGCCGGGTTCGTTGAGGACGGATTCGAGGAAGGGGAGGTCCTTGAAGAAGAGCTGCTCCTGGAGGTTCTTGGTGCCGGTCGAGATGATGACGCGCTGGCCGCGCTCGCGGGCGAGGCGGAGGGCGGGGAGAAGGTAGGCGAGGGTTTTGCCGGTGCCGGTGCCGGCTTCGACGATGAGGTGGCGGTTGTCGGCGAGGGCGGACTCGACGGCTTTGGCCATCTGGTGCTGGCCGGGGCGGTGCTCGAAGGCGAGCGAGGATTGGGAGAGGAGGCCGCCGGGGGAGAAGAAGGCGTGAAGGGTGGGGAGGAGGCTGTGGGGGGTGTGGTCAGCCGCCGGATCTTCGGGCTGTCGGCTTGGGGGCGTGATTTGGATGGGCGCGGACACGGTGCTGTGGACTGATGATAGAGGGCCGACGGAGATGGATGGCGATGCGGGCGAAATACAGTGGTCTCTCCGGCGCTCTTCGCTTCGGTTGGAGGACGGCTGATTCTGTGGGGACGGTAGGGTTTGGAGGCGGCAACCTGGGGGGCGACTTGGGAAGCGCGACGGGGGTTGCGGCGGGGGTTGCGGCGGGGGTTGCGCTCGTGTGGGTGTTGGCGCGGTCGGGATGTGGGCGCGGGTAAGCTTGTGGGTGAGCCGATCCGCGGGCGGATGTGCGCGGGAGAGAGTTGGACGGGGCGATGGCGAAGCGGGAAGAGAAGAAGCGGTTAGGGAAGAAGCACCGGCAGGCGAGTACCCGGCCGAAGAAGGGCAAGGCTCCGAGGGCGGCTGGCGGGAGGGGAGCGGTGACGGGGGCTGTGGCTCCAAAGGCGCGGAAGAAGATTGCGACGAAGAGGGCAGACGCGGCACAGGCGGCGAAGACACCGCGGCGGGCTCCGGAGTTTGAGGGGAAAAGGACGATTGCGCCCGATGGGATCGGGGCGGAGGGTCAAAGGAAGAGTGTGGGGCGGGTTGGCGGGAGGATTTCTAAAGGTCCGCAGAAGCCGGCCGATATGGATGAGCAGCAGTGGAGGGAGGCGGAGCGGATCGGGGAGGAGCTGTCGGTGCAGATGGGGCGCGGGGCTTCTGGACACGGGGCTGGGGGGGTGGGGGCTGGCGGGGGAGGGCGGTACGGGCCGGGGTTGAAGCGGGAGGGTGGAGCGCTGGGGATTGATCCGGAGCTGGAGCGCGACCGGTCACTGCCGCTGGTGGCGATCTGCGGGCGGCCAAATGTGGGGAAGTCGACGCTGTTCAACCGGCTGACGGGATCGCGGCGATCGATTGTGGGGGATGAGCCGGGGATTACGCGCGACCGGATCTACGGTGAGGTGGAGTGGAGCGGGCGGGATGTGCGGATCGTGGATACAGGCGGTGTGGTGCCGGATGATGAGGCGCTGATTCCGAGCGAGATCTTCCGGCAGGCGCAGGTGGCGCTCGACGAGGCGGATGCGATTGTAATGGTGGTCGACGGGCGGACGGAGCTGGCATCGCCGGATTTGGAACTGGCGCGGTTACTTTTACGTGGGGGAAAGCCGTGCTTCTTGGCGGTGAACAAGATGGATACGCCGGAGATCGCAGTGCAGGCGGAGAACTTCCGGCGGCTGGGGTTTCGGAATGTGATGGCGATCTCGGCGGAGCATGGGTCGGGGATCGGGGATCTGCTGGATGAGGTGTTTGCGGTGCTGCCGGCGGCGGTGGAGGTGGAGCCGGAGCGAATGGAGGGAATCGGGGAGGAGATGGAGGAGGATGCCGAAGGGCCGGTGGATGCGCCGGTACGGGCGAAGATGGTGGAGGATTTGGAGGATGGAGAGCGGCCGCGGAAGCTGCGGACGCATGGGGACTTCGTGCAGACGGAGACGAAGGTCGCGATCATCGGGCGGCCGAATGTGGGCAAGTCGACGCTGCTGAATGCGCTGACGGGAACGGACCGGGCTATCGTTTCGCCGATCGCGGGGACGACGCGGGATGCGGTGGACGAGGTGGTGGAGAGGGGTGGGCACTCCTTCCGGTTCGTGGATACGGCGGGGATTCGGAGGAAGGGAAAGACCAAGCTGATGGCGGAGAAGCTGTCGGTAATCATGGCGCGAAAGCATCTCGAGGCGGCGGATGTATCGCTGCTGATCATCGACGCTACGGAGGGGGTGGCGGCGCTGGACGCGAACATTGGCGGGTATGCGCATGAGAGCGGGCGGTCGGTGATCGTTGTGGTGAACAAGTGGGATCTGATGACGACGGCGGGGGCGGATGGGCTGCGGGTGTTTGATGGGAAGCCGGTGGTGGATCCGAAGGTGTACGAGGAGCAGGTGCGGCATGCGCTGAAGTACCTGGACTATGCGCCGCTGCTGTTCATCTCGGCGTCGGAGGGGATCAACGTGGAGCAGGTGTTCAAGAAGGTGGAGCTGGTGGCGCGGGAGCGGAGGAAGCGGGTTTCGACGGGGCAGATGAACCGGTTTCTGGATCGGGTGGACTTTCAGAGGGCTTCGGTGCCGATGAACAAGCGGGTGCGGATTTACTACATGACGCAGGCGGCGGTGGCTCCGCCGACGTTTGTGCTGTTCACGGACAAGGATGTGAAGCTGCACTTCTCGTTTGAGCGGTTTCTGGGGAACCAGATTCGGGAGGCGTTCGGGTTTATCGGGTCGCCGATCTGGTTCAAGGTGAAGGCGAGGAATAAGAAGAAGGCGGGGTGACCGGGGGTACCCTCCCCCCTCCCCCTACTTCTTGCTCAAAGTCTTCCAAGGAGGGCGGATAGGTCGGGGGTACCACCTTACCTGGAAGGCAAGGTCCTCCAAGCACCGGAGATAGGCCGGGGTACCGATGGCCTTCAATGCAACTAGCTCGAATTGAGAAAAAACTCAGGTGCGCGCTGCTGACTATCCTCCTCGCGCTGACTCTCGTGAGCACAACAAAGCGCCCGATGACTGCCGGGCGCTTTGTTGTGCCATCTCCAGCCTAGCTGATAGAAGGGGGTAGTTGCGCCAAACTTCCACGGCGTACCTCCAGGCCCTATTTTCCGACGCTCTCATTCCGAAAGGAGTGGTGACTGTATGCTGCTACCGCGGCGCCGGGAGTTCCAGCCCCAGCGCTTTGAGGTATCCGGGGTTCACGGTGGCGTGGGAGAGATCGGCGTTGGTGAGGAGATCGGTGAAGGATTTTTCGATGAGTGCCTGGTCGGGGCGAGCCTTGAGGCGTTCTTCGGCGGCGGCGGTTCCGCGGGGGAGTTTGGCGAAGGCGACGATCTGGTCCCAGCCTTCGGGGGGCGTGACGGTGACGTAGGCTGAGCTCTTAGCCAGTTTCTTGTATGGCCAGAAGGTCCATCCGATGTCGTCCTGGTCGAGCAAGGTGCGGAACTTTGCGATCCATTCATCGGTGTTTTCGCCGGATTCACCGAGCCAGAGGGGGACGTTGTATTTTGCTCCGAAGTCGACGAACTTCTGGATGGTGGTCTGCTCGGGAGTGGCCCAATAGGTGTGAAAGGTGTAGGCGGTGTTGGGGTCGAAGGGCGGGCCGAAGACGGTGAAGTTGGAATCCCACTGGGCTCCGCCGAGAAACAGGATGTGGTGGGGGTCGATGGGGCGGATGGCAAGCGTGAGTTTTTTGTAGATGGGCTCTAGATCGGGGTTGTAGATCTGGAGTTTAGGAAAGTGGGGGATGGGCTCGTTGAGGAGGTCGTAGCCAATGACGGTGCGGTCGTCCTTGTAGTGGCGGGCGAGCCGCTGCCAGATGGCGATGAGATGCGCTTGCGACTGGGGGCTTCTATAGAGCCAGGGGTAGCCGGCGCTGTCGTCGATGTTGGCGCCGGTCTGTCCGCCGGGTGCGGCGTGGAGGTCGAGGATGACGTAGATGCCCTCGGTGCGGCACCAGCTGATGACCTGGTCGACGAGGCGAAAGCCCTCGGAGTCGTCGGTCTCGAAGAAGCTGTAGTGGAGCGGGATGCGGAGGGTGTTGACGCCGGTCTGGTGGAGCAGATGGATGTCGGCGGCGGTAACCCAGCGGGAGCGGTATTGTTGCCAGAATTCGGTGGAGCGCTCGGGTCCGAGGAGCTCGGCGACCAGGGCTTCGATCTCGGATTTGGACTGGGGGCCGTTTTCGAAGCCGAACATGTAGCCCTCGGTTACGAGCCAGTTGCCGAGCGAGGTGCCGCGCATGTGCAGGGGCTTGCCTGCGGGATCGAGGATCTGGCGGCCGACGGTGTGGGCGAATGCGGGTCGGGGTGGGGAGGGCGGGGGCGAGGTTTGGGCGGCGGCAGAGGCGGCTATAAGGACGGAGAGCAGGGCGATGGATGGGAGGGTGGGTGGGTTGAGGCGCATCTGGAGTCTCCGTTTCAGAGCACGTCCATGATGGCATGGTGGAGCTGCGCTAGCTTGCTGGCGGTCGTTCCTACGAACGGCTTAATCGTGCCGATCGAGGGCCGGTCGCTTTACCGCCAGATCAAAACGGGACGACGTCGAGACCGGGTATGAGGCTGAAGTGGCGAACGTTCGCGGTGAGTACGGAGAAGCCGAGGGAGAGGGCGGTGGCTCCGATGAGGAGATCGGGAAAGTGGATGGGATTGCCCTTCGCGGTTTGCTCGCCGTCTATCCTGCCAGCGATTTCGGCTATCTCTTGCGTATAGGCGTAGATCTGCAGTTCCACGGCGATGGCGGCAAGAAAGTTTCTACGCCTTTGTCGGCGCACGTCGGAATCTCCTCGATAGAGGCCGTGAACTAACTCCGTATAACCGATTGCAGACAGGGCAACCTGTTGGTCTCCTGCGAGCGACGACATGTTGTACAGAAAAGCGGATGCAGTGACGCCTGTCCGTTCGGCTTTGATGACGGCGCTAGTATCGAGGATTATGCCCACGGATCGGTGCGCTGCTCCATGCGGTGCAAACGCATTCCGTCCTCTACGTCATCAGCGAAGCCATCGTCCAAGCCGGCCTCTTCGGCGTGCCTCCTGATCGACGCGAGAACATCGGACAGCTTGCGTGGCTGGTCGTTGCTCGTCCGGGTGAGAGCATAAGTCTCCGATCCGCTGTCTATGCGAATCTCTTCTCCGGCGCGTACTTTGGCGATAAGACGGGGAAGGTCGCGGGCGGCTTCGGCTTCGGAGATATGGATGACGGCCATGATGCGCTACCTCGAGGCCAGTTTACCTGTATGGAGGTAATTACCTTACGTGAAGGTAACGTTTCCTGATGTCAGTCTCCCTAAGCCATTGGTTCCAGGCTTCGAGGGCTCGGTTGCACTGGAGGCGGTGGCGTTCTTTTTTGTCGCGGATTTTTTTGCGGAGGTCTTCTTCGAGGGGTGGGAGGAGGTCGAAGGTGATGTTGGCGGGTTGGAATTTCTGGTGGTCGGCGTGGGTGATGTAGTGGGTGAGGGAGCCGTTGGCGGTGATGCGGGGTGCTGGCTCGGGGGTGCGTCCCTGGGCCAAGGCTGCGGCGTAACGGCCGGCCAGGAGGCCGGAGGCGATGGACTCGGTGTAACCCTCGACGCCGGAGAGCTGGCCGGCGATGAGGATGCTGGGATGTGGTTTGAGATGGAGCGTCTCGGTGAGGAGGGAGGGGGCGTGGATGTAGGTGTTGCGGTGGATCTGGCCGTAGCGGAGGAAGGTGGCGTGCTCGAGGCCGGGGATGAGGCGGAGGACGCGGGCCTGCTCCGAGTATTTGAGGTGGTTCTGAAAGCCGACGAGGTTGTAGGAGTCGGCGCGGAGGTTCTCCTGGCGGAGCTGGACGCAGGCGTAGGGCCAGCGGCCGGTTTTGGGATCGGTGAGGCCGGCGGGCTTCATGGGGCCGAAGCGGAGGGTGTCGCGGCCGCGGCGGGCGGTCTCTTCGATGGGGAGGCAGCCTTCGAAGTACTGGGTGCTCGCCGCACGGGCGGGGGCCCCGCGGGGCTCTCCGGCGGGGGCGCTGGAGGAACCCACCCATGACGGTGGGGATGTCATGGATGGGGCACCCGCTGCGGTGGCGGTGAGGTGGGTGGGATTGGCGTCGGCGGGGAGTTGTTCCCAGGGTTTGGCTGCGACGGCTTCGGCGGTGGTGAGGGCGTCGAGGAAGGTGTCGTACTCCTGTTTGGTGAAGGGGCAGTTGATGTAGTCGGCGGTGCCGCGGTCCCAGCGGGCGGCGAGGTAGACCTTGCTCATGTCGATGGTGGAGGCGTCGACGATGGGGGAGATGGAGTCGTAGAAGGCGAGGTGGTCGCGGCCGGTGAGGCGCTGGAGGTCTTGGACGAGGGCGGCGGAGGTGAGGGGGCCGGTGGCGAGGATGGTGAGGGTGTCTGGATCGTGCTCGTCGAGGTGGGTGACTTCTTCGCGGTGGATGGTGATGTTGGGGTGGGCTTCGAGGCGTTGGCGGACGCGGGCGGAGAAGAGTTCGCGGTCGACGGCGAGGGCGTGTCCGGCGGGGACGGCGGTGGCGTCGGCATCGAGGAGGAGGAAGGAGTTGGCGAGGCGCATCTCCTGCTTGAGCAGCCAGGGGGCGGAGTTTTCGGACTCGGATTTGAGGGAGTTCGAGCAGACGAGTTCGGCGAAGTCGGAGGTCTGGTGGGCCTCGGTGGAGCGTGTGGGGCGCATCTCGTAAAGGTCGACTTCGCAGCCGAGCGAGGCGGCCTGGAGGGCGGCCTCGGGGCCGGCCAGGCCTCCGCCGATAACTTTGATTTTCTTCATGCTGCTTTGAGGATATTGGATTGGTGGCGAAGGCATCGCCGCAAAGGACCCTGAGGGTGCGCAGGAAAGGAGAGCAGACTCTCAGAGGTCTAGATCAAGGAGACCTTTTCGATTTTAATATCTCCGTCGAAACCGTCTGCCACACAGGCTGAGATTGCGGCAGAGAACTCATTGCGCGAAGCCAGTCCGTCATTGTCGAAACCGTTTTCGAGATGCAAGAGCAGCGATGACCCGTTCCATGAACACAGTACGTGCTCATGCCACGGACGAAGCTTGAACTCGTCCGAGATGCAGAGAGCGGCATCTCGTCCCAGTTCTGAAGGAACGCCTGAACAGGCTAGATCGATGCTCAACAATAGCCTCTCACTCCTAAGTGACCTAGTCGCAGCGTTCGGAGAGGGCGCAGAGTTGCTGGCCGGTGACGCGCATGATGCGCCAGTCGGTGGACATCTGGGCTCCCATCTCGTAGTAGAAGTCGATGGCGTCCTTGTTCCAGTCGAGGACGTTCCACTCGAGGCGGGGGCAGCCCTCGACGACGGCGACTCCGGCGACCTTGGTGAGGAGGGCTTTGCCGATGCCCTTGCCGCGGTGCGCGGGGTCGACGAAAAGGTCTTCGAGGTGGATGCCGTGGTGGCCCTGCCAGGTGGAGTAGTTATGGAAGTAGAGGGCGAAGCCGGCGGGCTGGCCGTCCCAATCGGCGAGGAAGACGTGGAAGCGGGGGACGGGGCCGAAGCCGTCGCGGTGGAGGCCGGTGGCGGTGGCGAGGACGGAGTCGGGTTCGCGCTCGTAGACGGCGAGCTGGCGGATGAAGCTGAGGATGACGGGGACGTCGCGGGCGGTGGCGAGGCGGATCTGAAGGGATGGGGGAGCCATGCTGCGGCTAGTGTAGCGGCAAAGAGCGATTGGCTTGCGCGGAATGATGGGTGGGGGGGTGGGGGTGAAGTAATGGCGATGAAGCTTGGGTGGTTTGGGAGGAGGGCTTGTGGGGCGGGGACGGCAAGTACCGGCTTTGTTGACTGCTCAGGGTGACAGCTTGGGGGCGAGGAGGTGCGGGGATCCTTCGCTTCGCTCTAGGATGACAAGCTTCAGTGGGCGGCTGGTGGAGGCTGGCGTAACGGCAGCGGCGATATGGGGGTTCGTTTCATTCGCTCGGATGACGGTTTGGGGCGAGGAGGTGCGGGGATCCTTCGCTTCGCTCTAGGATGACAAGCGAAGGGGGAAGGACGAAGACGACGGCAACGGAAGTTGAATTAGCGGGGTGGTGGAAGGGTGTCGGGGGCGTTGGGGGAGGTGGTGGATCTCTGGGGGGTGTGGGGGGTGTCTTTGGGTTGGGCTTCTAGCCATTTGTCGAAGGGGATGGTGAAGGCGAAAAGCTGTTGTTTGCCGTCGAGGGAGTGGATCATTTTGAGGTAGAGCTCGGCGTGGCGGAGGGCGGGGTCGTCGAGCTCGCGGACGTCGTAGAAGAGGTATCCGGCGAGGGTGGAGTGGGCGTTGACGGTGGTGCCCTGGAAACCGAAGTCGGCGTCATCCTCGGTGACTTTCTTGTCGACGGGAGCGTGGTGGATGGTGATGGGGATGAGGGGGATTTTGGTTCCTAGGGCAGAGCGGGTGGTGAAGAGGCGGCGGTTGATGTCTTCGAGCGTGGCGGCGGGGAGGATGTCGTGGTTGGCGGAGATGAACTGGATGCGGACGTCGTCGAGGGTGAGGGCGCGGTCGGAGTCGTTGGAGATGATGACGCGGACGGGGACGAAGCCGTGCTGGAGGTAGGGGAGGCGGAAGAAGGGGCAGTCGCGGGTGGCGTTGCAGGGGTCGGCGGCGACGGTGACGTGCTCGTTGGGATGGGTGTCGAAGGCGGCGTACTGGGAGGCGGGCTTTGCGGGGGGAGCCTTCTTGTCGGCGGCGCGGGCGGGGACGCTGAGGAGGGTGGCGGCGACGGTGACGAAGCTGGCGAGGGTGCGAAGGTTGGCGGGGGTGAAGAAGCTGGCGGGGGTGAGGAGGTTGGCGAGGGTGAGGCGATGAGAGACAACGGCGAACGGGAGGGGGGACGCGGCGGGGGCGGAGATGTGGGCGGGGCGGGGTCGGAGAGACATGCTGATGGAGAGACGCTTCAGCGGGGCGAAGGGGTGAGGTCCGCGGCGGGGTTTGGCTATGATTGCCGCTGGGACGGTGGATGGGCGTGCGACGATCCGGGGCGAGGGGGGAAGGTCTGGTGGAGGCGGGGCTGATGCTGGGGTACAGCTCCGCGCTGCTGCTGGTGCTGGTTGGGGGGGCGCCGTTCTGGCTGTTGCGAATGATGACGAGCGGGCGCTACCGGGCGGGCCTGGGGGGTCGGTTGGGGTTGGTTCCGGCGTCGCTGCGGGAGGCGGTGCGCGGGCGCGATGTGGTGTGGGTTCACGCGGTGAGTGTGGGTGAGGTGATGGCGGCGGTGGCCCTGGTGGAGGGGTTGACGGCGGAGCTGCCGGGGCTGGCGGCGGCGGTTTCGACGACGACCGAGACGGGGCAGGAGCTGGCGAAGAGGAGGATGGTCGGGATGCCGGTGTTTTACCTTCCGCTCGACTTTGCCTACGCGGTGCGGCGGTACCTGAGGGTGCTGCGGCCGAGGCTTCTGGTGTTGATGGAGAGCGAGCTGTGGCCGAACCTGCTGCGCGAGTGCGGGCGGGCGGGGGTGCCGGTGGCGGTGGTGAATGCGCGGGTGTCGGACCGGTCGTATCCGCGGTACATGCGTCTGCGGCGGATGTGGCGACCTCTGCTGGAGCGGGTCTCGATGTTTCTGGCGCAGGGAGAGGAGACGGCGGAGCGGCTGCGAAGGATCGGGGTCCCGGCCGGGCGGGTACGGGTTACGGGGAACCTGAAGTACGACCTGAGACCGGCGGGGGAGACGCCGGTGGTGGCGATGCTGAGGGCGGCGCTTTCGGGGCGAAGGCTGGTGGTGGCGGGAAGCACGCTTGAGGGTGAGGAGAGGCTGCTGCTCGATGCATGGAGGGAGCTGGCACGGACGGAGCTGGAGCGAGGGAAGGCGGGGGCGGTGCTGCTGCTGGCTCCGAGACATCCGGACCGGTTTCGCGGGGTGGCGGAGATGGCGGAGGGACGGGGGTGGAGGGTGCAGCGGGTGAGCGCGATGCTGGCGAGGGCGGGGGATGCTGGGGGGGGCGGGATGGCGGTGCCGGAGGGGAATTTGGAAGGGGAGCCGATGGGGGCGGGGAGCGTGGTTCTGCTGGATACGATTGGGGATCTGGCGGCGGTTTACGGGCTGGCTACGGTGGCGTTTGTGGGGGGCAGCCTGGTTCCGGCGGGGGGGCATAACCCGCTGGAGCCGGCGCGGTTTGGGGTGCCGGTGGTGATAGGGTCGGACTTCAGCAACTTCCGCCAGATTGTGGAGAGAATGCAGGCGATGGACGGAATCCGCGTGGTTCGACCGGAGCAGATGGCGGGGGTGGTGGGGGAGCTGCTGCGGGATGGCGAGGAGGCGCGGACGCTGGGGGCGCGGGGGCAGGCGGTGTTCGCGGAGGAGGCAGGGGCGACGGAGCGGACGGTGAGCGAGCTGGTGCGGATGCTTGGGGAGCCGGGCGGGGAGCCGGCGGACGAGCGCCGGGCATGAGGCTTGGACGGAGGCTGCTGCTACCGCTGACGCCGATCTACGCGGCGGCTGTGTGGGGAGGGCGGCTGCTGCTGCGGAGGGGATGGAGGCGGACGAAGACGCTTCCCGAGGTGGTGCTGAGCATTGGAAGCGTGTCGGCGGGGGGTGCGGGCAAGACGCCGTTTGCGCTGCTGATGGCGAACGTCCTGGGGCGGCGGGGGTACGCGGTGCGGATCCTGTCGCGGGGGTACGGGCGGGCGTCGGGGGAGGTGGAGCGCGTGGATCCGGCGGGGGATGCGAGGAGGTTTGGGGATGAGCCGATGCTGCTGGCGCGGAGGTCGGGAGCGCCGGTGTATGTGGGGGCGGAGCGGTACCGGGCGGGGCTGATGGCGGGGGAGCTGCGGACGGGGGGGACGGCGGTGTATCTGCTTGACGACGGATTTCAGCACCGGAGGCTGGCGCGGGATCTGGATATTGTGCTGCTGACGAGTAAGGATGTGGACGACCGAATGCTGCCGGCGGGCGACTTGCGGGAGCCGCTGGCGACGATAGCGGAGGCGGATGTGGTGGTAGTGCGGGAGGAGGAAATGGGGGGGCTGCGGGAGTTCCTGTCGGGCTTGAGGTGCGGGGGGGAGGCGATGCCGGTGTGGATGATTCGGCGGCGGCTTGGCTTGGTTGCTGGGGGTGGGGCGGGGTTGGGCCTGGAATTGGGGTTGGGATTGGAAGCGGGGATGCCGGGGCGGGTGCTGGCGTTTTGCGGGATTGCGCGGCCGGAGAGCTTTTTGGGGATGCTGGCGGGGGCGGGGTGCAGGCCGGCTGCGGAGGTGATCTTCGCGGATCACCACAGGTATGGGGAGCGGGATATCGTGAGGCTGCTGGCGCGGGCGGAGGCGGTGGGGGCGGACGGATTTGTGACGACGGAGAAGGATGCGGTGAAGCTGACGGAGGCGATGCGGCGGCGGCTGGGGGGCGTGGGGCCGGTGGTGATTGCGGAGCTGCGGACGGAACTGGTGGATGAGGAAGGCGCGGTGGCACAGATGCTGGCCCTGGTTCCGAGGCTGAACCGGATGGGGGATCGATGACAGCGGTGCGGGTGCTGGTGGTGCGGGTGGGGGCGATGGGGGATGTGCTGCATGCGCTGCCGGCGGTGACGGCGCTGCGGAGGGCGAGACCGGACTGGGAGATCGGTTGGGCGGTGGATGAGCGGTGGGCGGCGCTGCTGCGGAGCGAGGCGGCGGTTGCCCCGGGCGCGGTGGACACGGTGCACACGGTGGCGACGAAGGCGTGGTCGGCGAATCCGGTGTCGGTGCGAACGGTGCGGCAGATTGCGGGTCTGCGGGGGGAGTTGCGGTCGGTGGGGTACGACGTGTGCGTGGACATGCAGGGGACGATCCGGTCGGCGGTGATCGGGAGGATGGCGGGGGCAAGGGAGTTTGCGGGGTATGCGGATCCGCGGGAGAGGCAGGCGGGGTGGATGTATGGGCGGCGGTTGGAGCGGCGGGGTGTTCACGTGGTGGAGCAGGGGTGTGCGCTGCTGGGGGAGGCGGTGGGGGTTCCGCTGGAGCCGGTGGCGGTCGATCTGCCGCTGGATGCGGCGGCGGAGGTGTGGTGTGACGGGGTGGTGGGGGGCGGGGGGGGGTTCTGTGTGCTGGCTCCGACCGCGGGTTGGGGAGCAAAGGTGTGGCCGGCGGAGCGGTATGGGGAGGTGGCGCGGGAGCTCGCGGGTGCGGGCTATGACGTGATTGTGAACGCGGTGGACCGGAAGGACGCGGTGGCGGCGGCGGTGGTGGAGGCAAGTGGAGGCGTGGCGAGGGCGGTGGCTTCGACGGTGGCGCAGATGACGGCGCTGCTGCGGGGATCCAGCCTCGTGATTGCGGGGGATACGGGACCGCTGCACCTGGCGGCGGCGCTGGGGCGGCCGGTAGTAGGGTTATTTGGGCCGACGGATCCGGCGCGCAACGGGCCGTTCGGGACGCGGGCGCTGGTGCTGCGGCATGTTGCGAGCACGACCGATCACAGACGGACGGGAGAGACGGAGGCGGGGCTGTTGCAGATGGGGACAGGCGATGTGGTGGAGGCGGCGATGGAGCTGCTTGGGAGGGAGGGTGGGTAAGGAGAATCAGGGAGCGGGTGGGGCGGGTTTTTGTGTTGGGCTTTGGGCTTATGGGCTAGGGGCTTATGGGCTTTGGGCTGCTGGGGTTTCTGGACTGCGGGGGAGGAGTGGAATTGGTGGAACGGACGACATGGGAGCGAGTTGCGCGGCGGATCCGGGTGCCGATGGGGTTTGGGTTTGCGGGGTTGTTTCTGTGGCTGGCGCGGCCGACGTGGGTGAGCCTGGGGACGAGCCTGCTGCTGGTTGTGCCGGGGGTATGGATGCGCGGGTATGCGGCGGGGTACGTGAAGAAGAATGAGGAGCTGACGCGGACGGGGCCGTATGCGTATACGCGGAATCCGCTGTATCTGGGGTCGATGCTGATTGCGTTCGGGTTTGCGGCGGCGTCGCGGAGCTGGGTGATTCCGGTGGTGCTGGCAGTGCTGTTTTTGGCGATCTACGGACCGACGATCCGGTCGGAGGAGGCGTTTTTGCGGGGCCGATTTCCGGAGTTCGAGGCGTACGCGAAGGCGGTTCCGAGGCTGCTTCCGAGGTTGACGGCAGAAGGCGGGGGGACGGGTGCGGCGGAGTTCCGGTGGCAGCAGTACCTCCATCACCGCGAGTACAATGCTCTTATGGGTGCCGTGGCGATCTATGCCGCGCTTGTGGCCGCGCTTGTGACGCGGCTGGTGAGGTGGGGACACGGATGAGACGCGACTCTGACGGGCTTTCGAGGGGACCTTTGGGGGAGCTGAGACGGAGGGCTTTGGTGGTTGCGGGGGCGGTGGTTGCGGGGGGCGCGATGGGGGTCGCGCAGATGCTGCCGGGAGCACGGCCAGTGGTGCAGCCGGCGGCGATACCAACGTTGAAGGCACCGGCGCCGGGGTTCCCGCTACCCACGCGACAGACCCTGACGTTTGCGGTGGACTGGAGGGTGTTTACGGCGGGAACCGCGGTCTTCCACATGGAGCAGCAGGGGACGCAGCAGAAGATCACGGCGACGGCGGACACGGTGGGCGGGGTGACGATGCTGTTTCCGGTCACGGACCGGTTCGAGTCGGGCTTCGACCGGACGACGGGATGCTCGACGGGGTTCTCGAAGCAGATCCAGGAGGGGCGGAGAAAGGTCTCGAGCGAGTTGACGTTCGACCCCGGGCAGGGCAAGCAGCACCAGGTGGAGAAGAACCTGGTAAAGGGAACGCAGAAGGAGCAGACGGCGTCGATTCCGGCGTGCGTGACCGATTCGCTGTCGGGGATCTTCTATGCGGCGGCGCAGCCGATGACGGTGGGGCAGAGCTTCGGGTTTCCGCTGGCTGATGCGATGCGAACGGTGACAGTGGTAATGAAGGTGGAGGGAAAGGAAGAGATCAGGACGCCGGCGGGGACGTTTCAGACAATACGGGTGCAGCCGACGGCGGAGGAGGGCGTGGTGCGAAACCGGGGGACGATCCACATCTGGTACACGGACGATGCGCGGCACATGCCGGTGCAGATGCAGGCGCGGCTGTTCTGGGGAACGATCACGTTTCACCTGCAGAGCTACGAGGCGAAGTAGATGAGGGAGCCCAAGGCGGAGATGGCGTCCGAGACGGACGATGACCGATGGGTGATGGTGGCGCGGTATCTGCAGCCGGTCCGGGTGCAAATTGCGAAGGGCGCGCTGGAGTCAGCGGGGATCGAATGCTTTGTGCAGGGGGAGAATGCGAACGCGATGCTGGCGTTTGCCTTTCGGGCGCGGCTGATGGTGCATGCCCGGGACGAGGCGGTGGCGCGGGAGGTGCTGGGCGGGACGGATGGGGAGCTCGAACGGGAGCTGGAGCTGGGGGACGGGGCCGATGATGGGGAGTGAGGGCGAGGGCGGAAGTCTGGGATCCGGCGCGCGGGGAGAGCCGAGGCCGAGGGCGGTGCTGTGCCTTTCGGGAGGGATGGACTCGTGCGTGTGCGCGGCGCTGACGGCGAGGGACTACGAGGTGTATGCGCTTCATTTCAGCTATGGGCAGAGGACGGAGGCTCACGAGCTGCGGTCGGCGGAGGCAGTGGCGCAGCTGGTGGGGGTTAGGGAGTTTCTGCCGCTGCGGATGGACCTGTTCCGGACGATTGGAGGGTCGGCGCTGACGGACCGGGCGATCGCGGTTCCGCAGGCGTTCGAGAGGCTGGACGAGGACCGGAGCGGGAGGACGGGTGCGGAGGTTCCGGTGACGTATGTGCCGTTTCGCAATGCGCACTTTCTTGCAGCTGCGGTGAGCTGGGCGGAGGTGCTGGGGGCGAAGCGCGTGGTGATTGGAGCGGTGGAGCAGGACAGCTCGGGGTATCCGGACTGCCGGCCCGCATACTACGACGCTTTCAACCGTCTAATCGGGGAAGGGACGAAGGACGGGGATATCCGGGTGGCGACGCCGCTAATTGCGATGCGCAAGAGCGCGATCGTGCGGCTGGGAGTTGAACTTGGCGCTCCGTTCCATGTAAGTTGGTCATGCTATTCGGGAGAGACGGAGGCCTGCGGGGCGTGCGAAAGCTGCAATCTGCGGCTTCGAGCCTTCCGGGAGGCCGGGGTCACCGATCCGGTGGTGTACGCGGCCGGTATCGGAGAGACGACAAAGCGCGGATGAGCGGCATCGAAGAGAGTGGCGGGCGCGGCGAAGGTGCCGAGAAGAGGACACGACTATGCAGGATACGGCTATGCATGACATTACTAGGCAGCGTTTTGGACGTAAGGTGAACAGCGGTCTGGCAGCCGGGGCGTTCGTGGCGGCGATGTTGAGCCCGGCAAGTCTGATGGCGCAGGCGGCCGCGGCGGTCGCGAGCATCCACGGGCACGTACAGAATGCGGTCGGCCAACCGGTGACGAAGGGCGACGTGAAGCTAACGACGGACAAGACGTCGGAGCCGGCGAAGCGGAAGTACCAGTACGACTTTCCGCTGGACGCGAAGGGCGACTTTACGGGTTCCGGGATAGCTCCGGGGAACTATGTTGCGATCGTGTTTCAGGAGGAGAAGAGTCTCGACTTCATCGAGAGCCTGGAGATCAAGGCTGCCGACGACAAGGTCGTCAACTTCGACATGACGCGTCCGGAGTACATCAGCAAGATGACGCCGGAGGAGAAGAAGGCGCTCGAGGAGTTTAAGAAGAAGAATGCCGAGGCGGTCTCTGCGAACTCGAAGATCGCGAACCTGAATACGACGCTGACGCAGGCGCGGGCGGACACGAAGGCGGGCAACTTCGACGCGGCGATCACGTCGATGCAGACTGCGACACAGCAGAAGCCGGACGAGGCGATTCTGTGGGTGGCGCTGGGTGACGCACAGCTGGGCAAGGGCGATGCGGCCGCAAAGACGGCGGGCAAGGGGACGACGGACCCGGCGGTTGCGCAGAACTACAAGGACGCTGTGGACTCGTACAAGAAGGCTGTGGATGCGAACACGGCCTCAAAGAAGCCTAATCCGGAGACGGCAGCAGCGGCCCAGAACCAGATGGGGCAGGCGCTGGCGAAGAGTGGAGATGCGAAGGGCGCGTCGGACGCCTACGATGCGGCGGCGAAGACCGAGCCGGCGAAGGCTGGCATGTATTTGTTCAACGAGGCGGCGACGCTCTACAACGCGGGAAAGACGGAGGACGCCGCAGTAGCGGCGGATAAGGCGATTGCGGCCGATCCGAAGCGTGCGGACGCGTATTACATCAAGGGCCAGGCGCTGATTCCGAAGGCCACGGTGGACCCGAAGACGCAGAAGATCACGGCGCCTCCGGGATGTGTCGAGGCGTACCAGCAGTACCTTGAGTTGGCTCCGACTGGACCACGTGCGGAAGAGGTGAAGACGATTCTGACGGGCATTGGAGCGCAGGTGAAGTCGACCTACAAGGCGGGTAAGAAGTCGTAACGAAGAGGTTGGATTGGACGAGGCCTGGGCGTTGCTGCCTGGGCCTCTTTGTTTGAGCGGGGGGCGTGGATGGCGGAAGGCGGCGTGATGGAGTTCGATGCGGCGCTCGCGGTGGTGCTGCGGGAGGCGGAGAGGTTGCCGCTGGGGGAGATGGAGACGGTGGCGCTGCCGGTGGCGCGAGGGCGGGTGCTGGCGAAGGCAGTTCTGGCGGACCGGGATCAGCCGCCGTTTGACCGGTCCACACGGGACGGATTTGCGGTGCGGGCGGCGGATGTCGATGGAGAGATGGAGGTGATCGGCCAGGTTCGGGCGGGGGAGCGATGGGCCGGGGTGGCGATGGCGGCGGGAGAGGCGATCCAGATCATGACCGGCGCGCCGCTGCCGGAGGGTGCGGACGCGGTGGTGATGGTGGAGCACGTGACAGCTGCTGGTGGACGTCTGCGGGTGGAGGCTGGGAGAACGCTTCGCGCGGGTGAGAATGTGGTGCCGCACGGGGCGGAGGCGAGGTCGGGGGATGTTGTGCTGGCGGAGAGGACTGCCCTGGTGGCCGCGGAGATTGCGATGGCGGCGGCGTGTGGAGCGGCCCTGGTGGAGGTCTTCAAGAGGCCGAGGGTTGCGATTGTGGCGACGGGGGATGAGCTGGTCGAGATTGGAGAGACACCGCGGGAGTGGGAGATACGTAACTCAAACAGTTACGGTCTGGCGGCGATGGTCGAGGCTGCGGGAGCGGAGGCGGTTCGGCTACCGATTGCGCGGGACGACGTGGGCGCGCTGCTGGCCGCGTTGGCGGAGGCGAGGAGGTGCGATCTCGTGCTGATGTCGGGCGGGGTCTCCATGGGAGAGTACGACCTGGTGGAGCAGGTGCTCGCGGGGGCGGGTGCGGCGTTCTTCTTTACGGGAGTGAAGATGCAGCCGGGGAGGCCGGTGGTGTTTGGGCAACTGCCGGTAGAGGGTGCGCTGCGGGCAAGGTACATGTATGGGCTGCCGGGAAATCCGGTGTCGACGCAGGTGACGTTTCACTGCCTGGTCGAGCCGCTGCTGCGGGCGATGTGCGGTGCGGAGGTGGAGGGGCCGAGGTTTGTGCAGGCGACGCTGGGCGAGGATGTGGAGGCGAAGCAGGGTTTGATGCGGATGCTGCCGGCGCGCCTGACGACGTGGCGGGTGAGGCCGGAGGTGCGGCTGGTGGGGTGGAAGGGATCGGGCGATCTTGGGGCCAATGCGCGGGCGAACTGCTATGCGGTGCTGCCGGGGGATGAGGCGGGGTTTCGCGCGGGCGATGTGATCTCGGTGCTGCTGCGGTAGGCTTCTGGGATGGACCAGAAGCAGGCGGAACCGGGCGCGGGGCTTTCGCACTACGACGAGAGCGGGCGGGCGCACATGGTGGATGTGGGCGCGAAGGGGGAGACGCGGAGGGAGGCGGTGGCGGGCGCGTTTGTGGAGTTGTCGGAGGAGGTGCTGCGGGCGCTGCCGAGGAACCCGAAGGGCGATCCGCTGGAGGTGGCGCGGTTTGCGGGGATCCAGGCGGCGAAGCGGACGTCGGAGCTGATCCCGATGTGTCATCCGCTGATGTTGAGTTTTGTGGACGTATCGGCGACGGTGGTAGAGGGTGGCGTGGCAATCGAGGCGACGGCGGCCACGGTGGCGGGTACGGGGGTCGAGATGGAGGCGATGGTCGCGGCTTCCGTGGCGGCGCTGACGGTGTACGACATGACGAAGGCGCTCGACAAGGGGATACGGATTCGCGATGTGGTGCTGCTGCGGAAGAGTGGCGGGAAGAGCGGCGAGTACCGGCGGGGCTAGAGAGTCGGCAAGTCTGGAGTACCGGCGGGGCTAGCACCGGCGGGGCTAATGGTGCACGATGAGGCGGCCGGAGATGGCCTTGTACACGTCGTTGGGGAGGATGTGCTTCCGGCGAAGTTCGACTGGATCCTTGTAAGGGCGGTTGCGGATGATCTGGTCGGCCATGGCCGACGTGACGCCGGGGAGGTCTTCGAGTTCGGAGCGGTCGGCGGTGTTGATGTTAACGCCGGTTTCGACGGGCTTGCGGGCGAGGCCGTCGCGGATGCCGAGGACGGCGGATTTGGCGCTGCTGGCGATGGCGGCGGTGGCGCGGGCGGTGTTGTCGCGGACACGCTCCTGATTACGCGGGCTGTCGGAGCAGCCGAGGAGAACGATGCCGGCACAGAAGAGGAGGAGCGGGCGTGCGTGGATCTTCATGCGTGAGTTGGATGCGGCTTGGGGCGGCCGGGGACGGTCTGGTGGGTCGGGAACCCCTTTGGGTTAGGAGCCTGCGTGCCGGGGATTGGGGAAGCTACGAGGCGGCGGCCAGGATGACGCCGAAGAGTGCGGGCGGGTCCTGCCAGGTCTCGCGAATGTGGAAGCCGGTGGTGGAGAGGAGGCTGGCGATAGAGGCGGCGGTGAATTTGTAACTGTTTTCGGTGTGGATGGTTTCCCCGGCGTGGAAGTGGAGATCGAGGGCGGCGCCGGCGGCGTTGATGGGGATGCGGACGTGCTGGGGGGCAAGGGATTCGAGGTGCATCTCGATGCGGGAGTGCGCGGGATTCCAGAGGGCGCGGTGGGCGAAGCAGGCGGGATCGAAGTTGGCTCCGAGGTCGCGGTTGAGGCGGGTGAGCACGTTGCGATTGAAGGCAGCGGTGACACCGGCGGCGTCGCTGTAGGCGGAGACGAGGGTCGCGACGGATTTGTTTTGACCGGGGGCGAGGTCGGCGCCGAGGAGCAGGCAATCGCCCGGGCGGAGCTGGGCCCGGAGGCCGGAGAGGAGAGCCGAGGCCTCCCCGGGCGAGAAGTTGCCGATGCTGGAGCCGATGTAGAGGACGAGGACACGGGCGTTGAGGGGGCGGGTGATGGCGAGGGGTTCGGCGGTGTAGTTCGCGACCTGCGGGCGGACGGTGGCTCCGGGGACGTTGCTCTGGATGTTGATTACGGCTTCGTCGAGCGCGCTGGGGGAGACGTCGACGGGCTGGTAGAGGACGCTTCCCTGCCGGCGGATGGCGGCCGAGAGCAGGATGCCGGTCTTGGTGGCGGTCCCGGCGCCGAGTTCGAGCAGGGTGAGCGGTTGGTCGCCGGCGGCGGAGGCGAGGATGCTGTCGGCGTGTTCCGAGAAGATGGAGCGCTCGGTGCGGGTGAGGTAGTACTCGGGGAGGTTGGTGATGGCCTCGAAGAGATCGGAGCCGCGGTCGTCGTAGAAGAGCCAGGGGGAGAGGGTACGCGGACTGGCGAGGAGGCCGGCACGGGCTGCGGCGGCGACGGCATCGACGACGGTGGTCTGAGGGATGACTGGCGGCTCGGTGATGGCGGAGGTCAATGGGAGCCCTTGGTGGGTGGGATGTCGACTGGAGCGGAGTCCCGGGCGAGGCGCAGGCCGGAGAACTGCCAGCGGGTCCCGGGCGAGAAGAAGTTGCGGTAGGTGGACCGGATGTGGGTGGCGGGAGTGACGCAGGAGCCGCCGCGGAGGATGATCTGCGATGACATGAACTTGCCGTTGTACTCGCCAAGCGCGCCTGGGAGCGGGCGGTAGCCGGGGTAGCCGGTGTAGGGCGAGGAGGTCCACTCCCAAACGTCGCCGAACATCTGTTGAAGGCCGGGGAGGTTGGGGGCTGTTGAGGGGTGGAGGAGGTCTGATTCCAGAAGGTTGGGGGGAGCCAGAGCCAGGACCTTCGATGGTGCTGTGCCCGGCTTAGGAGGACAGGTTGCAAGGGGTGAGGTGGCGGCGGCGTGCTCCCATTCGAACTCAGTGGGGAGGCGTGCGCCGGACCAGCGTGCGAACGCATCGGCCTCAAAGAAGCTGAGGTGGCAGACGGGGGTCTCGGAGAGGTCGTCGAGTGGGCGGAAGCCGTGGAGGGTGTAGATCCGCCAGCCGGACCGAGTGCTACTGTCGTGGCTCCAGAAGAGCGGAGCTTCCCAGAGGTGTTCGCGGATTGTGGTCCAACCCTCGGAGAGCCAGAGCTCCGGGCGGTTGTACGCGTTGTCTTCAATGAAGGCCAGGTACTCGGCGCAGGTGACGAGGCGGCTGGCGAGGGAGAAGGGGGCGAGGTAGACGGGGTGGCGCGGGGTCTCGTTGTCGAAGGCGAAGTCGTCCGGGTCTGAGGATACGGTGGAATCGGGAGTGACGCCGATGTCGACGAGGCCGGGCGCGAAGCTGATCCAATGGACGGGTGGGGCGATGGTTGTTCCGGGCTGCCAGGAGATATCGATAAAGGGCGGATGGAGGGGGTTTGTGAAGAGCGCGTGCTTCATGTCGGTGGCGATGAGCTCGAGGTGCTGCTGCTCATGCTGGAGGCCGAGGGCGATGCGGCGAACGGCTTCGTCGGGGAGCGGTGCCTTGCGCGCGAGGAGCGATGCGATGGCCGCGTCGACGTGAGCGCGATAGGCGAGGATGTCGGCGATTGGAGGGCGGGAGAAGGAGGCGCGGAGCTTCTTCTCGGGCATATCGCCGAGTGAGTTGTAGTAGCTGTTGAAGAGCCACGGGAAGTCGGGGTGGAAGAGAGTGAAGGCCGGCAGGAAGTCACGCAGAACGAAGGTCTCGAAGAACCAGGAGGTATGAGCGAGGTGCCATTTGACGGGGCTTGCCTCCGGGCAGGACTGCACCATCATGTCTTCGGGGGAGAGCGGGGCGCAGAGGTCGAGGGTGGACCGGCGAACCGCGTTGAAGCGGTCGAGGAGCGAGGCCGAGGATGTGGTGCGGGGAGCAGAGATCTGGTGAGTGGCTGACATCGTTCTAAACTCCTGCGACAGAGCGGTTGGATGCAGCGGCGAGTAGAGGTTGTTGCTCCACTAGTGAAGGTGACGAGGGGCAATCGCTTTCCCGGGTCTTGCTGTTGCAATCGCGGTGTGACGTTTGGACGGATCGGCAGACACCGATGGGCTCCAAGACGTGTAGCGATACGCCCCTGGCCGGTTGGATTAATGTTAGACGTGACTGCTATTAAGAAGATGCGCGATAAGGTAGGCGACGGCGGCGGCGGCGCCACCGATGCTCACGGTCTGGAGCGCGCTGCGGAAGGTTCCGCTGCCGAGGAGACGGCCTTTGAGAGCGCCGAAGAGAGCGAGCGCGATGAGGGTGATGACGACGGAGATGCGCAGGGCAGAGGCGTTCTGGGCGACGAGCATGTAGGGCACGAGCGGGATGAAGCCGCCGGCGATGTAGGAGAGGGCGATGGTGAGGGCGGAGCGGTGGGCCTGGTTGGGGGCAGGCTCTTCGAGGCCGAGTTCGAAGCGCATCATGAAATCGACCCAGGCGGTGGGGTTCTGCTTGAGCGCGGCGAGGACGGGTTGGGCGCTGGCGCGGGGGACGTTGTAGCCCTCGAAGATCTCGAAGATCTCCTCTTCTTCGTCGCGGGTTCGGTCGACGATCTCGCGCTCTTCACGGAGGCGTTCGGAGGCGTAGTGCTCGGCGTCTCCACGGGCGGCGAGATATCCGCCGAGTCCCATGGCGATTGATCCGGCGGCGACCTCGGCGACGCCAGCGAGAACGACGAGGTGCGAGGAGGAGACGGCTCCGGAGAGGCCGGCGGCGAGCGCGAAGGGGACGGTAAGACCGTCGGCGAGGCCGATGACGGTGTCGCGGACGACCTGGCCGGACTGGAAGTGATGCTCGTGGTGGCGATGGGGATCGACCGGAGCGTGGGTGTGGGAGAGATCATGCATTCTCTCCTCAGTTTAGAGCAGGGCGCTTGCGGAGGTGCGGCCGTGAACCTGGACGGGAGCGTGTGAGAGCGTCTTTCCGGGCGGGGTTCCGTCTGTAACTTCGAGCGGCGGATATGTTTGAGGCAGGTGATCGGATGCGGCAGCCAATGGGACACGACCGGCTCTGGCCGGTGCTGGCGATGGTCTTCGGGATGCTGCTGGCGACCGTGCCGGGCCTCCCTGCGCAGGATGCTGCGGGCCCGGGCGAGCGGCTAGAGATGCCGGCCGGCGCTGAGATGGTTCGCGGAACGGTGACGACCTCGAGCGCCGATGGGCTGACGGTGAAGGCAGCAGCGGGCGAGGTGTACCAGGTGACGGTGACGCCGAATACGCGGTTGATGAAGGCGCGGCAGCCGGTAAAGCTGGCGGAGATCAAGGCGGGGGATGGGGTGGGCGCGGTGGGGGTGCTGGATGCCTCGAAGAAGACGCTGCATGCGGTGTTTGTGACGGTGGTGGACGCGGAGCAGGTGAAGCGGGCGCAGGCGGAGCTGGGCAGGAGCTACATCGTGGGCGAGGTGACGGCGATTAATGATCTGCGGCTGACGATCAAGCGCGCGGATGGCGCGATGCAGACGATTGCGGTGGACGAGGGGACCTCGTTTCGCAGAGGCGGGCGCTGGATGGGAATGGGCGGTGGGGGAGGGGAGGCGGTGGAGAGTGGAGGGGGGCAGCGGGGATCGTCGGGCTCACCGTCAACCCCGAGACGCGGGGAGGGTGCGGGCGGCGGGGAGAGCATCACGCTGGCGGATCTGAAGGCGGGGGATTCGGTCGTCGGGAGGGGCACGTTGAAGGACGGCGTGTTTGTGCCGACGGAGCTGCGTGTGATGGAGGCAGGGGCGCGGCAGCGAAGGCGTGGGGGAGAGATGAGGGGAGTAGGGGAGGCTGGCGGGACGGCTCCGACGGCCACGCCACCAATGCCGCCCAAGGGAGTGCATCCGTGAAGCGAGGGACGCCAGGGCCGCGGGGTGGTGTGCGTCGTGTGCGGGTCGCGGTGCTGGTGGTTGGCCTGGTCTTCGGGAGCATGGTGCAGGAGCTTGTCGCGGAGACACAGGCGACCGAACCTGCGACACCTCGGGAGAACGCTCCGGCGGCGCCTGGAAACCCGACGGCAGCTCAGGCTAGTGGGCAAACTGGAGCGGATGCGGCGGCGGGTCAGGGAGCGGCGACGGTCGCGGCGGGTGGGGGGACGATTCGTGGGACGGTTCGGGCTGAAGCGGTTCCGCTGCCGGGGGTGGCTGTGACTGCGACCAATACTTTGACGGGAAAGCGGTACGCGACGACGACGGATGTTGCGGGTGCGTTTGCGATGAAGATCCCGCGCAACGGACGGTACGTGGTGAAGGCGGAGCTGGCGGCCTTTGCGAGTGAGACTGCGGAGGTGCTGCTGAACGCCGCGGGCGAGAAGGGCGGAAGGGCGGAACAGGTTGCGGACTTCGGGATGCAGCTAGCCTCGCGCGTGGCGCAGAGGGAGGCGGCCGAGGCGGCGGTGACGCGGACGGGGGCGCGAGGGAGCGGGACGCAGACGCTGAGCGCTCTGAGTGTGGGCGGGGACAGCATGGACGCGAGCGCGGGTGGAGGAAATGCTGGAGCGCAACTGCCGTCGCTTAACGGGCCAGGCGGGGCGGATCCGGCGGGGGCGGGGCAGGACTCGGTTGCGATCAGTGGGCAGATGGGGCAGATGAACGGGCTGGCGAATGTGAACGAGGACGATCTACGGCAGCGGGTTGAGGATGCGATCGCGCAGGCGCGGCGACAGGGCGGGGCGCAGGGCGAAATTGCGAATGCGGTAGTGGGGATGCTGGGCGGGATGATGGGGCCGGGCGGGTTTGCGGGGCTTGGCGGCGGGCCGGGGGGGCGTGGTGGAGGAGGGCGGGGTGGATTTCGGGGGTTGAACCCGACACAGCCGCATGGCGGGGTCTTCTATACGGGTGGGTTTGGGGCGTTGAATGCGACGACGTATTCGTTGACGGGGGCGCCGGTGGTGAAGCCGGCTTACAACAACAACCGATTCGGCGTGACATTCACGGGGTCTCCTTACCTGCCGGGGCTGACAAAACCGAATACGAAACAGTTTCTGTTTTTCAATGTGACGGGCCAGCGCAACATCGATCCGCTGAATTTGTATGCGACGGTGCCGACGCTGGCGGAGCGGAGCGGCGACTTCCGCGAGCTTACGCAGCGGGTGAATGGACAGGTTGTGCCGACGCCAATCTATGATCCGTCGACGGGGCAGCAGATCGTGTGCAACGGAGTTGCGAACGTGATCTGCGCGGGGCGGCAGTCGAAGGAGGCGTTGGCGGTGCTGAACTACTACCCGGCGCCGAACGTGACCTCAAGCACGCAGCGGCTGAACTACCAGACGATCACGACCGCGGGGCAGAACTCGACACAGGCGTCGCTGCGGTTCGTCAGGAACTTCGGGCAGGCGACGGGCTTTGGCGGGTTCGGCGGTGGACGGGGGCAGGGGGCGGCTGGGGCGGCGAAGGCGCTGCGGCAGAGCGTGAATTTTAACGGCAGCTACTCGCACTCTGCGAGCGACGCGCGGAATGTGTTTGCGCTGCTGGGCGGAGCGAACTCGACCGAGGGGTACAGCGTGTCCGCGGGGTACACGGCGGGTTACGGGCGAGTGACGAACAATGCTTCGGTGAACTGGAACCGGTCGCATGCGACGGCGCGGAATTACTTCACAAACACGGCTACGAATCCAGCGGGCGATGCGGGCATCGCGGTGCCGAGCCAGAGTGGAGCGGGGGCGCATCCGGCGTTCTACAACGGTCTGCCGGGCGTGACGATCACAAATTTCAGTTCGCTGAACGATGCGATGCCAAGGGATGCGATCAACCAGACGATCTCCTTTTCGGACTTCGTCAGCTGGAGCCATAAGAAGCACAACATGCGGTTCGGGGTGGACGTCCGGCGGGTGCATGCGGACGTGCTGGGCGGGGGTGGAGCGGGGAGCAATCCGCTGGGGACGTTTGTGTTCTCGGATTATGCGACCTTGAGCCCGGCCGACCGCCTGGCGGTGGATTCAGGGAGCACGGCGCAGCCAGCTTCGGGAGCGGGGTTCGCGGATTTTCTGCTGGGGCTGCCGCAGCAGACGAGGATCCAGGCGGGGCTGAACAAGGCTTACCTGCGGGCGAACGTGATGGACTGGTATGCGCAGGACGACTGGAGATTGATGCCCGGGCTGACGCTGAACTTCGGTCTGCGGTACGAGTATTTTTCTCCGTATGTGGAGAAGAACAACCGGCTGGTGAACCTGGACCACAACGCTGATTTCACGGAGGTGGACCCGGTGCAGCCGGGAGCGGCGGGGCGGTTCAGCGGCAGGTATCCGCGGTCGTTGGTGAACCCGGACCGGGCCCTGTACTCGCCGCGTCTGGGAGTCGCGTGGCGGCCGAAGTTTCTGAAGCAGACGGTGGTTCGCGGAGGGTACGGGATCAACTACAACACCGGACAGTTTGCGACGTTTGCGCAGTCGCTGGCGTTTCAGCCGCCCTTTGCGGTGACGCAGACGAATGTTGTGGGGACGGCTCGGAATCAGACTGGGTGCACGTTTGAGAACATGACGCTGGCAAACGGGTTTGGGTGCTCGACGAAGGCGATCCAGAACAACTTTTCGGTGAACAGGAGTTACCGGCTCGGAAGGGTGCAGGTGTGGAATGTTGATGTTCAGCGGACGCTGCCGATGGGGGTGGTTCTGAACGTCGGGTACAACGGGGCGGCCGGCAGCAATCTCGACCTGGTCCGGGCGCCGAACCATACCGCGACCACAGTGACGACGGCGCTGGCGCAGGCGTTTACGTATGAGGACTCGATTGCGACGTCGCGCTTCAACACGCTGGTGGTGAACGCGCGGAAGCGGATGCAGAAGGGAATTTCGCTGCAGGCGACGTACCGGTACGGACACTCGATCGACAATGCGTCTTCGATCGGCGGGGCGAGTGTGAGCCTGGCGCAGAACGATCAGCGGCTGGATCTGGAGGAGGGGAACTCGGCGTTCGACCGGAGGCATGAGGTGACGGGCAACTGGGTGATGGAGCTGCCGATAGGTCCGAACCGGGCGTTTCTCAACAAGGGCGGACGGATGTCGAAGGCGGTGGATGGCTTCGCTGTGAGCGGCAACTTCGACTTTGCGACGGGTCTGTACTTTACGCCGCAGTACGACTCCACCGCGGCGCAGATTGCGGCAGGGGGGAACTACACGCTGCGGCCGGACCGGGTGTTTGGGACGTCGATTCGGGGGAATGGATCTGTCTTCGAATGGTTCAACCGGGCCGCCTTTGTTTCGCCGGCGAACGGGTTTGGGACGGCGTCGAGGAACTCGATCCAGGGACCAGGGACGGTGGCTATCGACGCCTCGCTTTCGCGGACGGTGTCGCTGGGCGAGACGAGGAGCTTTGAGGCGCGGGTGACGGCGAATAATGTGTTCAACACGGTGCAGTATTCGCGGATCGATACGGCGCTGAACTCGGCGACGTTTGGGCAGGTGGTGGGGACGGCGGCGCAGAGGGCGCTCACGTTCGGCGGTCGGTACCGGTTTTGAGAGGTGGGCTATGAGGTGTGAGCTTTGAGCTATGAGGGGCGGCGGCGGACCACTTTGGTTGCGATCCATGCGGCTTTGCTGCTGACCCTGGGAACGGGGGGGCGGCCGGCGTGCGCACAGGATGCCGGGCAGGGTACGCTGACGCTGAAGGTGCAGAGCGATCTGGTGCTGACGAACGTGGTGGTGCGCGACCGGAAGACGGGTGCGGTGGTGCGGGGTTTGAAGGCGAGCGACTTCACGGTGTTCGAGAATGGCAAGCCGCAGAGGGTCGTGAGCTTCGACTTCCAGAGCGTGGATGAGGCGGCGGTGCTGGCGGAAGGAAATATTGTAACAGGAACGGCTACGATTGCGGATCTACTGAAGAGGAACCTGGCCGCGCAGCCGAATGCTCTGCGGGATCACCGGCTGATCGTGATGTTCTTCGATCTGAGCAGCATGCAGCCGGAGGATACGGACCGGGCGGTGCTGGCGGCTGAGGACTACATCAAGAACAGGATGCAGCCGGCGGACCTCCTGGCGACGGTGAGCCTGGCGACCGCTCTGAGCATGGACCAGGATTTTACGTCGAACAAGGCAGCCTTGCTGAAGGCGGTGGGTCGCTATAACGGCACCGACGCGACCGGATTTGCGAATGGGAGCACGTCGGGGTCGACGGCCGGAACGGCGGATGACGCGTCGAGCTTCGCCGCCGACGACAGCGAGTACAACAGCCTGAACACGGATCGCGAGCTGTACGCAATTCGGACGATTGCCAAGAGCCTGGAGAGGGTGGACCAGAGGAAGAGCCTGATGTACTTTTCGGGCGGGCTGACGCGGAACGGCATCGAGAACCAGGCGAGCCTGCGCGCCGCGACGAACGCGGCGGTGCGGGCGAACATGGCGATCTACAGCTTGGACTCGCGGGGTCTGGAGGCGCTGCCGCCGGTGGGGGACGCATCGCGGGGCAGCCTGCGGGGGGTCTCGGCGTACAACGGGGGCGCGGTGCAGAGCCAGATGGATGCGAACTTCGGGTCGCAGGAGGTGCTGGGGACACTGGCGTCGGATACGGGGGGCAAATTTTTCTCGGACTCGAACGATTTCGGGCCGGCGTTTCAGCAGGTTCAGCGCGATACGGAGGCTTATTACATCGTTGGCTTCAAGTCGACAGACCAGGCGAGAGACGGGCGGTACCGGCGGTTGACAGTGAAGCTGAACCGCAACGATCTGAAGCTGGACTATCGGCCGGGCTACTACGCGGCGGCGGACTTTAAGCACCAGAGGACGGAGGATCGGGAGCAGGCGCTGAATGAGCAGATGCGGAGCGACCTTCCGGCGACGGATGTCGGCCTGTACCTGCAGGCGCTGTACTTCCGGATGGAGAGCGACCGTTTCTTTGTTCCGGTATCCCTGATCGTTCCGGGGTCGCAGATTCCGTTTCTGAAGAATGGCGATCGGGACAAGGCAAACCTGGACGTGATGGGGCAGGTGAAAGATGCGCAGGGGATCGTGGTCGGGAGCATTCGCGATACGGTGAAGCTGGCGCTGGACACGGGGCAGCAGGTGCAGCGGAAGAACATTCAGTACTCGACGGGATTCACGCTGGCGTCGGGACGGTACCACCTCAAGTTTGTGGTTCGCGAGAACCAGACGGGGAGCATGGGCAGCTTCGAGACGGACCTGCAGGTGCCGGATCTGAAGAAGAGCGCGTTGAAGCTGAGTTCGATCGTGCTGGCAAGCCAGAGGATGCCGAACGCGGGGAAGAACGTGGTGAGTCCGCTGGTGCGGGATGGTGTGGAGTGGATTCCGAACGTGCCGCATGTGTTTCGGAACGACCAGCATCTTTACATCCTGTACGAGGTCTACGACGCGTCGCGGAAGACGGATGAAGCGGCGGCGGCGGCGAAGGCTCCGGGGCTGGGACGGAGGCCGGCCGGGGCGGTGCGGGTGCTGACCAGCATCGAGTTTTTGAATGGCGGAGCAAAGGTGTACGAGACGCCGCTGGTGGAGGCGACGCAGGTGAATATGCCGGGACGGAATGCGGTTGGCTTTGAGTTCGACGTGCCGCTCGCGACGTTGAACCCCGGGGCGTATGTCTGCCAGGTGAACGTGATCGACGATGCTGGCGGGAGTTTCAGCTTTCCGCGCCTGGCGCTGCGGGTGGTCGGGCCGGCCGCGGTGACGGCGACGAACGCACCTGCCGCGTCCGCCCAAACGGGACCTTGACAGCGCCCACACGGAGGATGAGGATAGAGGCCGTCATGACGGAGGTCCATCATGTCACTCCGGTCGAAGTCACTCCCCTTCCCTCGCCTTGTTATTGTCGCCCTGTGTGCTGCCTGTGTTGCGGGACCAGTGAGCGTCTCTGCCCAGCAATCGCGGACCAACGCGCGGCGCGATCGAGCGCTTCGCCATAGCGATGTGCAGTGGATTGCGGTTGCGCCGCACCTACCGGATCCGACGACGGCGTCCGCTGCGGACCTGGAGCAGGCGGCGGATGTGCTGCGCGCGCGGAGGCTGCCCGAGGATGCGCTGGAATTTTACGAGTATGCGCAGGCGAGGGGCGGAGATGCTTCCCGGCTATCGATGAAGCGGGGTGTGGCCGAGTTGGAGCTGCAGAATGTGCCGTTTGCGCGGATGCTGTTCAAGCAGGCGGTGAAGCTGAATCCGAAGAACCCCGAAGCGTGGAATAACCTGGCGGCGACGGAGTATCTGCAACACGAGCTTTCCCATGCGACCTCGGACTACAAGCGCGCGCTGAAGTTGAATCCTCGCGTGGCGACGTTTCACTCCAACCTGGGGACGGCGCTGTTTGAAGGGAAGAGCTACCGAAAGGCGGTGGAAGAGTTTGCGCTGGCGCTGCAGATCGACCCCGAAGTCTTTGAGAAGCACAGCGGCAACGGGGTGATGGCGCACATGCTGGCTCCGGCGGATCGCGGACGCTTCTGCTATGAGCTTGCGAAGCTGGCGCTGGGAAGGGGGGACGAGGCGGAGATGCTGCATTGGCTGGCGAAGGCGAGCGAGGACGGTTTTGACCTGCGGGCGGGCATGGCGGGAGATGGGCAGATGGCCAAGTACAGGAGCGATCCCCGCGTGACGCTGCTGACGCAGAGCACAAAGGCGCTGCGGTTGAACCAGGTGGTTTCGCTGGCGGCGATCCCGGACCTGAAGCCCGAGGTGGAGAAGAAGCCCTGACGTTTCCGCGCGGGCAGCTACCGGTAGGGGCAGTGGCGGCAGCCGGAGTTGCAGCAGTATCCGCGCCGGAGGTGGAAGGCGGCGGTGAAGACCATGTAGGGTCCCTCGAAGTAGAAGTCTTCAGGGCTTTGGTCTGGTGGGAGCGGGGTCTGAGGGCCGGAGTCTAGGGGGAGCAGGGCTTGAGGCGCAGCATTCTGCGGGCCTTGATAGGGCGCGCGTGGACCTTGGGGTGCAGAAACCTGGGGGACAGGATCTGGAGGGCTTGGAGTTTGCGGGTTTTGCGACGAGTTGCCGAAGGATTCTGGCCGGGTCTCCAGGGCGTGGGCGGCTGAAGCCATGGGCTCGCTGGCGTCGAGTTGCGTGAGGTTGCGGGGCATTGGGAGTTCAGATTTGAGTTTAGAGGAAGCCGAGAGTTCCGGTGAGGGGAGGGGCCGGGAGGGGCAGCTTCGGAGTGCCTGGAAGGGCCGCGATGGGGAGCTTTGCGCGAGATGCGCGGAGGGTGGGCAGGAGGCCGGTTGGCGAGGGCTCCAGGTGAGGGACTCCGTTTCTATAGGCGACGCGGCGGCCGGGGATGGAGGGAACGCGCTCGCCGGGGACGACGATGCCGACGAGGTTCGCGGGGTCGGCGGCGGCGACCTCGATGAGGGCGTCTGGGTGGGAGTTCGGGTGGGAGTCCGGGGAGTTCTGGTCGAGCGAAGAGGAGAGCGATCGCGAGCGGAGGGAGTCGGCGGCTTCGGGAAGGGCGTACTGTTCGCCTGAGACGCCGGTGATGAAGCGGCCACCGCGGATCTCGCCGCGAGCTTCGAGGCGGCGGAGGATGGGGGTGAGGTCGCGCCACTTGGGGGCGTTGGACTCGCGGGTGAGGAGGTCGCGGAAGAGGACGCCGTAGCGGGCGAGGAGCATGCGGGCGGCGGACTCCATGGCGGCGTCGTGGAGGTGGGCGCGGGCGATGCGGGCTTCGGGGGTGTTGACGTCCGATGGGACTGCAGCGTCGGCGCAGAGGAGGGACCAGCGTCCGGCAGAGCTGCGGGCCGCGGTGCGGCGTTTGAGGGAAGTGGGCGCGGCTTCGATTGCGGCGGATTTGCGTTTCGGGTCCATGAGGGCGCGGAGCTGGTCGAAGCCGTCGGCGGCAGCGAGGCCGGCGGTGGCGAGTTCCCACAGGGCGTGCTGGGTCTGTGATTTGGTGAGAGCGAGGTTGCGCTGGAGGTCCGCGGTGAAGCAGGCGCCGCGGCGGCTGAGTTCTGTGCGGACGCGATTGGCGTCGGGGCTGAGGGCGAGATTGAGGTTTTTTTCTTCGACGCAGGATTCAGCGAGGGCCCAGGGAAGCCAGTCGGCGGTGTCGCGAAGGTAGAAGGTGATGGGAGCGGCGTTGGTGGGGATGACGCGGCGGGGTGCGGCGCCGTCGCCCGCGGACCATGCTGGGTGGGGGGAGACGCGGCCCCATCCGATGGCTCCGGAGAGGCAGAGGTTGTCGAGCCAGACGGGGGTGTAGTTGGCGACGCGCGCGGGGAGGAGGGTGCGCTCCCATTCGACGGCGGGGGCCTCGAAACCTTCGAGTTGGGAGAGGGCCTGAAGGAGGCCTTCTTCGCCGGTCAGTTGAGTGTTGGGGGCGAGGTGCTGCCAGCCCAGGAGCCAGCGCATGTAGGCGGAGGGGGTGACGGGCTCGATGCGTTTGCGAAGGGTGGAGAGGGTGAGGCGGTGGATGCGCTGAAGGAGGCGGCGATCGCACCACTCGGTTTCGTGGGCCTCTCGATCCGGGCTGGGGGCGGGCTGCTCGAAGGTGCCGCGCATGACGAGGCCCTGCATCTCGGCAGAGAGGAGGGCCGCGTGGAGGTGGGCGGGAGCTACGTTGAGGAGAGTGGAGAGAGCGGTTGGGGTGGTGGGGCCGGTGATTTGTAACCAACCTTCAACGAGTTGGGCGGCGGCGGTTGCTTTTGTAACTGGGGTGGTAGCGACCTCAGTAGCGAGTGGCTGGTCAGGTGAAATACAAGGGTCCTTCGCTCTGCTCAGGATGACGCCGGAGGACTGGGTGCACGTCAATCCTGCGAGAGCTGCGGGACACGAGGCGGGCCAGAGGGTGGTGGCGTGTTGAAGGCGCTCGGTGGCGATCCAGGCTGGGGCGCCGTTGCACTCGACGGTTTGGGCGCGTCCGGTGCGGGTGAGGCGTTCGTAGAAGGCGGGCCAGGGTTGGGCTTCGGGGCGGTTGTCGAGGAAGGCGAGGGGGAGGGCGACAAGTGAGAGCAGGAGGTCGTGCAATTCGTGCTCGTCGCGGATGTCTGGCCAGCACTGGGCGCGGACGGTGGCGATGGCTGCGGGGTCGAGCTTTCCGGCGTCGTCGGCGACGCTTGACGGGAGCGAGCGGCGGAGGGTGACGGCGCGGGCGCGGCGCTCCTCGGCTCCGGCGTCGTCGAGGAAGGCGTAGGGCATGGCGTTGATGAGTTCGTGCGCGAACTGCGATGGGACGGGGGTGTCTACGGCGAGGCAGCGGATGGCGCCGGACGCGATGCCGCGCAGAACCTGGTTGAGACCGTCGATGTCCATCGCTTCCGAGAGGGTGTCGCGCATGACCTCGCGGACGAGCGGGTGGTCGGGGATCTGGATATCCCCGACGATGGTCTCGAAGCAGGCGGCGGCCTGGGGGAAGACGTTGGCGAGGAGGTCGTCGGAGCGGGTGCGCTGGATCTGCGGGGCGACGCGCTTGCCTTTCTGCATGCGGAGAAGTTGGAGGGATCGACCGGCGGCCCAGCGCCAGCGGTTCTTGAAGATGGGCGAGGGGATGGCGGCCTGCTCGAGGAGATCGCGCGCGGTGTTTTCGGTGAGGAACTGGAAGACGTCGGAGAGCGGGAAGCTGTGCTGCTCGGCGAGCGAGATGTTGACGCCATTGTCGGTGGCGGCGGCCTGCAGTTCAAAGTTGAAACCGCGGCAGAAGCGCTTGCGCAGGGCGAGGCCCCAGGCCTTGTTGACGCGGCCGCCGAACGGAGCGTGGAGGATGAGCTGCTGGCCGCCGCCCTCGTCGAAGAAGCGCTCGGCGATGATGGTGGACTTGCTGGGCACGGCACCGAGGACTGCGCGGCCGGCGACGATGTAGGCGATGAGCTGCATGGCTCCGGAGGGACAGAGGCAGGACTCGTGCTGGAGCCACTCCGTGCAGGCGGCAACTTCGGGGTGGCTGGGTGAGAGCGTCTGCGGCGAAACGCTGGGGGTGCGCGCGGAGATCTGCTGGCGGAGGTCGCTGACGCCATCGGACAGGACGGAGGTGCGTTGCGGGGCTTCGCCCTCCCAGAAGGGGATGCTGGGCGGAGCTCCGTGGGCATCCTCGACGAAGACCTTGCCGGCGGGCTCGATGCGCTGGATGCGCCAGGACGTATTGCCGAGGAGGACCACGTCGCCGGGTGAGGAGTCGACGGCGAAGTGCTCGTCGAGGGTGGCAATTTGTATCCCGTCTGGTTGCAAGATGACGGAGAAGAGCGAGGTATCGGGGATAGCGCCGCCGTTCGAGATGGCGATCATACGGGCTCCACGGCGCGGGTGGAGGTGGCCCTGAATGGTGTCGCGGAGGAGGTAGGCGCCGTAGCGGCCGCGGCTGGATTCGAGGCCCTGGTGGAGGAGGTTGAGGACCTCATCGAAGTGGTGGCGGGTGAGGTCGCGATAGGGGTAGGAGCGGCGGAGGACGTTGTAGAGGCAATCCTCGTCCCAGCTTTCCGCACCGCAGCTGGCGGTGATCTGCTGCATGAGGATGTCGATGGGGGCGGGAGGGATCTCGAGCTGGTCGAGATCTCCGGCGCGCAGCTTTTGGAGGAGCGCGGCCTGCTCGAGGAGGTCGTCGCGGGTGGTGGCGAAGAGCCGGCCTTTGGGGATGGCGCCGCGCCAGTGGCCGGAACGGCCGATGCGTTGCATGGCGACGCCGACATTGCGGGTGGTGGCGATCTGGCAGACGAGGTCGATGGCACCGATGTCGATGCCGAGCTCGAGCGATCCGGTCGCAACGAGAATCTTGATTTCGCCGGCTTTGAGCCTCTGCTCGGCGTCGAGGCGAAGGGTGCGGGAGAGCGAGCCATGGTGGGCGGCGACATGTTCGGGGCCGAGGCGCTCGGCGAGCTCGAAGGAGATCTTTTCGACGAGGCGGCGGGTATTGACGAAGACGAGCGTGGAACGGTGGACCTCGGTGTAGCGTGCGAGCTTGTCGAAGATTTCGGTCCACATGGAGGTGGAGGTCAGGGAGCCGAGTTCTTCGGAGGGGACCTCGATGCCGAGGTCGATGTGGCGGCGCTGGCCAACCTGGATGATGGTTGCCGGGGGGCGGCTGGGGTGGGAGCCGGTGAGGAAGTCGGCGACGAGGGTGATGGGGTTCTGGGTGGCGGAGAGGCCGATGCGCTGTGGCGGAGGTTGGAGGCCTGTGCGGATTGGAGTTTCTACCAGGTTGGGCGAGAGTAGGTTCCCGCCGCAGACGTTCTCATTACAGACGTTCTCATTACAGACGAGGGCCTCGAGGCGTTCGAGCGAGAGTGAAAGGTGGGTGCCACGCTTGTTGCCGGCGACGGCGTGGATCTCGTCGACGATGACGGTGTGGACGCGGCGGAGGAGCTCGCGCGGTTTGGCGGCGGTGAGGAGGATGTAGAGCGATTCGGGGGTGGTGACGAGGATGTGGGGCGGGTGCCGGAGCATGGCGGCGCGGTCTTTGGCGAGGGTGTCTCCGGTACGCACGGCGGTGCGGATCTGGGGACTGAGGTATCCGCGGTCGAGGGCTAGTTGCTGGATCTCGCGGAGGGGTTCCTCGAGGTTCTTCTGGATGTCGTTTGAGAGCGCTTTGAGGGGTGAGATGTAGACGATCTGGGTGTGCGGCGCGAGTCTGCCCTCGATCGATTCGCGAAGGAGGCGATCGATGGCGACGAGGAAGGCGGAGAGAGTTTTGCCGGAGCCGGTGGGGGCGGAGATGAGGGTGGACTGGCCGGCGACGATGGCGGGCCAGCCGGCTTCCTGGGGTTCGGTGGGGGAGCCGAACTTCGTGAGGAACCACTCGGCGGTGACCGGGTGGGCCCAGGCGAGGGCGGCGGGGATTGCGATCTGCGGGGGCGCCTTCGACATGGGCCATTCTAGCGCGGATCTTCGCTTTCGATTCGCCAGAAGGTTACATGTTGCCGGAGCCCACGTCGGCGCTGGCGGCGGCGGGGTTTTCGGCGTCGAGGTATTGCTCGATGACGCGGTCGAGGGTGCCCTGGGCAGAGAGGATGAAGTCGACTGCATCGCGGCCGGCGCCCTGGCCGCCGGTGTGCTCGGTGATGTGGTGGGCCATGGACTTCACCTGGGGGCGGGCGTTGGCGGTTGCGATGGCGAGGCCACAGACGCGCATGACGGGGAGGTCAACGATGTCGTCGCCGACATAGGCCATCTGGTCCATGGCGATGCCGGCGATGGCGGCGATCTCGTGGGCGGCGGCGAGCTTGTGCGACTGGCCCTGGTAGACGAACTCGAGGTGGAGGTCGCGGGCGCGGATGGCAACGGTCTGGGACTGGCGCTTGGTGATGATGCCGACACGGAGGCCGCCGAGACGGGCGAGGGTGATGCCGAGGCCGTCGTGGGCGGCGAAGCCTTTGATCTCGATGCCGTGGCCGACGGGGTCTTCGGGGGTGCGCGAGGAGGGGTCGGGGGCGACGATGATCTGGCCGTCGGTAAGGACGCCGTCGACGTCGAAGATGAGGACTTTGATGTTGCGGGCGCGGGCTTCGGCGGAGAGGAGCATAGGGCGATGATACGTACGGGCCGGGTAGCCTGTGGGCTGGTTACAGCGCGGCCGAGGGTGAAAAGGCTACGGGGCTGTGTGTACGAGGCCAACGCGTACGACGCCAACCTTTGGAGCGCTGGGAAACGCGGTGCGCCGGAAACGTATCAGAGTTTGTGGAGCTGGTCTCCACAAGGACACTTTTCCCATGGCAAAGCAGGCACACGAAGAAGCAGCGAAGCACCACACGGAAGCGGCAGCGAAGCACACCTCGGCGGCAGAGAAGCATGGCAAGGGCGATGAAACCGCACACAAGGCTTCGGAAGAGGCGCATGATCACTCGACCAAGGCCCATGGCAAGTCGACTGACGCGCACGCGAAGTCGAAGAGCGGCAAGAAGTAAAGGTGTCGGTGGAAGTGAAGAAGGGCCGCGGCGATTGCCGCGGCCCGTCTGTTATTGCAAACTTTTGAAAGTTAGACGGGTTGAATGTTGGCAGCCTGCTTGCCCTTCGGGCCCTTGGTGACATCGAAGGAGACGCGCTGCCCTTCCTGGAGGGATTTGAATCCCGAGGAGTTGATAGCTGAGTAGTGGGCGAAGAGATCCTCGCTGCCATCCTCAGGGGTGATGAAGCCGAAGCCTTTTGAGTCGTTGA
>JAABUK010000325.1_pt1 | contig 104585 bp, 92 predicted proteins | sample 5559141 | NCBI WGS metagenome assembly JAABUK01 (sample SAMN10711869, study PRJNA513367) | rock metagenome | isolation source: Antarctica rocks | place: Antarctica: Victoria Land, Pudding Butte nord | collected 2016-01-03
CAGGGTTGAACCAGTTGGCCATCCATAGCCAACAGGACTTACCTAAAACGACTCGAAGGGGAAAGAGGTAGCCTTACTTTCACCACGAGAGAGAACGACGGGTGACGGGTTCGGCGAAGCCTTACGATCGAAGCTCGGTATCTCGATCCGGGCGGCCCGCTTAACATGAATCCGATGGAACACGCGGACCGAGGATCACCGACCTCGCAGGGGCCCGGGCCCGGCCCGAGGGGATGATGGGGCGGACCGACTCCGGATCGACACCTGATGCCCGATCGACCGACGATGGACGACCCGCCTCCCTTCTCTTGCCTGGCGCTGCACGGCCTGGGAGGCGGCCCCTACGAGCTGGCGCCGATGATCGCGGCCCTGGGAGGGGCGGGCGTCCGGGTCGAGGCGCCCACCCTGCCGGGCCACGAGGGGCCCGGGCCGATCATGCCCGCATCGGACTGGCGCGAATGGGCCGACGCCGCCGGGGCGGCCTTCGACCGGCTCGAGGCCCATGGGGCGCCGGTGGCCGTGGCGGGGTTCTCCACCGGCGCCACCCTGGCCCTGCTCCTGGCCCACCGCAGGCCGGCGGCCCGGCTGGTCCTGCTGGCCCCCTTCCTGGCGATCCGCTTCAGCCGGCTGATCCCGATCCGGCCGGCGGGCTACCTCCGGCCGATCTCCCGGGTGTTCCCGCACCTCCCCCGCCGCCCGCCGGCCGCCCGCGACCCGGAGGCCCGACGGCTGGTCGGGGCGTCGGCCCTGTACCGGACCTTCAGCCTCAGGGCGGTGCTCAGCGCCCTGGAGCTGATCGACGAGGTCCGGCCCCTCGTCCCGAAGATCCGGACCCCGACCTTGATCCTCCAGGGCCGTCGAGACACGGTGGTCGACCCCGCTGGCGCCTCCTGGCTGGCCGACCATCTCGGCTCGGAGCACAAGGAACTGATCTGGCTCCCCCGATCCGACCACCTCCTGACCCACGACCACGACCGGGACCGGGTGATCGGCGCGTCGGTCGCGTTCCTCACCGGTCGAGACGGCCCGGCCTGATCGGGGCCCTCCCTTCCACCCGGACCGAGGGCCCGGCCCGGCTCCCCTCCGCTTGCCAGGATCATCGAGGTGGCGTATAAAGTCCGCGCCCACCCATCGCCGACCGGCCGGGCATCGCGACCGGGGGCCGGTCGGGGCCGTCGGCAAGACCCGGAGCCGCATCCCCATGCGATACCAGACCGCCCGGACCCTCGCCGCGGCCTCGCTGTTCTCGGTCGGCCTCGCGGCCTGGCCCGGATGCTCGGGAGACTCCCCCCAGGGGTCGGGCTCGGCCGTGGACAACGTGCCGTACACCGCGCCCGCCGTCGCGATCAAGCCGCCCGCGGAGGCCACGGCGCCCGTCGTGGAGGTGCCACCCGTCGCGGAGGCGCCACCCGTCGCGGAGGCGCCGACCGCACCCGACCCCCTGGCCACCGTGGACCGGGTCGGCAAGCAGATCGGCGACGAGGCCGCACAGGTCGGGGACGTCGGCGCCAGGGGGTTGCAGCAGGTCAAGGATGCCGGCGCCGGGCGCCTGAAGCAGGTCGAGGACGCCGGCGCCGCGGGCCTGAACCGGGTCAAGGACGCCGGCGCCGCGGGCCTGAACCGGGTCAAGGACGCCGGGCTTCGGCGCGTCGACGCGACCGGCAAGCAGATCGAGGACCTTGGCGAGAAGGCCGCCGGCCTGATCGACGGCCTCGGCAAAGGGCTGGACGAGGGCGGCCGGAAGATCGAGGAGACCGTCCGGCCGAAGTGACCCGGCGGATCCCCGTCGGCTCCGAGGCCGACGGGCCACCCCCTCCCTCGGGCGCTGCTCCCTCCCAGGAACAACCTCGGACGCGACACCAGGAACCCCGGGAGCACGCCCGACCATGAGTGGACATCCGCGGATCATCGACCGGTCGTTGCGCGCGGATCTGCCGATCCCGGAGCATGGACGGGAGGCGAGCAAGGCCGACCGCGGCAAGCTCCTCATCGTCGCCGGGTCGATCGGGCTGCCGGGCGCGGCGATCCTGGCGGCGCTCGCGGCGCTCCGGGTCGGCTGCGGGACGGTCCGGGTCGCCGCGCCGCGCTCGGTGGCCGTCGCCATCGGCGTGGCGGTGCCCGAACTGTTGGTCCTCGGGTTGCCGGAGACCGATGCCGGGACGATCGCCGAGGCCGCCATCCCCCTGCTCGAAGCCCAGGTCGGGCCGTGCGATGCCGTCGTGATCGGACCCGGCCTCGGGTCGCACGAGGAGACCGACCGGACCGCCGCGCGATTCGCGGCCAGCTCCCCCCTGCCGACGGTCGTCGACGCCGCGGCCCTGCTCGCCTGGGGCCGGGCCGGCCACCCGACGGCCCTGGGCCCGCGCGTGCTCACGCCGCACCCCGGCGAGATGGCCGGGCTGATCGGCCTGGAGCCGGACCGGATCGAGGACGATCGCGAGGCGATCGCGACGCGATACGCCGCGGAGTGGGGCTCGATCCTCGTGCTCAAGGGCCCCCGGACGCTCGTGGCCGGCGCGGGCCTTTATCTCAACGCGGCCGGGACGCCCGGCCTGGCGACGGCCGGCAGCGGCGACGTCCTGGCCGGGGTCATCGGCGGCCTCCTGGCCCGGGGCGCCGAGCCGATCGCCGCCGCCGCCTGGGGCGTCCACCTCCACGCCCTCGCCGGCGAGATCGCCGCCCGGTCGGCCGGCGACGACGGGATGATCGCCTCCGACGTCGTCGGGTCGCTCCCGGCCGCCCTGCTCTCCCTCCGGGGGGACGCCTGACCCTCATGCAACTGCCGACGAGCCTGGACTACCCGATCGTGGCCGTCGGCGACCTCCACGGGCAGAGGCCCGAGCTGGAGCGGCTGGTCGCCCGCCTGGAGGAGTCCGAGGAGTGGCCGGCCTGCGCCCTCGTCTTCCTGGGTGACTTCGTCGACCGGGGGCCGGACGTCCCGGGCACCATCGACCTGGTCCTCGAACTCCTCCGCCGGCACCCGGGCGGATCGGCGGTCATGGGGAACCACGACCGGGCCCTGGTCCGCGCCGCCCGGCTCGACGACGGGCCCCCGTCCCCCTACTGGATCGACCGATATCGGACGGTCTACGAATCCAACCCGACCTTCGCCGGCTACCTGAAACGGGCCGTCACGCACCTGGGCGACGCCTGGCTGGACGCCCTGGAGGCCATCCGGGAGGCCATGCCCCCCGAGCACCGCGACTTCCTGGCCTCCCTCCCCTGGGTCGTCGAGGCGCCGGGCCACCTCTTCCTCCATTGCGGGCTGTCGGACGAGCTGGGGGCGAGTCCCGAGGAGCAGGTCGCGGCGGCCCGGGAGAAGGACTGGAATCCGGACCGACTCAGGCCCATCCCCGGGTCCGTCACCGAGATCCTCTGGGAGCCCGAATACCCCGTCTGGCTGGGTGCCGGCCGGAGCCTCTCCCCGTCCCCGATGCCGTACCCGGGCAAGGTCCAGGTCACCGGCCACGAGCGGGTCGCCGAGCCCGATGTCAGCCCGGTCCGGATCCGCCTGGACACCAGCGGAGGCCGGGGCCAGCCGACGGCCTGCCTCCTGAGGTCGGCCGACGCCCCGCCGGAGTTCATCCGGGCCCGGCCGTCGCCCTGAGGGGGCCGCCAGGCGCCTCAATCGGCCCGGGTGTACCGCTCCGGCTTCTTCTCGGGCGGGAAGGTGTGGAACTTCCCGTTGCCGAACAACTGGAACTGCATCATGCTCGCCCGCTCCGCGGTGGGGGTGATGGTGATGCCGCGGCCGTCGTCGTCGAAGTCCGCGGTGAAGGCCATCGGCAGGGGTTTGGTGTTGTAGGTGATCAGGAAGTTCTTGCCCGTCACCTCAACCCGCCGGGCGTCGACGAACTTGTAGTCGCCCCGGTCGTCGAGCGCCTTGCCCTGGGTCCTGAGGGTGAGCTTTCCCGCGCGGTCGAAGTCGAGCATGACGCCCGAATCGTCCGTCGCCGTCCACCGGCCGACGATCCGGTCCGTCCCCCCCGACGGCCGGCCGGCAACCTTCCCCTCCGGCCCCGAATTCCCGCACCCGGCGACCGAGATGGCGACGAGGCAGCAGCCGACGATCGAGACGCGAGACGGGATCATGAGATCACCCCAGGGCCGGCGAAGGATGAGAGGAGGTCCGGGCGTCGATCATACCAGGCCCCGCGAGTCGCGGATGAGGGCTCCTGTCGGACACCCTCCCCCCGCGGTACACTGGGCGTCCGGGCCGATGGCCGGCCCCCGAGGTCGCGAAGGCATGGGAGGAACGCCGCGATGAAGCGATGCGTCGTCTTGCTGACCCTGGGACTGGCCGTGGCCCGCCCGTCGACGGCCCAGGAATACCCCAAGCCGACCCCGGCCGGCGAGAAGGCGCTGAGTGACCTGGTCGAGCGATGCGTCGGGGCGGGGGGCCTGAAGCGGGTCGAGGGCGGCAAGGCCGACGCCCCGGCCCTGGCCCCCGGCGACCCGGCGAAGCTGAAGGCCGCGGTCGAGCGGGCCCGCGCCACGCTGACCCCCGCCATGGTCGACGCCCTGATCGCCCGATGGCGAGAAGTCGAGGGCGATCATGAGGCGGCGTTGATCGCCCTGCTGCGGGTCGCGGGCGAGGTCGCCGACGACGGGAGGGCCGTGGCCTTCGCCATGTATTTCGAGGCCCTGCGGAGTCGGGACGCCGACAGGAGCATCGCGTTGCTGGAGGATGCGGCCCGCCGGTTCTTCTCGTGCGAGGAGCGGGCCTGGCAGGCCGCCTGCTACAACCAGACCGGCATTGTCCTGGAAGGAAGGGCCGCATTCGCCAGGGCCCTGGAAGCCTTCCTCAAGGCGCTGGAGATCCGCCGCGCCGCCCTGGGCGAGCGCCACCCCCAAGTCGCCGCCAGCTACAACAACATCGCCGAGGTCTATAGCGACCAGGGGGAGCACGCGAAGGCCCTGGAGGCTTACAACCACGCCATCGCCGCCCTCGGGATGGTGCCCGGGGCGGACGAGCAGGGCGATCCGCCGCGAGATCCCACGACGCCACCCCTCCTCGCCCCCCGAATCTTCCTGGGGCGCGGCCGGCTCCGCGAGCTTCATCCCGGGCCTGACGCGGGAGCGGGCCTTCGCGCCGCCCTCGCCGACTACCTCGCCGCCGCCGAGGCCCTGGACCGGCTCCGCGACGACTACTCTCGCGACGACGACAAGGTCCGCAACGCCGAGGACGTCTCCGAACTCTTCCCCCGCGCCGTCGGGGTCTCGGCCCGGCTGGCAGCGGCCTCGGGGACGACCGCCCCCTTGACCGAGGCGCTGGCGTTCGCCGAGCGGGGGTCCGCCCGGGTCTTCCTGGAGGGCCTGGGACGATCCCGGGCCTCGGCCGGCGGCCGGGTCGACCCCGCCACGATCGCCGACGAGGCCCGCCTGGCGGCCGAGATCCGCGAGATCGACGGCCGGATCGCCCGCGAGCAGGTCAAGCCCTTCGAGAAGCGGGACAAGGATGCGGTCGAGCGGCTGTTCCTCGACCGCAAGCGGGCCGAGGAGGCGTGGCGGGCCCTGATCGCCCGGATGGAGCGGGATCATCCCCTGTATGCGGCGTTGAAGCACCCCCGGCCCTGCTCGATTGCCGAGGCCCGGGCCTGCCTGGCCGACGACGAGGTCGCGTTGCTCTATGTCCTCGGCTCCGGGGCGTCGTCCCTCGTGGTCGTCTCCGCCCGCGACGACCCCGCGACGGGGGGTATCGCGGTCCACCCGCTGCCGCCCGCCGCCGAGATCGCCGAGGCGGTGGCGGCCCTGACCGGGGCGAGGGTCCTGGCGGACTCCGAGGCGACCCGCAAGCGCGGGGCGGAGTTGTACCGGATGCTGCTGGCCCCGGCGGCCGGGGCGATCGCCGGCAAGCGGCTGGTGATTGTGCCCGGCGGGGCCCTGGGCCGGCTCCCGTTCGAGATCCTGGCCGAGCCGGCCGGCGAGGGCGGGCCGCGGTTCCTGGTCCAGGGGCATCCGATCCGCTACGCCCCGTCGCTGACGGCCCTGCACATGATCCGCCGATGGGAGGCCGAGCGGCCCGAGCCCGACCGGGCGCTCTGGGCGATGGGCGACCCGGTCTATACGGCGAGCGACGACCGGCTGGCCGCCGCCGGGAAGCCGTCGCCCGAGTCGATCCGGCTGGCGGCCCGGATCCCCGGCGCGGGGCGGGGTGGCCGCTTCGAGCGGCTGGCCGGCACGGGGGTCGAGGTCGACCACCTCGCCGCGCTGATGGGTTCCCGATCCGACGAGCGGCTGACGGGGCCCGACGCCACCGAGGCGGCCGTCAAGCGGATCTCGGCCGACGGGACGCTGGCCCGGTATCGCCTGGTCCACTTCGCCTGCCACGGCGTCCTGGGCGGCGGCGACGGGGTCCAGCCCGGCCTGGTCCTCTCGCTGGTGGGCAACCCCGAGGGCGAGGACGGCTACCTCCGGCTGGGCGAGGTGACCGACCTTCGCCTCAACGCCGACCTGGTGGTCCTCTCGGCCTGCCAGACCGGGCAAGGGACGGTCTCCCGGGTCGAGGGGGTCAGCGGCCTGGCCCGGGCGTTCCTCTACGCCGGGAGCCGGGCGGTGATGTGCAGCCTCTGGCAGGTGGACGACGCCTCCACCGCCGACCTGATGGCCGACACGTACGCCGGCCTGAAGGCCGGCAAGACGGCGTCCGAGTCCCTGCGGGCGGCGCAGCTGAAGATGATCGAGGCCGACGAGCCGCCGCTCCGCTGGGCCCCGTTCATCCTGATCGGCCGCTGAGGCCCCGCCGACGAGTCGCCCCGGTCGTAGGGGACCATCCCGACGAATCCGGCCCTGAGCCTCCGGGCCGGTCGCTTCGTGATGGATGGGCCGGGATCGTTTAGGATGGGGAGGGCGGGTGCATGGGCGAGGGCGGGGGGCCGCGATGTCCGGCGACGATCGGGGCGACGGGCTGTTCCGGTTCCGCGAATACCTCGGCCTCCTGGCCCGGATGGAGGTGGCGCCCCGGCTCCGGACCGCCATCGACCTCTCGGGGGTGGTGCAGGAGACGCTGCTGGACGCACACCGCGCGGCACCCCGGGAGAGGACCGAGGCGCAGACCGCCGCGTGGCTCAGGGCGATCCTGCTCCGCAACCTGACCGACGAGATCCGCCGCCGGGGGGCCCTGAAGCGGGACGCGGCCCGGGAGCGGTCGATCGACGGTCCCGGGGGCCGCGCGATCGAGCCGGCGGCCGACCAGTCGTCGCCGAGCCGGCGGGCGATCCGCGACGAGGAGTTGCTCCGGCTGGCCGACGCCCTCACCTCCCTGCCCGAGGCCCAGCGTCGGGCCGTCGAGATGCACCATCTGGAAGGCCGGCCGCTCGCCGAGATCGCCGAGGCGCTGGGGGCGAGCCGTCCGGCCGTCGCCGGCCTGCTCCACCGGGGCCTGAAGGCGCTCCGGGCCCGGCTGGGGGATGAGGAAACGGGGGGGTGAAGCGTGGCCGATGCGACCGTCGGATCGTCCGAGGCGGGCCGAGGGCTCGACGACCTCCTCGCCGCCTACCTGGAGGAGGTCGAGGCCGGCCGGTCGCCCGACCGCCGGGCCTGGCTGGCCCGGAACCCGGCCTGGGCCGACGAGCTTGCGGCCTTCTTCGACAACCTCGACCACGTCGGCCGGCTGGCCGATCCGCTCCGGACGCAGCCCCACCTCCACCTGTTCGCCGGACCGGAAGTCCCGGAAGCCGCAGGGGAGCGTCTCGGCCGGTTCGGCGATTATGACCTGATCCGCGAGATCGGCCGGGGCGGGATGGGGGTCGTCTACGAGGCCCGGCAGATCAGCCTGGGCCGGGTCCTGGCCCTCAAGATGATCCCCGGCGGGGCGCCCGCACCCGAGGACGACCTCCGGCGGTTCCGCCTGGAGGCCGAGGCGGTGGCGCACCTGGACCACCCCAACATCGTCCCGATCCACGAGGTCGGCGTGCAGGAAGGCCGTCCTTTTTACAGCATGAAGCTGCTCGACGGCGGCAACCTCGCCCGGAATGCCGGCCGGCTCCGGCCCGACCGGAAGGCGACGGCCGGGCTGGTCGCCGACATCGCCCGGGCGATCGATCACGCCCACCGCCGGGGGATCCTCCACCGCGACCTCAAGCCGGCCAACATCCTGCTCGACGGCCGGGGGGTCCCGCACGTCGCCGACTTCGGGCTGGCGCGCCGGGCCGGGGCCCAGGACGGCCCGACCCGCGCCGGGGAGGTCCTGGGGACGCCGGCCTACATGGCCCCCGAGCAGGCCGAGGGGCGCCCCGGGGCCGTGACCGCCGCCGCGGACGTCTACGGGCTCGGCGCGATCCTCTATGAACTGCTCGCCGGCCGCCCGCCGTTCGGGGGCGACTCGGCGCTGGAAGTCCTCGGAAAGGTCCGGGAGTCGGAGCCCGTCCGGCCCCGGTCGCTGGATCCGAAGGTCCCGCGCGACCTGGAGACGATCTGCCTGAAATGCCTGGAGAAGGACCCGGCCCGGCGGTACGGATCGGCGGGGGACCTCGCCGACGACCTGGACCGCTGGCGTCGGGGCGAGCCGATCGCCGCCCGGCGGGCCTCGGCCGTCGAGCGGGCGCTGAAGTGGGCCCGGCGGCGCCCGACCACCGCGGCCTTGCTGGTCGCCTGCGCGGTCGCCGTCGGGTCGGCGGGGGTCGCGGCCCGGGGGATCGCATCGGCGGGCCGGTGGCGGGCCGAGGTCGCCCGCCGCGACCTCGACCGCGACCGAGCCGAGGCCGGGGGATACGCCGGCCTCGTGGCCGGGGCCGATCGGGCATGGTCGGCCGGCGACGTCGAGGGGGCCGGGCGGATCCTGGACGGGGCCCCGCCCCGGCTCCGGGGCTGGGAGTGGCACTACCTCCAGCGGGCCGGCCACGCCGAGATCCGGACGATCCGGGGCCACGACGGGACCACCTGCGGGGTGGCCTTCGCACCCGCCACGTCGGTCTTCTCCTGCCCCGACCACCGGGGCGGGCTGACGCTCTGGGATGCGACGGCCGACCGCGAGGTCCGCCACCTCCGGGGTCACGACGGGTCGGCCTTCGGCGTGGCCTTCGACCGCGAGGGAGGCCGCCTGGCCGCCGCCGGGAGCGACGGGGCCGTCCGGCTCTGGGACGTGGCTTCCGGGCGGCTGATCCGCTCGATGCCCGGCCACGGCGACTGGGCCGCCGCCGTGGCATTCAGCCCCGACGGGAGGCGGCTGGTGTCGGGGGGCGCCGACCGGGCCGTCCGGGTCTGGGACGTCGCCGACGGCTCGGAAGTCCGGGCGCTCCTCGGGCATGCCGGGTCGGTCCTGGGCGTGGCGGTCGGGCCCGACGGCGACCTCATCGCCTCCGCCGGCCAGGACGGGGCGGTCATCCTCTGGGACTCCCGGACCGGGCGGGAGGTCCGCCGGCTCCCCGGCCACGCCGAGGCCGCCCGATGCGTCGCCTTCAGCCCGGACGGGAAGCGGCTCGCCTCGGGCGGAGCCGACCGGATGGTCCGGGTCTGGGACGTCGCCTCGGGCCGGGAACTCCTCGGGTTCCGGGCCGCCTCCGCGCGGGTCGACGGCCTGGCGTACAGCCCCGACGGGCTCCGGATCGCCACCGGGGGCCTCGACCGATCGGTCAAGGTCTGGGAGGCGTCGACGGGCCGCGAGCTGGCCTGGTACCGGGGGCACGCCGCCCCGGTGTTCAGCGTGGCGTTCGGCCCCGACGGCCGGCTCCTGGCCTCGGCCGGCCAGGACGCCACGGTCAAGCTCTGGGACGCGACCTCGGGCCCCGAGGCCCGCGCCCTCCGGGGTGGCCCGGGGGTCCGATGGGCTGGCGGCGTGGCGTTCGGCCCCGACGGGTCGGTCATCGCGGGCGGTTCGGACGGCTCGGTCGCCTCCTGGGATCCGGGGACGGGCGTCCCGGGCCGGTCGATCGCCGGGCGGTCCGCCGTGGCGGCGACGGCGGTCGACCCGGCCGGCCGGCTCGTGGCCTCGGTCGACACGGATGGGGTGGTCCGGCTCCTCGACGCCGCGACCGGCCGGGATCGGCGGTCGTTCCGGCCGTCGGGGGAAGGGATGGCCAGCGTCGCGTTCACCCCCGACGGCGCCCGGGTCGTCGCGGGAGGCGGGACTCCCCCGGCCGTCGTCCACGTGCCGGGCGGCAAGGGCGTCGGGTCGGATCCGATCGGCCACGCGGTCCGGGCCTGGGACGTCGCGACCGGGCGGGAGGTGTTCGCGGGCCGGGGCCACGTCGGGCCGATCTACGGCGTGGCCGCCTCCGCCGACGGCCGGCTCCTGGCCTCGGCCGGCGCCGACGGGACCGTCCGGATCTGGGACGCGGCCACCGGCCGGGGGCGAAAGGCCCTCCGGGGCCATGCCGGCCCCGCCTTCGCCGTGGCGTTCTCCCCCGACGGGAAGACCCTCGCCTCGGCCGGGGCCGACGGGACGCTCCGGATCTGGGACCCGGAGGGCGGTCGGCCGGTCCGATCGGCCGCCGCCCATCACGGATGGGCGCTCGCCCTCGCCTTCGCCCCCGACGGCTCGCGCCTGGCCTCGGCCGGGGCCGACGGGCTGGTCAAGATCTGGGACCCGTCGACCGGCCGGGAGCTGCTCGCCCTCCGGGGGCACGGCGACCGGGTCCACGGGGTCGCCTTCGGCCCCTCCGGTAGCCTCCTGGCGTCCGCCTCCGCCGACGGGACCGTCCGGATCTGGGATGGATCGCCCCGGGCACCGGGGCCGCCGGGCCCCTCGGATGCCGGGGAGGGCCGCCGGTGACGGCGATCTCCGCTGGAACGGGGCGGCGATCCGGGTTAGTGTGGCAGGTCCGACGCATCGGGGGCCGGGGACGCGCCGCGAGGAGATGCCCATGAGGTTCGCACGCTGGGTTTCATTGACGCTCGCGGTCGCCGCCGGCCTGTTCGCCTCGACCCGCTGGACGCTCCGGGCGCAGGATCGGCCGGGGAAGGGCCAGGCGAGGGCTCGGGTCGAGGCCGCGGCCCCCCGGCCGGCCGGCGTCTCGGTCCAGGATGCCCTGCTCCGGCCGCTCGACCTCCCGTTCGGCGACGAGACGACGCTGGAGGAGGTCCGCCGGTTCCTCGCCGATGCCCTCGGGGCCCAGGTCGTGCTCGACCGCGCGGCGCTGGACCGGCTCGAACTGACGCCCGAGGACACGGTTCAGCTCGATTTGAAGGGGGTCCGGCTCAAGGTCGGGCTCCGGCTCGTGCTCGATCAGGTCGGGCTGTCGTACCGCGTCGAGGCCGAGGACAACCTCCTGATCCTGACCGACCCCGGATCCGGCGCCGACCCGGCCTCGCGGGTGATCGCCGAGCTGAAGGCGCTCCATCGCGACCTCCACGACCTCCAGGACTCCGTCGACGACCTCCGGGCCCTGGTCGAGGAAGACCTCGGCGTCGAGCCCGAGCCGGCCCGGCACCACTCGTCGGTCGTCGGGTTCGGTCGGGGGAGGCCGTCGCGCCGGCCCGCTTCGGCCGGCCCGGATCGCCGCCCCGCCCCGCGACGGTCGGTCGGGGCGCGGGGTTGATGCGGCCGACCGCGGAGCAAGCCCCCCCATCCCGGCCGTTGCCTCCGGCCTCGGGCCAGGTCGCGCCGGGTCGGGCCCGGGCCGACCGCCCCGGGCCCGGCCTGTCGGGATGGCTGCGCGACCCGAGGACGGCGGTCCTGGCCTTCCTCGCCTCGGCGCTCCTATTCGGCGGCGGGCGGAAGCTGCTCCAGGGGCTCAACGCCCGGCGGGCGGTCGCGGCCCTGGACGGGCCGGACCCGAGCCCCGAGGAGGTCGGGGCCGCGGCCGATCACGGCCGGGCCGGGCTGATCGACCTGTTCCGCCTGCTCGGGACCGCCGACCGGGCCGAGGTCCGCGACGCCGCCGGCCGGGCCCTGGCGACGCTCTGGGCCGGGGACGAGCTGATCGCCGAGGAGGAACAGGCGCTCGTCCGCCGGGGCTTCGCGGTCGCCTGGCGAGCCCGCCGCCGATACCCCCGCGACTTGAAGGCCCCGATCCCGATCGGGGCCTCCTACGGCGTCCCGTTCCTGGTCGAAGGGGGCACGGGGGTCGCCCCGTCGAACCTCGAATGGTCGCACCGGATCCTGGGCGCCGAGCGGGCCGGGCTGGAATCCTATTCGCCCTGGATCGCCGGGCCGGGCCATGCCGCGTTCGAGGTCGAGCCGGTCGACTTCCTGACCCTCGGCCCGCACCGGCTGACGCTGGCGTCTCGGGTCCGATCGATCGGACTGACCGAGTCCTGGCAATTCGAATTGCCGCACATGCCGTTCTCCTTCGAGTTCGACGCCAATCTCGCCGTCGACGCCCTCCTGGGCACGCGCGACGACGCCCGGGAGGCCGCCTTCGTCCGGTCGATCCGGCTCGATCGCCCCGCCGCCACCGCCGACGGCCCGATTTACCTGGACCTGAGCGCCGACCTGGCCCTGCGCGACCCGCCCACCCTGGCCGTGACCACCCCCCTGCCCTCCGACCTGGCGCACGCCTTGGCCATCGAGTTCGAGGGCGTGCCCGGGCTGGCCCGCGCCGGCTCCGTCGTCGTCATCGGCCAGGCCGGCCCGTCGGCCCGGTCGATCCCCCTCGGCCCGCTCGCCGGCCCGCCGATCGGGGCGATTGACCGGCCCGGGGAGCATCGGATGAGGTCCGTCCTGACCGCCGACCCCGACCTCGGCTGGGGCGACCCCGACGTCCGATCGGTCTGGCCCGGCACCCTGACGACCGATTGGGTCAATGTCCGGGTCGTCCGCCGCTGAGCCTCGCGGCGTTTTTTCACAACAGCACCCTCAAGCTTCCGCTCGGACTTCCGGTTGACCTGCCGATCCGGCGAGAGGGATGACGGGTCGGACGGCGGCGTGAGCAAGGGCGACCCACCCGAGATGGTGGAGACGCCAGGGTCCTGCGCCCCCCTCGAGGGGAGCGGCGATCGACCCCCGCCCGGATCCGCCGAGAAAATCGCGTCGGGCCGGGCCTTGCGGGGACCGTCTCCGACGCCCGATCGCGGGCCCGGCGGGAAAAAGTGTGCTGATCCGCGCCCGATCGCCGCGAATATATCCGGGTAGGCCGACCGATCCCACGCGGATCGGGGCCGACCGTCCGCAGACCCCATGAAACCCCGAACATGAGCCGATCGCGACCGACTTCCCGTGACATCTCCTCGTCGTGCCCCCGCGCCGAACGAACCCAACCGCGATCCGCCGAACGAACCCAACCGCGATGCGTTGAACGAACCCAACCGCGATGCGCCGAACGAACCCAACCGCGATCCGCCGAACGAACCCAACCGCGATCCGCCGAACGAACCCACCGGCGCCCCTCGGAGGGTCGGGACGCTCGGCCTCCGACCGGTTCGAGTGTCCTCCTGGTTTCTCGCGGAAAAAAGGTCGGGAAGCAGGGATCGTCGGGTCGCCAGGTGCCTGGAAATTGCCCGAGTCTTGGCCGGCCCGTCCCGTCGTGGGAAGATGCAGGTCGCTCCGGCCGAACCGGCCATTTCTCGATGCCACGCATGGGGCCCGGCCATGATCCGACGGCGTGTGGGGTGCCTCGTCCTTCTCGGCCTGGGAAGCTGGGCGGCGGCCGGGCGGGCCGACCAGTTCGAGCAGATCGACGGTCCGATGCTGGTCCGGGCGATGAAGGGGGCGGACCTGACCCCCCGGGCCCGGCTCACGGTCCCCGAGATCGGCGGGATGCCGGCCATCCTCCGCGACTCGCGGTCGGCGCTGGTCCTGGCGAAGACCGACCGGGGCAACCCCGCCCGGCTCCTGGTCGTCCCCGAGCTGCGCAAGCCGGCCTCCGGCCCGGGGGAGCCGATCCCGGTGGTCGTCCTGGAGCGGCTCGACTCGTTCGACGCCTCCGACCCCTCGACCCGGCTGGCCTCCCGGCGGGACCTGGTCGTCTTCGACGGGTTCCAGGTCGACCTCGACTCCGGCCAGGTGGTGCCCGAGGGCCAGGGGGGCGACGTGGCCTTCCGGGTCGGGGGCGAGGGGGGGCCCCGGCTGGAGCCGGTCGGGGCGGCCCGGCTGTTCACGATGGCCCGGGCCCCGACGTTCGACGACACCCGGGCCCCCCGGCCCACCCCGGGCCGATCCGTGGTCGCGGCCGACTTCGCCGGCCGATACCGGCTGTTCGCCAACGGCCAGTGGTCGGGGACGCTCGACCTGAAGGTCGAGGGCCGGGGCGCGATCACCGGCCGGTTCCGCTCCGACCTCCACGGGACCGCCTACCCGGTGACCGGGCAGGTCGCCACCGACGCCGCGCAGAAGGTCCGGTTCGCGATCGCCCTCCCCCGGGCCCGGCAAGAGTTCGAGGGCTACCTCTGGGGCGAGGGTAAGGGGGCGATGGCCGGGACGGTGACCCTCCTGGAGCGGACCTTCGGCTTCTTCGCCCTCCGCGAAGGGGGGCGATATGCCCCCGAAGGATACGACCTCGGTGACCTCGCCGCCGGGGCCGACCGGCCGGGCCGCCATGTCGTGGAAGTCCGGGGGGATCGCGTCACGCTCGACGGCAAGCCGAAGCCTTTGGGAGGACTGGCCGAGGCGTTGCAACCCCTCGCCCGCGCCGATCCGCCCGCGTGGGTGGTCCTCCGGGCCTCCCCCGGCGAGGGCCTGGCCGAGGTGCTCCGGGTCGTCGAGGCGTTGAAGCTGGCCGGGATCGGCGAGATCCGGGTCGAGGCGACGGCCGAGGCCGCCGGGCCGGGGCGGTGACCCGCCCGCGGGGGCGATCCGGCCCCGGACGTCCGACGTCGGCTCATCCGGGAGGAAGGGCGTCGAGGAGTTCGCGGAGGTCGTCCAGGTCCTCCGGCTCGAGTGCCAGCAGGCGCTTGGCCAGCGTGTTGATCAGGGCGAAGAACTGCTGGAGCTCGACGATCCGGGCCCGCATCGCCCGGAGGTCGGGCGCGTCGCCGACCCGCTCGACGGAGCGCTCCAGGACGATCAGCGTCGGGTCGAGCTCGCGCCGCTTCCGCTCGCGGAGGATCCGCCGGAACAGGGTCCAGACGTCGCCCTCGGCCCGGTAATACTCGCGACGCTCGCCCTGGCGGTGGACCTTGTGGACGACCCCCCAGGTGATCAGCTCGCGGAGGTTCATGCTGACGTTGCCGCGCGAGACCCGGAGCCGCTCGCGGAGGTCCTCGGCGGTCCAGTCGGCGCCGGTGACGTAGAGCAGGGCGAACAGCTCGCCCATGGTCGCGTTGATCCCCCAGGAGCGTGCCATCACGCCCCAATGCTCCACGAACTGGCGGACCACATCCCCGGGCTCGGTGCCTTCGGGAGAGGGCCGCTCCGGGGGCCCGTGGCTCTCATCGCGGGCCTGATCCATGGGACTGGAGGACAAATGATATTTCCGATGGGGTGAAGATGGTAGCTCTTGCTTCCGTGGGAGGTTCAACGCATCATGGATTGGCGGGAGGTCCCAGGCGCGACGAATCCCGCCCGTGATGTTTTAAGCCAATGCGGCGTCCTAGACAACCGGTCAAGCGCCTCGACTCGCGGTGCCCGAAAAATACCGAGAACTTCCCGTTTCTTCGAGTACACTTGGGACATGCCCGGCGAGGTGGCTTCGGTGGACCGGGCGATGGTGCCGGCGCCGATCGTCTCGACGAGCTTTCCGAGTTCGCTGGTGCAGAGGAGATCCATCCATGCCCGAAACCGTCGTCCACTTCCAGATCCGGATGCCTCCGGTCCTCCACGAGCAGCTCGCCAGCTGGGCCAAGGAAGACAAAGCGTCCCTCAATGCGCTGATCGTCGGCATCCTGGAGCGGGCGATCGAGCAGCACGAGGTGAAGGCACCGTCCAAGGAATGACCCGTCGCGGCCCGTCGACAATCGGCGAATCGGCCTTGAGTCTCGCCCCCGTCCCCGGTATCCTGGTAATGCCGATTCCCCGATAGCTCAATCGGTAGAGCGAGCGACTGTTAATCGCTAGGTTCTAGGTTCGAGTCCTAGTCGGGGAGTTTCCCAGCACCATCGGCGTGAATTCCTGTCAAGCGGGGCGTCCGCGACCGCGGATCCGTTCCGGCCCGTTAGTTCCCCGGAGACTCCGACCAGCGTGGGCGAGCCCGGCCTTATCGTGCTGACGAACGACGACGGCGTCGACGCGCCCGGCCTCGCGGCGCTCGAGGTCGCGGCAAGGGAACTGGGCGGTTGCAAGGTGATGGCCCCCTCGGGGCCCCAATCCGGCTGCGGCCACGTCGTGACCACGCACCGGCCGATCGCCACCGAGGATCGGCCCGACGGCCGGTCCGCCGTCGACGGGACGCCGGCCGACTGCGTCCGGGTGGCCTTGCACCGCCTCGGCCGGCGCCTCTCCTGGGTAATCTCGGGGATCAACGCGGGAGGCAACCTCGGGGCCGACATCCATCATTCGGGCACGGTGGCCGCGATCCGCGAGGCGGCGCTGCACGGGGTCCCGGGCGTTGCCGTCTCACATTACATCGCCCGAGGCCGCGCCCTCGATTGGGGCCGTGCCGCCCGATGGCTCGCCCCGGTCCTGCGCGACCTGATGGCCCGCCCGCCCGAGCCCGGCACGTTCTGGAACGTCAACCTGCCCCACCCGGAGCCCGGCGGGTCGGACCCGCCGATCGCGTATTGCGAGGTCGACTCGTCCCCCCTACCCCTGGCCTTCCGCGAGGTCCCCGGCGGCCTGATCTACTGCGGAGACTACCAGGGCCGGGCGCGGAGGGCTTCGGGCGACGTCGACGTCTGCTTCGGCGGCCGGATCGCGATCTCCAAGGTGCACGTCATGGGCTCGGTCTGGCCGATCGGCTGATCGACGCCCCGGGCTGGCAGACGGAGGCCCCCCGGGGTCATAATAGGAAAGCGACCCGACCGCGATCGGGCCCGCGCCCAACCCGACGCCGGAGGATCTTCGAAGATGAGGTTGCGAATGGGGGCCTTTCTCCTGGCCGCTGCCCTGGCCGGATGCGACGAACCGATCGCCTCGGAGACCGGCCCGCCGGGCCTGGAGAAGCCCCGCGTCCCCGCGTTCGACCCCGGCGAAGGGGCCCAGGCGCTGGGCGAGCAGGCGCCGAAATTCGTCAGGCAGGACAAGGTGGCGAACCCGGACGCCTCCTCGCCGCCGACCCCGATCGGTCAGGGCCGCAAGACCGCATCGGGGCTGGCCTACGAGACCCTCAAGGAAGGGACCGGGGCCGTCGCCAGGTCGGGCCAGACGGTCACCATCGAATACACCGGCAAGCTGGCCGACGGCAAGGTCTTCGACACCTCGCGCGGCAAGAAGCCGTTCACGACCAAGCTCGGCGTCGGCAGCGTGATCAAGGGTTGGGACGAGGGCGTGCCGGGCATGAAGGTCGGCGAGCAGCGGAAGCTGACCATCCCCCCCGAACTCGGCTATGGCGCGAACGGATCCGCCCCGGACATCCCGCCCAATGCGACCCTGATCTTCGACGTCGAGCTGCTGGACGTGAAGTAGTCCGGGTCTTTCGGGTCGAGGTCCGGTCGCCGGGCCCGACGACCGGGGCGAGGGCGGCGACGGGCGGCCAGGTCATGACCCGCCCTCCCAACGCGTCGGGCCGGACGAGATCCCCGGACACCTCCCCCGAATCAGGATGCCATGACTCGACCCGTCCGCCCCGTCCGAGTGGGGCTGGTCCAGATGAGGTGCTCAACCGACCCCGACGACAACGTCCGCCGCGCCTCGGGGCTCCTCCGCGAGGCGGCCCGGCGGGGGGTCCAGGTCGCCTGCCTGCCCGAGCTGTTCCGGACGCAATATTTCTGCCAGGTCGAGGACCACAGCTTCTTCGACCTCGCCGAGCCGATCCCCGGCCCCACTTCGGATGCCCTGGCGGCCGTGGCCGCGGAATGCCAGATGGCCGTCGTCGGCTCGCTGTTCGAGCGGCGAGCGGCGGGGGTCTACCACAACACGGCGGTCGTCTTCGGGGCGGACGGCTCGATCCGGGGTCGCTATCGGAAGATGCACATCCCGGATGATCCGCTCTATTACGAGAAGTTCTATTTCACCCCCGGCGACCTCGGCTTCCAGGCGATCGCCACCGAGCATGCCGTCGTCGGCCCGCTGATCTGCTGGGACCAGTGGTACCCCGAGGCCGCCCGGCTGACGGCCCTGAAGGGCGCCGAGATCCTCTTCTATCCCACCGCGATCGGCTGGCATCCGGGCGAGAAGGCCGAGTTCGGCGAGGCCCAGGCGGACGCCTGGCACACCATGCAGCGAGCCCACGCCATCAGCAACGGCGTCTACGTCATGGCCGTCAACCGGATCGGCCACGAAGGGCCCGCCGACGGCGGGATCGAGTTCTGGGGAGGGACCTTCGCCGCCGACCCCTTCGGCCGGGTGATCGCCCGGGCCGCCGCCGACCGCGAGGAAGTCCTGGTCGTCGAATGCGACCCCGGGCTCATCGAGGATACCCGACGCCACTGGCCGTTCCTCCGCGACCGCCGGATCGACGCCTACGGGGGCATCTCGCAGCGGATGTCGGATTGACCGGCAGGACGCGGCAAGCATGGTCTCGCAACAGGTTCTCGGGTACGATTGCTAGCCGAGAGGGAGCACATCGCATGACGGCGGGGGGCCGGCCATGAGCGGATCGAAGCCCGACCTCGATTTGAAGCCGGACAACGGCCATCCGGCCCGATCGGGTATCATACCCGAAGAGCTGCTGAAACTCCGGGCGTACATATCCGCACCTTATTCCGTGGATACGAGCGTCCTCCGCCGTGCCTTGGAGGATCGGCGCATCACGCCCTACGAACTGGATGAGCTGGACCCCGATGGCCGGAGCATGACGGAGCTGCTCGAGGATAGCCTCAAGCAAACGGACCTGGTCGTCGCGATCCTGGCCGGGGGGGACTCGAATAATCATATCCTCTTCGAATTGGGTTTCGCGACCGCGATGAAGAAGCGGATATTAGCAATCGTCCCCCCGGAAGGCATGGAGCCCATCAATAAAATTCCGTTTCTTCTGACAGGAACCCAATTTCTTCACGCACGTCACGACCACGAAGCGACCGTCAATCGTTGGCTGGATTATATTCTGAAAGCTCCTCAAGGCCATGCGAGCATGACACGCGAGCCGATCCGGAGGACCAAGCCCCTCGGAATCCTGGCCGATGAACTGCTCGACCGGGTTCGTGGAGTGATGGTCGGCCCTGAAGGGACCTCCCGAGAACTCGCCTTCGAAGAGATCATCCGCACCGCGATCGAGGCGAGTGGGATCGACAACCTGTATTACTCCCCGAAGGTCGTCTCGGAAAGTGCCCGGGCCGACATGGCGATCTGGTCGGACGACTTCGAGCCGTGGCTGAGCAACCCGGTGGCCGTCGAGGTCAAGGGCCCTCTGCAAAGACAAGCCGAGCTTGCGGAAGCAGCTTTGCAACTCACCGATGTGCTCGGCCGCACCCGGGATGGATGGGGATTGCTGATCTATCAGGGAGAAGTTTTGGAGCCGGAGGCACCATGGCACTCCGCCCCCCGGGTCCTTTTCGCGCCGATCGAAAAGTTCCTCGAACTCTTGAGGGATCGAAGTCTGGGAGACGTCCTCCGTCGGATGAGGTATTCGCGCGTTCACGGGAAGGGGTAGGATGGCCGACTCCCTGCAAGTCGCCATCAAGAAATTGCTCAAGGTGGCCGATCGGGCCCGGACGCAGGCCGCCAGGGGCAAAGCTTTCGAAGACCTGGCCTGTCTCATCTTCGAGTCGATCCCGGGAGTTTCGGTCACCCACAGGAATGCGCTCGATTACTTCGATTCCGAAGAGATCGATGTCGCCCTCTACAATGATCAGCATCCTCGTGGTTTGAAAACCTTCGCGCCATTCTTGCTGGTCGAATGCAAGAACTGGTCGAAGCCGGTCGGCAGTGCCGAGGTCATCACCTTCGTGGCCAAGCTCCGGCATCGGGGCCTGGATTTCGGCATCCTCATCGCGGCGAACGGGATCACGGGGAGCCCCGAAGATGGCAAAAATGCCCATCAAGAGGTCACTCATGCCCTCCGTGAGAAGATCCGGCTCATCGTCATCACGAGGGCGGAGATCGAGGCGTTGCGGGCGGGCGATGCTCTCGTCTCGCTGATCAAGGCGAAGGTTGGCCAACTGATCGTGACGGGCACGATCTGGCCTTGAGGCCACCGCCGGGCTCTTGGCGTCGACCGGGCTCCGAGAATGACACATCATGACCGAGACGCCCGCAGCCCTGGGATACCGGATGCCGGCCGAGTGGGAGCCGCACGAGGCGACCTGGATCGCCTGGCCGCACAACCGCGACGATTGGCCGGGGAAGTTCGGGCCGATCCCCTGGGTCTACTGCGAGATCGTCCGACACCTGGCGCGGGTCGAACGGGTCGAGATCCTTGTCGATCACGGGAGGGCCGCCCGTCGGGCGGCCGACCGGCTCGAAAGGGCGGGGGGCGACCTGGGCCGGGTCCGCTTCCACCGGGTCAGGACGGACCGGGCCTGGACCCGCGACTCGGGCCCGACGTTCGTGGTCAAGGATGGAGATCCCGAGGCCCTGGGGCTCGTCGAGTGGAAGTTCAACGCCTGGGCGAAGTATGACGATCACCGGCGGGATCGCCGGGTTCCCCGGGCGATCGGCTCGATCCTCGGCCGGGGCCGGTGGAAGCCGCGCGTCGACCCGGGCGACGGCGGGAAGCCGGCGCGGGTGGTCCTCGAAGGGGGCTCCATCGACGTCAACGGCCGGGGGACGGTGCTCACGACCGAGGAATGTCTGCTCAGCCCCGTCCAGGCCCGGAACCCCCGCCTCGACCGACCGGCCATCGAGCGGGTCCTCGCCGATCACCTGGCCACACCCCACGTCATCTGGCTCGGCCGGGGGATCGCCGGCGATGATACCCACGGCCACGTCGACGACCTCGCACGGTTCACCGACGCCTCGACCGTCGTCACCTCGGTCGAGCCCGACCCCTCGGACGAGAACCACGGGCCGCTCCTCGACAACCTCGCCCGGCTCCGATCGGCCCACGACCAGGACGGCCGACCGCTCCGGGTCGTCGAGTTGCCGATGCCCCGGCCCGTCGTCTTCGAGGGGCGTCGGCTCCCGGCCAGCTATGCCAACTTCACCATCGCCAACGGCCTCGTCCTGGTCCCGACCTTCAACGACCCGGCCGATCGCCGGGCGATGGACATCCTTGGAGGCCTGTTCCCGGGCCGCGAGGTGGTCGGGATCCACGCGGTCGACCTCGTCTGGGGGCTCGGCACGCTCCATTGCCTGACCCAGCAGCAACCACGGGTCGGCACCCACGCCGACGGGTGAACGAATCCAGCCGGTCTGGACAGGACCTCCGGCAGGATCTGCCGCCTTCTGCAACCCCTTTTTTCAAAATGGGAATCGAGGCGTGGGCATTTTTGTCCCTTGCCGCGCGCTCCAACGCCGCGATCCCACGCGAACGCGCACTCCCTCGCCCTCGATGGGGCATCGCCTTCCCGGAACGACCGGCCGAAGGCGATTTTTGAGAAGCCGGGTTACCACCGGTCGGACGGAACTGCCGTTCAATCCGGGGGATTTGTCGGTCGGAGCAATCCGACCGGACCACGGCACGACAGATGCTTTTGTGGGTACGCCATCAGCGGTCCTCGACACACACCCCCGACACACTCTTCGACGGACCTCGTCCCCTTCGCCACTCATGGAGGCTGGAGATGTTCTATAGTGTCGCGAGCCCCGAATGGAAGCCCGGCCAGCCGATGACCCCCGCCGGTGCCCTGCTGTTCCGGACCCGGTCCGAGGCCGAGTCTTTCGCCCCCGAGGCGTCCGCGGTCGCGGTCGCGGTCCGGTTCGACGAGCGCCGCCTGGAGGTCCGCCCCCAGGGGCCGGTGGCCTCGGCGACGGCCGGCCCGTGGGCGGCCCCGGCGGTCGCCAACACGCTCGGGGGCGTGACGGTGTTCGGGCCGATCCCGTCGGCCCTGGTCCGCCCCTCCATGGTCTCCGAGGCGTTGGCCGACTGGCGGCCCCGGGTCGACGAGGAGCCGGCCCTGGCCCCCCGGGCCGGGTTCGGCGGTTGGGATTCGATGACGATGGCCTTGCTGGCCTGACGCCGATCGGGCCGGTTTCTCGACTGACCCGGAGTGATCCGGTCGGATCCGAGCCCAACGTCCCGAGGAGCGATCATGGTAACCAAGACACATCGAGGCCTGGCGTCGGCCGCGGCGGCGACCGCCCTGGTCGCCTGGGGATGCGTGGCATGGGCCCAGCAGGGGCCGGTCGGCCAGGGGATCAATGACGCCGGTCGCGCCGTGAAGCGGGGATTCCAGTCGGCCGGCCACGCCGTCCGGGGCGGCTTCCTCAAGACCCAGACCGCCGTCCACAGCATGGAGGTCAACTCCCGGGTCTACAGCCGGCTCCACTGGGACAAGTCCCTGACATTGTCGACGATGGAGCTGGAGGTCCGGGCCGGCGGGATCGCGATCCTCACCGGGGTCGTCCCCGACGAGCTGGCCAAGGCCAAGGCGCTCACCCTGACGGCCGAGACCGTCGGCGTCATCCAGGTGATCGACCAGTTGACGGTCGCCAACCTCGGTCGCCCGGCGCCGGTCGTCCCCGGGGTCGTGCCTTCCACCCCCGACGTCCCGCTCTGATCCCGGGCCATCGCGGGTCGCCCGGGAGGATAGTCCCGTTCGGGCTCGTTGGCACGTCCGGCCTCCTCCGCCGGGCGCCGATCGGGCCCGAGGGCTGGACGGGCCGGGTTTCGCCCGCGACAATCCTCCTGGGGATTCCCGGGAGCGTTGACCTCGGCGGCGGACCATGGTTGCCGACTATTATGCGATGCTGGGGACCGATCCAAACGCCGATCGGTCGGAGCTGGAATCGGCCCTGACGCGGTGCCAGCCGGCGTGGTCATCCGGGACCCGGAACCCCAAGACGAAGCATACGTTCCAGTCCTACCTCGACCAGATCCCCGAGATCCGCCGGACCCTCCTGGGCGACCCCGTCGCCCGCGCCGCCTATGATGCCGAGCTGAAGGCGGCGAAGCGGGCCGGGCGCGAATCCCGGCTGGACGAGCTGCAACGCCTGGTCCGGCTCCGATCGGCCCGGGGCGGGCTGTCGGCCTCCGACCGGTCGATGCTCCGGACGCAGGCCGCCCGGCTCGGGCTGGGGACCGACGACCTCGACGCGCTCATCGAATCGGTCCCGCCCCGGCCCGAGGCCCCCGCGGAGGTCGAGGCGGCCGAACCCCCGCCCGACGTCCTCGACGCCGTCGCCCGCAAGCAGATCCGGGTGGCGCTGGACCACCTCCGCCGGTCCGACCTCTACGACGCCCTGGGGGTGACCCGGGACGCCCCAGCCGCCGAGATCGCCGATCGGGCCGATGCCGAGCGCCGTCGGTGGATGCAGAAGACGCAGGTGACGGCCGAGAAGACCGCCTGGCTCGAGGTGATCTCCCATGCCCAGTCGCACCTGGGATCGCCCCCGGCCCGCGCCCGATACGACCGGACGCTCGCCCTGGCCGCCGAGGAGCGGCTCGGCGAGTCGATCGCCTTCGCCCTGGAAGGGCTGGCCCGGCTCGATCTCGGGACCCGGGCCGTCCTGATCGACGAGGCGGCCGGGATCGGGATCGGGCCCGACCGCGCCGAGACCCTGATCGCCCGGCGATGCCGGACCATGGGGGTGGCCCGGGACGCCGCGCCGGCCCTGATCCTGACCTCGATCGATCCCCCGCGTCCTCTCCGATGTCGGAGCTGCTCGGCCGTGACCGACTTCGCCAACGTCTCGGGGCCGTCGAGCCGGCCGGAATGCCGACGATGCGGCGCCCCGCTCCGGTGGTCCTGCCCGGCCTGCAAGCGGGCCCACTGGGTCGACGAGCCCCGATGCGCCTGCGGGTTCCCGATCGAGCATCGCGAGCCGCTGGTCCGCCACTTCGAGGCCGCCCGGCACGCCCACCGGGCCCGCGAGCTCCCGGAGGCGCTGGAGCATCTCCGGAGGGTCCAGCACTACGCCCCCAACCACGCCGGGGCCCGCAAGGCGGTCGAGACGGTCCGCCGGATGATGGCCGAGGCCGAGGCGGCCCGGTCATCGTTCCAGGCGGCCCGATCGGGTCGAAACCTGGTCGCGGCCCGGGATGCGGCCCTGGCGTGGGGCCGCCTGGTCCCGCCCGATTCGCCCGAGTTCCTCGCCGCACACGACGATGTCGCGCGGGGGATCGGGATGGCCCGGTCGCTCGCGGCCCGCGCCAGGGCCTCCGAGGCGGACGACCCCCGGGCCGCCCGGGGTCTCTACGAGAAGGCCCTGGCGATCGCCGCCGACCTCGATGACGCCCGGGAAGGGCTCCTCCGATCCCCGCCCGAACCGCCATCGGGGCTGGTCGTCGAGCCGGAAGCCGACCGGATCCGGCTCCGATGGGCCCCGCCACCGGCCGACGTCCTGGGCCCGGTCCGGTTCCGGGTCGTCCGGAAACGACGGGGCGTCCCCGTGCAGCCGAACGACGGGGCCGTGGTCGCGGAGACGGCCGAGGCCGAGTGCGAAGACCGGGGGATCCGCCCCGGCGAGTCGGCCGGTTACGCGGTGTTCGCCGTCCGGGGAGAGGTGATCTCGAAGTCGGGCGCGGTGGCCGGCCCGATCGATCACCTGCCCGAAGTGGCCGACCTCCGGGTCGAGGCCCGATCCGGCGAGGTCGCCCTGACCTGGATCCTCCCCGACCGCGCCTCGGGCGTCCGGGTCGTCCGCAACGATCGCCGGAGGCCGGCCCACGACCGCGACGGCGAGCCCGTCGCCGCCCTCCCGGGAGGGGCCGTCGACCGGGGCCTCCAGGACGACCGGGCCTATCATTATGCCGTCTACGCCACCTATCCGGGCCCGGGCGGGTCGGATCGGGTTTCTCCCGGCGCGGCCGCGATCGCCGTCCCCCATCCCCCGGTCGAGGCGATCCCGGCCCCCACGCTGTCGCCCGGGACCGACGGCCGGGTCCGCCTCTCCTGGCCGCCCCCGGGGCGAGGGGCGGTCCTCCTGATCCGGACCCCCAGGCCGATCCCCTTCGGGCCGGGCGACCGGCTCCCGGCCGGCTCGACGGCGTCGTGGGAGGGCGAATGGCTGGATGTCACCGACGGGGGACACGCCGAGGATCCCGCGCCTCCTCCGATCGGCGTCTGCTACTATACGCCGATCCTGAGCGGGTCGGGCGGGATCACGGTCGGCCACCCGGCACGATACTCATGCGTGGCCGACCCGTCCGAGCTCCGGGCCGTCCGGGCGGGCAACGGGGGCCGTGTCCATCTCCGATGGCGATGGAGCCCGCAAGGCACCGAGTCGCGGGTCGTCGCCCGGGCCGGGTCGCCCCCCCAGGGTGCCGACGACCCGGAGGGGATCGCCGCCAGGGTCTCCGACGAGGAGTACAGCCGCCTCGGATACTTCGCGATCACGCTCCCGGCGGGCGTCAAAGGCCCCTGGCATCTGGCCGTCTTCAGCGTGGCGGCGGTCGGGGGCGAGGAGGTCGTCTCCCCGGGCCTCGACCCCTCGGCGCGGACCGTGGTGCCCGGCCCGAACCCCGAGGTCACCGTCTCCTACATCATCCGCCGGCCCAACTTCCCCGGCCGTCCCTGGTCGCTGACCTTCCGGACCGACCCCGCCGGGGCCCCGATCCCGCCCACGGCCCTGGTCGCCCACCCCCGGACCGTCCCCCTCTCGCTCGACGACGGCGAGATCCTCGCCCATTTCCCCGCGACCCGGGATGGCGAATCGTTCGTCATCCCCCCCAACCTCGACCTCCATCGCCGGAGGGCCCGGGTCTTCGCCGACCCCCGGGCCGACCCCGACGGCCTGCCGCCCATCCGGATCCGACATCCCGAGGGCAACCCGACGAGGCTCTGAGACCGATCGTCCGTCCGAGGATCATGCCCTGGTTGGTTCTGACGGATCCTGACATGAGAGCGCATCCCATCGACCTCCGACCGGGCCGAGAGGCGATCCGGAAACCACGACGGTCGATGGGCAACGTGTCGCGTCGGATCGGAAATACGGAAGGGGCGGGGCGTGTCCGGGATTTCATCGGGAATCGCCCGCTCATCGACCATCACTCGTTCGATATGAATCCCGGCCTGTCCGGATAGAAGACCCAAATCGCCCCCGACGTCGCAACGATCATCTGTCGTCAACCCCGCCAGAACCCGCTCCTCTCACCCACCCCTGGGGATCGTTATCCTCGGGCTCGGGGCGACGGGCAATCCGCCCTCGGAGGCGCGCGGGTTGCTTTCGATCTCTCCGCCCTCGATCGTCCATCCTCCCGCGAAGGACCCGTCCATGGACCGGCCCCGACTCCTGATCGTCGACGACGATTTTTACACGAGACATGCGCTGCATGCCCTGTTCACCAGGCGGGGGTGGCTGGTCGGCCTGGCCTCGACCGTGGCCGAGGGCCTGTCCAACCTGGACCCGGCGCCCCGGTTCATCATCCTCGACCTGAACCTGCCCGACGGAGGCGGCGAGTCCGTCCTGCGCGAGGTCCGGCGCACGCTTCCGGGCACGTTGGTTGCGGTCTGCTCGGGCTCGGATGATGCCTCGCAGCTGGCCGAGGTCCGCTCCCTCCACCCCGATCTCCTGCTCTGCAAGCCGATCGACATGGCCCCGATCGAGCGGCTTTGCCGGTCGGCGATCGCCGGCTAGGCGGGGGGATGAAGCCGCGGATCGGCCCCGTCGGGCGGCGACGGGGGCGACGCCTGGCGGACCGTCCCCAACAGATAGGTCGTCTTGGACTGGGACTCGTAATAGGTCCGCATGACCATCTCGGCGAGCACCCCCATCAGGATGCTCTGGATGCCCGCCAGGAAGAACATCGCGGCCAGGAGCGGCAGCGGCGTGTCGATGAAGGTCTTCACGCCGTCGCCGGTGAGCCGATGGTGCAGGTATTTGAAATAGAGCATCCCGGCGAAGCTGATCAGGCTGAGCAGGATCGAGATTAGGCCGATCCGGCCGAACAGGTGGATCGGGCGCTGGGCGTATCGCTGGAAGAACCGGATCAGGATCAGGTCGAGCACGACGTTGAACGTCCGCCCGAGCCCGTACTTGGTCCGGCCGGCGGTCCGGGGCCGATGGTTGACCTCCATTTCGGCGACCTTCGCCCCCTGCCATGAGGCGAAGATCGGGATGAAACGGTGCATCTCGCCGTAGAGCCGGACCCCTTCCAGGACCCGGCGGCGATAGGCCTTCATCGTACATCCGAAATCGTGGAGCGGGACGCCCGAGATCCGCGCGACCAGCCGGTTGGCGATCCACGACGGGACCTTGCGGGTGAGGAGGGTGTCGTGCCTCCTCCGCCGCCATCCCGAGACGACATCGAACCCATCGGCAAGCCGGCCGAGCAGGTGGGGGATATCGGCGGGGTCGTTCTGGCGGTCGCCGTCCATCGGGATCAGGATCGACCCGCGCGAGAGGTCGAGCGCCGCCGAGAGCGCGGCGGTCTGCCCGCAATTCCGCCTCAGGCACGCGACCCGGACGTGACCCGGGTCGGAATCCTGGATCCCGGCCAGGAGCCCGGCGGTCCCGTCGGTCGAGCCGTCGTCGACGAAGATCAGCTCGTAGGCCCGATCGGATCCGCCCAGGACCTGGGTCAGCTCGCGGTGCAACGCGACGACGTTCCCCGCCTCGTTGTAGACGGGGATCAGGATCGACAACTCGGGGTCGGGCCGGTCGGCCTCGACGGTCGGTTTCGCCATCGGCCCCGGTCCCTCTATCCCGCCAGGTACTGGATCAGGTGGCGGCGGGCGACGATCAACGACTCTTTCCGCTTGGCCAGCGACCCTTCGAAGGCCCGGTCCTCGACCTCGATGGCGACATGGCCGTCGTAGCCGACCTCGGCCAGGGCGCCGAGGAAGGCCCCCCACCGGACGTCGCCCATCCCGGGGAGCTTGGGCGTGTGCCAGAGGTTGGGGTGGGCCAGGACCCCGTGGTCGTCGAGGGCCCGGGCGTCGACCCGGGCGTCCTTGGCGTGGACGTGGACCAGGCGGTCGCGGAACTCGACGAGCGGGGCGAGGTAGTCCATCCGCTGCCAGATCAGGTGCGACGGGTCGAAGTTCAGCCCGAAGCTCGGGCTCGGGATCGCCTCGAACATCCGCCGCCAGATCGCCGGGGAGGTGGCCAGGTTCTTGCCGCCGGGCCACTCGTCGGCGGTGAACAGCATGGGGCAATTCTCGATCCCGATCCGGACGCCCCGATCCTCGGCGTGGGCGACCAGGGGCCGCCAGACTTCGAGGAACCGGGGCCAGTTCGCCTCGACCGAGAGGGCCGGGTCGCGGCCGACGAACGAGTTGACCACCCCGATCCCCAGGTCCGCCGCCGCGTCGATCACCCGATGCAGGTGGACGAGGGCCGGTCCCGTCTCCCCGCGATCGGCCGAGAGCGGATTGGGATAATATCCCAGGCCCGAGATCGCGACCCCGTGCCGGGCCACCAGGTCGCGGACGCCCTCCATCGCGTCCGGGCCGAGATCGGTGACGTCCAGGTGCGTAACCCCGGCGTAACGGCGTTCGGCCTTGCCCGGCGGCCAGCACATCACCTCGACGCCCGAGAAGCCCGCTTCCGAGGCGAAGCCCAGCACTTCCGCGAGCGAGAGTTCCGGCAGGATCGCCGACACGAATCCGAGTTTCATGGCCCCTGACCCCTCGCTGTCGATCGTCGGAAACCTAGAAACGCAGGAGCCCGAACAGGATCCCCGAGGCTAACCCGACACCGTGCGCCACATTGGCCATGTTGTAGGGGAAAGTCCGGTGGCCGTCGGGCGGAGTCATCTGGCCCGCGACGATCCCCAGGGCGAACCAGGCGAACATCCACGAGGCGGATCGCTGGTCGAGCGTCAGGTGATCTTCCGGGTCGGCATGGCCCTTGGCCCAGAGGTATCCGGCCATCATGAAGACCACGCCGGACATCCCGCCGAAGCCCCCGCCCGACTTGGCGAACTCGCCCACGTTGCTCGCCACCGCCGCGACGAGGACCATCAGGGCCAGCCGGGCCGTCCCCTTCCGGGTCTCGATCCGCTCGCCGAACGCCATGAGGGCGAGCATGTTGAATAACAGGTGAGGGAGGTTGCTGTGCAGGAAGATCGGCGTGATGAGCCGCCAGGCCTGCCCGGCCTTGATCTGCTCGAACCCGCTGTCTCGGGCGAACCCTTCCGCGTTGAACGTTCGGACCGAGAAGGTCAGCCACGAGGCGACCGGCGGCCGGATGCCCAGGTTGAGGTTCGTCAGGGCCATCACGACGATGCTGATCAGCATCAGCGCGAACGTGAGCGGGGCCCGGTTGTAGATCGGGCCTTCCCACCGGTCGCGCAGGTCCCGGACCCGCTTGCGATAGTCGGCGTCCTCCTGATCGGCCTGCTTGCGGATCGATTTGGCCGCCTGGGGCGACGACTGGTAGCGGGAATCGGCGGGGTTCCGGGCGAACTCCTGGAGGATCTCGCGGGCCTCGGGGACACGATCTTCGCGATGGACCCAGACCGACCAGGCGCCGTCCGCCCGGGCGACCAGCCTGGTCGAGATGTCGAGCGTCAGGAGGTGATCCGCCAGGACCTTGGCGTCCTTCTCCTCGGCGATGGTTCCGATCTCGCGCAATGCGGTCCTCCCCGAGGTCCCCGGGCCGGTCGACCGGCCCGACAGGGATCCCAGGTTACCACAACCTCGGGCCGGGGCAAATCCTCGGCGGGCCCCGGCCTCATCCCGGGGCGAGCAGTTCCCTCGCCCGGGCGAGGAACGCCGAGGCGGCCGCGACGGCCTCCGCCGGGGGCATCTTCCGGCCCTGGGCCCGCTCGAATGCGTGGATGTGCCCCGCGTCGAGGGAACCGGGCCGGACATAGAACTGCTCGCAGGCCAGCATCAGGCACCGCAACCCCGCCTCGCGGTAGCCCCGGGCGTAGACCAGCGCCCGGAGCGTGGCGAACATTGCCTCGTAGGCCATCGAGCCCACGTCGGCCGGGTCGCCCTGGCCGCCCGCCTGGAGCCCGGCCGCCACGTCGAGCCGTTCGCCCGCGAACTGGAGCAGCGCCCCGACCCGCCCGGGCGCCCCCTCGTCCTCGAACAGGTATGGGCTGTCCAGGCACTTCTGGAGGGTGTTGATGATGGCCATCGGGGACTCCTCGCCGGGAGGGGCTCTTACTGGAAGCCGGACCGGGTCGGGTCGTCCACGACCTTCCCCTGGCGGACGATCTCGACCCCTGGCCGGAGGCGGTTGAATCGCCCGATCCCCGCCCTCGTCACCAGGCAGTCGGTCAGGTAGATGGACCGGATGGCCGGCAAGGCCGCCAGGCCGTCGACGACCCGGTCGTCGAATCCGGGGCCTTCCAGGAACAAGGTGTGGAGATGGGGCAAGGACCGGAGGCGGCCGATCTCGCCTGGTTCGACCTCGGGGCCGTCGAGCCCCATCTGGACGACCCGCCGGAAGTGGGCGTCGCCGAACAGGCCCATCAGCCAGGTCGGGCCGAAGGGTTCGGTATGGACGGTCCCCTTGATCCCCTTGACCCCGGCCAGGCACGCCCTCTCGGCGGCATAGGGCCCGTAGATCGAGGATCGCCAGTACCCCATCGCCCCGCCCAGGACCGCGACGATCACCACCAGCCGCGAGACCCGGAACCGCATCGGGCCGCCGGCGATCACCTCCACGGCGGCCCAGAGCACCGCGGCCGTCGACCAGCATCCGGCCAGCAGGAGGCCCGGGGGCAAGGACGTGGCGGCCGAAAGGCTGTCGACGCAGACCAGCCCGAGGAGCAGCAGCGGCGGGTTCACCGCCAGCCATCGGAGGACCGACCGGGACCAGCCCGGCCAGGTCGCCGGCCGCCCGCCCGACTCCAGGTCGGCGACCCGTCGTTCCAGGGCTGCGAGTCGGTCGCCGGGGTTCGATGAGGGGGTCGGCAGGTCGGCCTTCATGGCGTGATCTCCCGGGCATCGGCGACCGGCGAGGGGGAACGGCCGCGCGGGGCCTCGCCCCCGATGGTGAACAGCCTGGATCGCGCCATCGCGACCGCCTCCTCCGAGAGCGGCCGGGCGTAGACGCCGAAGCCGACGGCGACGAGGGCCCCCAGGGCGATGGCCGATGCGATCGCCGCGGTCGCCTTGCGGCCGGCGTCGTCGCGGGCCGGGCGGAGGAAGATCGCCCGGAGGATCCTCGCGTAATAGAAGGCCGAGACCACGCTGTTGATCAGGCCCAGCGCCACCAGCCAGAGGAACGTCAGCCGATGCCGGGGGGCGGCGTTGAGCGCCCCCATGAACAGGAACAGCTTGCCGAAGAAGCCCGCCATCGGCGGCAATCCGATCAGCGACAGCATCAGGAGGACGACGCAGACGGCCAGGATCGGCGACCGCGACCCGAGGCCGTCGAGGTCGTCGATCTGCTCGGACCCCCGATCGCGGGCCAGCCACGCGGCCAGCCCGAAGGCGCCCAGGTTCGTGAACGAATACACGACCAGGTAGAACAGCACCGAGCCCGCCGCGCCGGACGGATCGACCGAGACGACGGCCGCCAGGACCCCCACCAGCAGGTAGCCGGCGTGGGCGATCGAGGAATAGGCGAGCATCCGCTTCAGGTTCCGCTGCGCCAGGGCGGCGAAGTTGCCGTAGGTCATCGTCGACGCCGCGATCACGGCGACCAGCCCGACCCAGCCGGGGCCGGTCAGGCTGTCGGGCCGGCTCGACCACGGGCCGAGCGACTGGACCAGCACCTTCATCAGCGCGACCACGCTCGCCAGCTTCGACCCGGTGGCGATCCAGGCCGAGACCGGCGCCGGGGCCCCCTCGTAGACGTCGGGGGCCCACTGGTGGAAGGGCACGGCGGCGATCTTGAACCCGAGACCGACCAGGACCAGGAGGACCGCCGACGCCCCGGCCAGGTCGCCCGACAGGCCCGTCGAGCCGATCTTCCCGAGCAGGGCCTGGCCGATCCCGGCCAGCCGGGTCGTCCCCGCCAGGCCGTAGATCAGGCTGAGCCCGAACAGGAACAGGGCCGACGACACCGACCCGTAGACGAAATATTTCAGCCCGGCCTCCGCCGACCGCCTCCGGCCCTTCTCGAAGGCGGCCAGGAGATAGAGGCAGATCGTCATCATCTCCAGCGCCAGGAACAGCGTGATGAGTTCCTCGGCCGCGATCAGGAGCATCATCCCGACGGCGGCCCAGAGCGTCAGGGCGTAATATTCGCCCCAGTGCTCGGTGAACGTCCAGCTCGCCGACAGGGCGACGACCAGCCCGAGCAGCACGACCACCAGCGCATTGAGCCGGGCGATCAGGGGCCCGCCGGCCACGGTCCCGGCCAGGAGCGAGGGGTCGCGGGCCACGGCCAGCGCCGGGATGGAATTCTCCCTGAGGAAGCACGACACCAGCGCCCCGAGGACGCCCGCCAGCGCGACCAGGCCGAGCGCGCGGGCCCTCCGGGGCGACGTCGCCCGGCGGAGGAGCGTGAAGTCGACGGCCAGGACGACCAGGCCCCACAAGGTCAGGATGAGTTCGGGGGCCAGGTAGATCAGGTCACGCCAGGCGGGCGGGACGACGGGGTCGGGCATCGGCTGGGGGGCTCCGGGGCGGGTCTCGGTCAGCCGGAGAGGCCGTCGATGCGGTCGACGTCGGCCGACTGCCATCGTCGATAGCAGAGCAGGACCAGGCCGATCCCGACGGCGACCTCCGCGGCGGCGATCGTGATCACGAAGATGGCCAGGACCACGCCCGACATCGGGCCGTCGATCGGGTCGACCGGCCCGTATCGCCAGAACGCGACGATGTTGATGTTGGCGGCGTTGAGCATGATCTCGATCGCCATCAGCACCGCGATCGCGTTCCGACGGACCAGGACGCCGAACAGGCCGACCGCGAAGCAGGCCGCCGCGAAGTAGAGGAACCAGGTCAACGGGACGTCGTTCATGGTATCAGGCTCGCCGGGCCGGCCTCGGGGACCTCGGTGGGCCGGGCGGCCCGCCGGGGTCGGCCGACCACCGCGCGGCCGTCCGGGTCGTCATCGGCGTCCTGGCAGGCCAGGGCGACCGACCCGACCAGGGCGGCCGTCAGGAGCAGGCCGGCGACCTCGAACGGCAGCGCGTAACGGCCCATCAGCTCATCGCCCAGGGCCCGGCCCATGTCGTCGATCGCCCGGGCCCGGGGCGTCGCCCTGAGCGCCGGGGCGGGGCCGATCGCGGGGCGCGTCCTGAGATCGGCCCAGGGCCGCCGCCGGCCCATGCCGCGTTCGGTGGAGATCCCCAGCGCGATCACGGCCAGGAACCCGAGGCAGGCCAGGGCGGCCGGGATCCGCCAGGCCACCCCGACGGCGGTCGTGTCGTCCCCCTGGATGTTCCGGGTCAGCATGATCCCGAACATCATCAGGACCGCCACGGCGCCGACCGAGATGAGCACCTGGGCCGCGGCCAGGAACTCGGCCTCCAGGAGCACGAACAGGCAGGCGACCAGGAAGAAGAATGACGCCAGGGAGAGCGCCGCGTGGACCAGGTTCCGGGCCAGGACGGTCCCCAGGGCCGAGAGCACGCCCAGCGTCGCCAGGATCAGGAACAGCGTCGGGATCACGGTCCGGTCCTCCGGCCTCCCCGGCCGATCAGCGCGCCGCCAGGACGGGCGGGCGGGATGACCCGGCCGCCCGGTTGATCGCGAAGACCCCGGCGACCGCGGCGATCGCCATCGGCCCCGTCGTCAGCCAGCCCAGCAGGAACCGGGGCTCCTCCGGCCGGATCACGACCTCGAACCAGGCGGCGGCGATCGCGATGTTGGCCAGGGCCAGCGGCACCAGGTACTTCCATGCGAAATTCATCAGGCGGTCGACCCGGAGCCGGGGCAAGGTCGCCCGGATCCAGAAGATCACGAAGATGAAGGCGGACACCTTGATCGAGAACACCGCCACCATCGAGAGGTTGGTCAGGAGATAGGCGGGCCAGGTGGCTGTTCCCAGGGCCCGGGCGTGCCACCCGCCGACGAAGGGGAGGGTCCCGCCCCCCAGAAAGAGCGCGGTCCCCAGGCAGCTCACGGCGAAGATCCCCAGGTATTCGGCCAGGAAGAACAGGGCGAACCGCATCCCGGAATACTCGGTGTGGTATCCGGCGATGATCTCCGACTCGGCCTCGGGCAGGTCGAACGGGGCCCGGTTCACCTCGGCGATGCTGGAGATTGTCAGGATCCCGAACGAGACCAGTCCCGGCGGCGAGAACAGGAACCAGCCGAGGTCGACCTGGCGGTCGAAGATCGCCACCAGGCTCAGGCTCCCCGCCCAGAGGACGACCGGGACCGTCGCCAGCACCTGGGGGATCTCATAGGAGACCAGTTGCGCGACAGCCCGCATCGACCCGATCAGCGAGAACTTGCTCCGGCTCGACCACCCCGCCAGGAACACCGCCGGCGCCGACAGGCTGGAGATGGCGACCAGGTAGATCAGCCCCGAGGGCGGGTTGACCGCCGCCAGCCCGGCGCCGAAGGGGATCACCGCGAGCATCAGGAACGCCGAGATCAGCAGGAGGACCGGCGCCAGCAGATGGACCCACCGATCGGCCCCCGCCGGGACCAGGTTCTCCTTGGTGATGAGCTTGATCGCGTCGGCGATCGACTGGAGGAGCCCCAGCGGGCCCACCCGGTTCGGGCCGATCCGGTCCTGGAACCGCGCGGCGACCTTGCGCTCGGCCCAGACCACATAGGCCATCACGGCGGGGAACAGGCCGAAGAAGACCACCGCCATGATCGCCCACCGCCCCCAGGGCACGGAATCGGGCGCCGTGGGCTCGGTCGACCGGTAGATCGGGGCCGAGGCCCAGAGGATCAGGCCCACCGGAGGACGCCCTTGGCCCAGGCATAGACCAGGCCGAACGCCAGGATCCCCAGGAAGATCAGCATCTCCACCAGGGCGAACGGGCCCAGGCCCGCGTAGCTCACCGCCCACGGGTAGAGGAAGACGGTCTCGATGTCGAAGACGACGAACATCAAAGCATAGATGTAATACTGGATCCGGAACCGGACCCACGTCTCGCCCGCGGTCACGACGCCGCATTCGTAAGCCAGCCCCTTGGTCCGCGACGGCTTGCGCGGCGCGACCAGGACGACCAGGAGGATCGGGGCCAGCGCGAAGGCGATCACGCCCAGCAGGAGCAGCCCGATGAAGCCGTAATTGATGACGATCATCGGGACGGCCGTCCTCAGGAAGGGAGGACCTCGAACCGGGTCCACTCGTCGAGGGCGACGTCGACGATCTCCCCGTCCTCGCGGCGGAGGCGGACGGTCGGCTGGCGGCAATAGAGCCCCTTGCCGCCCATCTCCATCCCGCCGACGGGCCGGACGCCCTCGCGCTCGACGTACCCGACGACCTGGGTGGTCCACTCGCGGTGCCCGACGCGGACGCGCTGGATCGCGCGGACTCGGGTGCCCGGCTCGAACCGGGGCTTGGGGGGCGTGGGGATCATCGGCGGTTCAATTCCAACGCGACTCGGGGCGACCCGTGGAGGAAACCAGCATCATACCGGCCTCGGACCGGGACCGGAAGGGACCGGGCGGCACCGGCCTTCAATTCCCCCCCATGGCAGAGCCCCCGGCGACCTTGCCGAGCCTCTGGGCCTTCTTCCGGGCGACCTTGGCCCGCTCGGCCACCTCCTCCGCGCCCTCGAAGGCCTCGGGATGGGTCCGGGCGTAATACTCGCTGGAGACGAGCAGATCCTGAAGGCTGTAGATGTGCGACTGGTGCCGCTCGTAGTTGGCCAGCTCGAAATTCTGGTCCATCTTGATCGCGTCGAAGGGGCAATACTCGGCACAGAGCCCGCAATTCATGCAGACGTCCATGTCGACGTAGAACTCCTCGGGCAGGGGAATCGGCCGTCCGTCGGGCTTTCGCGCCTGGGTCATCCAGATGCATTGCGGGGGGCAGACCTTGGCGCAGATGTGGCAGGACGTGCATCGGACGTGGCCGTCCTCGTCGTCGTAGATCAGCATCGGCAGGACGCGCGATCGCTCGAAGACGGGGAGCCGCTCGTCGGGATATTCGACCGTGAAGAGCCCCTCGGTCGTCGCGTCCTGGCGGACGGTCGGCCGCGTCTCCCGGCCTTTCGGGCCGAACCAGAGGTCGACCTTCTGGTGCCCGCCCCCGCGCCGGAGGAACGTCCGGCCATGGCCGACGAGGAACGTCCGGACGAATCGCCGGAGCGTGATGAGGTGGCCGACGATCAGTCCCATCCCGGCGAATTTCATCGATCCACCTCGCCCAGGACGATGTCGAGGCTCCCCAGGATCCCGACGACGTCGGCGATGGTGTGGCCCAGGCACATCGACTCCAGGGCGGTGAGGTTGAGGAAGCTCGGGCTCCGGATGTGGTAACGGTAGGGCGTCGCCGATCCGTCGGAGACGACGTAATAGCCGAGTTCCCCCTTGGGATTCTCGACCCGGGAATACGCCTCTCCGGCCGGGACCTTGATCTGATAGCTCTTCTTGCCGGGCAGGATCGGGCCGCCGGGAAGATCCTTCACCGCTTGCTTGAGGATCCGGACGCTCTGCCTCATCTCCTGGAGCCGGACGTGGTAGCGATCGTAGAGGTCGCCGTGCCGGCCGGTGATCACGTCGAAATCGAACCGGTCGTAGATCCCGTAAGGCGCGGCCCGGCGGATGTCATAGGCGACGCCCGAGGCCCGGAGGACCGGGCCGCCGGTCGAGAAGGCGATGGCCTGCTCCCGGGTGAGGATCCCGACGCCCTTGCACCGGTCGAGGACGATCTCGTTGCCCGAGAGGAGCCGGTCGAGCTCGTCGATCTTGCGGTCGAGGCGGTCCTCGACGATCGACCGGCACCGGCCGGCCCAGCCGGGGGGGAGGTCGAAGGCGACGCCGCCGAACCGGAAGTAGTTGCACATCATCCGGCTCCCGGCGGCCCACTCGAAGAGGTCGAGGATCAGCTCGCGCTCCTCGATCGCGTAGAGCGCCGGGGTGAAGAAGGCCCCGAGGTCGTTGAGCAGGAAGCCGATCGACCACATGTGGCTGGCCACCCGCGTCAGCTCGGCCATGATCACGCGGATGTACTCGGCCCGCTCGGGAGGCCGGGACTCGTCTCCCAGGAGCTGCTCGACCGCCAGGGCATAGCCGAAGTTGTTCCCCATGCTGGTCAGGTAGTCGAGCCGATCGGTGAAAGGCATGTTCATTAGATATGTATTGCGTTCGCCGATCTTCTCGTGGTTGCGGTGCATGTAGCCCATGACGGGCTTGAGGCCGACGATCGTCTCGCCGTCGACCCGGAGGTTCATCCGGAAGACGCCGTGGGTGCTCGGGTGCTGCGGCCCCATGCTCAGGACGAACTGGTCGGTGTCCAGCGCGTCGACCGCGACGCCCATCGGGGTCTGCCCCGCCCCCTTGGGGTCGTCGTCGCCGTCCAGCGCCTTCCAACCGTCGAAGTCGCGGGGGACCTTGACGTTGTTGCCGAACGGATTCAGCTCCTCGGCCCGGAAATGCCGGCCGTCCTCGATCCGGCTGGCGAGGACCTTGGTCGGCCCCTCGTAATAAGGTTCGAGGTAGTCCTTGCGGAGCGGGTGATGAGGGTAACCGTCCCACATCAGGATCCGCTTGAGGTCGGGATGCCCGGCGAACCGGACGCCCATCATGTCGAAGGCCTCACGCTCCTGGAAGTCGGCCCCGGGCCAGACCCCGACCACGGAGGGGACCTCGCCCCGGCCCTCGGCCTCGTCGGCCCGGACCCGGAGCTCGAGCACCCTGCCGGGGTCGGCCGTGCTGTCCAGGTGATAGACGACCTCGATGCAATCCGCGTAGTGGACGGCGGTCAGGCTGGCCAGGTAGTCGTACCGGATCGGGCCCCGGTCGCGGAGGGACCGGGCGACGTCGACGATCCGGCCCGGCCCGACGAGCAACGCCGCCCGGACGATCGCGGCCGTCCCGGCGCCGAACTCGACGTTGAGCCGGTCGGCCAGATCCTGGAGCCCGGCGGCGCCGATCCAGGCGAGGGTGGGACGGGCCTCGGCCTGCCTGGTCTTCTTGACGGGCCTGGGCTTCCGCCCGGCGTCCCCGGTCGGGGGCCGGGGGGCGACCGTGCCCTCGTCATCCGGCGCGGCGATCTTCGAGGGCTTTTCCAGGGCGGCCTCGCGGGCCTCCGCCAGCCCTTGCGCAGCCCGCTCGGCCGTGATCTCGACCAGTCGGAGGTCGATCAGGTCGGGGCCCAGGGCCGGGATCGGGATGTCTCGGTCGCCCTCGCGATACCAGGGTGACCGGGCGATCCGCTCGCCGTCGATCTTCTTCTGGAGCGCGATCAGGCCGTTGAGGAGCGCCTGGGGCGTGGGCGGGCACCCGGCGACGTAGACGTCGACGGGGAGGAACTTGTCGATCCCCGAGACGACGTTATACCCCTCCTTGAACGGCCCGCCGCCCGAGGCGCAGGCGCCCATGGCGATCACGTATTTCGGCTCGGGCATCTGGTCGTAGAGCCGGGCGATGGTCGGCATCATCGTCTTGGTGACGGTCCCCGCGACGATCATCACGTCGGCCTGGCGGGGCGAACCGCGGAACACCTCGGCGCCGAACCGGGCGATGTCGAACCGGCTCGACGCCGTGCAGATCATCTCGATGGCGCAGCAGGCGAGCCCGAACCCCAGCGGCCAGAGGCTCGACCGCCGTCCCCAGTTATAGACAACGTCGACCATCCCCAGCAGCTTGTCCCAGCTCGTGACCAGGACATGCTGCTCCAGTTCCTTCTGGAGCACCGGGTCGATGACCGTGCTCCATTCCGGCCGGGTGATCGTCGGTGATGACATGGTGGCTCGGGCGTTCTCGGGCGTATTTCAGGGTCCGGCGGCGGGGCACGTCCGGGCGAGTCCGGCGAGGAATCTTCATCGTATACCCGATGGCCTCCACCCGCCAGGTGGGATGAACGGGTCGCCCCTGTCCGACCATCCGGGGCCCGGCCATAATGGACCGCATGGGACGATCCGGCTTTCAGATGAGCGTGGCCGGTCTGCTCGGGCTGGTCGCCTGCGTGGCCGTGAACATCTGGCTCTTCCGCGTCGGGGTGCTGTTCGGCCTGATCGGCCTGAATGTCACCAAGCACGTCGGGGTCGCCGTGCTCTGCCAGGTGGTCGGGGTCAATCGGAAGGACGACGGCCGGTCGACGACGGGGGATCTTGGGCCCTCCCCACCTTCCCACGCGATCCGGGGAGTTCCCTGATCGCAATGTTGCGGAACCGGATCGGGTCGCCGTGCGACTGGAGCCCGATGTAGCCCGTCGACCGGCGGATCCCGGGGTGCCTGGCGAGGGCCCCCGGATGATCCGCCAGGTCGCCCCCGGTGACCGGCGTCCCGTTCAGCTCGACCGCGATCTTCGACCCCTCGGCGCGGATGGTCATCGCGTTCCAATGGCCGGGCGGCCGGGCCGCCCCCCGCCTCGACGCGACCACCCCGTAGACCGAGCCGGAATACTGGGCCGGTTGCAGGCCCCGGTAGACCTCCGCCCCATCGTCGAGGATCTGGATCTCCATCCCCTCGAACGAGGGGTCGCCCCGATGAGGGGCCCGGATCAGGACGCCGGAGTTGCCCGCCGGCCCGGTCCGATACTCCAGCGTGAGGACGAAGTCGCCATAGGCCCGGTTCGTGCTCAGCCAGTCCTTGCCCAGCCCCCGCGCGACCAGGCAACCGTCCTCCACGCCCCAGTTCCCCGGCTTCCCGCCGATCGCCGTCCAGCCCGCGAGGGACCTGCCGTCGAACAGCGGGACGAACCCGGGCCCTTGGGCGACGAGCAACGGCCAGGCTAGACAGGCGAACATGAGTGAATTTAGACGGCCTACCACGCGGCGATTCCTCCTCGATTTTTGCCCAGGTTGAAAGCCAACCGTCCCCCCCGCCGACGCCCTCCATGCAATCGCCGAGGTCAAGGATCAAGAGTTTCGAACGCCCGGGAGAGACGCCCCGCCCGGTCCCCGGGGTCGGCCCTGTGGTGCTCCATGGTATCGTCATCGGGATGATCCCTCGATCGCGATTGCCGAACTTCCCCTCCCCGACCTCCCCATGAATTCCAAGGAACCGGCCGCAAGGCCGGTGGCGTGGTCGGCGGTCGGATCGCGCCTCGGGGGACTGACGAGGCTTCCGGTCCACGCGCCCCCGGCATCTCCTCCCGGCGCGACTGCCGCGAGGATATCCTGGTGGCGTTATCCCGCCGATCGGGCCGTCGGGTGCGACGACCCGTGCGACGAGGCCCGGCCGCGGACCGGGCCCGGTGAGTTCACACCGGCGGACCTCGGCGATGAGCGACGTGACCCGCATCCTCTCGGCCATCGAGCACGGCGACCCGCTGGCGGCCGCGCAGCTCCTCCCCCTGGTCTATGACGAGCTCCGCCTCCTCGCCGCCCGGAAGCTCGCGCGGGAGGACGCCGGCCAGACGCTCCAGGCCACCGCCCTGGTCCACGAGGCCTACATCCGGCTGGTCGGGGCCCAGGACCCGGGCTGGAACGGCCGGGGGCACTTCTTCGCCGCCGCGGCCGAGGCGATGCGGCGGGTCCTGATCAATCGGGCGAGGGACCGAGGGCGACTCAAGCGGGGTGGCCATCGGAGCCGGATCGACCTGGACAACCTGTGCGACCCGTTCGAAGCCCCCGACGAGGACCTGCTCGACCTGGACGAGGCGCTCGATCGCCTGGCCCGGGCCTACCCCCGCCCCGCCGGGCTGGTGAGGCTCCGGTTCTTCGGCGGGCTGAGCCTGGAGGAAGCGGCGGCCGCGCTCGGGATCTCCGCGCGGACGGCCGACCGCGAATGGTCGTTCGCGCGGGCCTGGCTCCGCGACGCGCTGGGTCCGGCATGAGTGGCGACCGGGAAATCGAAGATTCGTGGCGTGTTCTCGGCCGGGATGGGGCACGGTAGGCGGGGGGCGCCGCGCCCCGGGAAGGAAGGGCTCCGCCGTGAACGACGCCGATCGCCACCTCTTGACCATCTTCTCGACCGCCCTGGGGCGCGACCCGGCGGGGGATCGGGCCGCGTACCTCGACGAGGCCTGCGCCGGCGCCCCCGACCTCCGCGACCGGGTCGAGGCCCTGCTCCGGGCCCACGGCCAGGCCGGGCGGTTCCTGGAGCCAGGCCGGGCCGCGGCCACGGAAGAACACTCCGGGAGCCCGCCCGCCCCGGCGGCGGAGGGGACCGGATCGTACGCCGCCCCGTCCGAGGGCCCCGGCGCGACGATCGGCCCGTACCGGCTCCTCCAGGTCATCGGCGAGGGCGGCATGGGCACCGTCTACCTGGCCGAGCAGGCCGAGCCGGTCCGGCGCCGGGTGGCGTTGAAGGTGATCAAGCAGGGCATGGACAGCCGCCAGGTGCTCGCCCGCTTCGAGGCCGAGCGCCAGGCCCTGGCGATGATGGAACACCCCAACATCGCCCGCGTGCTCGACGCCGGGACGACCCCGACCGGCCGGCCCTACTTCGCGATGGAGCTGGTCAAGGGCGTCCCGATCACGAAGTTCTGCGACGATCGCAAGCTCACCCCCCGCGAGCGACTGGAGCTGTTCGTCCCCGTCTGCCAGGCGGTGCAGCACGCACACCAGAAGGGGGTCATCCACCGCGACCTCAAGCCGTCCAACGTCCTGGTCGCCCTCTACGACGACAAGCCCGTGCCCAAGGTCATCGACTTCGGCATCGCCAAGGCCGCCGGCGCCAAGCTCTCCGAGCACACCGTCTTCACCGAGTTCGGCGCCATCATCGGCACGCTCGAATACATGAGCCCCGAGCAGGCGCAGCTCAACCAGCTCGATATCGACACCCGATCCGACGTCTACAGTCTGGGAGTCATCCTGTACGAGCTGCTGACCGGGACCACGCCGATGGACCGCAAGGCGTCCGGCCAGGCCGCCCTGCTGGAACTCCTCCGGCTCATCCGCGAGGGGGAGACGCCCCGGCCGAGCCTGCGGCTCTCGACCGGCGCCGGCCTCCCCTCGATCGCCGCCAACCGCGGGCTGGAGCCGAGGAAGCTCAACGTCCTGGTGCGCGGCGACCTCGACTGGATCGTGATGAAGGCCCTGGAGAAGGACCGCTCGCGGCGTTACGAGACCGCCAACGCCCTGGCCCGCGACCTCCAGCGCCACCTGAACGACGAGGACGTCGAGGCCTGCCCGCCCTCGGCGGCCTACCGCCTCCGCAAGTTCGCCCGCCGGCACCACGTCGGGCTCTCGATGGGCGTGATCGTCGCCGGGACGCTGGTCGTCGCCTCCGTCGTCAGCACCTGGCAGGCGATCCGGGCCACCCGGGCCGAGCGATTGGCCCTCGATGCGGCGGACGTCAGCCGCCAGACCACCGAGTTCTTCATCGGAGACCTGCTCGGCAAGGCCGTGCTGACGACGCAGTCGATCGCCGAGATCCGCCCGGACCCCGATATCAAGGTCCGGACGCTCGTGGACCTGGCGGCGGCCCGGATCGACCGCCGGTTCGGCGACCGGCCGCTGATCGAGGCCGCCGTCCGCCAGATGGTCGGCAGGGTCTATTACTCTCTGGGCCTCTTCCAACAAGCGCGACCGCACCTCGAAAGGGCATTGGACATCTTCCGACGGGTCCAGGGCGAGGGACACCGGGATACCCTGTCCACCGCCGGATATCTGGGAGAACTAGAAGCGGACCTTTCGCTGCACGACGCGGCGGTGTCGAGGCTCGAACACACGCTCGACCTGGCCGTGCGGAACTATGGGGAAGGAGACGGCCTCGTCCTCACGATCATGGGGAGCCTCGGGAAGTGCCTGAATCTCGCCGGGCGATACGACCACGCGGAAGAGGTCACGCGACGAGCCCTGGAGCTGGCCCGCCGGAGTCTATCCCTGCTCCCGCTACAGCGCATCACCACGCAGAACAATTACGCCCTCATCCTCATCAATCGGGGCGCGGAGGCCCGGGCCGAGCCGATCCTCCTCGATTCGCTGCGCGAGGCCCTCGCCACGGCCGGGGAGGACGACCCGATGGTCCCCCTGATCCGGCTCAACCTGGCCCTCATCCGCCGCGAGAGCGGCCGGCTCGACCAGGCCCAGGAGGATGCGAATCAGGCCCTCGCGGGCTTCCGCGCCCTCTACGGCAACCGGCACCCGCACACCCTGGCGGCCATGCAGTCGGTCGGTCGCAACCTGCGACATCTGGGCAAGTACGTGGAGGCCGAGGCGATCTTCCGCGCCGAGCTCGACCTCGCCAGCCAGGCCTTCGGCCCCGAGAGCGAGACGGCCTTGCATGCCGCGGTCGCCATCGCCGGCACGCTCCTCGACCGGGGGCGGCCGGCGGAGGCCGAGACGGTGCTTCGCGAGGCCCAGGGCCCGGCCCGTCGGCTCGGCCCGGGGTTGGGGGCGATCGTCGACGCCAACCTCGGGATCACCTATAGCGAGATGGGCCGTTACCCGGAGGCCGAGCGCCTGCTCAAAGGGGTCGATGGGGCGGACCTCTCGTCGCACGACAAACGATCCCTGCTCAACCTGAACCTCGCCGTGGCGGGCGTCGCCAAGTCCCGAGGTCGTCATCGCGAGGCCATCGACGGATTCCGCCGGGCCCTGGACCAGTCCGAGGCGACCTATGGTCCCGAGGACCGCCTCACCTACCGGTGCCTCCGCGAGCTCGCGGGGGCGAGCCAGACCGCCGGGCTCCTCGACGAGGCCGAGGCCCTCTACCCAAGGCTCCTGGCCCTCGGCGGACGCCTGATGGGCCCCGACGATCGGGAGGTCCTGGCCGGCCGGCAGAATTTCGCCGCGCTCCTCCATCTCCGGGGGCGGTTCGAGGCGGCCGAGACGCAGTATCGCGAGGGCCTCGACGCCCTCACGCGGACGCGAGGCCCCGAGGACGCCGTGACCCTCCAGGTCGTGAGCAACCTCGGCGAACTCTATCGCGACTGGGGCCGGCCCGAACAGGCCGAGCCGCTCCTGTCCCGGGCCCTGGATGGCCAGGTGCGGTTGCGGGGCCCCGGCCATCCGATGACGCTCTGGACCCTCTGGAAGATCGCCGAGATGGACCGCGACGGTGACCGGCTCGACGAGGCCGAGGGGAAGTTCCGCCGCTGCGTGGAAGGCTACGCCAGGGCCCAGGGCGAGGACGGGCTGGAGCTGGCCATGCTCCGGGCCGACCTGGCGATGAACCACCTGAGGAAGAAGGAACCGGGCCGCGCCGAGCCGCTCTTGCGCGAGGCGCTCCGGGCCTACGACCGCCAGATGGCGGACGACTGGCGGCGGTTTGAGATCCAGGGCCAGCTCGGGAAGGCCCTGGCCGCGCAAGGCAAGTTCGACGAGGCCGAGCCTCTCATCCTTGGCGGCCACGAGGGCCTCATGGCCCGGCGGGGGCGTGTCACCGTGGACGCCCGGGCGAGGCTGCCCGAGTCCAAGCGTCGCGTCGTCGCCCTCTACGAGTCATGGGGCAAGCCCGAGCAGGTCTCCCGGTGGAAGTCGAGGTTGGACGAAACCCCTTGAGAACGGAGGAAAGTGCCATGATTTCCCGTCACGGACCGAGAATCCTGGTCATCGCGGCGGCCCTCGCCGGCCTGTCCGCCTGGCCGGCGCCGGCATCGGCCGGCTTCCTGCTCGACGCCCGGTACACCGGCGTCGTCGTCAGCATCAGCGATACCTATGGTATCTTCGGCCCGGTCGCCCTGGGAGACTCGATCGGAGGGGTCATCCAATATCCCACCCCGACCCAGCCGCCCTACTACGGCGACCCCACCAACGTCTACTACGATTTCCCGGTCACGCCCGGCGGCGACGCCCAGATGACCGCCAATCTCGGTTCGCTAAACGTGAGGGCGACGAGCGACCTTAACGTGGCGCTCTATAACAGGGCGAACCCGAAGTCACCGGGAGACTCGATCTACGGATACGACTTCCAGTTCAACGACGGCGACGTCTCACTGCTGAGGACGGCCGGCCTGCCTGCCGGCTACCATCTCGGTTACCTCGACGCCGACGTCGGCTTGATCTCGACGGACCCCTCACGGATCGGCTTCCCGAATCTGCCATCATCGCTGCTGCCCCTGGAACAGTATGATTCCTACTTCACCGGCGGAGCCCTCTCGGTCGACATCCTGGACGCGAGCGGACGGTATATCGACGGTGCGTTCATCGAATTCCAGCTGACGTCGGTGGCGTCGGCGGTCCCCGAGCCTTCGTCGGCCTTGCTGACGGCGCTCGCACTCCCCCTGATCGCAGCCTGGGCGCGATGGAGGCGGCCGGGCCGTGACTTCTGATCTCGCGACGCAGCGGGCCCCGGCCGCCGCCTCGGTCACCCCTTCCGATTCCACCCCGGGGCCGAATTCGACGACCCGGATGAGGCGGTCGGAGGCCTGAAGAATGCGTACACGATATCGATTATATTTGATTATAAGTTTTCGTAATGAGGACGAACGGTCCGCATGTTCGGATCTTGTGCCATCCCTCGACGAAGGAGATGTGGCGGTTGCCGGCGGATTCGGCGCGATTTATCGCGACCAGTGGGGCGAGGGGATCCCTCGATTCGGGCCGTGGGCGGCGGCGACTTCCGCCAGGAAGCCGAGGAGTCGGCGGCGGAAGACGGGGAGGGCGAACGCCTCGGCCCGGGACCGGGCGAGGGCCGGGTCATGCGGGCGGCCGTCGGCCTCCCAACCGTCGATGGCGGCCCGGAGCCCCTCGGCGGTCGGGTCGAAGTAGAGGCGTCCAACGCGGTCGTCGACCGTCTCGGCGACGCCCCCGAGCCCCAGGGCGACCACCGGGGCCCCGCAGGCCAGGGCCTCGATCGGGACGATCCCGAAATCCTCCTCGCCGGGGAAAAGGAGCGCCCGGCATCGGCGGTAGTGGTCGCGGATCACCTCGTCGGGCTGCCAGCCGAGGAACCGGACGGTCGGGCCGGCCGACCGCTCCAGCCGGGCCCGCTCGGGCCCCTCGCCGATGACGACCAGAGGGCGGCCCGAGGCGGTGCAGGCGGCCACGGCCTGGTCGACCTTCTTGTAGGGGACCAGGGCCGAGACGCAGAGCGAGAAGTCCTCGCGGGGTGAAGGCGAGGGCGCGTAGAAATCGGCGTCGACCGGCGGCTGGATCACCCGACTGTCCCGGCCGTAGCACCGGGCGATCCGCCCCCGGACGGTCTCCGAGATCGCGACGAAGTGCGAGACCCGGCCCGAGGACGCCCGGTCCCGCTCGCGGAGCCGGTCCAGCAGGGCCCCGGCGAGGGCCCTCCGGACCGGCCGGTCGGACCACGAGTCGAGGTAAGCGTCCCGGCCATCCCAGGCGTAGCGCATCGGGGTGAAGCAGTAGCAGACGTGCGGGACCCCCCGGGGCGGCCGGACCATCTTGGCCACGCAATGGCTCAGGCTGACCACGAGGTCGACGTCGCCGACCCGCCACGACCGGGCCGCCATCGGCATCGCCGGGAGGAGCTTCCGGTAGTGGTCGAAGATCCCCGGGACGCGCTGGAGCGGCGACGGGCGGATCGTCATCGCCTCGATCGCCGGGCTGAGCGCCCCCTTGCGGTGGATCAGGGTGTGCAGCGTGGCCCCCGGGAAGGCCCGGCAGAGGACCTCCAGGCACTTCTCGCCGCCCCTCATGCCGGTCAGCCAGTCGTGGACCAGGGCGACCCGGAGGCCGGGCACCGCGGGAGACGACCCCCGGCGGATCGGCGCGACTTCCCCTCGGATGCTGGCGTCCATGCCGGCCCCCCGGATCCTTCCACGGTCCGGGGGCGACGGCCCCCGGGTCGGTCGGGCGGGAGGCTACCCGACTTCCCCCCGGAGGGCAAGGCGGGCCGGTCGGTTGCCCGGGGCCCCACCCCGGGCCGTCGGGCCCGGGCGGTTGATTTCGGTGGCGCCCTGGGTTAGCGTCGGGCGGGTCCGAGTCTCGAAATCTCAACCACCGAGGACGATCGCACCATGGGAGCCGAAGCCCGCCTGACCGAGCTGAATCTGACGCTGCCGCCCGCCCCCAGGCCGGTCGCGACCTATCTGACGGCCGTCCGCCACGGGGATCTGCTCTACGTGTCGGGTCACGGGCCGCTCCGGCCCGACGGGACGATGCACCTCGGCAAGCTCGGCGCCGGGCTCGACCTGGAAGAGGGCCACGCCGCCGCCCGGCAGACCGGCCTGGCGATCCTGGCGACCGTCCAGTTTCACCTCGGCACGCTCGACAAGGTCGTCCGCCTGGTCAAGGTGCTCGGCCTGGTCAACAGCGCCCCCGACTTCCTGGACCATCCCAAGGTCATCAATGGCTTCTCCGACCTGATGGTCGCCGTGTTCGGCGAGCCCGGCAAGGCCGCCCGCAGCGCCTTCGGGGTCGCGGCCCTCCCCAACGGGATCGCCGTCGAGATCGAGGCCATTTTCGAGGTGAAGGATTGAGGCCCTGGGTAGATGATCCGGAAGATGACGGGCTCCTCCGGGCCCCTCATCTCGTCGGTCGGAACGCCCTCACCTCCGGGTGCATCGTGTAGAGCCGGTATCCGCCGCCGACCGGGACCAGGACGCTGCTCGAACGGTCGTTGCCCACGATCGGGTTGCCGGGATATTTCTCCCATCGGACCAGGTCTTTGGATCGGGCGATGTTCGTGGTCCAGTCCTTCTTCCAGGGGTCGTGGGCGTTGGCATGGTAGAAGGCATAATAGACGCCATCCCGCTTGAAGATCTGGTCGACGGCGACGGCATGTCGGTCGTAGGCATCGGGGCCCATGGCGATCACAGGATCGTCCTGGACATTGGTCCAGATCCTGCGATCTTTCGAGGTCGCAAGCCAGACGCCCCGGTCTCCCCGCTCGTAGAACAGGTACCACGTCCCGGCCTCGACCCAGACCGTCGGCGTGCCGCGCGGGCCGGGGGGGATCGGCGACCCGTCGGCCCTGCGGATGTCGAGCGGCCCCAACTCCGTCCAGGTGACGCGGTCGGTGGATGAGAGCAGGTGGGCGACGTCATTTTCCCCCTCGGCGAAGAGATAATAGACCCCCTCATGTTTGACCACGCACACGTCCTCGACCCACGAATCGGAGACGATCGGGTTCGAGGGCCAGCGGATCCAGCGCAGGCCGTCGATGGAGATGGCGTAGCCGAGGTGACGATCCGCCGATCGATCGTCGTTATAGCCGGTGTACCAGAGGTGAAACAGGCCGTCCTCGAAGAGGATCCACCCGCGCTCGCGGATCTTGCGGTCCCAGCCACGATCGAGGCCCGACCCCCGGAATACCGGGTCCGGGGTGACCGGGGTCCAGGAGATGAGATCCTTGGGGAAATCCTCCCCGAAGGCGGGGCCGGCGAGCAGCAAGATCAGTGCGAGGCTTCGGGAGGGCATCGGAGGTCCCATCGGGGGCGAATCGGGCCGGGTCGGGCATCGACGCCAGAGTAGGCCGAGCAGGAATCATCGGCAAGGGGTGTGACCAGATCCTCTGGTTTGCTCGACGTCCCTCCCGCTGCTGAGAGGCTATCCGGGAATGAAAACGAGGAATGGCAAATGGTTTATGGCTGACAAATGGTCTCGGATCCGAACCGTGGACCCCGGCATTCGCCGGACGTCTTGCACTTATCAACCATCGCCGATATGGCATAACCCATTGCCCCGACCGGGAATCGTTCCCGGATAGCCTCTCACTCCGACAACGAGAGCTCGGCAACCTGTGCGGTTCGCCGGTCGCACGCGCGATTCGGCCGGAAACCGGGATGAATCCTCGGAAACCCGTATCAACATCGTGCCGGACGACCCCGGCTTCAAGACCGCTCGAAAGGCCTTCAGTGGATTCCTGTCGTCCTCATTCTCGGTCGGGCCGGTCAGGTCGCGGCGGTGCCGCGTCTTCTCGATGCCGACCAGCAGGTGAGGCCGGATCGTCCCGCTGGCGGCGGACACTTGCAAGAGTCCGGCCACGTGGAGGAAATCCTCCGCGATCCCGCCATCGGGCATGGACAGCACGGGCAGGCGTGAATCCGGAGATTCATGATAACCGGCCGGTATACACACGTTGATGAGACGAGGTTCGCCGAGGATCTTCGAATCGACGATGAACGTCTCGCCGATCGCCGATGGGGTCGCCTTGTCGGCCGCGCCCGACTCCGTTCCGATTGACAGGAGCATCGCGGCGCAGAGGACAGGCGGCGTGAATCCCCGAACGATCATGGCCCATCGCCCTCCCAGGGCAGTCGATCGATCGGGGCGTCATCGCTTTCGGGCTGGTGTCCGATCGCCGGCGTCCCGCCGCCTTCCCCCGCCGACTTCTTGGGCCTCCTGCCCGGCTTCCCATTCCTCGCCCAGCCCTTCTTCCGCTCGGTGGCCTTCGCCGCCAGGAACAGGCTCGGCGAGATCACGATGCCGAATTCCTTGCGGATATACGACACCCCGTCTGCCGCCGCTTCGAAGCCGGCGGCCAGGGCCCGCCTGACGACCTCGGATCTGGAGGGTGGGGCGGTGATGTCGTTCGCCGCGCGGCCACCCTGCGGCTCGGCATCTTTCCGGGGGTCGTTTACTTCGTCCATGGCGATCTCACGAGGTTCCGCCGACGGCGGAAGTCATTTCACCCAGTCTAACCCATGGTGCCCATTCCGATAGGCCTGAAACCGCCGCGACGGGGTCTGGACGGTCCACGCCCCCGCCGGACTGGCCCTCAGGAAGGGTGCGGACATCTCCCGGGTCGCCGAGCAATGCGCGCACGACATCCGGGCCGAATTCCCGACGGACGTGTCGGCCGCCTTGACGGCCGACTCGGGCCCGGTCGCCTCGATCGTCGGCTTAGCCCAGGAGCGGCAGCTCCCCGATTCGCCGCGTCAGGACATCCTGAACGCGGTCTGCCTGTCTCCGCGTACTGGCCCGCACGACATCGCCGCGACCCGGCGTCCCGCCGGCGGGTGCTCGAGAGCTACGAGTACCGATGCGCCGTCTGCGGGTTGGACGTGCGGCTTGGCTCGTCGTCGATCGCCCTGGATGCCGCCGAGATCCGCCGCCACCAGGCGGGCGGCCCCGAGACCGAGAGCAACGGCCTGGCGCCGTGCGTCGAACATCATCAGACGTTCGACCTGGGCGTCTTCACGCTCGCCGACGGAGTGCGACTCGACTCCGACCAGTCCAACGGCACCACGGGCTTTCAGGAGGCCTGGATGGCGTCCCTTGGCAAAACCGATCCGGGCGGCCCGGCATCCCGGATGGCGGCCCGAGCCGAAGCACCTGGATTGGACAGGCCGGATCGACGACCCCAATCCGTACCGGCACCTATCGAACCTGGGCCGGCTTCTCCGGCCCGAAAAATGGGTTTGCCGCCGGCCATGCGTAGGTATTGTAGAGCTTCATGTTGGTGTTTTTCAGCTCGTCGTTGTGCTCGCGGTCGGCGGCGAGCGATCCGACGCTGTAACTCAGCACGATGACGCCGTCCCAGGCTTCGAAGGCCGCCTGCTCGTTGGCGAAGTAGGCGAAGCAGTCGTTCCCGCTGGCGCGACCCGGGACGTTGGCCCGGCCCGGGTCCATCTCGGGATACCGGGCGATCGGCCTCGGGTCGCTCCACGGTCCGAACGGCGATTGGCTGGTCATCGCGTAGACCGTGTGAACCTTCGGGTCGTCCAGCTGCCGTTTCCCGGCGATGTAATCCTGCAACGGCCAGTCGTGACCGAAGACGGCTTGCCAGGCCTTGAGGGTCGCGTTGTATCGGACGGAGAAGGAATTGAAGGCCGGGATCCCGACCTTGTGGTAATCCTTCACGTCGATCAGCCCGGACCTCCACACCCCGGGGCGTGACGTGAGGAATTCGGACACCGGGCCGAGATCCGAGCCCGCCGGGGCCGTCTCCAGACGGTCGAGCGGGATCCGGAGCGCGGTCACCTCGGAGCCCGAGAAGTTCCGATCCCGGTAGATGGCGTGGATGCCGTAGGTGTAGAGATAATTATTCGCGGCGTCGATGAATCCGTCCTTGCCGAAATAGGCCACCGCCTGATCGGCGGGCGGCTGCTTGCCGGGCTTCGGCGGCGGATTGATCCCCAGGTTGATGTATTCGTAATTCCAGGCCGCGGGAGATTCCAGCGGATTGGCAACCCGGATGATGAACGTGTTGTATGGGTCCCCGGGTTCGAAGATCTGGAGGGCGAAGATGTAGAGCTTCCCCTTGTGATGGAACGCCTTGCGGAGCCAGAGCCGCGACCCCCGGGGGTCGTTCTGGAGGTTGTTCTCGTCCATGAAGAAGGGCTGGGGCCGGTCGGGCGACCCCCGGAAGTAATGCTGGACCTCGAACCGGCCGTTGCGACACGTCGCGATGGCGATGGTATTGCCGACGGCGAGGCCCTTGCGGACGTTGGTCGAATCCTTCCGGGTCAGCGACCCGGGCGGCCCGATCGCGACGTCGGCGAAGCTGTAGAACATCCGCGACTCGTCGATCGGGCAGAGCAGCCCGGTGTCGCCGCCGAGCCAGACGCCGGGGCCCCCCTCCGGGCCGATCCCCTGGGCCGTCGCGGGTGCCGGGAAGGTCGGGAAATAGCCGTGATACCGGATCTCGTCGGCCGACCGGGCCCCCGACGCACCCCAGGCGAGGGTCAGCGCGAGGGCCGTCGGCAGGATCTTCGATGCTCGCATGGTGTCCGGCCCTCCGAGGCGGGCCGAAGCCGCGCCCCACTGTCGATACGCCCCGCCCCGCCTTCCCGTCGATTTTATCGCCCCCGGTGCAGTATAAAGGACATCCCTGGCCCGGGCGAGGGCCCAGGGGCACCGGGGGGGAGTCGGGATGGACGACGGGGAGACCACGGTCGGCCGGCTCAAGGCCCTGGTCCTGGCCTTCTCGAAGGAGCGGGATTGGGAGCAATTCCACCACCCCAAGGACCTCGGCCTGGCCCTGGCCAGCGAGGTCGGCGAGCTCCTCGACCTGTTCCGGTTCAGGACGGACGAGCAGATCCGCGCCGGGCTCGACGACGGGACCTCCCGTCGTCGGGTCGCCCACGAGCTGGCCGACTGCCTATGGGCGCTCCTCCGCCTGGCCGACGTCTGCGGGGTCGACCTCGCCTCGTCGCTGGAGGAGAAGGTCCGGCTGGCCGGCCTGAAGTACCCGGTCGACCGGTCGTCCGGCCGGAGCGACAAATACACGGCCTACGGGATCGCCGCCGAGGGCGAGGAAGTCACCTGAACGCCATCTCCGGCGGGGATCATCCGACATGAACGTCATCGTCGTCGTCTGCAACAGCCTGCATCTGGGGTTCCTCGGCGCCTACGGCAACGGCTGGATCGAGACGCCGCACCTCGACCGCCTGGCGACCGAGGGCGTGGTCTTCGACCACCACTTCCCCGAGAATCTGACCACCCTGCCGACCCGTCGGAGCTGGTGGACCGGCAAGTACGGCTTCCCCGACCCCGGATCGGGCTGGACCCCCCTCCGGCATGACGAGTCGATCCTGCCCGACCTGCTCTGGAATCAGGGCGTCCGGTCGGCCCTGATCTCCGACGTCCCCCTGCTCCGCGACTCGGGCCAGGGCTTCGGCCGGGGCTGGGACGACGTCGTCTGGATCCGGGGCCAGGGCTACGACCCGCTCATCCCCGCCGGCGACCCCCGGGCCGGGCGCGTCCGGATCGCCTCCGAGCCCGGCCTCCGGCTCCCCGAGGAGGACGACCCCGATCGCGACCTCTGGAAGGGCCGATGGGAGCAGTTCCTCCGCAATCGTCAGGTGTTGAAGACCGACACCGAGGAGAATACCGGGGTCGCGCGGACGGTCCGCGCGGCGATCGAGTGGCTCGACCGCCGGTCGGCCGACCCGTCGCCGTTCCTGCTCTGGCTCGACCTGTTCAGCCCGCACGGCCCCTGGGACACGCCCCAGCCCTACCGCGACCAGTACGCCGCCGCCGAGCCCGACGAGTTCGAGGCCGGCGACGAGGGCGACCTCGTCGAGGAGGACGACGAGGCCACCCTGGAAGACGTCCGGGTCCTGATCGACGTCCCGGCCGGTGCCGTCGGCGACGTCCTCTCCGAGGAGGAGTTGCTCCGGCTCCGGCGGACCTACGCGGGGACGGTCACCCTGGTCGACCGATGGCTGGGCGTCCTGTTCGAGTCGCTCCGGGCATCGGGCCGCCTCGACGATTCGATCGTGATCTTCACGTCCGACCAGGGCGAGCCGCTCGGGGAACACGGCTACGTCCGGCGGTTCCGCCCCTGGCTCTATGAGGAGCTGATCCACACGCCGCTGATCGTCCGGATGCCCGGCGGCGAACACGGCGGGACCCGCCGCCAGGCGATCGTGCAGACGGTGGACCTGCTCCCGACGGTCCTCTCGGCCCTGGGCCTGCCGAAGCCCGAGGACGTCCACGGCCACGACCTTCTGCCGATGATCCGGGGCGAGCAGGCCAAGGTCCGCGACTATGCCTGCCTCGGCATGGATGTGGAGGAGTTCGCCATCCGGACCCACCTCTGGCACCTGACGCTGCCCATCGAGGTCGACCCCGACGACCCCCCGCGCCGGCCCGAACTCTACCGGAAGCCCGAAGACCGGTGGGACCAGAACAACGTCGCCGCAGAGAACCCCGACGTCGCCGACCACCTGGAGCTGACGCTCCGCCGGTTCGTCGAGGCCGTGGGCCGAGACGCCCTCGACGACCTCCCGCCGCTCCGCGACGTGGCCCGCTTCGGCGAGGGCGGGTGACGGACGGCCGTCCCCGCCCCCGACCCTCGGCCGATCGGCCGGTCAGCGCGGCCTCGCCGTCGAGGACTTCGCGAACTCGCCGATCTTGCAGACCTTGCGGACCATCCGGCAGAAGCAATTCTGCTTCCAGGCCCGGGTGGTGCCCGTTTTGGCGACCTCCGAGACCGCCCGCGGGCTGCTCTGCGGGCTGGCCAGGACGACCGGAGGGGGCGGCGATTGCGGGCTCACGGACGCCGTCCCGGTCCCCTTCCGGTAGTAGGCAGGCGGGAGGGTCGGCGCGGGCAGGCCGAGCGACCGGTTCATGTCGCCCGTCGAAGGAGATTGCTGGGTGGGGCGGGGTTGCCCCGCGCCGGGATCGACATTGGGCCTGGGCTCGGCCTGGGTCGCGCCGGCCGGGGCCAGCCGGGGACGTTCGCGCGGGTCGACCGTGGGAAGCTCGGACGATTTCTTGACGTCGGGCGGGACGGGGTCGGTGGGCGGGGGGGGCGTCGGCGTCTCGACCTCCGCCGGGGCCGTCGGGGTGGCATCGGCGGGGGCCGGCGGCCTGGCCTCCTCCTTCGGCCGGGCGACCTCGGCCTGGGTGGCGTTAACCGATCGATCGGAGGAGTTGTCGGCCGGGATCCGGAGCGACACCGGCAGGATCGACGGCTCGGGTCCCCCGCGGTACAGGGTCGATCGGGCGTCGGTCGTGTAGGTCTGGGTCGACTTCGCCCGTCGGCCCGGCCCGAACCGCGAGGGCCGGGGGCTGGCCGCGACCGATTCCGCCGAGGCCGGGCCCTGGTCGCGTTGCAGGCCGGGGAAATACTTCGAGAGCCCTTCGGGCTGGACGGCCCCGGGCCGGGCCGGGGCCGTCGCCGCCGATCGCTCCGGCGGGAGGCTCACTTGCCTCTGGGCCGGGGCGGCGGCGGGGTCTCCGGGCTGGGCCCAGGGTCGATCCGCCAGGGCCACGTCGGGTCGTCGCGACGTCCCGGCGCAGCCGGCTCCGGCCACCCAGACCGTCATCAGGGTCAATAACCAGCATCGTCTCATCATGGCGAATCCCTCCGCCTCCGCGCCCATGTCGGTCGTGCCCGGACCGCCGGGCCTCGTCGACGCAGTCCTGTGGTTAGGGATCGGAGGCCGGGGTTGCGAGGAGTTTCGATTCCGACCGGCCCGGCGGCCCCGGCGGATCAGAACCGATTTCTTCGCGAAAACCCGACTGATCGACCGTCTCCGCCGTAGAAAGGTCGGGGAGAACGAAATCGGATGCCGGCGTCGGGGGCGCGAGCCCCGGCCCGCCGTCCCCGGGAGTCCGAGGCGATGGTGATGCTCTCGACCGACCAATCCCAACGGTTCCTGGCCGCGCCCCTGCTGGTCGAGGCCGACGACGAGTCGCGGAGGGCCGTATACCGGGCCCTGGTCGAAGACCCGGCCCCGGCCGGCACGACCCTGGTCGAGCAAGGCAAGCCGAATGACCGGCTCTATTTCGTGGTCGAGGGTTCGGTCGCGATCGAGCGGACCCGGGCCGACGGCCGGACCGACATCCTGGCCACGCTGTCGGGGCCGGGGGTCTTCGGCACCACCACGTTCTTCCGCCCCTCGGCGCCGAGCATGACCATCCGGGCGACCACGGACCTGGCCCTCTGGACCCTCGACCACCCGTCCCACGAGCGGCTCCGCCGCGACGACCCCCGGGCGGCCGAGGCCCTCTCGATGGCCGTCGTCCGGACCCTCTCCGACCGCTTCGACATGCTCGACCGACGCCTCGCCGAGCTGATGGCCGAGCACGACGACGACCACCCCCGGGCGACCGAATGGGCCCGATTCCGGGCGCGATTGTTCGAGGAGCCGGCGATCTGATCGGGAGATGTCGGGAAGGTCCGGTGAAGACCCGACGAATCGGGACGGGCCGGCCGCCGGCGCGTTGACGGGAAGCGGCCGGGGCCTCACAATGGGAGGGACCAAGGGGGCCGTCGGAGAGCCTCTCGCTCGACCGCGACCTCTTCCCGCCCCCTCCGGTCGCAGCGCCGGGCCGCACAGCCGGAGCATCCCCGCCCATGGATAGCTCGCCCTTCGCCTCGGGCTGTCACCACTGGCAACCGCACTTCGAAGATTTACTCCGGACGGTGAGCGGCACCGGCTCGCACGGGCATCTGCTCGACATCCGCGACGCGCTCCGGCCCCGGATCCGCCCCGACCGGCCCCTGGTGATGCTCTGCCCGCACGCCGACGACGGCGCGATCACCGCCGCCTGCCTGATCCACGAATATGCGGTCCGCCTGGGCCTTCCCGTGGTCGAGGTCCTGGTCTTCGCCGGCGAGCGGAACGTGGCGGCCCCCTGGCTCAACGATCAGAAGAAAGTCTCGGTCCGCGAGGCCGAGTTCCGCCTGGAATGCAACGTCCTGGGGGCCGAGGCCGTCTGCTGGGACCTGGACGCCTACCGCAATACCGGCTACCAGCCCAGCGCCGCCGACATCGACAAGATCGTCGGCTGGTTCGTCGACCGGAGGCCCGGCGCCCTGATCATCCCGCCCGCGACCGACGCCCACCTGGCCCACCGAATGACCCGGGCCCTGGGCGCCGTCGGCCTGGTCGGGGCCGGTCTGGCCGACACGATGGTCCTGACCGGGTGGACCCCCTGGGGCCCCCTGCCCCGCCCCAACGCCTATTTCACGTACGACGGCGAGGCCGAACGGACCAAGGAGTGGGCCATCCACTGCCACGCCTCGCAGGTCCTCCTGACCGATTACACCGAGTTCTGCTCCCACCTCGGCCGGGCCTACGCCGCCCTCACCCGCGAATGGGCCGAGGGCCACAGCCTCACCGGACGCGCCCACCGGTCCGACGATCGGTTCGTCGGCGTCGAGCTGTTCCAGGTCGAGTCGCACGACCCGGTCGGGGCCGAGGTGACCCCCACCGACCCGATCCAGATCGCCCTCGGGATCCTCCAGAACATCCCCGCACCGGGTCGGGTCGCCGCGACCGTCTGAGCCGGCAAGGTCCAGCCCCGCATGTCCCAGCCCATCCGCCGGATCGCGATCGAGGCCGCCGACGTCCACGTCTTCTCCGACCCGGCCACCGCCTCCGAGGACGCGGTCGGGCGGATCGCCGCGACGATCTCCCGCGGTGCCGAGATGCGCGGCAAGGCCGTCCTCGGGCTCGCCACCGGCGCGACGCCGTTGCCGATCTACGCCGGGCTCGTCCGCGAGCATCGGTCGGGCCGCCTGTCGTTCGCGAGGGTCTCGACCTACAACCTCGACGAATATCACCCGATGGGCCCGCTCGACCCGAACAGCTATCGTTCCTACATGCACCGGCACCTCTTCGGCCACGTCGACCTGGCGGCGGACCGGGCCCACGTCCTCGACGGGACCGTGCCCGAGGCCTTCGCCGCCGAGCACGCGGCCGATTTCGACCGCTGGATCAAGGCCGAGGGCGGCCTGGACCTCCAGCTCCTCGGACTCGGCCGGAACGGGCACATCGGCTTCAACGAGCCGACCGACCTGGACGTCTCCCGGGCCCTCGACCTGCCGACCCGGCTGGTCGAGCTCCACCCGACCACGATCGCGGACGCGGCCCGGGATTTCGGGGCCGCGGACCGGGTCCCCCGCCGGGCCCTGACGATGGGGATCGCCCCGATCCTCTCCGCCCGGACGATCCTGGTCGTCGCCTTCGGGCCGCACAAGGCCGAGGCCGTCGCCCAATCCCTCCGGGGGCCCATCACCGCCCGGGTCCCCGGGTCGCTCCTCCGTCACGCCTCGGGCAAGGTCACCTGGCTGGTCGACGAGGCCTCCGCCTCCGGGATCCTCTGATCGGGGAGCCGCTCCCATGCTCACCGTCCACACCTTCGGCGATTCGATCCTCGATTGCGCCCACTACAATGCCCACCGGGTCCACCCCGGCGGCCTCCTGGTGGCCAACGACGACGACCTGTTCCCCGACTTCCGCGGCCGGGACCTCCGGGGCCGGGGGCCGGCGCGCCTCGACCACCGGGCCGCCGACGGTGCCGTCCTCGGCGACCTCGCCGATCAGGTTGCCGGGCTCAGTCCCGGCGAGACGTCCCTCGCGCTCCTGACGATCGGCGGCAACGACCTCCTGACGGGACTGCTCGACGACCGGGGCTCGGGCGTCGGGGCTTTCGCCGCCGGGCTCGACGCCTTCTTGCGGGCGCTCCCGATCCGACCCGTCCTGATCGGGAACGTCTACGATCCCACCTTCGGCGACGACGCCCTCAACGTCTTCGGGGTCGACCCCGCCCTGGGCCGCGAGAATCACCGCCGGGTCAACGCCGTCCTGGCCGATCTCGCGCGGTCGTATGGGGCCCTCGTCGACCTCCATCGCCACTTCCTCGGAGGCCGGCCCGACTGGTACACCCGGACCATCGAGCCCAGCCTGACCGGAGCCTCCGAGGTCCGCCGGTGCTTCCTGGAAACGATCGAGGCGCAGGGGATCGCCTGATCCCGGCCCGCCGATTTCCGGCGGAAAAGTATGCTGAACGGTCCCCGCCTCGCGCGAATATGTCAGGGAACGAAGCCCGATCCCACCCGACCGGGTCGGATCCGTCCCCGACCGAGCGACGGCCCGTCCATGACCATGCCGCCTATTAACCTCCCCCATCCCGACCCGACGCGTCCCGCGTCGAACGAACCCATCCGCGCGTTTCCGAACGAACCCATTCACCGGGCGCGGATCGAAGCCATCGGCGCGGAGCGGATCGAAGCCATTTACAGGTTCCAGAACGAGCCATTTAGGATCGCCGATTCAATAACTTCCCGGGCTCTCGGCATCTGGGTGGCAGGGGTTACGGTACTCCGTAACCCCGGTTCGCCGGCGCATCCCGGGCTGCGGACCGGGGTTACGGAGTACCGTAACCCCTGCCACCCCGGTCGGTCCCTGACCGAGCAGGAATCCGGAAGTTATGGAATCGGCGATCCTTACAGGTTCCAGAACGAAGCCACCCGCGGATCGCGGAACGAAGCCACTCGCGAGCATTTCCTCCCTGGAATCGCGGGGTTTGCCCCCATTCGAGGCGGGTGCAACTCCCCGACACCGGGCTTATACTTTCACCCTCCGGGTTCTTCCCCAATCGACCGAGGAGCCGACGCCCATGCCTTCCCTCTTTCCGCGATCCGGGGTCGTTTGCCTGATCGCCGCATCCGGGCTCGCCGCCTGCCCGGGCGCCGACGAGGTCCGGACCGAGACGCCCTCAGCTCGATGGCGGCAGCACGACATCCATCGGCCGAAACCGCCGGTCGTCGAGCCCTCGGATGGCCCGATCGCGTCGAAGCCGCCCGGGGATGCGGTCGTCCTGTTCGACGGGTCGAACCTCGACGCCTGGAAGTCGTCCGACGGCTCTCCCGCGCGATGGAAGGTGGCGGACGGATCCCTGGAGACGGTCCCGGGCGCCGGGCCGATCGAGACGAAGGGGAAATTCGGCGACATCCAGCTCCACGTCGAATGGGCGGCCCCGAATCCGCCCGTCGGCAAGGGCCAGGACCGGGGCAACAGCGGGATCTTCCTGATGGGCCAGTTCGAGGTCCAGGTGCTCGACTCCTACCGGGCCGAGACCTACGCCGACGGCCAGGCGGGGGCGATTTACGGCCAGTACCCGCCCCACTTCAATGCCTCGCGCCCCCCCGGCCGATGGCAGTCCTACGACATCGCCTTCCGGCGCCCGCGGTTCGATCCGTCCGGCAAGCTCCTGGAGCCGGCCAGGGTGACCCTGTTCCACAACGGGGTCCTCGTCCAGGACAACGAGGAGCCGTTCGGGCCCACATCCTGGCTCCAGTCGCTCCCGTACGAGGACAGGGGCGGGCGAGGGCCGATCTCCCTCCAGGATCACGACCACCCGGTCCGATTCCGCAACATCTGGCTCCGGGAACTCCCCGATCGCCCCGCCCCGACGGCCAGGGACCTCGACCGGCCGAAGGCCATCACGCTCCCGGCGGAGGTCCTCGACCTTTACGCGGGCCAGTATCTGCTCGATTCGAAGCCCGATGCCCGCAAGGCGACCATCGCCCGCCGGGGCTCGCAATTGACCGTCTCGTTCCCGTTCCGGCCCGGTCCGCTCGCGCTCGAATCGATCTCCGAGACGGAGTTCGACCTCGCCTCCGCCGACGGCCGGTTCACCTTCCGCAAGGACGACAAGGGGCGGGTGACGGGCGTCCTGTTCCGGATCGGCGACGGCGAGCGGGAGATGAAGAAGGTCGCGCCATGAGCCGTCGAGGCCCGGCCGGCGCACGGGGCGCCGGCTCATTGCTCGATGTAGTTCTTCGACAGCCCCAGCTCCTCGGGCGCGTGGAGCCGGAGCATCTTGAGGTGGATGTCGGCCGGGACGAGCCTCGGCGTCGCGAGCGAGAGCCCGACCATCAGGCCCACCGACAGCGGGACGCCCCAGATGGCCGGCTGCTCCATCAGCGACCGGGCCAGGGGCGAGACCTCCCAGCTCAGGACCTTCTTCTCGATCAGCATCGTCGTCACGATCGCCGCCAGCGAGAGGGTCCCCCCGGCGAGCATCCCCCCGGCGGCCCCGACCACGGTCAGCCCGCGCCACCACGAGCCGAGCAGGAGCAGCGGGAAGTACGAGCAGGCCGCGATGGCGAACGCCCAGCCGACCATCATCGCGATGTCGAACGACTCCACCAGGAACCCCAGCCCCATCGACACCCCGCCGATCAGGACCGCGGCCACCTTGAACGCGACCATCCTCGACCCGGGCGAGGATTGCGGCCGGAGGATCTTGCCGTAGATGTCGTGCGCCAGCGCCCCCGACATGCTGACCAGCAGGCCGGAGAACGTCGACATGAACGCCGCGAACGCCCCCGCGCTGGTGATCCCCCGGAGGACCTGGCCCCAGAGCGGGCTCTCCAGGATCGTCGGCAACCGGATCACGACCTCGTCGGTCGTGTTGCCGGCATAGAGTTGCGGGAGGGCGATCCGGCCGAGCGTGCCCCAGACCGGCGGGAAGACGTAGAAACTGCCCAGCATCACCATCACCCACAGGGTCGTCCGCTTGGCGGCCCGGCCGTCGGGGTTGGTGTAGAACCGGACCAGGATGTGGGGCAGTCCGGCCGTCCCGCAGATCAGGGCGATGATGAGGGAATAGGTGTAGAGCAGAGGGTAGCCATGCTTGGAAGTCAAGGGGCCGAAGGGATGGAGCCACGCGCGGTTCGTGGGAGCGTTCGGCATCTCGCTGTTGTTCCAGAGGATCGCCTCGGTCGGATCGCGAAACTCGATCCTGACGCCGACCCGGACGATCTTGCCATTCTCGACGACATTTCTTCCCTCGCGCAAGACGGCCGCGGTAGACGCCGACAGGGTCAAGCCCGCGGGGATCCTGGACCCGCTCGTGATCGGATTGAGTTTCCTGTCGATCAGTTGGCTCAACTCGGAAGCCTGACGCTCGGCGGATAGCCCCCAACCGACCCCCAGGCTCAGGAGAGGGCCTTGGATCGTCTCCCCGGGTTGCAAGGGACGGATCAGCGCCACCTTGTCGATCACCGCACCCTTCGGGAATTTCAGGACGGCCCAACGGTCGCCCCAGAGCGAGAGGACGTTCGCGGGATAGGCGCCCTTCCCCTTGATACTCAACGGCGTGTCGCCGGATGCGCGGGGTACATCGGAAGGACTCTCGGCCGTCGTCGCGAGGTGATACTGATAGATCCCGACCACCTGCATCAGCACGAAGATCGGGACCGAGATGGCGAACAGCTTGGCCCAGTACTGGAACGCCTGGACGAAGGTTATCCCCTTCATCCCGCCGAAGGCGACGTTGAAGGTGATCACCGCGCCCACGATCACGATCCCCGCCCAGTAGGGCCATCCCATGATCGACCCCAGGACCAGCCCGGCGCCCTTCATCTGCGGCATCGTGTAGAAGAAGCCGATGAACAGGACGAACGTGACGGCCACCTTGCGGAAGGCCGGGCTGTCGAAACGCCCCTCGGCGAAGTCGGGGATCGTATACGCCCCGAACCGGCGCAAGGGCCCGGCGATGAACAGGAGGAGGAACAGGTAGCCCGTCGCGTAGCAGACCGGATACCAGAGGGCGTCATACCCGTTCTTCATCAGGAGGCCGGCGATCCCCATGAACGAGGCCGCCGACAGGTATTCGCCCGAGATCGCCGAGGCATTCCAGAAGACGCTGACCGACCGGCCGGCGACGAAGAAGTCGGAGGCCGTCTTCGCCTTCCGGGTCGCGTAGACGCCCAGGAGGACCGTCGCGGCCGTCATCAGGGCGACGCAGAGGACCGGGATCCAGGTGACTCCGGTCATCGGCCCTCCTCCTCGGCCAGGGCCTTCCGCCAGTCGGTGCAGTCGGCCTCGATCCGGTTCGACGCCGCCACGAAATAGAATGAGAGGGCCACGGTGATCGGATAGATCAGGACGCCCAGGAACAGCCAGGTGGCCGTGAAGCCGAGGACCGGGGCGTTGGCCAGATCGGGCTTGAGGTAATTGACCAGCGGGACCCCCAGGACCAGCACGACGAAGACGGCGGCCACCCGGAGGCTGAGGGCCCCCTGGCGGCGCATCACCGCCCGGGCCAGCCGGGCCCGGTCGGCCTCGGAGAGTGCGTGGAGGTCCCGGTCGGTCATCGGCGGAAGCCCTTCCCGGATCGTGATCGGCGGAGGCCCGGCGGCGGACCGACCTACTGTAGTGGAGATCGGCCGGATTGCAAGCGAGCCGAAAAGCCGACGTCCGCCTTTCCGGCCGGCTCCCCGGCCGCGTATCCTGGGGGCCCGGCGGCCGGTCGCCGGGCCGTCCCGGAGGGATCCTTCATGCCGCTCGACCCCCAGGCCAGGGAATACCTCGACAAGCTCGCGGCCCTCAAGCTCCCCGGCTTCCACACCATGCCGCCGGCCCGGTCGCGCGAGCTGTTCCGGATGATGCGGGCCTTCGGCGGCAAGCCCGAGCCGGTCGGGGAGGTCGAGGACCGGGTCCTCCCGCCCTCGATCCGGGTCCGGACCTACACCCCGGCCGGCGAGGCGACGGGACCGAGGCCCGCCCTGGTCTTCTTCCACGGCGGCGGATGGGTGCTGGGCGACATCGACACCGTCGACGGGATCTGCCGGAGGCTGGCCAACGTCTCGGGATGCACGGTGATCTCGGTCGACTACCGGCTGGCGCCCGAGCACAAATTTCCGGTCCCGCTGGAGGACTGCTTCCAGGCCGTCTGGCACGTCCACGACCAGGCCGCCTCGTTCGGGGTCGACCGGTCGCGGATCGCCGTCGGCGGCGATAGCGCCGGGGGCAACCTGGCGGCGGCGGTCACCCTCAAGGCCCGCGACCGGGGCGACCTCCCGCTCGCGTTCCAGCTCCTGATCTACCCGATCGTCGACTTCGCCTTCGACACCCCGTCCTACGTCGAGAATGCCGAGGGGTACGGCCTGAGCCGGGACATGATGATCTGGTACTGGGACCAGTACCTCGCCCGGCCCGACGACGGCCCCTCCCCTCTCGCCTCGCCGATCCGGTCGCCGGACCTGTCCGGCCTCCCCCCCGCCCTGGTGATCACCGCCGGCTACGACGTGCTCCGGGACGAGGGGGAGGCCTACGCCGCCCGGCTCCGCGAGGCCGGCGTGCCCGTCGAGGCCCGCCGATACGGCGGGATGATCCACGGCTTCTTCCAGATGGTCGACGCCTTCGACCAGGCCCGCGCCGCGATCCGGGACGCGGGCGAGTCCCTCCGGGCCGCGATGGCCCGGCGAGCGAAATGATCCCTCAAAGATATGTGGCCCATGAGGCGAATTGGGTGTGCGGGCGATGCCGAAGAGGGCGGCTCGCCAGATCCGCCTCATGAGCCCACCGGTTTTTCCGCCGGGCCCGCGATCGGACGACGGCCCGACGACCCGAGACCGCTCCCGGTTCCCCCCGTCGGCTTGCCCCGTTGAATACCTGGTGGATAGGATGAAGGCCCGGGTCCATCTCGCCTTCGCCCTGGATTCCGGATGGTCCCGACGCCGGCCGGATCCCCACCCGAGACAAGAGCGGACACCCGATGCGATCGCGATCGACCTTGGCCGGGATCCTCCTGCTCGCGGGATCCGCCCCGTCGGGCGGGGCCGAGCCCGACGGGCCGACGCTCGACCGGCGGTTCGACGAGGTGGTACGGCCCTTCTTGCGCGACAACTGCCTGTCTTGCCACGGCCCGCGGAAGCAGGAAGGCCAGTTCGACCTGAGCGGCTTCCAATCGGCGGCCGACGTCGCGGCCCGCCGCCGGGCCTGGGACGTCGTGCTCGACCGGCTGGAGGCGGAGGAGATGCCGCCGGAGGAGGCGACCCGGCGGCCGACGCCTCCCGAGCGCCGGGCGGTCATCGATTGGATCCGGGCCGATCGCGACCGCGAAGCCCGGAAGAACGCGGGCGACCCCGGGACCGTCCTGGCCCGCCGGCTGAGCAACGCCGAGTACGACCGGACGATCCGCGACCTGACGGGCGTCGACATCCGGCCGACCCGGGAATTCCCCGTCGACCCGGCCAACGAGGCCGGGTTCGACAACTCGGGCGAGTCGCTGGCGATGTCGCCGGCCCTGGTCAAGAAGTACCTGGCGGCGGCCCGCCTGGTCGCCGACCACCTCATCTTGAAGCCGGACGGGTTCGCCTTCGCGCCGGAGCCGGCGGTCGCGGAGACCGACCGCGACAAGTATTGCGTCCGGAGGATCGTTGCCTTCTACGAGCGGCACCGGGTCGACTACGCCGACTACTTCCACGCCGCCTGGCGGTCCCGGTCCCGCGCGGGCCCGGGCGACCTCGCCACCGAGACCGGCCTCAGCGCCGATTACCTGGCCAGGATCCGGCGGACCCTGGAAGGCGACTGGCCGGCAACCGGCCCGCTCGGCGAGTTGCAGGCCCTCTGGCGGGCCCTCCCGGCCGACCCCCGGGCGTCGGTCGAGGCCCGTCGGGGTTCCGAGCGGATGCGCGACCTCGTCGTCCGGCTCCGGAAGGGGTTCGAGCCGAAGGCGGGGAAGGTGCAGGTCCGGGGGATCTCGGCCGGGAGCCAGCCCTTCGTCCTCTGGCGGAATCGCCGGCTCGCCGAGCAGCACATGCGATGCCCGAAGGAAGGCGCCTCGCCCGACCTGGAGGAGTTCTGCCGGGTCTTCCCCGACGCCTTCTTCGTCTCCGAGCGGGCCCCGTACTTCGACCCCAGGGCGACCCGGAGCGGCCGGCCGCTGACGGCCGGCTTCCACCTGATGCAGGGCTACTTCCGCGACGATGCCCCGCTTTATGCGATGGTCCTCGACGATGCGGGCCGTCGGGAGATCGACGCCCTCTGGCGCGAGCTGAACTTCGCCACCCGGGCCCCGATCCGCCAGTACAAGGACTTCATCTTCTTCGAGCGGGCCGAGCCGCCCCGGTTCGCCGCCGGGCCCGAATTCGACTTCGCCCGGTCCGAGGACAAGGACGCGACCTCCGGGGCGAAGATGGAGCAACTACGCGACGCCTACCTCGCCCGGGCCCGCAAGAACGGGGCGGACGAGACGGCCGTCGAGGCCATCGGGTCGTACTTCGCCGGGATCTCCGCCGAGATCCGCCAGGTCGAGCGGGACCATCGGGACGCCGAGCCCGCCCACCTCGCGGCGCTGGCGAGGCTCGCGACCCGGGCCTATCGCCGGCCCCTCTCGCCCGCCGACCGCGAGGACCTGCTCGGGACCTACCGCGACCTCCGCGACAAGGAGGGGCTCGACCCCGAGGACGCCGTCCGCGACTCGGTCGTCATCCTCCTGATGTCCCCCCGGTTCCTCTACCGATCCGAGCCGGCCGTCGAGGGCGAGGCCGCCCGGCCGCTGTCGGACCACGCCCTGGCCTCCCGGCTGAGCTATTTCCTCTGGTCGAGCATGCCCGACGACGAGCTGACGGCCCTCGCCGACGCCGGCCACCTGCACGATCGGGCGGTCCTGGTGGCGCAGGCCCGCCGGATGCTCCGGGACGCCCGGGTCCGGGGGCTGGCCGAGGGATTCGCCGGCCAATGGCTGGATATCCGCCGCTTCGAGGAGCACAACGGGGTCGACCGCGGGCGGTTCCCGGCCTTCACCAACGAACTCCGGGGGGCGATGTACGAGGAGCCGATCCGCTTCTTCGTCGACCTGGCGGGCCGGGACGGGCCGGTCCTCGACCTCCTCGACGCCGACCATACGTTCGTCAACCCGATCCTGGCCCGGCACTACGGGATGCCCGTCCCCGACCCCGGCCCCGGCCCCGACGGGTGGGCCCGGGTCGATGGGGCGGCCCGGTACGGCCGGGGAGGACTGCTCCCGATGTCGGCCTTCCTGACGGCCAGCTCGCCGGGACTCCGGACCAGCCCGGTCAGGCGCGGGTACTGGGTCGTCCGGCGGATCCTCGGCGAGGAGATCCCCGCCCCGCCGCCCGACGTCCCCGAACTCCCCAGGGACGAGGCCAAGACGGGCGACCTGACGCTCCCGCAACTCCTGGCCCGACACCGGGAGAACCCGAGCTGCGCCGGCTGCCACCGCCGGTTCGACTCGATCGGCCTGGCCTTCGAAGGCTACGGGCCGATCGGCGAGCGGCGCGACCGCGACCTCGGCGGCCGGCCGGTCGACCCGTCGGCGATCCTGCCCGACGGCCGGAGGGCCTCGGGCCTGGACGGGCTCCGGGGCTACCTGGCCGATCGTCGCCGCGACGACTTCCTCGACAACCTCTCCCGGAAGCTCCTTGCCTACGCGCTCGGCCGGTCCCCGATCCCCTCCGACGACTCGACCGTGAGGGCGATCCGCGACCGGCTCGCGGCCGACGACCACCGATTCGGGGGGATGGTGGAATCGATCGTCACCAGCCCCCAGTTCCGGGACAAGCGCGGCAGGGACGACCCCCGCGATCGATGACCCGAGACGAACCGACCGGCCCAGGAACCGACTTATGAGATCCCAGTCGCCCCGGATCAGCCGCCGCGTCGTCCTTCGGGGCGCCGGCGTCGCGATGGCCCTCCCCTGGCTGGAATCGATCCCCGTCTGGGGCGAGGAGGCGGCACCCGGCGCCGACCGGCCGGCGCCCCGACGGTTCGCGGCCCTGTTCATGGGCAACGGGATCAGCCCCGATCACTTCTGGGCGAAGGGGGCCGGCCCGGGGATGGAGCTGGGCAAGACCCTCGGGCCCCTGGAGCCGCTCAAGGGCAAGGTGAACGTGGTCTCGGGCCTGTTCAACAAGCAGGCCACGGGCGTCGGGATCCACCCGGGCCAGACCGGGAACATCCTCTCGGGCGCGGCGCTCCAGAAGGGCGCGGTGCTCCGGGGGGGCGTCAGCATGGACCAGGTCCTCGCGGGCCGGCTGGGCGAGGACGTCGCGCAGCCCGGCCTGGTCCTGGGCTGCGAGCAGCCGATCACCGGCTACCACGAGACCAATTTCTCGATGGCGTACAGCTCGCACATCTCGTGGCGCGACGCCTCGTCGCCGGTCCCGATGGAAGTCTACCCGTCGCTGGCCTTCGATAGCCTGTTCGACAACCAGGGGAGCCGGCGGACCCGGAGCATCCTCGACCGGGTCAAGGGCCATGCCGCCGACCTGACCCGCCAGGTCAGCCGCGCCGACCGGGCCAAGCTCGACGAGTACCTGACCAGCGTCCGCGAGGTCGAGACGGGGATCGAGCGGACCCGGGCGATGAAGGACCGGGCCGAGGCCCGGGCCTCCGGCCGGGGACGACCCGCGACCGCGATGCCCCGGCCCGACAATGGCCTGCCCGAGGACATCCGCGAGCACATGCGGCTGATGTGCGACATCATCGCCCTGGCCTTCCAGACGGACCGGACGAGGGTGGCCACGCTCCTGCTCTGCCGCGACCTGTCCGGCCTCTTCTACCCGTTCCTCGACGTCCGGACCGCGCACCACCCGGCCTCGCACGACGACCGGTCCGACGCCTACGAGCGGGTGGCCCGCTATTATGTGGGCCAGTTCGCCTACCTGGCCGGCCGCCTCGAAGCGATGCGCGAGGGCGATCGGTCGGTCCTGGACAACTCGTGCCTGATGTTCGTCTCCAACATGTGGTCCGGCAGCCGCCACGACTCATCCAGGCTCCCCGTCCTCCTGGCCGGCGGCCTGGGGGGCGACCTGGAGACCGGCCGGGTCCTGGACTACACCGGCCGGGCCGACGGCGACCGGAAGCTCTGCAGCCTCTACCTGTCGATCATGGACCGGATGGGCGTGACGCTGGATCGGTTCGGAGACGCCGACGCCCGCCTCGCCGGGCTCTGATCGGGGACCATCGGGCCTGAATCATGCGTGACATCCGGATCGCCGCCGCCCAGTTCGAGCACCGCGACGGCGACAAGGCGTACAACCTGGGCCGGATCCGCGACCTGACCCGCCGGGCGGCGGCCCGGGGCGCCGAGATCGTCTGCTTCCACGAATGCAGCATCACGGCCTACACGTATCTCCAGACGCTCTCGCGCGACGAGCTCGACGCGATCGCCGAGCCGGTCCCCGACGGGCCCTCGACCCGGGCTCTGGTCGACGTCGCCCGCGAGTCGGGAGTCGTGGTGATGGCCGGGCTGATCGAGCGGGAGCCGGACGGGCGGCTCTACAAGTCCTACGTCGCGGCGGGGCCCGAGGGGTTCATCGCCCGGTTCCACAAGCTCCACCCGTTCATCAGCCCCCACCTGACCCCCGGCCGGGGATACCGGGTGGTCGAGATCCGGGGCGTGAGGGTCGGGTTCCTGATCTGCTACGACAACAACCTCCCGGAGAACGTCCGGGCGACGGCCCTGCTCGGGGCCGAGGTGATCGTGATGCCGCACGTGACCGGCTGCACCCCGTCGACGATGCCCGGCCGGGGGGCCGTCGACCCGGCCCTCTGGGACGACCGTCACCGCGACCCGGCGCGGCTCCGCCGGGAGTTCCGCGGCCCCAAGGGGCGGGGCTGGCTGATGCGATGGCTCCCGGCCCGGGCCTGGGAGAACGGGATCTTCGCCGTCTTCGCCAACAACATCGGCCGCGACCACGACACGATCAAGCCGGGCCTGGCGATGATCCTCGGCCCCGACGGCGAGGTCATCGCCGAGAGCCACGCGCTCGACGACGACGTGGTCGTCGGCCTGCTGACCGCCGAGGAATTCGATCGGGCGCCCGGCCGCCGATACCTCCGGGCCCGTCGCCCGGAACTCTACGCCGGGCTGGTCGAGCCCCACCCCCCGGGGCATCGGCCGGTGACGAGCCCGGGGTGGCGGCTTTCCCATGAGCGGGGCGGTGGGGGGGAGCCGGATCCGGGCCCCCTCCCCGGGTGATCCCGTTCAGGGGGCCTTGGGGAGCCCCACGATCCACTCGCCGATCACCTTGAGGGCGACCGGCGCGAAGGTCTCCTCGATCTGGCCGTATTCCGACGGGGCTCCGGTGGCGCTGGGCTGGAACAGGTGGTTGAGCCCGGCGAGCTCCCGGACCGTGACGCGGGCATTGCCGCCCGACCGGAGGGCCTGCTCGATGGCCGTCAGGTTCTCGCCCGGCGGGACCTGGAGGTCCTTCTCGCCGTTGATCGCCAGGACCGGGCATCGGACATTCGCCAGGGTGGGCCGGGGGTCGTAGGCGAGGAAGTAGCGGAACCAGGGGGTCGCCAGCCGGGCGACCTGCGAGCCGTTGGGGTCCGACGCGGCCAGGGCCTTGCGTTCCGCCTCGGGCAGGGCCGCGGCGAGTTCCACGCCGGCGGCCCGGAGCTTCTCGACGGCGACCTTCGGGTCCTCGTTCTCCTTGACGATGCCCATGAGCCGGGCCTGGGAATCGGCCGACCGGCGGATCGTCGCCTCATCGGCGCCGGACGCCTTGAGGATCAGCGCGAGCTGGGCGGCCAGGACGCGGTCGCCGGGCGTGCCGGGGCCGGCCATCAGGACGAGGAAGCCGACGTCGGTCGACCGGGCGGCGACCATCGGGGCGATCAGGCCGCCCTCGCTGTGGCCGATCAGGCCGATCCGCCCGGGGTCGACCCCCCGGCGGCCCTTGAGGAAGTCGACCCCGGCGAGCACGTCCTCGGCGAAGTCGGCGCTGGTCGCGCCGGCCTGGTCGCCGGTCGAGGCGGCGACGCCCCGGTCGTCGACCCGGAGGACGACGATCCCCCGGCGGGTCAGGTCGTCGGCCAGGACCAGGAACGGCTTGTGTCCCAGGAGGGTCTCGTCGCGGTCCTGCGGCCCGGAGCCGGTGATCAGGAGGACGGCCGGGAACGGGCCGTCGCCCGGGGGCATGGTGATCGTCCCCGCGATCCGGACCCCGGCGGCCCGGCTGTCGTAGGCGACCTCCTCCGAGGCGTAGGGGAACGGCGGCCTCGGCAACTGCGGCCGGCGGACCTCGGTCGCCTCGGCGACCTTCTTGAGGGTCACCGGGAAACTCACGCCCGCCTGCTTCCAATGGCCCTCGGCCCGATCCCCGGCCGGCCCAACCTTGCCCTCGAACCCGCCGACGATCGCCTTGATCTCGAACTTCAACGCCTCCTTGTCCACGGCGACCGAGTCGACCTTGAGGCTGAACGCCCCCTGGTCGGGGCTGTCCATGGTCGCCCGGGGCTTGCCATCCCGGCCCTTCGAGACGTGGAACGCCAGCCGGAGCTTGATCCCGCCGTTCACCGTCAGCATCCCCTCCCAGATCTCCGAGGGGGGAATCGTCCCCCCGACCCTGGCGAACGTCAGGGGAGAGGGCCGGTCCCCCTTCTTCCACTCGCCGGAAAGCACGGCCCCGGCCGGGTCCAGGGTGCCGCGGAACTCGCGGCCGGTCGCCTTCGATGACAGCACGACGGCCCCGTCCTTGAGCGAGACCGCGTCGAAGTCGGTCGTCCCCATCGCCTTGAATTCCGGGGCCTCGACCTTCGCCTGGAAGCCCCCCTCGCCCGCCTTGTCGACGCGGAGGACCAGGCGGACCTCGACGGCCGGGCTCGGGTTCAGGAACCCTTCCCAGGTCCCCTCCAGGCCGTCCGGCGGGGCCGCCCACGCGGGGGAGAGTGCGAGCCAGACGATCGCTCCTGCCAGGAATGTCGCTTTTCTCAAGGTGTCCTCCGTCGCCGGGGCGACGAAACTCCCCCATCGCCGCGACCCTGGGCGGGAAGTCCGCCCGAGGGCCGGTGCGGGATGCCAGGAGGAGGTTCGTCGCGACCCCGAGGATATTAGGCGTCCGATCGAGATCCCGGGGCGTGACCTCACGTCCATCGCGCCCTGGGTACTGCCGGAGGTGACGGAGCTCAGGCGAAGACACCGCGGAACAGCCCGATCATCGCGGCGAATGCCCGGTCGGTGGCCTCCGGATCGTACCGGGGTCCGATGTCTCGCATGAAGGCGTGCTCGGCCGGGTAGAGGTTGATGGAATGATCGACCCCGGCCCTGCGGAGCGCCTCGTCGATCCGCGTCCGGCCCTCCTCGGGGACGTGGGGATCGACCGAGCCGAAGACCAGGAGGAGCTTGCCGCGGATCTCGCCGGCGCGGGCGAGCGAGCCGGCGTCGGGGTCGAGGCCGAGCTTGCCGTCGTGGATCCCGGTCCCGTAGAAGCAGGCCGTCGCCTTGACGTCGGGCTGGAACGCGGCGCGGAAGGCCAGATGCCCCCCGAAGCAGAACCCCCCGGCGGCGAGCCGGCCGGGGGCGACCCGGGGATGGCCCGCCAGGAAATCGAGCGCGGCGCGGCAATCGGCGTCGTAGTCGGCGGCGGGCAGCCTGGTCGCGTCTTCCAGGGCCCGGGTCCGGTCGTCGTCGAACGAGAGGACCGAGCCGGGCGGCTCGATCCGATGATAGATCTCGGGCGCGGCCACGACGAAGCCATAGCCGGCCAGCCGCTCGGCGATCCGGAGCATCGGGCCGGTGAGCTGGAAGATGTCGGAGTAGAATACCACCCCCGGATGGCGGCCGTCGCCCTTCGGGCTCGCCACGAAGATCCGCATGGGCGAGCCGTCGACCGGGATATCGACGTATTCGGCCGTGATGAGCATCGAGAAGTCCCTCGGGGTTCCGATCCGGCCGGGGATTGTAACCCGCCCCCGGCCCGGTTGCGACGGGACGCCCCCGCATAATCCGCGGCCGGATCGCGATCCGTTGGCGAACCGGGCGGGGGGTGCTACCATGAGGAGGCGGCGAGGTCCGGGACGATCGCGGCCGGGGTCCGGGGCACGGCGATGGCACAGTCCGACGCTCGATATTGGCTCGTGGTCTTCGACGAGCTCGACGACCCGCACAAGGTCCGCGACCTGTTCAGTCAGGTCACCGGGGCCCACCCGACCGATTCCATGCAGTGGGTCGCGCGGGTCCCGGGCGTCTGGCCCAAGGTCCTCGACGAGCCGCAGACGCGACGGCTGCTCGACGGCCTGTTCGAGCTGGAGGTGGCCGCCGAGGCCTGGCGGGTCGACGCCTTCCCCGACATCAGCCGCCCCCGGACGATCCACGGGGCCGCCTGCCTGGAGGGGGGGCTGCGCGTCACCGGCCTCCGGGGCGAGCCGACGCACTGGGCCCCGTGGGACAAGGTCGAGCTGATCGCCGCCGGCCGGGTCTCGGCCGACGACGAGTACCGCAACGTCACCCCGCCCGGCTGGGTCAACGCGATCTCGACCGGCTTCCGCGCGGCAATCGGCCGGGCCCCGAGGACGGCCCGGAAGTCGAGGGCCATGCGGATCTCGCGCGACCCGATCGGCGAGGTGATCATCGTCCGCCGCGACCCCCGGCTGGCCTTCCGGGTGATCGAGAGCAAGATGAATTACGGCTACCTCGGCGACCGGCTCCAACCCTCGGCCGCCGGGAACTTCCCCCTGTTCGTCGCCGACCTCCGCCGGATGGCCCGGGGGGCCTTCATCACCCCGACCACCGACGCCCTCCTCGACGGCGGCGAGCCGGACGACTGCGAGTTCGCCAACTCGCAGGCCCTGGTCGATTACGCGACCCTCCGCCTGCTCTGGGGCTGGTATCGCCGCGACCGCGATGCCCAGACGGGCACGGATGACCACCCGACCCAATCCTGAGGCCGATCCGTCACGCGATCGGGCTCGTCGAGGCCCCGTCGGCGGCGTGGCAGATGTGGACGTCGGCGACCAGGCCGGTCCGCCGGGCATAGCCGGAGCGGAGCGACTCGGCGAACGCATCCGCCCGGTCGGAGCGGACGAGGTTGACCGTGCAGCCGGCCCAGCCCGCCCCCGAGAGCTTGCCGCCCAGGAAGCCGGGCGACTCCCCGGCCGACTCGATCAGGGCATCCAGCGCGGGGGAGCTGTTCTCGAAGTCGTCGCGGCTGGAGGCGTGCGAGGCCGACATCAACGCCCCGAAGGCGGACACGTCGCCCGACCGCAACGCCTCGGCCCCCCGGGCGACCCGCTCGTTCTCGCCGAGGACATGCCGCGCCCGCTTCCGGGCGACCGGGTCGAGCGTCTCCCAATCTTCGAGAAGCTCATCGAGCGTCAGATGTCGTAAATTGACGATTCCTTCGTCGCCTTTACGCTCGCGGAAGTGGTCGACGACCCGCTCGCACTCGGCCCGGCGGCGGTTGTACATCCCGTCGGCGAGTCGTCGCGAGGTCTTCGAGTCGCAGACCACGATCGCCGGCGCGGGGGTCCCGAGCGGGAGGAGGTCGTATTCCAGCGACAGGCAGTCGAGGACGAAGGCGTGATCGGCCTTGCCGAAGAGGGCCGAGAACTGGTCGAGCAGGCCCGAGGCCACGCCGACATAATCGTTCTCCGACCGCCGGAGGGCCTGGGCCAGGGCCATCCGGCTCGATCCGGTCGTGCCCGCCCCGCCCGGCGGGGCGGCCAGCCCGGCGCCCGCCAGGAACAGGGCGAAGGCGGCCTGGAGGCTCGCCGAGCTGGAGAGCCCCGCCCCGATCGGGACATCGCCCGCCAGGGCGGCCTCGAAGCCCGAGGACAGGGGGCCATACCCCTCGCGGATCGCCCAGGTCACGCCCCGGACGTAACGGCCCCCGACCTCGGATCCGGCCCCCGGCCGGACGGCGTCGACCCCGAACGTGTCGGACTCGCCGAGGTTGGCCGACCGGACCCGGGCCTCCCGGCCGGGGATCGGCCGGCCGACCACGGCGGTCGACCGGTCGATCGCGGCGGCCAGGACCAGGCCGCCGTTATAGTCGGTGTGATTCCCGAGCAGCTCCACCCGCCCCGGGGCACGGCCGAGGGTGGTCGGGGCGGCCCCGAACGCCTCGACGAACGCGGCGCGGGCGGTCTCTTCCGGCGTCGAGGGCATGGGAGGCCACCGGGGCGGTTGCTCGGGATCGGGCCTGCGATCGGATCCGTCCGATGATCGATCTCGGCGGGGGACGGGCCGGGCCCGGGACCCCGGGTGACCATCTCCCGGGGAGATCGGACGCCCGTGATCCCGGATCAGTCCCCCGCCGGCCCGGCTCAGACGGCCGCGGCGACGACCCCGGCGGCCTTGCGGAGCTTGTCGGCGTGCTCGGTCTTCTCCCAGGTGAACTCGGGCTCGGATCGGCCGAAGTGGCCGCCGCTGGCGGTCTTCCGGTAGATCGGCCGGCGGAGGTCGAGGTGCTTGATGATCCCGGCGGGGGTGAGCGGGAACGTCTTGCGGACCAGGTCGGCGATCTGCTGGTCGGGGATCTGGCCGGTCCCCTCGGTGTCGACGTGGACGCTGACCGGCTCGGAGACGCCGATGGCGTAGGCGAGCTGGATCTCGCAGCGGTCGGCCAGGCCGGCGGCGACGACGTTCTTGGCGACGTGGCGGGCCATGTAGGCGGCCGATCGGTCGACCTTCGTGGGGTCCTTGCCGCTGAAGGCGCCGCCGCCGTGACGGCCCCGGCCGCCGTAGGTGTCGACGATGATCTTCCGCCCGGTCAGCCCGGCATCGCCGTGGGGGCCGCCCACGACGAAGTTGCCCGTCGGGTTGATGTGGTAGGTGACGTTGTCGTGGGCGATGTCGGCGGGCAGGACCGGCTCGATCACCTGCTTGATGATCGTGTCGCGGATCGTGGCGTGCGAGACGTCGGGGCTGTGCTGGGTGGAGACGACCACCGTGTCGACCCGGACCGGGGTCCCGCCGTCATACTCGATGGTGACCTGGCTCTTGCTGTCGGGGCGGAGCCAGGGGATCGTGCCGTCCCGCCGCAGGTCGGTGAGCCGGTTGATGATCCGGTGCGACAGGGCGATCGGCAGCGGCATCAGCTCGGGCGTCTCGTTGGAGGCGTAGCCGAACATCAGGCCCTGGTCGCCGGCGCCGATGTCCTTGCCGGTGCTGGAATCGGCGTTGACGCCCATGGCGATGTCGGGCGACTGCTTGCCCAGGGCCACCATCACCGCGCAGGTGGTGGCGTCGAAGCCCATGTCGCTGGAGGTGTAGCCGATCTCCTTGACGATCTTGCGGACCACGCTCGGGTAGTCGACCATCGCCTTGGTCGTGATCTCGCCGGCCAGGACGATCAGGCCGGTGGTCAGCAGCGTCTCGCAGGCGACGCGGGCCTGGGGGTCCTGCTCGAGGATGGCGTCGAGGATCCCGTCGGAAATCTGGTCGGCCATCTTGTCGGGATGGCCCATCGAGACCGACTCGCTGGTGAACAGGTAACGATCATGGGGCACGGAAGGGCGTCCTCGTGCGAGGTGGGTGGGAGCGGGGGCCGACCGGGAGGTCGCCGCCCGGGGCCGGTCCGATCGGGCCCCGACGCGGGCGCATCGGTCGCTCGATCCATCGGGATTGAGTCTAGCAAGGGGGCGGGAGCAATGTAAAGCAACGTCGCTTCCGCGAAACTTCGGCCCCACGGCGGCCCGCGCGGGGCGATCAGAGCATCGGCAGGTCGAGCTTCTGCTCGTCGGCGATCTTGCGGAGCTTGTCCTGGGCCCGGGATTCGAGCTGGCGGACCCGCTCCTTGGTGATCCCCAGCTCCCTGCCGAGCTGTTCCAGGGTCTGCTCGCTGGCGCCGTTGATCCCGTACCGGCTGATGATGATCCGCCGCTCGCGGTCGTCCAGGCGGCCGAGCATCCCCTTGACGGCGTCCTGCATCCGCTTCTGGGAATTCTCGTACTCGTGCTCGTCGGCCCGGTTGTCGGCGGCGGCCTCGAACATGTCCTCGTGGCCGGTGACGAATCGGTCTCGGCGATGGTTCTCCTCGGGGATGGTCCGGGCGAAGTTCTTCATGATCGCCCAGCTCGCGTAGGTGCTGAACTTGTTCCCCCGGGCGAAGTCGAACTTCTCGACGGCGCGGATCAGGCTCATGTTGCCGTCGGAGACCAGGTGGAAGAAGTCGTTCGAGGGGCCGACGTGCCGCTTGGCGATCGAGACCACGAGCCGGAGGTTGGCGCTGATGATCTGATTCTTGACGGCGAGCGCCTCGTCCTGGAGGCGCTCCACGGTGTCGAGGTCGGAGGTCCTGGCCCTGGCCGGCTCGATCGAGTCGCGGAGCTTGCCGGCCCGGGACCGGAGGTAGTTCATCTTGCGGAACAGGTGCATCTCCTGCTCGCGGGTCAGCAAGGGGACCTCGTAGAGGCTGGCCAGGTACGGGGGGAGCCCCTTGGGCGCCTTGGTCCGCCGGGGCGGCTTGCCGTCGGCCGGCTCGGGCATCGGCCCCAGGATCTCGTCGCGGGCCCCGGGGTCGTCGAAGCCGGGGTGCGGCATGAACTCCAGCTTCGACTCCATCAGCCGGAGGGCGCGCATCTCGTTGAGGATCCGGTAGATGCTCGACCGGGTCCGGTCGAACTGCGCGGCGAGGTTCTCGGCCGAGACGCCCCGGCCGTGGTTGTAAAGCCGATGGATCTTCGCCTTGGTCGTCTCGTCGAGCGCGGCCGTCGAGGGCGGGAAGATCGCCCGGTCGGGGTGTTCGAGGTCGTAGGTCTTCAGGGTCATCCGGACCGTCTCGGTGGAGCGTTCCATCTTCCGGGCGATCCGGCGGGCGATCTCGACCAGCCCGGCCCGGCCGATCGGGGCCATCCGCCGGGCCCGGCGGATGATCTCCTCGCGCTCCTCGTCGCTGAGCCGCTGGAATCGCGCGCCCCGATCGACCTGGACCCGGTGCGCCTCGACGAACCGCGACAGGCTCGACTCCAGGAATCCCACCTTGGGCCGCCCGTCGATCAGGAACCGGCGGGCGACCAGCCCCTGGCCCCGCCACCGGGTGATGGTCCGGGTCGTCACGTTGTATCGGCGGCTGACCTCCTCGACGGTCAGGACCGGCTCGGCCGCCTGCTCCACGGTCTGGCCCAGGGCCTCCGACAGGTCCTCGACGTAGAGCCGGAGGTCGGATCGGACCCCGACCCCGTCCAGCATCACCGCCGTGGTCACCTCGGGGCGGTAGCCCGTGATCCGATAGAACAGATATTCGAACGGGTAGCGCTTCTCCCCCTCGATCTCGCTTAAAAGCTTCTCGGCCCGATCGATCTGCTCTTGGAGTCGTTCCCTCGGGGCGAACCGCGACTGCTGCTCCTTGAGCTCCTTCAAGGCCGGATGGCGATACGAGCCGCCCATGACGTTGCCCCCGATCGGAGCCGACACGACCCGCCCCGACCGCGACCGCGGAGGGCCCCTATCCTTCATACGACGGCAAATCCTAAGGAATTCGCCGGGATCGGCCATTTCTTCGGCGACCCCCCGACAATCGAGACCCCGGCGGCCCCGGCCGGGTTCGCCCCGCCGTCGCCGTGATCCGAGCAAACCCGATGCCCGACCTCGACATCGGCCGATTCGCGACCCGGCCGATCGCCCGGACCGGGCCAGCTCCCGGGTCGGAGCGGGTCGCCGCGAGATCGGCCCGGTCGGCGCGCGGGATGTTGCGAAAAGGTGCCCTCTTTCCTTAGACACCGGATCGCCGGTTTCGTTCCGCCCCCCCGGCCACCACTTTTTCCGGAGTCGGCCGACCTCGCCACGCCTGCGCGGGTCGGCCCGGGGGCGGGGAACGGGCGGAATCCGGGAAGACCCGGCGCCCGATCGGGATCTTTCGACGATAATGGGCCGGGAATCGTGGGGAGGGGACGGGAACCCACCCCGCCTTCCCCGTCCCTTCCCTCCGACGGGACGCCTCGGGGCGGGCCCTTCCCCGGATCCGCGAGGGGGCGGGGATCGTCAAGGCCACCGTCGGGGCCGACCCGGATCGGCCGACGTTGCTGGTGATCAAGGAGTACGGGATGACGATGATCGGGGCCTTCGTGATCTTCCTGGCGACCACCACGCCGGGACCGGCGGCCGATCGGGTGGCGCTCCGCGAGTCGGCCCGGTCGGGCGACACGACCCGGGCATCGGTCGAGATGAAGGCCGAGGGGTCGTTCCGGCCGGCCACGCCCCCCGGCGGGGCCGAGCCGAAGCCGCTGGCCTTGAAGGTGGAGTCCCGCCTTGAATTCGACGAGCGGGTCGCTTCGGTCGACGGATCGGGCTCGCCCCGGCGGACGGCCCGTCGGGTCGTCCGGGCGTCGGCCACGATCAACGGCGAGGTCCGGCCGTCGTCCTCGGCGCTCCGGCCGGAGCTGGCGACGCTGGCGGCCGAGCGTCGCGAGGGGTCGGTGACGGTGGTCAGCGTGGGCGGGCCGCTCACCCGTCAGGAGCTGGAGCTGATCCAGGGGCCGGGCGATCCGATCGCCCTGCCCGCGCTCCTCCCCCCGGGCCCGGTCGCCGTGGGCGACCGATGGACGGTGGGCGACCTCGTCGCGCGGAACCTCAGCGGCTATGACGCGCTGGCGGCCAATTCGCTGGAAGCGACCCTGGAATCGGTCGACGACGGGTCGGCCCGGGTCCGGCTCCTGGGGACGATCCGGGGCGCGGCGCTGGGCGGCGAGGGCTCGATGGCCTGCGACGGCTCGTTCACCTTCGACCGGAAGGCGGGCCGGGTCGACCGCCTGACCCTCCGACGGGCCGAGACGCGGCGGGCGGGCCAGGTGGAGGCGGGGCTGGACGTCAAGAGCGTCCTGACCGTCGAACGGTCGGCGGCCGACCGCGCCGGCCCGCTCGACGACGACGCCCTGGTCGCCCGGGCCGTCGAGGCTTCGCCCGGCCGCGACCTCCTGCTCTTCGTCTCGCCCGACGGCAAATATTCGATGCTCCACGACCGCGACTGGCACCTCTACTGGGACGACGCCCGCCAGGTCGTCCTGAAGCGGCTGGACCGGGGCGAGCTGGTTGCCCAGTGCAACCTGTCGGTCGGCCCCAATGCCGGACGGGGGCGGCATCAGGACCTCCGCCAGTTCCGCGACGACCTCCGCAAGGCCCTGGGCGAGCGGTTCGTCCGGTTCGTGGGCGAGGGCGAGGTCGAGGGCGTCCCGGCCGGCGGGTTCCGCCACAAGGTCACGGTCGAGGGGCGGCAGGGTGACGCGGGCGTCCTCTGGCACTATTATCTGATCGCCGGCCCCGAGGGCGACCAGCTCATCGCCACCTTCACCCTCGGGATCGCCCAGCAGGCCCAGTTCGCCGACCAGGACCTCCGCCTGATCGGGTCGCTCGAATGGAGGTGACCCGGGGCGTCGGATCGCGGTCGGCCCGGCGGGAGAATCGCCCTTGAAACCTCATCGATATCGCCGACCGGCGGGCTCCCGCCCGATCGCCCTCCTCCTGATCGGGCTCGGGGCCATCACGCCCGGGGTGGGTGCGGCCGACGACAGGCCGGGGGGATTGCCGGCCGCCTCGACGCCCGCGAAAACGGCCAGGCTGGCCGACCTGGCCAACCGCTACCGGTTCTCCGAGCGGTACGCGCCCGAGGGCGATCGGACGCCCGGGGCCATCGGCCCGTACCGGGTGGGGGTGGTCGAGGTGGTCCGCGACTCGATCGACACCGCCCAGGGGGCCCCCAAGCGATCGGAATCATCCCGGCAGACGATCTTCGTCGAGCGACCGGCGGAGGTGGCCGGCCCGGGGGGGGTGGCCTCGGCCTCGGCCCGGACCTATGAGCGGTTCATCGCCCGTCCCGACGACCCGACCCGGGCGATGGGCGGCCGGCCGATGGTGGGGCTCTCGGTCGCCGTCCGCCCCCGGGTCGGCGACCTGCCGACGATCCTGAGCCTGACCGGTGGGCGACGGCTCACCGAGTACGAATACGACGTGGCCGCCCGACAGGTCTTCCTCCCCCACCTGGCGGGGGTCCTGCCGGCCCAGTCCGTCCGGATCGGCGACGTCTGGCGGGTCCCCCGCCGCGCGACGCAGGCGATCGTGGGCGAGGTTGGGCTCCAGGGCGACACGCTGGTCGGGGCCTTCTCGGAACTCCGCAAGGAGGTGGAGGGCCCGAGGATGGTCGCCGTCCTGAGGATCTCGGGCCGGGTGACGGGACCGACCGGCGACACGGCGGTCAACGCCGAGGCGCTCTTCACCTTCCAGCCACAATCCCCGGCCGCCGGCCCGGCCGCCGGCCCGTCGGCCCCGAGCCGGCCGGCCCAGGACGTGGTCGAGGCCGTGGGCGCCATCACCGAGATCCGGATGGGGCGGGTCACGACCGGCCCCATCCCCGGCCCCGGCCGTCTCCGGTTCCAGTCCAGCCGCGAGCTGACGGTGCACCGCCAGCTCGGCCTCGACCCCGTCGGGGCGGCCCAGGCCGGCGCGATCCCCGATCCGACCGAGGCCAACTCGTGGCTCGCCTACGTCGCCCCCTCCGGACGGTTCGCCTTCGACCACCCGCAAGACATGGTCGCGCCCCCCGACCAGGGCCCGGCGGCCGACCCCAACGTGGTCACCCGGGGCCGGAAGCGGCGCGAGGGGACGGACATGCTCCGGGTCGAGTTCGTCGCCAAGGCCGCCACTCCCGAGGTCCTCAAGGCGAAGCTGGACGAGATCTGGGGCCAGATGAAGATGGAGGTCATCAAGGGCGACGAGGCCTGGCTCCCCGAGGTCGACTGGCCGAGGATGAAGGCCCACCGGATCGAGGCCTCCGTCAAGGTCGCCGACCCGCGCAAGGGAGGCGCATCGGGCTCGTCCCGGATCCACTTCGACGGCTACCTCGTCCAGGTCGGCCCGTCGGCCAGCGTCCTGGCCATCGCCACCACCTCCCGGGACGCCGTCATCCCCTTCCGGACCGAGGTCGAGAAGACGCTCAAGTCGATCCAGATCGACCCGCCCAGGCCGGCGAAGGAATGATGGGCGATCTCAAGAATCTTTCCACGGACGAGAAGTCAGGGATCATGGGGAGGGAAAGTGGACCCTTTCAGCGAGCAGGCTGTGGAAATCCTGGAGTCCCTCGCATCGGCCTATCATCGGCTGCGTTCTTTCGGCTACGAGATGTACCGGAAGAACTCGTTGGAGACATGGGCGTCCAGTGCGCTTTTCAGCGGCAGCCCTTTCACAATCCATCATGAGAACTCGGCTCCCGAGGTGTTCTCTCGCTGCCTGCCCGTCGGGGTCCATGTCAAGTTGCGGGATGGACGTTCGGTCGAATGGGGCCTGGAATTGCTCTGGGATCGGGCGCGATGGACGGTCAGTGCTGAGATCAGACTGGAGACCACCGACGAATCCATCCTGATTCATGAATTCCCCGTTCGCTCGTCCCGGACGATCGGCGATTGCGTCGAACACATACAAGAATTGACAGGCGAACTTGTCGCCCGCGAGGATATCCTCTCCGATCCTCGGATCGCCGGAAATCCGGGACCGTCATCCTGAGAGCTTCACCTTCGACTGAGACTTTCCGGTACGAATACGGCTCAGATCGCCCATCACTCATCGATCATCACCCATCTCACCCCGGACCCTGGCCCCCCGCGAGCGTGGCGGCGAGTTGCCCGGCGAGCCCGGCGTTGGCGACGATCAATGACCGATTGGCATGGAGGCTCCGGCCGCCGGTGGCGTGGCGGAGGTGGTCGAGCAGGAACGGGGTGACGGCCTTGCCCGCGATCCCGCGCGTCCGGGCCAGGTCGAGGGCCTCGGCGAGGGCGGCTTCCATCTCGTCCCGGTCGATCGCGTCGGCGTCGTCGACCGGCCGGGCGATCACGACGGCCCCGGGGAGGCCCATCGCCCGGTGGACGCGGACCAGGTCGGCGGCCCCGACCGGGTCGTCGACCCGGGCCTCCAGCGCCAGGCCGCTCGACGCGGTGGTGAAGGCGGGGAACGTGTCGGTCCGGTAGCCGACCACCGCGACGCCCCGCGTCTCCAGGGCGTCGAGCGTGGCCGGGACGTCGAGGATCGACTTGACCCCCGAGCAGACCACGGCCATCCCGTCGGCCCGGGCCAGCTCGTCCAGGTCGGCCGAGATGTCGAAGGTGGTCGAGGCGCCCCGGTGGACCCCGCCCAGGCCGCCGGTGGCCAGGACCCCCAGGCCGGCGGCCCGGGCGATCCAGAGCGTGGCCGAGACCGTCGTCGCCGCGTCCAGCCCCCCGGCGACCGCCGCGGACAGGTCGCGACGGCTCGCCTTGAGGTACCGGCCCGACCTCGCGGCCCGCTCCAGCTCGTCGTCGGAGAGCCCGACCCGGACCCGACCGCCGACCACCGCGATCGTGGCCGGGACGGAGCCCGACTCGCGGACCGCCGCCTCGGACCGCCGGGCCGTCTCGATGTTGTCCGGCCAGGGCAACCCGTGCGCGATCAGGGTCGATTCCAGGGCCACCACGCCCCGGCCCCCCGCCAGGGCCTCGGACACCTCGCGCGAGATGACTTGCATGTCGGCACCCATCGACAAGGGCGGCGGGAATTTCCGGAATGGGTCGACCGATTCGACCTCACCCCCCGTACAACATCAGTATAATGACACTGGGACCGAACCGGGGCGCGTTCGAGGGACGATGCGAGTCATCTTGGATGTGATCCAGGGCCCGAGACGGGGCCAGTCGTTCGTCTTCGATCGCCACGACACGTTCATCGTGGGGCGGTCGCGGTTCGTCCATTGTCCGATGCCCGAGGATTCCGCACTCTCCCGGGACCATTTCCTCGTCGAGGTCAACCCCCCCCGTTGCGAGCTCCGCGACCTGGGGAGCACCAACGGGACCTTCGTCAACGACCGCAAGGTCGACCGGACCCGGCTCAACCCGGGCGACAAGATCGCGGCGGGGCAGAGCGTCTTCGAGATCCGGATCGAGGGGGAGGCGTCCGACGGCGAGGCGGCCGCCAGGACCCGGACGGTCTCGCTCGGCACCGGGGGTCCGGCGATCACCTGCGCCGGGTGCGGGGTCACCGCGCCCCCGGGCGTCGACGTGGCCAGCGATTCCGACTCCCCGGCGGACGACCCGATCCAGTGGCTCTGCGACCTCTGCCGGGGCGAGGCCGCCACGATCCCCCAACCGGTCCCGACCTACACCACGATCCGGCAACTCGGCCGGGGCGGGATGGGGGTCGTCTTCCAGGCCAGGGACAACCGGACCGGCCGGATGGTCGCCCTCAAGCTGATCGTCCCCGAGAGCGCCGCGACCCGATCGGCGATCGACCGCTTCCTGCGCGAGATGTCGGTGATCAGCCAGCTCAAGCACCCAAACATCGTCGAGTGGCTGGAACAGGGGATGACCCGCGGCCAGTTCTGGTTCACCATGGAGTACGTCGCCGGGACCAACCTGGAGGTGCTCGCCAACGCCGAGCCGGGCCGATACCCGATCAACCAGGCGTGCCGGATGGCCTGCCAGGTGCTCAAGGGGCTGGAGCTGGCCCACTCGCTCGGGTTCGTCCACCGCGACATCAAGCCCGAGAACATCCTGATCGGCCAGTCGCCGACGGGCCTGATGGCCAAGATCTCCGACTTCGGCCTGGCCAAGAGCTTCCGGGGCCTGGGCCTCTCGGGCCTGACCTTCTCCGGCGAGATGCGCGGGACCGTCCCGTTCATGCCGCCCGAGCAGATGCTCGACTTCAAGGCCGTCCTGCCGATCGGCGACCTCTACTCGACCGCCGCGACCCTCTATTACCTGATCTCCGGCCAGTTCATCTACGACCAGGTCGCCGACGGCGGCGACCTGATCCGGACCCTCCTCGAAGAAGCCCCGGTCCCGATCCGGGACCGTCGCCCCGAGATCCCCGCCGCCCTGGCCGACGTCCTGGCCAAGGGGCTCGCCCGCGACCCCGCCGACCGCTACCAGACCGCCTCCGAACTCCGGAGGGCCCTCCGCCCGTTCTGCTGAAAAGGCGGGGGATTGAACCGCCAGGACGCCAGGATCGCGAGGGGAAATCGTGGGCCGTGGGATCAAGTTTCTTGCATTTGCTGACCACTGACCACTATTTTCCTTGCGCGATCCTGGCGGTTCAATCCCCCGCCTTTTTACCCCCCCGCCCCGGCGATGCCGAAGCGGTTGCGGAGGTCGACGATCAGGGCGTCCAGGTCGGGCGGCGGGGGGGCCTCGACCTTGACCTCGTGGCCGAGGATCGGGTGGACGAAGCCGAGGGTCTGGGCGTGCAGGGCCTGCCGGTGGAATTTCGCCTTGCACGAGGGCTGCATCCGGGGCCGGTACACGGCGTCGCCGACGACCGGGTGGCCCATCTCGGCCATGTGGATCCGGATCTGATGGGTCCGTCCCGTCTCCAGCCAGCAGGCGACCAGCGAGGCCACCGGGCCAAACTTCTCGATCACCCGGAAGTGCGTCACCGCATGCTTGCCCTCGCCCTCGAATCGGGCGACCCCGCGCCTCAGGTCGCCCCGATCGTTGATCAGGGCCTTGTCGATGGTTCCCGACTCGCGGCGGGGCGTGCCCTCGACGACGGCCAGATATTGACGCTCGATGTCGTGGTCGCGGAATAGTTTCTGGAAGGCGCGGGTGGCCTCGGGCGATCGGGTCAGGGCCAGGGCCCCCGAGGTATCCTTGTCGAGCCGGTGGACGACCCCGAGGAAGGTCTTGCGGCCGCCGTGCCGGATCGACAGATATCGGGTCGCCCGCGAGACCAGGGTGTCGCGCTCGCGCTCGGTGGTCGGCTGTGAGAGGAGGCCGGCGGGCTTGTCGACGATCAGGACGTGCGGATCCTCGTGGAGGATCCGGAGCCGGCCGGCGACCTTGCGGAGTTGCGGCCGGTTGGGGAAGAACGCGATCGTCGCGCCGGGCTCGACCTCGCGGCCCGGCTCGTCGCATCGGTCGCCCTCGACGTCGACCCGGCCGTTCCGGACGGCTTCCTGGGCGGCCCTCCGCGAGAGCTGAAATCGTTCGGACACCAGCTTGTCGAGGCGGATCGGCACGGTCGAGGGCTCGGAGGTCGGGGACGATCGGGGCGAACCGGGCGGGCATCCGACCCGAGATGGACGCCGCGCGGGGCCCACCGTGGCGCCCCGATTGTATCCATCCAGGCCCATCGATTCCAGCCTCCCCGGGATCCTGGCCCGGGTCGGCCCCGGATCGACCGACCGTTGACGTCCCCCCCGGGTCGGATATCCTGTCCAGGGCTCAGGACGACCGAACCCCTCGACCCGGGATGGATGGACCGATGGCCACACTCGACGCCGACCTGGAGTTGATCAAACGGCTGGCGACCGAGGCCGCCGCGCTGGCCCGGTCGAGGTCGGGGGCGGTCAGGCCGGAGGAGAAGGCGAACCAGAGCTATGTGACCGACCTCGACCGGGACCTGGAATTGCTCCTCCGCTCCCGGCTGGCCGAGGCGTTCCCCGACGACTCCCTGACCGGCGAGGAATACGCCGACTCGGGCGGGACCGGCCCCCGCCGGTGGTCGATCGACCCGATCGACGGGACGGGGAACCTGGTCCACGGCCTCCCGCTCTGGGCGATCAGCATCGGCCTGATCGACGACGGCGAGCCGGTCCTGGGGGTGATCGCCATCCCGCCCCTGGGCGAGCTGTACTGGGCGACCAAGGGCGGAGGGGCCTGGCGCGACGGCGTCCGGATCCGGGCCGTCGACGCCAACGGCTTCCATCCCCAGGACAACCTCTGCGTCGGGACCAATGCCCTCCGGGCCCTCGACCCCCGGACCCTCCCCGGTCGGATCCGCGACCTCGGCAGCGCCTGCTGCGAGCAGGCCTTCGTCGCCTGCGGCCGGCTGGTCGCGTGCACCTTCCTGGGCGAGTATCGTCACGACGTCGCCGCCGGCTCGATCCTGGTCGCCGAGGCGGGCGCCGGGTTCGCCACCATCGACGGCGAGCGCCTGACCGCCGCCGAATTCGTGGCCCGGACGCCCGTCCGCCGGCCCACCTTCGTCGCCCCGCCCCGCCGCCTCGATGCCCTCCTGGCGACCGCCCGGCTGTTCTGACCCGGCCGTCCGTCAGCCGTCGTTCTTCTTCTCGGCGGCCGGCTTCTCCCCGGCGGGCTTCTCGAAGACGATGATGTGTTGCCAGGGGAGGAACTCGAAGCTTTCCACGAACCGGTAGCCCTGGGGTTCGAGCTCACGTCGGACCTGGGCCAGGGTCATCTTGTGCTCGGGCTTGATGGGGACCTCGGGGTCCTCGCCGCGGAATTCCACGAGGACGAGCCGGCCGCCGGGCTTGAGGGCCTTCCGGAGCCCGACGAGCATCGCCTCGGGGTCGGAGCATTCGTGGTAGACGTCGACCATCAGGGCCAGGTCGACCTTCCCCTCCGGGAGCCTGGCGTCGGTCTGGGTGGCCCGGATCGGCTTGATGTTCGCAACGCCGGCCTGCCTGGCGTTGGCCGCGAGCATCGAGAGCATCTGGGGCTGGACGTCGGTTGCCAGCACGGTCCCCGTCGGGCCGACCCGACGGGACAGGCGGAGGCTCGTAAAACCGGCCCCGGCCCCGACGTCGGCGACGGTCTGGCCCGGCTTGATCTTGAGGGCGTCGAGCATCGCCTCGGGCTGCTCCTCGGCCTCGCGGGTGTCGCGGAAGAGCCAGTCGGCCCCCTGGAAGCCCATCACGTCGGCGATCGGCCGTCCCATGTAGGTGCCCGGCGGGTCGCGTCGGGCGTTGCGCCGGGGCCTGGCCCCGGCCTCGGCCCCGGGCGGGGCGTCCTGGGCGACCGCCCCGGTGGGGCCGCCCGGGATCAGGATCAGGGTCATCGCGGCCAGGGCGATCGAGGGGCGGGTCATGGCGATGGGGCTCCGGTGGTTCCGACTCGACGCGCGGCCCCCGACGGCCCGAGGGTCAGTCGGCGATCCGGTAGCGGATGATGCAGTAGAGCGCCTGGAAGCCGTCCTTGATGCCGATCTTCTTGCCTTCGCTGTAGTCCCGGCCGTTGTAGCTGACCGGGATCTCGTAGATCCGGCATTTCCGCTCGGGGCGGCCGTCGGTCGGGGGGACGCGGAACCGGGCGATCTTGGCGGTGACCTCGGGCTCGAAGCCGAACCGGTCGCTCTTGAGGGTGATCCCCTGGATCACCTCGCGGCGGAAGACCTTGTAGCAGACCTCCATGTCGGTCAGGTTGAGGTCGGTGAACAGGTTCGACAGGAGGGTGAGCATCCGGTTGGCCAGCGAATGCCAGAAGTGGAGGACCCGGTGCGACTCGCCGATGAACCGCGATCCGTAGACGACGTCGGCCTTGCCCTCGATGATCGGCTGGAGGAGCTGCGGATACTGGGCCGGGTCGTATTCCAGGTCGGCATCCTGGACGATGACCACGTCGCCGGTCGCGTGCTTGAACCCGGTCCGGAGCGCGGCACCCTTGCCCCGATTCCTGTCGTGAAAGACGATGGTCAGGTCGGGCTCGGTCCGCTGCATCCCCTGGAGGATCTCGCGGGTCCCGTCATCGGAGCAGTCGTCGACCAGGATGATCTGCTTCCTGATCGGCACCGCGCGGACCTGACGGATGATCTCGTGGATTGTCTTCTTTTCTTTGTAGACGGGGATCACGACCGAGAGGACGAGGTCTTCGGGGACGCGGTACAGCCCCATCCGCCGGCAGGTCGCCTCGCCGAGGGTCCGGAACAGGCGATCGAGCCGTTCGCCCTCGTCCGATGGCGGGAAGGCATCCATGTCTTCGACCTCGGCCGGCAGGGGCGCCAGGCGGAATGCGTGGGGTTCGGGGTACATCGCGCGGACTGCCTCCGATGAAGGCGCGAAGCGGATCCGGGATCGCTCCGCGATCCGGCCGAGGTGGGATTATAAACCAAAGCGGCGCCGGAATGAAGGCGAGCCGGACGGACGACGAAGAGGCCGCCGGCGGTTTTCCGCCGGCGGCCTCCTGCGTAAATCGTCGAACTCGCGACGACCGATGTTCGGTCAGAACCCCGGCACGGCGGTCGAGCCGGCGGGAGCGCCCGCGGGGGTGGGCGGCGGGGGAGCCGCGCCGGCGGGCGGCGGGGGAGTCGAGCCGGCCGGCGGCGGGGGAGTCGCCGGCGACGAGGTCGGGGCGGACGTGGGAGGCGGCGGGGCCGCGTCACTCGACGGGGTCGTCATCGGCTGCGTCGACGGGGTCGTCATCGGCTGCGACATCTGCGACGACGACGGGACGGAGTAGGATTGGGTCGAGTAAGGCTGGGCCGGGTAGGACTGGGCCGACCCCATGGACTGCGAGGACGAGTATCCCTCGTAGACCGGGGTGTACGTCCCATACACCGGCATCGCGCCGGAACCGCCGCAGGAATCGCAGCCCGAGGCGACTACCGGGGCCGCGGAGCCGCACGCCCCGCACGACTTCCTCTTGTGGCCGAAGAGCCCATGACGATGCTTCGGGGCGCTGTAGCAAGACGAGTAGCACCCGGCACCGCTGTAGCAGCTGCCGCCGCTGTAGCACGAGGAATAATCGACGGCACTATAGCAGCTGCTGCCGCTGTAGCAACTGCTGCCGCTGTAGCAGCTCGAATAGCCCGACGAGTAACCGCTCGAATAGCATCCGCCGCTGTACGCCGTCGAGTAGCAGCTCGCGCCGCTGTAGCAGGACGAGTAGCAGCTCTCGGCCACGGCCGGGGCGCACTTCTTGTGGTGGCAGCCCAGGCCCGAGAGGGCCAGAAGCATCACGACCGTACCTTGCATGTCGAACCTCCCCAGATGTCTTGAAGTCGAATCGCGGTGTCGAACGAACAACGAGGCCGGCAATCGTCGGGGGCGTCGACCGAGGAGCGTCCGAGCAGGCCCGGTCGGACCGGAAAGGCGACCGAGATCGCCCGCCTTCCCGATCCTTTACCTCTGCAATGATCCGCATCGCTTATTCAGTTCACGCAGATTCTAAACCGCGGGTGAGTCAGTCGCAAGTCAATTTGGGAAAATAGAGGGGAGAAAAGCGTTCGGGCAGTCTGTGATGGATCATGGGCCAAAAGCGATCGGCCACGCCCCGGATTGCTCTGTCCGGGACCCGGTCGGTCGTTACGATGGGAAGGGCGGGGCCACCCTCTCAAACGGGTCAAGGCGGGGGATGTGACGTGGCAATCGGCAAATTCGACGCCGTCGACAAGACCGGGGGGCCGGGACGAGGATGGCCGCCCTGGGCGCGGGCGGTGGCGACCGGGGCCTTGCTGGTCCACGCGGCGGCGGTCTGGGCCGGCGCCTGGGGTAAGCCGCCGGCGTCGGACCTGCAGCGGTCGCTCGACTCGGCCTTCTCGCCCTACCACGAGATCACGCGGCTGGGCCAATCATATGGATACTACATCGACGGGGCGCCGCCGACCCCGGTGATCTCGGCGACCCTGAGTTTCGGCGACGGCCGGCCGGAGGAGGTCGTCCGGATCCCCGAGCGGGGGACCTGGCCCCGACTCCGCTATCAACGACAGCTGGCACTGGCGCACGCCCTCATGATGGACTTCGAGGAGGCCCGGCACGTGGCAGGCGACGGCTCGCGGAGCCGATGGGCGCACGCCTTTGCGGCCCACCTGGGCAGGGCCCACCCCGGCTGCAAGGAGGTGACCTTGCGACTCCGGATGCACCGGGCCCCCGACCCCGCCCGGGTCCGGGCCCTGCTGGCGAGGCCCGGGGCCGGGCCGATCGACCTCGACGCCGACGAGTTCTCGAGCGCGCCCGAGCGGATCGGAGTCTATCCATGCGACGCTTCCTGAACGCGCTGGCGACCGGCCCGGCCCGGCTGGCATCCTCGGCCTGGCGGGGGTGGGACCGCTTCGCCTTCGCCCCGGCCGACCCGACCCCGCTGGGCCTGATCCGGGTCGCCGTCGGCGCCCTGCTGACCTGGAGCGTGTTCGTCTACGGGCTCGACCTGTTCGCCTACCTCGGCCGGGACGGGTGGGCCAACCTGGAGGTCGTCGAGATGTTCCGCCGGGAGCGGACCCCCGGCGCCTGGTCGTTCTGGTTCCACGTCCCCGACGCGATGCTCCGGCCGGCCTGGGTCCTCTGCCTGGCGATCCTGGTCGCCTTCACGATGGGGCTCTGGAGCCGGGTCACGGCGGCCCTGGCCTGGGCGATCGCGGTCTCGACGGCCAACCGGGCGCCGATCAGCGTGTACGGCTTCGACGACGTGGTGACGACCTGGGCCTTCTACCTGGCGATCTCGGGCGCGAGCGGCCAGGCCGTCTCGCTCGACCGCTTCTTCGCCCGATGGGGGCGGAACCGGGCCGAGGTCGCCCGCCGGCATAAGGACGGCCGATGGACGCCCCCGCCGGGCGTCCCCGCGCCCTCGGTCTCGGCCAACATCGGGCTCCGGCTGATCCAGTGCCACCTGGTCCTGATCTACGGCCTCTCGGGACTCTCCAAGCTCCGGGGGCCGGCCTGGTGGGAGGGGATGGCGATCTGGGGGACCCTGGCCGACGCCGAGTTCCGCCTGTTCGACCTGACCTGGCTGGCGAGCTATCCGATCCTGCTCAACCTGATGACGCACCTGGCCCTCTTCCTGGAGATCTCCTACGTCGCCCTGATCTGGGTCAGGCCGATCCGGCCGATCGTCCTGGCGGGCGTGACGGCGATGCACCTGGGGATCGGCCTGACGCTCGGCCTGTTCGAGTTCGCGGCGGCGATGCTGGCGGCAAACCTGGCCTTCGCCTCCGGCCCCTGGCTCCGGAGCCTGGTCGCCGGGCTGGACCAGCCGAGCGGCCGGGTCCTCTACGATGGCGCCTGCCCGAGGTGCCGGGCGTCGATGGCCTTCATCACCGCGGGCGACCCCGACCGCGTGGTCGAGCCGATCGACCTGACGACGGTCGACGTCGCGGCGGTCCACCACGGCCTGACCCGGGATGAATGCCTGAAGGCGATGCACCTGGTCCGCCGCGATGGTCGGGTCGAGGTCGGCTACGACGCGGTGATGACGCTCCTGGCGTGGACCCCGCTGTCGAAGCCGATGGCGCTGGTCCGGTTCGTCCCGGGGATGTCGATCGTCGGCCGTCGGGTCTATAATTGGGTGGCCTCCACGCGCCCGCGCGACGGCGAATGCACCGACGAGACGTGCGGGATCCACCCGCCCGTCGGCAAGGCCCCCGGCGGCCGGGGCGCGAAGCCGGCCGAGGCCGGGAAGGTCCCCCGATGAACACCGAACGCAAGCGGCCCGACGCCCATCGCCTGTTCCTCCACGAGCCCGGCTGGCGGATCGCGCTCAAGCTGGACAGCGTCCGCGAGTTCTGCTACGCGACGGCCCCCGGCCAGGACTATTATCACCGACTCCTGGACGGCGAGGTCTACCTCCACAACATCGAGACGCGGCTCTGCCTGGCCTGCGCCGAGCGGCGGGGGCTGCTCTCCTACCAGCCCAAGGGGCTCCGCGACCCCGAGCCCATCATCGAGTTCATCGAGGGCGAGGACGACGGGGGCGGCGTTTATCGGCGCGAGATGTCCGACGAGGAGAAGGATAACGGCCGGGGGTGAAACCCGCGGCCCTCCGGAGACGGCCGGCGGCGGCCCGGCATCTCGTCCCCGCGCGGATCGAAGGCCCGGGCCGGGTATCCGAGTTGGCTCGGATCCCTCGGGGATATCCCCATTCCCCCGTCCATCGGCCTTGCCGTACAGTGGGCGGCTCTTTCCGGGCTGGCGAACCATCTTGACTTAGCTGGTCGAAATGGGGACGATTCGTAACTCGACCGGATCGGGGTCGCGTCGATGGCCGTTTCTTCCAGGTGTTATTACGCCTTGCGGGCGATCTATGCCCTGTCCGAGCACGCGAGCACGGACCCCCTGAAGATCGCCGAGATCGCCGAGCGCGAGCAGATCCCGGTCCGGTTCCTCGAGGTGATCCTGGGACAGCTCAAGGGGGGCGGGTTCGTCCGGAGTCGTCGGGGGGCCGAGGGGGGATATACGCTGGCCCGGTCGCCCGAGGAGATCACGATCGGCGAGGTGATGCGGTATGTGGACGGGCCGATCGCGCCGGTGGACTGCGTCAGCCAGTCGCGCCCCAAGGAGTGCGAGTTCCGCGGGCATTGCCACTTCTTCGGGTTCTGGGGCCGGGTCCGGCAGGCGATCTCCGACGTGGTCGACCGGACCACGTTCGCCGACCTGATGCGGGAGGACCGCGACCGGAAGCGGGAATACGTGGGCGACTGGATCATCTGAGGGGCGACGGGGCGGGCATGCGACGAGGTGGCCGGTCGATCATCTGGATGGCGGCCGGACTCGGCCTGACGGCCCTGGGGCCGGCCTGCGTGCGGTCGGGCGACACCGACGCCCGCCGTCCCGTCGACACCCTGACCCTGGGCGCCTACTCCGTCGTCCGCGAGGCGTTCCACGACGGGATCCTGCCCGCCTTCGCCGCCAGGTGGGAGCAGGAGACCGGCCGGGCCGTCCGGTTCGAGGAGTCCTACAACGGCTCCGGCGCCCAGGCGCGGGCCATCGCCTCGGGGTTCGACGCCGATGTCGCCGTCCTCTCGCTCGAGGGCGACATGGACCTGCTCGTCAAGGCGGGGATGGTCAGGCCCGACCCGGCGGGAAAGCCGACCTGGCGGATGGTCACGCGGAGCCTGGTCGTGATCGGCCATCGCGAGGGCAACCCGAAGGCGATCCGCGACTGGTCCGACCTGACCCGGCCTGGGGTGGGCGTCCTCTACCCCGACCCCAAGACCTCGGGCGGCGCCCGGTGGAACATCGCCGCGATCTGGGGCGCCGGGCTCCTGGGCGGGCCGGGCCGGGCCCCCGACCCCGACGCCGCCCGGGACCTCCTGGCCGGGGTCCAGGCCAACGTGGTGAACATGGACGGCTCGGGCCGGCAGAGCCTGGCCACCTTCGAACGCGGGACGGGCGACGCGGTCGTCACCTACGAGAACGAGCTCCTCCTGAGGCGGAAATTCGGGGCCAGGCCGATCCCCTACGCGACCCCGGACGCGACGCTCCAGATCGAGAGCCCCGCGGCGCTGGTCGGGCCGTCGATCGATCGGCACGGTAACCGCGCCGTGGCCGAGGCGTTCTTCGGCTTCCTGCTCTCCGCCGAGGGCCAGGCGATCCTGGCCGATTACGGGTTCCGGCCGGTCGACCCGGGGGTCCGGGGCGCCGGGAACTCCCCCCGGCCCTCCCGGCTGTTCACGATCCGCGACCTCGGGGGCTGGCCCGCGGTGAAGAAGACGGTCTTCGACGACGGCGGGGTCTGGGCGTCCACCTTCACCCGACGGGCCGGGGGGAGGTGACGCGCATGGCGATCCGATCCGACAGGGCGCCCGCCCTGGCCCTCCGGGCGTCGACGCTGGCCTACCTGGGCGTGATGGTCGTCCTGCCGCTGGCGGCCCTGACGTTCCAGGCGTCCGCGCCCGGGCCGTCGGCGTTCTGGAAGGCGATCTCCGACCCGTTCGCCCGGCACGCGATCCGGCTGACGTTCTCGACGGCCCTGATCATGGTCGCGATCAACGCCGTGATGGGGACGGCCACGGCCTGGGTCCTGGTCCGCTACTCGTTCCCCGGCAAGGGGATCATGAACGCCCTGATCGACCTGCCCTTCGCCGTGCCGACCGTGGTCACCGGGCTGATGCTGGTGGCGCTCTACGGGCCGTCGAGCGCGTTGGGGACGGTCCTGGGCCGGGCCGGGCTGGCGGTGATCTACCAGCAGCCGGGGATCGTGCTGGCCCTCCTGTTCGTGACCTACCCGTTCGTGATCCGGAGCGTCCAGCCGGTCCTCCTGGAGATCGACCGGGGCGAGGAGGAGGCCGCCGCGACCCTGGGGGCGCCGCCCTGGATGACCTTCCGGCGGGTCACGCTCCCCACGCTGTTCCCCTCGATCCTGACCGGGACCGCATTGGCGTTCAGCCGGGCCCTGGGCGAGTTCGGCAGCGTGGTGATGGTCGCCGGCAACCGGCCCCTGGAGACCAAGACCGGCCCGATGTACGTGTTCGGCGAGATCGAGAGCGGCAACCGCCACGGCGCGATGGCCGTCTCCGCCGTCCTGCTCGCGTCGTCGTTGGGGATCCTGGTCGCCCTGAACCTGGTCCAGCGACGCCGGGGGGGCGACCGGCCATGAGGACGGATCGCGCCCGGGGGATGGGCTGGGGCGGGCGGCTCCTGGTCGGCGTGGTGGTCGGCTGGTTCGCGCTCCTGATCCTGGTCCCGACGCTGGCCCTGGCCCGGAAGGCGCTGGAGGGCGGGTTCCGGCCGTTCTGGGATGCGTTGATGTCGGCCGACGCCCGGCGGTCGTTCGGGCTGACGCTGGGGATCACGGCGGTGGCGACGGTGGTCAACACGCTGTTCGGGCTGGCGTTCGCGATGGTCCTGGTCCGGCAGCGGTTCTGGGGCCGGGCCCTGGCCGATGGGCTGGTCGACCTGCCGTTCGCCGTCTCGCCGATCATCGCCGGGCTGATGCTGGTGATCGTCTACGGGCCGGCCGGCTGGCTCGGCCGGCACCTGGAATCGGCCGGGCTCCGCGTGGTCTACTCGTGGCCGGGGATGGTGATGGCGACCCTGTTCGTGACCGTCCCGTTCGTGGTCCGCGAGGTGGTGCCGGTCCTCCGCGAGTTCGGCGTCGACCAGGAGGAGGTGGCCCGGACCCTGGGCGCGGGCCGCTGGCGGACGTTCTGGCGGGTCACGCTCCCGTCGATCCGATGGGGCCTGGCCTACGGGGTGACCCTGACCGTGGCCCGGTCGCTCGGCGAGTTCGGGGCGCTGCTGGTCGTCTCGGGGAACATCCTCGGCCGGACCCAGACCGCCACGCTCTACATCCACGAGGCCGTCGAAGGATTCCACCCCGAGGGGGCCTATGCCGCGAGCATCGCCCTGGCGGGGATCTCCTTCGTCCTGCTGATCGGCATGGAGATGGTCCGCAATCGCGTCGAGGCGCACGAGACGGGCGCCGACCGCTGACCGGCGCGATTTATGGGGGCATAACGTGGGGATCGCGGTCCGACACCTGACCAAGCAGCTCGGCAACTTCCGGGTCGACGACGTGTCGTTCGAGGTCCCGGCCGGGCAGCTGGTGGCGCTCCTGGGGCCGTCGGGATCGGGCAAGAGCACGATCCTCCGGATCATCGCCGGGCTGGAGCCGGCCGACTCGGGCGAGGTCGAGCTGACGGGCGAGGACGCCACCAACCTGCCCGTCCAGCGGCGGGGCGTGGGGTTCGTCTTCCAGCACTACGCCCTGTTCCGGCACATGACGATCCGCCAGAACGTCGCCTTCGGGCTGGAGGTCCAGCGCCTCCCCCGGGGCGAGATCGGCCGGCGGGTCGACGAGCTCCTCGGCCTGGTGCAGCTCTCGGGCTATGCCGAGAGGTATCCGTCGCAGCTCTCCGGCGGACAGCGACAGCGGGTGGCCCTGGCCCGGGCGCTGGCGCCCCGGCCCAAGGTCCTCCTCCTGGACGAGCCATTCGGGGCGCTCGACTCCCGGGTCCGCGAGGAGCTGCGGACCTGGCTCCGCAAGCTCCACGACGAGGTCCACGTCACCAGCCTGTTCGTCACCCACGACCAGCAGGAGGCGTTCGAGGTGTCCGACCAGATCGTGGTCCTGAACAAGGGGAAGATCGAGCAGATGGGGCCTCCCCAGGAGCTCTACGAGCACCCTGCGTCGGCGTTCGTCACCGAGTTCCTGGGCGCGGTGAACATCCTCCCCCTGGAGTCGGTCCTCTCGATGGACACGATCACCGAGGAGGCGCCGCTGCCGCTCGACCTGCCCAGCCCCAACGGCCCGGTCCTGGTCTACGTCCGGCCCCACGACCTGGAGCTCGCCCGCCAGAGCGACGGCCGCCCGGGATGGTGGGCCAGGGTCCGCCGCCTGACCCGCCTGGGCGGCACGGTCCGGATCGAGCTGAGCCTGATCGACGGCACGAACCTGCTCGTCCAGATCACCCGGGAACGATGCCAGGAGCTGGGCCTGGCCCAGGGCGATGCGATCTACGTCGTCCCCAGGGACCTCAAATTCTTCGGCGGGGGCGATCCGTTCGTCGGCGATTATGTGATCTGACCGGGCCCGGGCCCGGATCCATCGAGGGCGATCGACTCATGTCCATGCCAATGCTCTGGGCCGACGGGATCTGGACGTCGATGTTCCAGCTTGGGCCCTCGGTCCTGGAGAAGGCCCTCCGACCGGTCCTCGTCTACCTGTTCCTGGTGGTCCTGCTCCGCCTCTTCGGCAAGCGCGAGCTGGCCCAGCTCAACCCGTTCGACCTGATCGTCCTGCTCTCGCTGTCGAACACCCTTCAGAATGCGATGATCGGCGATGACAACTCGGTGACCGGCGGCCTGATCGGCGCCTTCTGCCTCTGCGGCATCAATTACCTGGTCGTCCGCTACCTGTTCCGGCACCGACGGCTCGACCAGTGGATCGAAGGGCATCCGGCCGTCTTCATCAAGGACGGCAAGGTCCGCAACAAGGCCCTCGCCCGCGAGCTGATCAGCCGGGCCGAGTTGCAGACCATCGTCCACCGGCAGGGATTCGCCTCGATCGACGAGGTCGACTCGTGCGTCCTGGAGACGGGAGGGGGCTTCGCCATCGAGGGCAAGAAGCCCAACCAGGCCTCCCGGAACCATGATCAGGTGCTGGCCCGGATCGACGACCTCGCCCGCCAGATCGAGGAACTCAAGGAGCACCTCCGAGCCCGAGGGCCGGGGCCGCCCTGACCTCGAGGCCCTTCGGACCCTGGCAGCCCGGGCCGAGGTCGGGTAGAACGGAGCGACCCTCTCGACGGCCTTTCCGGGGCCGTCGCCGCCCGCCCGGACCCATTATTTGGGGAGCCCAGACACCGATGCACCGCGACATGAAACGGCCGGCGCTGGCGATCCTCGCCGCCCTGGCCCTGGGATCCTCCCTGGCCTCCCGCTCCGAGGCCGAGGACAAGGGCCTGACCGTCCCCGACCTCAAGGTCGAGGCCTACACGCTGCCCAATGGGCTGTCGGTCATCCTCCACGAGGATCACACCACGCCGTTCGTGGGGGTGAACCTCTGGTACAAGGTCGGGTCGAAGGACGAGAAGCCCGGCCGGACCGGGTTCGCCCACCTGTTCGAGCACCTGATGTTCCAGGGGTCGAAGAATCACGACACGGAATATTTCGGCCCGCTGGAGAAGCTCGGCGCCCAGATCAACGGGAGCACGAACACCGACCGGACCAACTACTTCGAGGCCCTGCCGATCAACGGCCTGGAGACGGCCCTCTGGCTCGAATCCGACCGGATGGGCTTCCTGCTCGCGGCGCTGACGCAGGCCAAGCTCGACAACCAGCGCGACGTGGTCAAGAACGAGCGGCGGCAGCGGGTCGACAACGTCCCCTACGGCCAGGCCCGGGAGCGGGTCGACGAGGCCCTCTATCCGGCCGACCATCCCTATCACCACTCGGTGATCGGCTCGATGGCCGACCTGTCGGCGGCCGGCCTCGGCGACGTCGCGACCTTCTTCCGGACGTACTACAGCCCGAACAACGCCAGCCTGACCATCGCCGGCGACATCGACCCGGCCCCGACGAGGAAGCTGGTCGAGAAATACTTCGGCCCGATCCCCCGGGGACCCGAGGTCGTCCGGCTGGAGCCGAAGGTCCCCACGCTGGCCGGGTCCAAGGACCTGGCGATGACCGACGCCGTGCAGCTCGCCCGGACCCAGCTCGTCTGGCCGACCGTCCCCCAGGGCCACCCGGACGAGCCGGCGCTCGACTCTCTGGCGGCGATCCTGGGCCAGCTCTCCAACGAGAACCGCCTCTTCCGCGCCCTGATCTACGACAAGCCGCTGGCCGCCAACGCCTCCGCATTCCACGGGACCGCCGCCCTGGCGGGCACCTTCAACGTCACGATCACCCCCCAGCGCGGCCAGAAGCTCGACGACCTGATCGCCATCGCCGACGCCCAGATCGCCCGGCTCCGGTCCGAAGGGCCCACCGAGGACGAGATCCGCAAGGTCAAGAACGACGTCGAGAGCAGCTCGATCCTCGCCCTCCAGTCGGTCCAGGCCAAGGCCGACTTCCTCAACCGCTACAACGTCAACTACGGCGACCCGCTCGCCTACAAGAAGGAGCTGCGCGACACCTACGCCGTCACGGCCGACGACGTCAAGCGGGTGGCCAACAAGTACCTGGTGGCCGGCCGGATCCGGCTCGACGTCAACCCCGGCCCCAAGACACCCCGCCCGGCCGAGACCGAGGTCGACCGATCGGCCCAGGCGCCGATGGCGGCCGTCCCGGCCGTGCCGGTCCGGGATACCTTCGACCGATCGGTCGAGCCGAAGCCGGGCCCGAACCCGGCGTTCACCCCCGCCCCGGTCGAGCGCCGTCGGCTCTCCAACGGCCTGGAGGTCCTGATCGCCGAGCGGCATAACTTGCCGATCGTCGGGCTGAACCTGGTCGTCAAGGGGGGCGGGACCCTGGTCCCGCCGGGCAAGGAAGGGCTGGCCTCGCTGGCCGGTGGCCTCCTGACCGAGGGGACAGCCACGCGGAACTCGCTCCAGCTGGCCGGCGAACTGGCCGAGCTGGGCGCCTCGATCAACGGCTACGGCGGCGAGGAGTCGTGCGGCCTGTCGCTGACCACCCTCACCCGCCACCTCCCCAGGGCGATGGAGATCTACACCGACGTCCTGCTCCATCCCTCGTTCCCCGAGAAGGACCTGGAGCGGCTCCGGATCCAGCAGCTCGCCGCCCTGCTCCGCCGGTCGGACAGCCCGCCGGCGATCGCCGGCCTGGTCTTCTCCAAGCTGCTCTATGGCGAGGCCCACCCGTACGGCCGGACCTCGATGCCCGCCTCGGTCAAGTCGCTCACCCGGGACGACATCGTCTCGTTCTACAGGATGCTGTTCGTCCCCAACAACGCGGCCCTGATCGTGGTCGGCGACACCACGCCCGACGCGATCATCCCCGTCCTGGAGTCGGCCCTGAAGGGCTGGAAGCCAGGCTCGCCGGTCCCCCGGAGCCTGCCCGAGCCGCCCCCCGCGAAGCCGGTGACGGTCTACCTGGTCGACAAGCCCGGCTCGGCGCAGTCGATCCTCTCGGTCGGCCAGGTCGGGGTCGCCCGGAGCACGCCCGACTACTTCCCGCTGACGGTCATGAACGCGATCCTGGGCGGGCAGTTCTCCAGCCGGATCAACCTCAACCTCCGGGAGGCCAAGGGGTACACCTACGGGGCCCGGTCGAGCTTCAGCTTCCAGGTCGGCCCCGGGCCCTTCCAGGCCGGGGCCCCGGTGAAGACCGAGGACACCCGCCCCGCCCTGGTCGAGCTGATCAAGGAGCTGACCGACATCACCGGCCCCCGGCCGGCAACCGAGGCCGAGCTGGCCTTCGCCAAGGACCGGGTCATCAAGGGCTTCCCCTCCCGGTTCGAGACCATCACCGGGGTCCGGAGCACCCTGGCCGAGCTGGTCCTTTACGACCTCCCCTCCGACTACTTCACGACCTACCGCGACAAGTTCGAGGCCGTCACCCAGGCCGACGTCCACCGGGTCGCCGCCAAGTACCTCGACCCCAGCCGGATGATCATCCTGATCGTCGGCGACCGGGCCAAGGTCGAGCCCGCGCTCAAGGATCTCCCCTTCGCCAAGATCATCAACTTCCTCGACGTCGAGGGGAACCCCGCCCCGCCCAGGCCGGCCGGAGAGGTCGAGAACTGAGCTAAACCAAGACCCGTCCCGACCGGCCCCGCACCCCGCGGGGCCGGTCAATTGATGATGCTTACACCGCTTTTCGGGGAGACCTGCGATACCCGCCGAGTGACGCTGAGACCAGCAGGTTCTGGAGGATGACCGTCACCCCCTCGAACAGGGCCCGCCAGGCCGCCTGGGTGGCCGGCCAGCCGTCGGTGTTGACCGTCTCCGGGCGGTACTCCGGGTCCAGTCGCTTCGCCTCATCCCGGAACACTCCGTAGGCGGCCTCCAGGTCGTCGTTGCCGGCCGACTCGGCCAGGGCCAGCCCGAGGCAGCACCCGGAGCCGGCGGTGGTCGCCAGGTAGACCTTCTCGCCCGCCATCGTGGTGTGCTTCTCGTCGGCGACCAGGTGGCGGGGCAGGCCCGGGGCCGCCTGGACCGTCGTGCCGACCAGGCTGAACCGCCCCAGCGAGCACTCCAGCCGATGCCAGTACATGGGGTTGCGGTCGAAGACCTCGGTCAGGGCCCAGAACGGGACGGCGAACTTGCGAAGAAGAGGGGGCCTGGACGTCCTCGGTGCGACCGGAGAGGTAGGGCCTCAGGAATGAGGGATGGATGATTCGGCCGTTGGCATGCTCCCCTCCCGGCTGAGGATGGACGTGATCCGAGGCCCACAACATAGCCGGCCGGTGCATGCAATGCCTGGACGGTTGGCACCCTCCCCGAAATCCGTGATCAGCAGCAATTTTTGACAACAACGCCCATAAAACAAGCAATTCGAGCGACGGTCGCAGACGTTTCACAGGGGCCTACAGCATATTTTCGCAGGAATCTGGGCGGTACCCTGGATCTACGGAGTTCCCCTGAAAAGCACTGCGGGGACCATCGAACGCGTCGGGCGGGGTGCCGTCAGTAATCACCGGACGAGACGACCTCCCCGCCGGCGCGAGTGCTCAGGGCCCGGAGCGTTGGCAAAGACGTGCCCTCCCTCAGGAAGCGCACGGAGCCGTCGGCGAAGGCGAAGTTGGCGCCGCCCGGGTGGCCGCTGCCGAAGGCACAGGCCCGATCCTCCGCCGCGGAACGACCGCCACCGGACCGCACCCGGTAGTTGATAGGGACGGGGGTGCTCAGCGAGACATGGGCGCTGACCCCCGCGTTCGCGACGTAACTCCACTTCCCCAGGCCCGCCATCAGCGTTGTTCCTGGCAACACGACGGGAACGAGGCGGTCGAATGCCGGGTCGCGATGGTAGCGCTCGCCGAAAAGGAGCGTACTACTTGTGCCGTCGGTGAGGTCCGCCACGCGAATGGAACTGCCGATAAAGAAGACGCCGTCCCGGCTCAGCCGGGGAAACGCGGGCGGGTCGCCAAACGGGACCGACCGCGTGCCGGCATTGCCGCCGTAACTGCTCATCCCGTAGAACCCGTAGGCCCACGGGGGGGGACGCCCTGTCGTGACGTACGTCACGGTTTCCGGCAGCGGGTCCGAAGGGCAGAGCAGGATCTTGATGGCCTGGGCCTGGGTGGCATCTGTCCCGCCCGCGACGTTGTTGCGGTTGTCGGCGAGGTCCCATTTCCGGTACAGGTTGTCCTGCTCGATGAAGGGGAGCAGCTCGACCCACACGTTGGTGCCCAGGGTCGGCCGGCTGCCGACGTAGACGGGGAGGCGAGCCCCGGTGGGGAACCGGCCCCTGGCGTCGTGGAAGTTGTGCGCCGCGACGGCCAGCTGCTTCATGTTGTTCTGGCACTGGACGCGTGCGGCGGCCTCGCGGCCCGCTTGCACGGCCGGCAGCAGCAGCCCGACCAGGACGGCGATGATGGTGATCACCACCAGCAGCTCGATCAGCGTGAACCCGGGACGCCCGTGTCGTGTGCGTGGGACCACGGCAGAACCTCCCTTCCGGGGGCAAGCCCCTCGAAGCGTCAGGGCTTCCCCCCCCACCCGGAGAGGTCCCAGATGCGGACCTCGCCGCGGCCCCGGTAACCGGCCCCCGTGGCGAGGAACCCGCCGTCGGGACTGAAGGCCGCACACCCGACGTCTCCCGCGTGCCGCGCCGTCAGGGACGTCCCCGCGCCCGTGTCCGGGTCCAGCAACCGCACCCGGTCGTCGCTCACGACCAGCACGCGGCGGCCGTCCGGGTGGAAGGCCGCCTGGTTGATCTTCACGGAGCCCGGAAGGATCAATGGTTTTCCCTCCAGGGACCGGCCCTTCCCCGCCACGGCCGGCAGGTCCCAGGACCACACTTCGCGGATGTTGCTGATCACCGCCACCAGCCGCCGGCCGTCGGGGCTGAACGACGGGTTCCGGATGATGCCCGTCGGCCCCTTCAGGGTGAGCTCGGGGTCCTCGGGATCGACCTCCCACTTCCAGAGCTTGACGGAGTGGTCCTTCCCCCCGGCCGTGGCCAGGCGGTTCCCGTCGGGGCTGAACGCCAACCCCAGAACGGGGTGGGCGTGCGCCCTGAGACAGGCCCGCTGCCGGCCGGTGGCCGTGTCCCAGACCCGGACGGTCCCGTCGTGGTGGGCGGAGGCGAGGGCCCGGCCGTCGGCGCCGAATGCCACCCCGGACACCGGGCCGGCCCGGGCGCGCAGGGGGGGGAGGATTTCGGCCCCGGAGTCCGCGTCCCAGACCCGGACGGTCCCGTCCCAGCCCGCCGCCGCGACCCGCCGGCCGTCCCGGCTGAAGTCCACGCCCGTCAGCGGCGTGTCGCCCGCGGTCAGCGTCCGGAGTCCCCGGCCCGACCGGGCGTCCCAGACCCGGACGGTCCCGTCCCAGCCCGCCGCCGCGACCCGCCGGCCGTCCCGGCTGTACGCCAGCCAGGCGACCGCGCGGCGGTGGCCCTCCAGGATGAGGACCTGCCCGCCGTCCCCAAACCCGCGCAGGGGGGTGCCGTCGAAGGTCTGGACGACGCCCGTGATGCTGCCCGCGGCCAGGCGGTCGTCGACCGGACTGAAGGCCAGCATGTTCCACTGGTGCGGGGCGACGTCGACGCTCAGCGCCTCCTGCCCCGTCCGCATGTCCCAGAGCATCACGGTCGCGTCACCGGCGACGGTGGCCAGGCGATCGCCGCCGCGGCTGAATGCCAGCCGCGCGCCCACCGTGTGCGCCTCCAGGGTCCAGGCCGCCCGCCAGGGGTCGGCCTGCAGGACCGTCACGGTCCCGTCCTCGGCCCCGAGTGCGATGAGCCGCCGGTCGCGGCTGAAGGCCGCCGATTCCACCGCGGGGTGCCGGGCGTCGAAGACGGGGGCCGCGGCGCGTGTGGCCAGGTCCCAGGCCGTCACGACACCCTCGGTGCTCACGGTGAGGAACTTGCGGCTGTCGGCCGTGAACTCCACGCCCGCGCGGGCGAGCCGGTCCACCTTGAAGGGCGGCAGCGCCCTACCGGTGGCCACGCCCCACACGCGTACGGTCCGGTCCTGGTCGGCCGCGGCCAGCCACCGGCCGTCCGGACTGAACACCAGCGCCACCAGGATCACCCGGCCGCCGAGCCGGAGTGACCGGGGCTCCGGCCGCGGGTCCCGCGGGTCCCAGAGGTTCACCACCTCGTCGTCGCCGCCGGTCGCCAGGGACCGGCCGTCGGGGCTGAACACCAGGCCCCGGATGAAACGGTCCTGCGCCCGGAAGGCGGGACGGACCTGGCGTCCGGTCCGCGCGTCCCAGACCGACACCATGCCGGCGAGCGTCCCGGCGGCCAGCAGGCGGCCGTCCGGACTGTACTCCAGCCGGGTGACGAGTCCCCCGTGGTTCAGGGTCGGGAAGGAGTCAAACGGTCGGCGCTTGAGGTAATGCCACTCCGGGCCGCGGAGGTCCGGCTCGCAGCGTTCGAGCAACTCCTCGGCGCGGGAGGCCCGGTTCTTGTCCCGCGCGTCGACCGCCGCGGCGATCCACTGGTAGTACAGCGTCTGCTTCTCCTGCTCCAGCGCCCCGCCGATCCGGGCGTTGCTGGCCGCCAGGACGACGACGGTCACGACCAGCAGGGCGGCCACGGTGGTCAGCAGGCCGGCCACGGCGGGGTTGCGGCGGCACCACCGCCAACCGTGCTCCGCCCAGGTCGTCCGGCGGGCCAGGACCGGCCGGTCGGCCAGGAACCGTCGCAGGTCCTCGGCCAGCGCCGCCGCGGTTGCGTACCGGTGCCCCGGCTCCTTGGCGATCGCCTTCAGGACGACCGTCTCCAGGTCCGGGGGGATTTGCGGGCTGAGCTTGCGGGGCGGCGGGGGGTCCTGGCGGGCGATGCACTCGATCAGCCGCGGCCGGTCGGTTTCCTCGAAGGCGGGCCGCAGGGTCAGCATCTCATAGAGGGTCAGCCCCAGGCCATACACGTCGCACCGCGGGTCGGCCTCCCCCCGGAACCGCTCCGGGGCCATGTACCGGACGGTGCCGAGGATGTCCCCGTCGCCGGTCAGCTCGCCGCTGTCGTCCGCCTTTGCCAGCCCGAAGTCGGTCACCCAGACGACCCCCTGGGTGTCGAGCAGGAGGTTCCCGGGCTTGATGTCCCGGTGGAGGATCCCCTGCGAGTGGGCGTGGGCGAGCGCCTCGGCCGCCTGCACGCCGACCCGGGCCACCCCGCGGGCGTACTCTGCGTCGGAACTGGTGATCAATTCCGACCGGTTTTCGGCGGTCGCCGACTTCTCCCGCCCGTCGCCCGGGCGTGCGCGACCGCCCTCACCGCCCCAGGAGACGAACGGGAGCGGCAAGGTGGCCGCGTCCGGGCGGCCGGGCGAGATCGAGCCCGTGGCCCCGGCCTCCCCCTCGGGGAACCGGCCGGTCAGCACCCCATTTGCGATACTGGCACTGAGTGCCGGCCGGCGCTTCCCGTTGCCGGCGGCGGCCAGCCCGGTGGCGGAGGCCGACCCGGCCCGGCGGAGCCTCTTCAGCTCATCGAGGACGAGGTCCAGGCTCTGGCCGTGGATGTATTGCATGGCGTAGTAGTGGACACCGTCGCACTCGCCGACTCCGAAGACCGGGACGATGTTGGTGTGGTGCAGCCGGGCCACCGCGCGGGCCTCGCGCCGGAACCGTTCCAGGTGGGTCGGGCCCTTCCATTTCTGGGCCGGGAGGACCTTCAGGGCGACGTGCCGGCCGAGCGACTCCTGGACCGCCTCGTACACCACCCCCATCCCGCCCCGGCCGACCTCCCGGAGGATGCGGTACTCGCCGAGCTGCCGGGGCGGCGCGCCGCCCCCGCCGGGAGGCCCCCCGTCCGGGCCGACGACCGAACCGAACTTCTCGATCATCACCATGGCGGGGAAGAGCTTGCGGATGCGGTCGGCCAGGTCCGGATGCCGGTCGGTGTACTCGGACAGCGCGGGCCGCTCACCACGGCGGTATCGGTCGGCGAACTCCTCGGCCAGCCCCACCAGCGGGTCGGCGTCCGAGCCGGTGTCGGCGGTACTCATGATTCCAGCCCCCCGGGCATGCCCGCCAGGACTTCCCGGAGGCGCTCCAGGGCCCGCAGGTATCGCTTGCCGGCCGCCGCCTCCTTGATCTCCAGCACGCGGGCCGCCTCGGCGTTGGTCAACTGCTCGAAGTGCCGCAGGGCCAGGACCTCGCGGTCGAGCGGGTCCATGCCGTTGAGCGCCTCCTGCAGGCGGATCTTGGCCTCGGCCCGCACGGCGGCCTCGCTGGGCCGGGTCTGGCGGCCGAGGAGCTGCGCGGCCAGCGCCGCCGAGGTGGCATCCGGCAGGGCACCGCGGTAGAGCGACACCTCGCGGCGGGCGTCCCGCA